>Ga0169931_10005415_pt1 | contig 19451 bp, 8 predicted proteins | sample Kivu_15m_20L_FD_129675 | JGI IMG/M metagenome (GOLD analysis project Ga0169931, IMG submission 129675) | Freshwater microbial communities from Lake Kivu, Western Province, Rwanda to study Microbial Dark Matter (Phase II) - Kivu_15m_20L... | ecosystem: Environmental > Aquatic > Freshwater > Lake ... | reverse complement strand
ACATCTTAACTGTCTTTGTTTTTAGGGTTGTTTATATGTGAGTAGAGTTATTTATCAGGGACGTAAAATCGGTTTTGTTTTTATACGATCTAATATTTTAATTAAGTCAATTAGTCATTAAGCAGTTTTAATTTTGATTAAAGAGTAGATTTTTATAAGATAAGTTATTTTTGTTTTTTATTATTAGATTTCAAGGTAGATATTTCTTGCTCCATATTCTTTATATTTTCTTTATAACTCTTAATAGAATTCTAAACTTCAACTATTTTCTAAGATTTGTTTCCATAGTTATATACATTTTCAACCGGTTCAAATCCGACCGTCATTTCTACATTTGTCGTACATTTAGGTCCATTAATATTAAACGAAAAATACGATTATTTCTATTTTTATACAAATTTATTAGATATACTAAAATTATACGATAATGGATATCCTATATATGTTATTATCATACCTACTAACTATTTTATTTGTGGATTTTTACCTAATATCTTTATTGTTTCACCAATTATTGGTTGATTAAATTTACCTTACGAATAGATAGTATAACCCCAAAATGAAAAACCAGCCACTCCTATGGTTGCGAGGGAGAATGAACTGAAACTTTTGAAGATCCAACCGAATAATTTAGACATGATATATAGTTATTAATATCACAATTAATTGACTTATATTATAAACTTAAGAAAAATCAAATATCATATAATTAAAATCAAAACAGAATATGAATTCATTATTTTTATAATCTAAGTAATCTTGATGATCATTTTAATATGAATATGCATATATGATATATAAATTATTTTAATTACTGACAAATACAATTATTAAACCTCCTTCCTTTTATATTTAAATCATTATATATTATGAGCTAATAATCCTAAAATCACTAAGACTGGAAATTCAACCACCTTCACTATCACTATCACTATTATTACAACGCTGATGAACCTTAAACCTATTCAACTTATTATAAATATAAAAAAGGACATCAATCACAAATATTTACACCACAAAAACAATATTAAAATACTGAATCTTCATCCAAAATAGAAAGTACTGCTATATTTTATATAGAAGATAAAGAAATACACATCTAGAAATTTAGAAGCAATTCCAATAGTGAGCTTAAATACAACAAACAAAGTTACAAAAGTTTAATAACAAACTAAAAAACTAAGCGAAATGTCTAAAGCGAATAATAGATATAATACCAAGAAATATCCTACCAAGAATAAATAAAGCCAAATATGAAAAATAATAAGAAATTCAATGTGAAACTCTTCGACTCTCGTGCAACTTCATAAAAATAAAAATCGCAAGCATAATTAGATAGATAAATATATTAATTAAAATTACAGTAGTATATTAAAGAAATATAGAGATTGAAAAGAATTGAAGAGGAATGTATATATTTAAGGGAAAAAACATTGGAACATTATTAAGTACATTGCAATAATCATAAAGATAAAAAGAAGCATAAACATTGATGTAATAATAATGATAGACTATATGTTTTATATGTTTTAATTGTAGCATAGTTAAGTCTTATATTTTATATGTTATTTTTATAGATTATATGAATGATATATCATGATCATCTTATAAAATTAGAGAAATATTGAACTTTATCCGTACTTTATAATTCCTTCATAAATTAACTTAAATCTTAACATAACTTCAATAAATTCTATTAATCATGAGCCTACCATTTATCCTTAGCCTTCCTATCCAACTCCTCTCGAATCTATTGATAAAAACTACATTCCTTTATAAATTTATTCAATTTTTAATTATATTTCTGTCTATATTCATCATCTTTATTCGGGTTGGTAGCTTTGAGACTTATTGATAAGAATTTAAGTGCACTTTCTTTTGATCCTAGGGTAGGATATTTTGGTCTTCTATATCCTAGTTGTGCGAGGCATCTCATCATTATATTTGATAGATGATGTTACAAGAATGCAGAACAATCATTTCGTTTTGCTATCTTTTTCAAATCACTTTTTTTATCAAATTAAACTGGTAATTTATCTGGTAATTTGACCATTTAATATAATGCAGGGTTTTTTTGGAAGAGCTTAAGATTTTTAGCACAACTAAACATATATTTTTTAGATTTATACGATAATCCAAATAAATAATTACCCTTAATCAAATTCTTTTTAGATAATTATATTATACTATATCCCTTATTCTAATAACTATTCGATACAATATGAATATCCTCAATATATATTTATTCAGGTGGACTAAAAGCATTGCCTTTATTTGTAAAAGTATCAGGATTATTTATAAAATCTTTTAATTACTTCTATCCCTTAAAGACATAGATCTTCTTATTATACATAGCTAGATGTTAATAATTTCTAAGACAGAGCTTGATATATTATCTTCGTATTTTATAACTTATAGGACAATAATTCAAAAATTCTGATAAATTATTTATGATCAAATTATAACTTAAATTTATATGTGATATATCGATAGCTGCATGAGATATTAAGTCTTTTATGAATAATCTTTTAGATTTTATACGTTTTTAGAGCTATAGCTTAGATTGTTAGAAGATACCCCATTTTGAAAGGTTGCCGTCTAAGTTTTTGACGTTGTTGTATTTATTTAGATAGTAGATTTAGATTTATGTTAAGTTGTTACGAGTTTGTTATAATCGATTATGGACTATTTATAGATCATAATCATAGATGTTTTTATATGAAGTTGAAGCAAGGGAGATCACACGTTTTTTGATTTATAATTAACTCATGCGAATCGAAAGTACTAAAGTAGGGATGATACCTCTTCGATTTAAAAGCTAACATTGTTTCTTATTAAGCGGTAGTCCATCTAATACCCATCCTTTTGAGCAGTCATGTAACGCTACTCTTTTTTATATCAAAATAATTATCTATTAATCAGATAAGACTTTACCACTTTTGATATTATTCAAAATCGATCTTATATCACTATCTTAATGCTATTTAGTAAACTCATGAATAATTTATTAGAGATTTAAGATCTTTAGACCATATTTATCTTTAAAATTTTGTGCAAGTGTAGATTTACCAGTCTTTGTTTTACCTATTATGAATACTATTGGCGTAAATTTAATGTCTTTTGGAATGGCTTGATTTTGTTCTAAGGTCTTTGGATTGCGCATTACATATTATCTTTATTATTGATCTTTAAGATAATAAATACGTTCATTATAGATCAATGGATATGATTTTGGGTATTATATCAAGGTATAAGGATTTATTTTACCAAATCTACTCTCTCGCACTATATAATTATTCAAAAAATCTTTAACACGAGTTCTATCAATAATCATCATACTGTTCTTTTACCAACGATTAATACGATCATCTAAATATGGTTTTATCAAATAATTTATACGATCTGTTACATGTTTTATTTATCTTTAACACTTAACTGTCAATACCTCTACACCCCAAGATTTGAATGCTTATGTATATTATTAAAGTTTTGATGAATCACTTTAACGTTGCGCTTTAAGAGACTATTATTTTTGGGTTATTAAATCTTATAGTTTCGGTATTTAGGGATCTTATTAATCACCAGTTGGGGGTTAGTTATATTATTATCCAGCTTATATAGCTTTTTGTCTAGCTTATTATCTCTCTTTCTATTTCTATAGTCTTCTCTTTTATTTAATGGCATCTAATTATCTTTATATCTACTTTTTGTTCAATACTCTTTCCAACCATTTTGATTAATCACTAGTCAACATAACAACAAGTTATGGTAATCTCTTAGCTTCACCCAATAACTCGACAATATTGGTTGAGACTTTATCTTCTTCCACATCAAAAAAGTTAGAATTAATAAAGATCTAATTGATACCATTAAAAATATTCTTAAGGACTTATATTTAATTATTTTTTCTATCAAAATCAGCAGCTTATTATAATAACTATGCATCTTAGATTTGTTTTCCTTATTAATCGAATTCTGGTTTTTTAAAACCTTTTGAATAATATCTTTAGGTTTTACGTTTGTTCTTTTAGTTTTAGAGTTGTTGGAGAAGTGTTTCTTTCAGTGTTAGTATGGGGATACGATATTTTTCGTTTAGTTTTAAAAGTTGAGTTTTAAGACCTACGCCTCTGAGACCCATGAATAATATTCTTGGAGGAATTGCTGGTGAACGTTCTTATAAATATTTTTGAGGTTATTGTTTAAAAGCATTTAGTTATTTTTATCCACAGAATTTATATCTTCTGCCTTGCACACCTGCTTAAAATTATTCTTTTCCCTTGATAAGATATCCATTTTTAAGTGAAACAGGACAATACTATCCGCAGAAACCAACAGGAATAGGATCACCATCTTCTTGCTTATCAGCCAATACTCTATTAATACCATCCTAATCAGTTTTTAGATAAAAAGGATCGACAATTTGTCTTATTCTATTAATTAACTAAGCAGGCTCTTTATCTATTAATATTTCTTTACAGACCTACTCACCCAGTGCTTATTTGACAGGTCCAATACCAGCACTAAAAAGAGCAACTTGTTATAACTCTGCATCATTTAATCTTTTTTGCAAGTTTTTATTAGGTGCCTCCTCAGAATTATCTGATAATATTATTAACTTATCAATTGGTATATTGAACTGTTTTAATGAATTTAATTGTTATTAATTATTTGGATAACCAATTATTATATATCCTCTTATCTAATTCAACTTGCCAAAATGATTTATTTATGGGATAAGATCTTTTAAAAGAAAATCTTATGGTGGTGGTGTTTTAGGTCTTTAATCTTAGGCATTTTTATCTTTCTTTTTAGCTTTTTTAGGGGCAGGTTTCTTCTATTAAGATTATTGATTTTAACCAGCACCACCATCGTCAGTTTTTTATATACCCCAACCTACAGGCTTCTTCTGTAAATTAACACCAATATTATAAAGTATAATCGGTAGTATATCTTTAGCATTCAATAGTCCTCCTTTATTAAACTATTTAAATTATCCTTAAGAAAGATGAACAGATGCTGATCTCTTATCAAAATTAGATGGAATATGCGTTTAAAACTGTCTCTGTCTGGCCAATACACTTTAAAGTATCTATTGAATGTTTATGATCTTAAGACCATATATTTATGATAATAGATTTGCTATTGTCTTTTTACCTGATTTTCTCGGACCAATTATTGCGAAATTAGTAGTTTTTGGAAGTTATGGTAAGGTCTGTAAGTAAATTCTAGGATTGTTTATAAATGCGTTGAGATTGTTTTAATTTTAAAATAAAAATACTCTACCTGCATATTCTGATGCAAATTCTGCTTTTCCATTAATTAATTTATTTCTAGTTAACTATACACAGTCAACTAGACCCCAAGGACTCCATTTTCTAAATATTTTCAACTCATCCAACCCAACACTCAACAATTCCTTCTCTCCACCCTCAATCTTCTTCGGCAATGGTATCTTATACAAACTATTTTCAATATTAAGCAAGCATTCAGCTACACTTTGAAATGAATTTTGTACCTTAATAAATCTATGTGGATGTATATGCTGTGTCAAATGTTCTATAAGTGAAAAATATGATTATTTCCATTTGACTTATAATAAATTTGATTAGATTAGTGGCTGCGGCTTTTATCCTTATTATTATGGTTATTATTATTAACCTTATTATGGGGGTGGTTTTACTTTTCTAAGGATATATCGTTAGAGAGATGATGATATGGATTGGTCTTATGGTTTTTACATGAGAGAGTTTATAAAGGGTTTCCATTGTTATTATGTTTGATCAGTGCAGAGGATGTGAGTGAAATAGAGACATTCTATTTTAGGTAGGTATATCCTGTTACTTATGAGGTTTTAAATCCAGTATTTATTATATTCGAATGGTAGATCTAGGATGAATCCTCTAGATCGAAGCAATTATTTTTAGAATTAGTTATTAATCAAGTCTAGTATATCTTCTTATTGTATTGCTGCTCCTTTTTGTAATTACGATAATATATATTTTTATATATGTGAAAGGCCATCTTTTACATTACCATCTTAATCTGTTTCTGGAGGATTTTCCTCAAAAAATTTAGATCGCTCTATAACTTTTTAGATAGATGACTCGACACTAATATATATCAAATTATATTGTTTAGCAATAGCTTTAGCTAATGTAGTTTTACCTGATTTTGGTCTACCAATTACCAACAACTGCAAAGGCACAACTTTTGCATATTGTAAAATATCTTACATAAATGGATTTTTATTATCTCTAATAATATGATTATCAGCAGATAAATTCTTCTATATAACATTATTTATTATTTTGTCTTATTATTGGGCTACTCGAAGGATTGTTTGCAATTCTTTTAAAACTGCTTGGAATCTTGTATCATCATGGAATTTAACTAAATTTTTACTTATGTTCAACCCAAAATTAGCAACTTCTTAATTAAAATCTTTTTCTTACTTCTTAATAGGTTACTTACCAGCAATTCCCAATAAATTTTCTTTTCTTTTGACTATCAATGTCTATCTTGTCAATGTCAATTCATCTATATTGAATTAATCTCTTTAAAAGAACTCTGATAATAAATTGAAGTATTTCTATTAATTAGATGTCAATTCTTTTAGTTTTTGTAGATAATTTCTTCTTTTGAATGTTTGATTAAACCTAGCTATCCCTAATACTTTAGTACATTGCGGTGTAACTTACGAAGGGATATAATTTCCTGTTATGACAGGTATGCAATTAAATATTTATTAATTTACTAAAAAATCTCTAATAAAATTATTACTCATCTCGTTAGACCCTACCCAATAATCTACTTTATTTATATTTATCTTCTTGTTGTTTCGTAATCTATACCCACTTTTTATCTAAAAATTACCATTAGTATATTTAAATATAAAATCCTAGCAGATATAACCTAACGGTATGACATCTTCAACTTTTGATTTTAATTATGTTACCAATATCTCGGTCTATTTTATTGATGATATTTATTCTTATGTCAATGCTACTTTTTATTAAAAATATATATTTTTAACCTCTTATCTATGATATTTCTCAGGAATCTGTGATTCCGTCAAAATCGTCTAAGATTATAATATCTATAATTTTATAGATATATTTATCTTTTTCTTATCTGCAGGATTATTCACATTTATGATATAAGTATCTGTTATACGTGATTTTAATAATTATAAAAAACCTATTGCACTTTTTACATCAATATTTTCAATAGCATATGAACATAGTTTCAAGAGATAGTCTTTAAGATTATTATAGGTTACTCGATTATCATGTGTTTTTATATTTTAAAATAGTTATTATGCTAATAACCTTGAATATTTCAATGGAAATTATGGTATTAATAATGTAAAATATAATGTTCCTAATTTTACAATATTATCCATGGTAGGATTATACTGTATTATTTGATAAAATTAATTTACTTTAGATTGAAATGATGGATGTATACTTATTAAATGCAGAAGTTGAGTGTACTTTGCTTGAGTGTTTTGGTTGATCGTATTAAATATCAATGATATTGACATTTTTTTAAGTTATATTATTATATATGATGTTATGAGATATTAATATAAATTTGAAAAGATAAGTTATATAAATGAGTCATCTCGATCAAAAAATAAATGTTGACTATTATAAAATACTAGGAATCAACAAGAATGCATCGGTCCAATAAATATGTACAAGGTACATAATAATTTATTATAGTTATCGTGATCTTGCACTTGCAAATCATCCATCTTTACAACATTAAAATCCTAATAAAGCATATCAAACATTCACATCAATTGCATAAGCATTCGATGTTTTATATGACAGTAAAAAATTTATATAATTTAGCATAAAAAAAGAAAATATATGATTAATACGGATAAAAAAAATTAAAAGAAGGGATCATACAAGATAGTAATTTAATAGGAAAATATAAATTTACAACAGATCCTTAATAAGTCTTCTAAAAATTCTTTGGAACAAAAAATGTTTATTAACATTTACTATCAGTACGGAAAGATAATTAATCACATCCCATCTTCAGGGCACAGTATAATTCATCAAATGATGGATATAGAGTTGCTGATCTAGTTGTACCTATCAATTGTACACTTACTTAATTATTTAATGGATGTACTAAAACATTGACATATGATAAGAAAGTCTTGACACAAGATGGTAAAAATTCATAGATTATTAAATAAACTAAAACTATTGTTATTAATCCTGGAGATAGTTAAAAATAGCCTATTATCTTTCCAGAACAAGGAAACTCATAGCCAGGATATAAACAATCCTTACTAATCTTCAAGATCGTTTAAGTCCCATAAAAAAACTTCAAAAGAGACGGATCTAACTTGATCTACACAAGTAAAATTAGTCTAATCGACGCTATCGATGCAAAATCTATAACTATCGTATTATTTTATTTTATTTAGACCCAATTAAACGGATAATTATTACAACTACATTTTGATTAAATAATAAATCCTCATACTAGAAGAGTTATCAGTGGAAAAGGTATGCCTTTGAAACAAAATGCTGGAAGAGGTGATTTAATAGTAAAATTCGATATACAATTTCCATAATAACTAGAATTCAATAAAAAGAAAAGAATTGTTGAGCTATTAAGAGCTAATAGTTGATTTATGTTAAATAATTTTATAATTATACGATTTATAAATATTATTAATAAAAAAATCAAAAATAAATAAATATATATATAGTTATTCAATCTTTATTATATTTTATTAATGTTGATGTTTGATACCTAATTATCTAAAATAATTTTTATTTATCTTGAATTGTATTAAATAATTAAGTTAATGATTAAACAAATCTTAGCTTTACTTATTGTCATATACATAGTTAATGCTTCATACAATTTAACCTAATCGAAACTTATGGTAGGATTAAGTGCTGTGTCTTATGCTGATAACTATGATACTTTAAAGAATTGGAATTGTTAATACTGCAAAAATTATCCAATGAAAGATCAACAAGTCATCTACAATCGTGATAATCACTTGTTAGGAATCACAGGATATCTTTCTAATTTCGATGCTTTTGTCGTAATATTTAGAGGAACAGATGTTGGAAGAGATGACATTTAAGGGGGCATAGCAAATATTATAGTAGATGTTAAAATTCGTAAGGTTTAACTAAAATTATGCCGTAATTGCTAAGTACATAGAGGATTTTATGATGGATTTAAATCAATCAATAATACTCTATTTACAAATTTGAACACTTTAAAAACTAAATATGGTAGCAAAAAGATATATTATGGAGGTCATAGTTTAGGAGGGGCATTAGCCGCATTAGCAGCAATATAATACAAGACAATTTATCCATCTCAAGCCGCATAAGTCTATACTTATGGTGAACCAAGAGTAGGAAATAGATAATTTGCAGACTTTTTCGATTCTAAAATTCCAGATGCATATAGAATTGTTTATAAAAGGGATATAGTACCACATGTACCGAAAATAGGATACAGGCATTAAGGAACATAAGTTTTCTATTCTAATGAAGAAATGACTTCAGTTTAATTTTGTACTGGGGATAAATATTTTTAATGCTCAAATAGAAAATTATATCATACACCCAGTGATCATAGAATGAAAGAATATTTAAAAATACTTAAAATACCAAATACAACTACATCACACTTTGTTGCTAGTACTGGTAATCTAAGACACAATTTACATATCTGATCAATATATTTAATTTAAATATTGATATCTAAAACTTTTGATCTATTAATCATTTAATCTACATAAATATCTAATAAGATATATTATTTCTTATAATTATTTATTTGATAAGTTACATAATTAATAAAAAATATTATCCGCAAGATATTTCATATTATTTTCAAGTAAACCATCTATTATCATAAGATTTTTAAATAATTATAAAGATTATTACTAAGCTGACTTTTTTATCTTATTAAATTATATTGAATAATTATATATCATCACAAATCTAATGAAAAGAACATCTGTATCTGGAGGAAAAGGAAAAAGTAAATCACTTAGTAAATCTGCCTCATCAGGACTAGTTGATTACTTGAATGCTGGCTTCAAAAAGACCATACCAGTCGCTGCACTCACTGCTGCATCTAAATATTTTGCTAAAGGCAGAAACTTTAGAAAATAAGATGTCATCTTAAAAAGAATAGCAGCCAATGATAAATAAATATCAACCCCGGCTTTGATTGAATTGATCTCTAGTACTGAAGTGCATGAAAAAGGCAAACCACTTTCTTAAGAAGCAATAAAAAGATTATATAAAAGTTATGCAAATGCATAAGGAAAGCTTTCATTTGAATATATAATGAAAATGGGCTAACATAACGGCATTACAATAACATAAAAAATGGCAAAACTTATAGTTAAAAAATATGGTAAAAAAGATCATTTAACAATGGATGATTGCTTAAAAGTAAATAATCGTAGAAGATCAAAGAGTGGACCAAAGTCTCCATCTAAAGATAAAAAATGAAATAATGATATATTTATTAGACTAAAAGTTTTATATATATTATTCTTAAAATACAATCATATTTCTATTAACGCAATACATATATTATCATAACAAATTACGATAATAAGAAGATTTATATTATTAAATGCATAGATAGTAATATTCTTCTACATATTGAACATGATAAATAATAATTAAAAACAATAATCGAGTATTAATCATCAATCATTTCATTTTTTGTATCATTTGAGTAGCATTTTTAACATACTTTTGATATTATTTTTCTTTAAGATGCTCCTTGAACCATACAACTAATTATCTTAAGTTAGTAAATTGCTGATCATGGAAATATAAACCTGAACTTTTAACTTTTATCAACTCTTTTATCGGCTTCTTATCCTTGTACATATAGATCAATAAGAAAAATTGAGGGAAATCTTATGATACTCCAAAGTAGTAATAGATATGACTACTATCATTGAGCATATCTCGCTTAACTTGATTTTAAATCTATTAAACATTCGCTAAATATCATTATATTTACATAACAAAAACTTCTTACTAGAGACGACATCTTGAACAAAACCATTCATAGGTTTAATACATCTTTAAATAATTTATTATAAACTATTATAACTTCTATTATCTCTATCTTATATCTTATATGATATTGCCATATTATTCATACCTTTATGCTCACAACGAATTTTGAGATGAACAACTACACCATTACAGAAATTCCATGTTATTGTCAAATACTATGGATCTTGAGAACTTGGTCTAATAACAAATTAACCATTTGAAGCTTGTTTAACCAATTCAGTAGCAGGAGCTGAACCAATATTTTTGAATTTAGGATGAGATATTCTTCGAAAATCAGTTCCTCTTGCTTTTGTATAGACTTTTTCTTATTTAACTTCAAGAATTGGACGATCTTATTTCTTTAATTAAAATCGATCTTTATCTAAATCAATTAATGGATGAAGTTATTTAACAATTGAAGGAAATCCATTCATCCAATCATGTCTTGAAGTCTATCGATCTATATCTTTTTGAGGAAAATCAAGTGCCATTTATATTTTCAATAGCTATTGTTCTTATGGTTGCTGATGATCTCTGAAAGTTTTTTAATCGAAAGGGAAACCTATGATAACAGCTTTGATTGTTGTTCCTTTTTCGTATAATATATCTAATTTATCAAGTTATTATTGACTTTTTCCTGGTGGAATTTTAATATATCCAAATAATCCGTTTTAAGGTATAATAACATTTAAATAATTCTTTTTCAAGCTTAATACTTTAACTTGCATGATCATATATCTTTTTAAAGTCTATGGCGTTTATCTAAGTAAGTTAAAAAATATTTATCGATTGTCCATGACTTTTTCTTGTTATCTAGGATTTCTAAATCTACTCATAAACTAACTCTTGATTAATTATTCATCTATATAATAATTATCTTTAAATCTCCATTCTATGCCTCTGATTCTCTAAGGATTCTTGAATATTTATAAAAGGAAGATATTTTCGTCAGATAATTTAGCAAATTGCTTTTTTTGCCTCTTTAATAAGATTATATAATACCATTTCTGATAAAGTTTGTGGTTTGTAGCTTTAAGATAATCTTTTTATGATGTTTGAATACCATTATATAGGTATTCTTGTCATGTCGAATAAGTTTATATCCTCATCTATAATAATGATAAATGATACATTCTTTGATGGGATTAGCTTTTTTATCTTTTTATGACTTTTCAAATAAAGTTTTATGGAAAGATGTCTCAATTTTTAAGAATGGACTACAATTTTTAGCAACTATTTTATTATTAAGAATTTTCTATATCATCTTACGATTAAAAATACCGTTTTTATCTTTTATGGCTTATAATAACACAAAAGCTTTTCTTGGACCTAATCCTGATACAAATTGAAGTTGATTTTGCATATGCTCATTATTGTAGACTTAATTAAGATCAAGACCTACTAAATTAACAACTTATATAATAATTTTTTAAAGACTTTCCTTCAATTTTTTCTGATCAACAAATCTCTGATAATGATGCAAATTCATTGAAAGTACCCCATTTTATTCCATCTTTTAACTCCATAACGATATTATTTAGGCCATAGGATTTTTCTTTAATCTTGCCATTGAAATAGCTTCTAAAATAGCTTATTATTCCACAACACCTTATATAATCCTCTTCTTAGCGACTAGTCTAGGTACTTAATACTATCCAAACGAACTAAATATAGATGGTTGGAATAAATCTTTATCTCTTAATAATTTTCTTAATGTATGCGCCCTCTTACAATTAGCAGCTATAACAATCATATCAGGATTATATTCTTTTATATAAACTTGAAGATTTTGATTACCTACAAACATTTTCAATTAATCATCATTAGGTATATATGCCACATAAGTAAATAATGCTTTTCCTGATTAATCCATAAAGGCAACTCCTAGTTTAGTATCCTCCAAAACCATAGATAATACTTTTGTTGTTTTAAGTATTTGACCTTTCATAAGTTATGATCTAAATTTTTGACAGCATTGATATATTATCTATTTTTAACCTTATTTTGTAAAATCTTATTTAATTTATTTAAAGAAAGCAGGTAAGAAATGATCATTTATAAGATTTAATAATATTCTTTTTCTTAATAAATTCCATATATCTGATTTATTCGAAATTTAATAATAATTCTTAGCAAGGTCGATATAGACACTATCTCTTTCTTTAGATTCTCTATAATTTTTATCAGCATTAGGTAACTACCATTAAAATCTCATTTAAATTTTAATCAAATCAGCTTTTTAAGCCTGTTGAGCTAATACCCATACTTATCTCTTTAAAGTAGACATAGGTTTATCTTTGATCCTTTTAACTGGGAAGAAAACATTATATAGATCAATGTCTTGATTTCCTTTTTTAGTAGGGGTTGTTGTTATTATCAATTTTTTATAATATTTATCTCTAAGGATCTTTCTTAATTATGGATATGTAAATAGTTCATAACTTATATATTTTATGATAGTTTTAAATCGATTTTATGTGTTTAAAGCCGTATATTTGGATCTATCTTATTTATCTCTCAATAATTAATTAATTATTCTTTAAAATTATTATTTTGGCTAAATTTGAGGATTATTTGGCTCTGCTTTTTTATCATTTCTTTGTTAAATATTATCACATAAATCTTAAGGACTTATAAAATATCCATATTTTAATAATTAATTATTAAAACCACTTTATTACATTTGTTATATATACCCTGAAGCTGTCTTTTTTCTCATACCCTGATTATTCTTCTTACCCTAGCTGTTAAGATCCCAATTTTTTTGTATAAATTGTGTATAATTTTAGAAATATGATAGATATTTAGTCTCTATACACTACATAAGATATTTATTAGTTTTTTCATTACTTAAGAAAAATGATTATAAGAAACTTATATATTTCTTTTGTTTCTGCCTGAAAGCAAACCATTACTAATCTAGTTCATATATCTTCCATAAAATATTCAAATTCAAATAATCTGAATATATCTTTTTCCTATAATAATAAATATACATAATCTCTAAGTTCTATTGATGTAGACATTCTAACACTTATTTTATCTTTTGTTTACAATCTTTTTATTAATAAGTTTAGAGAATACCTGCATATTTTAATTTTTGATAGATCCATGTGGCCTATTGTGTTTTATCTTATTTTTATATTTGTTATTTAACTTCAGTTAAATCTTTTTTGACATTTTTAGAAAAATTCTTTATTTGCCATATATATCTTTATGGCAAATCTATATGAATCAAATCTCTTTAAGTTTATTGAATTGATAACTTTCCCAAATCATTAGGATCGAATACTTCTCTATTAGTATGTATAACTTAGTTGATTTATGAGATCGAATCTGATGCTTCTTAAGGTGGATATCCTGGCTAATCATCATCAGATTGATTTTAATCTTATTCAATCTCCATATCCCCCTACATCATATCCTCTTCTTCCTCTTCATCATATTAACTTTCTTTTCTTGATTCTTTCTTTTTCTTAAGACGAGTCAATTTACGATCATTGTCAATTAGATCCAAATCATCCTCATCAAAAGAATCATGTTATTCTCTTTTTCTTCTCTCTTTCCTCTTCTGTTTTTATTTCTTTTTCTTCTTTCTCTTCTTCTTGCCTTTCTATCCATCAGAATCTCTATTGTCTTAATCATAAGATTATTCTTCTTCATCATCATTAACTATAAAAGAATCTTATAATTGTGATCCATCTTAATCATCTTCATATTATTATGATTCTGATTCATTATTGAATTATTATCTCTTTACGGCAAATTCTTTTTAATTTTGAGTCATTATCAATTATAATTTATATATATAAGCTAACAAATTGAGTTTGATTTGAATGGTCTAAAAAACCACACATCTTCAATTATATTTAATATTAATATTAATTTTTATATATTTTATTACTTTTATATCTCTTTTTCTGATGCAGAAACAGCATTAAATATACATCTATGCATAAATTATGATTGATAGATGTCATCCAGCATAAAACTAACAACAAATACATTAATCTGTTTATTTTAAGTCACTAATAATGATAGATTAAGTTAAAAATATAAAATAATAAGAGATATAAACATCATATACATTTTTCATTCTATATTTTTATATATAGAGCATATACATTTTATAAAATTTAATTTATCTTATGAATTTTCAAAAGAAACATTAATAAAATTAATCTCTCTCCATTTCTAAAGACCCAAAAGTGTTATACACAACGCCGGATCAATTTTACTAAAATCAAATATCCCTTTAACTGATGTATACACACTTTCAATCCATACTTAATCATTGACATTATAATTAAAATTAAATTATTTTAAATTACGTAAATTAAATACATATTTATCTTTTATCTATCCATTAGGAAATTTATAAGCTCTTATTTTAAATTAATCTGTTATATCTATCATAGCACTCTTAGACGATCCATCAATTCTAAAAAGATTGCATTTAAAGCCTTTTTTAAGCATCTAAAATGATGTTATGAAATCTTGATGATATTATGTTAATTATAAGATATTTTGACGCGGATTAAAGATTAAGAAAAGAATTTATTTGCAGATATCCATATATTTTGTATCAAGTGACATCTTTTTTATGGCTTAGAATAGTTATTAAGTTTTTTTGGATAATAAATATCGAAATCTATGGGATCGAAGAAGATGATAGCCCATTAAAGCTAAAAAGTCTTATTTCATATCTCTTTAAAATTGTTTTTAATACATAGCAATCATCCCTTATGTACTTTAGTTGATCTATTGATCTTAAAATTTATTAGAAAAACTATTTAAAGCTTTAAAACATTTTGCAATAATCTCATAATTATTTTTCTTCATGATTATCCTCAGCAAACAGTAAAATGCCCTTCTTGATAAGAAACTAGGCATACTTGATAAATATTGAAAGAAAAGTTACATATATATTTATTAAATAACTTAAGCTGTCTAAATTGTTATGATAAGACAATCTAAATAACCACTTTTTAATATTAGTTATTTACTTTGTTTTGAATTACTTATTCTTATAATTATTTTTAAGATATATGTTTACATCTTTTTCTTTTGTTATGATACTAATTTATTGCCATAAAAATGAGGCATGACAATATTTGCTAGTACACTTAATAGATTAGCTTATAATATATATGGTACACAAAATTGATTTATGGTCAAATTTGTTAATAATCTTGTTGATTTTACAATAATCTTTTAATCTGTATGTATCTTTAATATATCTATAAGTAAATAAGGTATTTTCTTTTAACTTACTATATAATTTTAAATGCCTTGATTTTGACATAGACAGTCTATAGTGTCAATGCAGATAGATAAAATTGCAGGATATGTCTAACTGTTTTAAAGTAACTAAAAGACCATTTATGTTAATTTTTAAGAATGACAAACTTATAATTTATATCTATGACTTGTCATATTAGATAATAAATCTATCATAATCTTCATTAGATTAGCTTTTTTATCATCGAAATTTATAAAAATATTTAATTTTTCAACTATTTTTACTAATAATGCACAAAATTTAGAATCGATTATTTATGCTGTAAATTTTGGTAGAATTGATAAATTGCCCATAGCCCTTAATATTTGTTTAAATGTACTAATATTTGGATTCACTTATATATTTACCTATAACATAATCATTAAAATCTATGAAATTTTTGATTTAGTCAATAATTATTTTACTTAATCATTAGAATATGCTAAATTTGCTATCAATGAACAAGCTGATTATATAACTACCTTATTTGCAGCATTAATTTTATAGTTTAAAAAGAGTTCATTCATCACTTTTTGTTGCTTAGCTATCTATACACAAACTTCAGTCTGTGAAAAGGCAAAAGAAGATAGTGCATACGACATATTTGATATAACTTTCATATTAGAACTTATAACACTTGTATATGAATTTAATATTTGCATATAAATTTTTTATTTTGTATAGTATTCTTTTATTTGTTTCATTTTAGTAGCTGAAGTACCTATCAAGACAAGATAATATGCATATCCTTATGAAATTAGTACTTTATCAAAGTTTTTTTTAACAACTTCATAGAACTTTTTATCATAGAAATATTATAATTATGCCTGATTGAATATATTATATTATATAACCTGACTTGCATCACCATAATAACCCTCATTAAATCTTTCCATGGCTAAAATATGCCATTGTCTTCCCTTGAGCTTCCATCTTTTTGATAAACAAAATGTCTATGAATATTTTTTTAGTAATTAATAGCAAGTATCTTGAGATAAACTCGTCTTATCTTTCATTTTCAATAATTATAACACCATTTTCTTTATATTCTATGGTCTATTATGATAAAATTTTGCTAATAAATGCCCTAATATATCTTTTAACTCTTATTTCAATAAATTATTGAGAAAGACTTAATGTAAAGCATGATATCTTTCTTAAGGAAGTTCTTTTTCTATGATCTTCTTTAATTATCTAAGGGCTTGTAATACATCAATTTATTGCGAATTATTATTTTTCTTATTAGATAAAACTTATAATTGCTATTAATAGCTAACATTATCACCTTTTTTATCCTATTTATCTGATTCTAATTAACTTTACTATGATAAATTATCTTATGCGACCTATTCAACTATCTTTTTATCTATGGTTTGATCATTAAACTAACTTTTTTAAACATTATTAATATTTTATGGTATATTTTTACTCTATTCATTATTTTTAATAGGATTTTCTTATTTTTTAATTTATTTTTTGCCTTATTTAATCGTAATTTTATAATTATTTAAGAATTATATAAGTTATTCTTTTATACTTAAAGTTATTTTCTAACAATTTTTAAACAATTTTTCTTTATCTAAATATATCCCTCTTTTTTATAGTTACTGTAAAGTATCGAGTATATCATAAAAGAACTCTTATTTTTATTATGATGAAATGTCTTTATTATTGTTCAAAAGATTTATTAATTTAGATAATATGATAGAAATATTATCTTTTATTATTAGATTATTTGTTTTTTTGATGATTTATAAAACTGATAGCATAAGTTTTGCAAAATTTGGATAAAGAGACCAATAAACAAGTTTTTTAGTTGTAAGGGAGTCGATCAGCTTTGATATCTAGTCTTAATGAAGAAGTTCACTATTTTATTCTAAGAAAATTAAAGTCTGGAGGATACCTTCACTATGTTAAGATGAAAAATTAGATATTTTTTTGATTTTATTATATGAGATTGCACTTTTGTTTTTAGCTGGATTCTGTTTATAGATATAAGAAGCTAATTTACCAAATTTATTGATAACATAATCAATATTTTGATCAATATTGTCAACCACAAATTGATAAGGCAATGCTCTCTATAAAAATTAATACTCTTGTTCATTATTTCTAAAATTATTCAATATAGAATGGATGATTGTCTAAATTATTTCTTTAAAATATTTATCATTTTATTACGATTTCGATTAAGCATCTTCTGACCAATTCTTTATATAATAAGACATCATCAATAGATTTAACTTGTAATCATTATTATTCTTTATATTATTAAAGATTAATTAAAAGAACCCTTTATTATTTTTATAAAAGTTAATTTTTTATTTTTATGATAAAATACGACCTAAAAAGCCTATAAAAAGAGGTATTTTTTATTTTTTAAGTTGATTTGACTTTGATATTGATGATATTTTTTATATAATAAGTTTTTATTATTTTTATTTATTATCCTAAGATAATTATACCCCTAAGATCCAATGTGCTTTTTATGGTAATTAATTCAAATGACTTTTCCATTAATTTTATTCATTTAGTATATTGATCAACTGTCCTATTGATCCCCATTCAATCATTTATCCTTTATAATTATCTTAAATCCATTTTATTATCTACATAACTCTATCAACATTAATATTATCAATTAGATCTTCGTTCATTGTTATATTCAATTATAAGATTTATAAAAGTTCTGCTATTAATTAAACATCGTTTAGTTAAACTTCTTTAAGTATAATGTTCAAGTTTAATTTATTTCTTTGAATTATTGATGTTTTTAAAGAATTTAAAGCTCTTTGTTTTACATTTCTTAACGTATCAGATTAAAATTAGTTGATTCGATCTTTTTCTTTAAGGACTTATATAATATCACCAAGTTGATCATTACTTTTAGGTATTTTACATACTCTTTCCATCATATACCCTGCATCTTTTTATACGTCAAATTTTCTTTTAATATTCTGATCCAATTTACCTATCTTTTGATCTTTATTCTTAGAATCATCTAGATGCTTAAATCTTTATAAAATCTTAGCATTTTTGCATTTACTTAATAGTTCTTAAAATTAATTTGGCCTAAATCTTGAAAAATTATT
>Ga0169931_10005414_pt1 | contig 19451 bp, 17 predicted proteins | sample Kivu_15m_20L_FD_129675 | JGI IMG/M metagenome (GOLD analysis project Ga0169931, IMG submission 129675) | Freshwater microbial communities from Lake Kivu, Western Province, Rwanda to study Microbial Dark Matter (Phase II) - Kivu_15m_20L... | ecosystem: Environmental > Aquatic > Freshwater > Lake... | reverse complement strand
TCGCGGTAGATTGACCGAATGGCATCGGGTGGCAGTGAGCCACCCTCAGCGAGGGCGGCAATGCGGTCCAGTACCTGACGCTCGCGTTCTGGATCGTAGGCGAGAGGGCGGCCCAGGCGTTGTTTTTCCTGGGCAACCCGGAGCGCAAGGTCACCGCGCCTGAGCAGGAGCGCCAGAATCTGCTCATCGGTCGCGTCGATCTCTTTGCGGAGCTCAGGCAGGCTCATGGCGTTCCTCCGCCCTGAGCGCGGCGCAGCCGAACCGCATTCGCCAGAATGTCCAGCACCTCCGCCGTGGTATCCATCGAAATACAGGCGTCTGTGACGCTACGCCCATAGACGAGTGACTCGCGCGGTCCCGGTGCCTGGCGACCCTCGACCAGGTTGCTCTCCAGCATGACGCCAGTGATGCGATCCTCGCCGGTGGAAATGCGTTGAGCGACGTCTGCCGCCACGTCGACCTGCTTTCGGTGGTCTTTGGCGCTGTTTCCATGAGAGCAGTCCACCATGACAGACGCGGGCAGGCCAGCCTCCTGAAGCATGCCGCAGGTGCGTGCAATCGAGGCTTCATCGAAGTTGGGGCCCGACGACGCGCCCCGCAGGATCACGTGCGTATCCGGATTACCGTGGGTCTCGACGATGGCAGCCAGCCCTTCCTTGGTGACCGACAGAAAGCAGTGAGGGTGCCGCGCCGCGGTCACTGCGTCGATGGCAACGCGCACGCTGCCGTCCGTGCCGTTCTTGAACCCAACGGGCATCGAAAGGCCCGACGCCAGCTCCCGATGCACCTGACTCTCCGTGGTGCGTGCGCCGATTGCGCCCCACGCAACCGTATCGGCGATGAACTGTGGGCTGATGGTGTCCAGAAACTCGGAGCCGGCCGCCATTCCCATGCCGGCGAGCTTTACCAGAAACTCTCGCGCCAGCGTCAGTCCTTCGTTGATGCGAAAAGTCCCGTCCAGACGCGGGTCATTAATCAGCCCCTTCCAGCCGACTGTGGTGCGGGGCTTCTCGAAGTACACACGCATGACGACCAGCAGCGCGTCTTCCCACTTCGCGCGAAGGTTCATCAGCTGCTGTGCGTACTCCAGCCCTGCGGAGACATCATGAATGGAACACGGGCCTACCACAACCAGGAGTCGGTCGGACTGTCGCGCCAGAACACTGGCTACCTCGGCCCGGCTGCGCGCGACGAACGCTGCCGAAGATTCATCCAGCGGATGGGACTCCAGCAGAATGGCAGGCGGCAGCAGCGGCCGAAGCCGACGAATCCGGGTATCATCCGTGATGGACGTTTGCGCGTGAGGCATGAGTTTCCAGCGGTCGCGAGGCGTTACGGTTTCAGCGTGAGCCTGACAGAATAAACAGCGTGACCCGCCTGCTGCAAGCTCGGCTCGCACGGATTTAGTCCGTTTTTGACGCCCCGCGCTAATGGGCAGCCCATAACCTCCCCGATCGCCGACGGCTCCGGGGGTAGGACAGGTGCTGGATTATACAACCGTGACCATGTATACGACTGCATCCCAAACGTTTCGGGAGCGGTTCGGCCTGTCATCCGGCGTACCGGGTCATGGGTCGGATACGGTGGTGTCTTTTTCGTCAGGTAGCATGAGTTTTTCACATTCGACCGGCGATTCTCAGACGTCTGAGAATGCTGCGCTCTCTGCGCTCACCTCGGCGATCGACCTTGCGATTCTCTCGGCGGAGTCCAATCCGACAGTGGCTCAGCGGACCATGCTGGCGCTTTACGATGAGGCGGTTGCGTTGGGAGCGCGTCGTCTAGCGGCCCGTGCACTACTTCATCTGGCCCGTATCGCGCGCAGAATCAGCTCGGTCGACGAAGCGCAACGCCTCGCGTATCGCGCGTTGGAAGAGCTGCGAGATCTGTCCGACCCGGAAGGCGAGAGCGAGGCGGTGAGCCTGATCGCAGGCGCATGGGCCATGGTCGGCGAGCTGATCGAGGCGCGCCGGATGTTCGAACTCGGCATTGAACGGGCCCGCGCCGAGAATCTTCCGGGTTCGATCGGCCTGCTGCTCGCTGGCCTGGCGTTTACCTATGGCGCGGAAGACGACGCGGAGAATTATGTGCGACTCACACAGCAGGCGCTCGAGTACCTGCTGCCGGTGGGTCACAAACAGCGGATTGCAAACGCCTGGGCCAACCTCGGTGGCGGTCTGGTGAAACTGCCAGGTCGTCTGGATGACGCCGAGGCTGCCTATCGAAAATCACTGGAGATTACTCAGGCGAATGACTTTGACTGGCTGTCGGGGATTGCGCTCGGCGGATTGGGTGAAGTGTATGCGCTTCGGGGCGACTGGTCTCTGGCAAGGCAGTACTTCATGGAGGGCGCCACGCAGCTGCTGCGTAGCGCTGCCATTTTTGATGTCGCCAATCAGGCCAGGATCATGGCCGAGCTGCTGCTGAGTATCGGTGAAACGCATGACGCGGCCCTGATAGCCCTGCTCTGGGTGGATGAGTGCGAGTCCCGCAAATTGCACGGAGCCAGCGCCCGCCTGCTGCTGGTTGCCAGCAAGGCACTTCGAGAGCTCGGCTACATGGAGCAGGCGTGGGACACCATGCACAGGGCTAAACTCGCTGCTGAAAAGGCTGCGGCCCACGACCATCAGCGCATGAATGCGCGCGTTGAGATGCTGGTTCGTGTACGCCTGAGTGAACATACAGAGCCTGAGACCAAGCGGCTTTCGGGAGAGCTCGATCGCGCCCGGCAGGCACTGGCGCACGAACTTGAGGTTCGACAATCGCTGGTGCAGCTGGCGACGACCGATGCACTCACCGGGCTGCCCAACCGGCGCTCGCTGACCCTCGTCGGAAACGCGCACCTGCGTTCCCGCTATGCGGCTGAGTTTCCCATCACCGTGTTCGCGATGGACCTCGATTTCTTTAAACGAATCAATGATGTATGGGGACATTCGGCCGGCGATGCGATGCTCGTGGCAGTGGCCGATGCGCTGCGAACCGAGCTCCCAACATGGGCGACCGTGGCGCGTATCGGTGGGGAAGAGTTTGTGGCGGTGGTACCCGACCTGAACCTCGAACGCGGGCTGGAGCTGGCTGAACGTGTGCGCCAGCGGCTCGCTGCTGTGCAGGTGGAGCGCCCAGAAGGGGGCATCTCGACGACGGTCAGCATTGGCGTCGTCGAGGCCGCGCTCGACAAGACGTTTGAGTGGTCGATGGAGCTCGCTGACCGCTGCTGTTATCGCGCAAAGGAAATGGGGCGAAACCGGGTCTGTTCAGCGGACGACCTGACTGAACCATTCCGGGGCTGACGGGAATGCTCGATCCGTGACGTGCTGGTTGGGCTTTCGCACGTTCACTGGACGCCCCCGGTCCATCCTGCATTCGAGTCGCGACGATGAACCGCCGACTCAGATTTTGGCACCGATCGGGGGCACCAGGATGGTGACGAGCCGGGAGCCCAGCGAGCCGCCGTCGCTGGTGATGAGGTCGATGTACACCAGGAACACCTGAGGAACCGCGGCCTCGCGCACGCACTCGTTTTGCGCTTCGAGCTCGAACGTGACGCTCGAACCCGGGGTCACATCGCCAAATCCGTCCAGAACGCCGTCGCCGTTGGTGTCAATCGGCCTTGGCGCAGCCGCGCAACCTACGGTGGTAGCCCGCAGCGGGCGAATGGCGTTGATGAAGCACGTGGTGTCGATGCCGCTGACGGCGAACTCCTCTTCGTCGCGCCGCGCAACGGGCGTGATGTCAAAGAGCGAGCTGTTGAGCAGTGTCTCAATGCCGTTGATGATGCTGCCGTCGATGGCAACGGGAGGGACAGTACACAAGAAACCACTGCCAACGACCTTGAACACCAGCGGGCAAGTGCCAGCGACAGTGGATTCCCCAGCGCCGTTGGCGCCTGTGCAGCACTGCGATTCTCCGCAGCCGCTGGGGCGCTCGGCGCCCGTTCCCCACGCACACGGTTGCACCGTCGCCCCCGTCTCTCGCGCAATCGACACCAGATCGTCCGTAGCGGGGCTGCTGAATCTACAAAGGGGAAACGCCAAGGAACCAATACCAACACCAATGACCTTTGTGCGCGCCGCCTCGAGCGCGTCGAACGCCTCAGCCCGGGATGCGCCATAGGGAACGCCACCCTCGTCGCGCGCCTGCGTCTCGTTGTCGGTGATGTGCACTACCACCCGGACCTGACTGTTTCGGAATCCAACGCCACCTTCGGTGCCGTCGGCGACGCCGGGTATCAGCCCTGCGGCGGGGTCAAAAGCGGGCGTGGTGTAGCCGCCGCCGCAACCCGGTTCACTTCGGCCTGCACCTGTCGCGATTTGATAGAGTGCCTCAATGCCAGACTCGGGGGAGTCGCCGCCGGCTTCGAGCACCAGCGCGTCCGTGCCAGCCTGCGCTGCAGACAGATCGGTCGTGATGCGCTGCCGCAGCCGGAAAGGCACATCGCGCGGCCCACCATACGGCGAGCAGGGGAAGTCTGCGAAGCTGGTGATGGCCAGGCCCACCTCGCCAATGCGCGCACTCAGCTGCGGGAAGATCGTTGTACGAAGACTTGAACGCAGGCTGTTGATGGGCGAACCCATCGACGCCGTCACGTCCATATTGAACACCACGTCGCCCGTCTCGAGCTGGGTCTCAATGTCCAGCTCGTCGGTCTTCGGAGGCTCTTCGTAGGGGAGCTCAAAGTAGAAGTCGACCAGCCCGGAGATGTCGCTCGCGGGATCGCAGGCATCCGAACCAAAGGCGATCTCGACCATGTCCAGATACCCGTCGCCATCAGTGTCGCGCTGCGTCGAGTCGGTGCTATCCGGGCACCCCGTCTCTTCGGAGTCGAGGAGCGAGTCGCCGTCCGCGTCGAGGTCCAGAAAATCGGGTGAGCCATCACCGTCGAGGTCGGACCCCGGAAGGCCTGAACCCGGTTCGCGCCGATACTCGTCGGCGTCCAGAATGCCGTCGCCGTCGGAGTCGGTGTCGAGGTAGTTGGGAATGCCGTCTTCATCAAAGTCTTCGGTGCCTTCCACCGCGTCGGTAATGCCGTCGCCGTCGGTGTCCGTCAGGTCCACCACGACATCGGGCGCGGTCTCTGTATCGGGTGAGGGTGGTACATCGGGCGCCACATCGGGGCTAACCTCGGGCTCGCCGGAGTCTTCAGGTATCGCGGTATCCTCCGGCTCGGTGCCACTGTCGACCGCGTCATCCGTGACGTCGTCGTCGCCAGTATCGTCATCGGATTCGCCGCGTACGTCCTGACACCGACGAGAATTACAGACGTCTTCATCGGCGCCGGCGTCGGCCAGCGAACCTGCGGGTACACCGCAGGCGTTCGTCAACAGCGCGCAGGCCGCAAGCACAAAGAGGGGGCGGAGAGGCGTGACCACGGATTTCACCTGGGTTCAAAGAGGCACAACCCGCAGAAGATACAGATCTTTTTCCCCGACGCCAAATGTTTCGTTTGCATGACACAGTCAGGTGGTGCTCGCCGAATACCTCTGCATCATCGGTTACTGGCTGCGAAAATCACAGGAAAAGGCATGTTGGGTAACCGCGAAATCGTGCTCGTCACACGGTCACCAGCACCCATCCGATGCGTTCAGGTGTTTCGGTTAAAATCCGCAAATAAAGGAATGATGTGCTGATTTATGAGTCAATTGGAACAGACTCAGGTGTAAATTCCATGCTTCCACGCCCAGTATCGACGTAGATGATGCCTTCATTGACCGTCACATTCCACACGTTGCGTCGGTCCAGCAGCGGCTCCAGTTGCTGCACCAGCGGCTGCAGGCCAATCACCGGTATCTGCCCGCCGCGATGAATTTTTTTGCCACGCAGGCCGCCCAGCACCAGCTCCAGGTCGCGGTGCGCGTAAATCTTCACCGTCGCGCACAGCTTCGCAGCCTTGTGCACGCGTTCAGCTGCCGGAGCGCCTACCTCTATCCAGAGCCGCATGCCCCCCGTGTCATCCGCCACAAACACACCGGGCTCGTCGGGAAACGCGATACCGCGCCCGAGCTGAATCGTGGGCTCGTATTCAATGGCCCACGCCAGGACCCGCGCGAGCATCAGGGCGTCCGACTCGGACGGATGTCGCGCCACCACAATCTCGTCGCTCGCATACACACCACGATCCACGTTCGAAACGTCGATCGCGAACCGAAACATCGTCGCGCCAAGTGCCATAAGCTGCCGTCCGTTCAACAGAGTGAGTCAGCCCCATAGTCCGTTCTGCGCCCTCCGTCAGCTTTCCCCTGCGTGCCTCATTCGACCGGCTCGCTCCACAGTCCACGCTGTTGCAACCACCCCATGATCGCTGGCAGGGCGGCATGCCGCCTGAACACGACCCGAAACAACCCGCAATCGTGTACGCATCCAGTCGGGATTTCGTCGCCGTTGTCCCCCTCCCAAAGCGACTCAAACAGCAGCTGCCACGTCGCCGGCGTTCGCAGCGGCGCGTCTGATTCTTCCAGTAATTCAGGCGGTTGTGTGCCGTCGGCCTGCCATAGCTGAACCCGGTCACGCAGACCCGCGTACCAGCGACCGTCCCGCGCGTGCAGCAGCCATCCGGTCTCGGGCAGCATCGCCACAATGTCGGGCCGCGACAGCCACAGCCGTCGCTCTTCCAGCGCACTCACCTGAGCGCCGTCAGGCGCAGCAAACCCATCCATCGTGTTACACCAGCTCGTCGTGAATCAGCGTCGATGACTTCAGCGTCTGATGCACCGGGCACTTCGCCGCAATCTCGAGCATCCTCGCGCGCTGCTCGTCCGTCATGGGCCCGGTCATACGAATGCTTCGCGTAATGCGGTCAATCTTCTGTGTTCCCGGTCGGTCGTCCGTGCATTCCTCGCAGTCTTTTCGATAGACCTTCTCGTGGCTGAGCTCCACCTGCACACCCTCCATCGGAATCCCCTTTCGGGTTGCATACATGCGCATGGTCATCACGGTACAGGCACCCAGCGAGGACAGCAGCAGCTCGTACGGCGCTGGCCCGAGATCGGTGCCACCCAGATCGACCGGCTCGTCGGCGATCAGCACGTGAGTCGCCGTGCGTGCGCGCACCTTGTAACCTTCATCGAGGATAACCTGCACGGTGGTAGACATGGCGTAATCCGACGGGTATCGAAAGGGGAAGGGCTCGAAACGTTCGCGCTGGCTCGAGTCGGCCAGCGCTCTGCGGGCAACCTACGCACCCGGTCGAGATGTCACAACCTTGCTCCAGCGCCTTTTTCCTTGTCGCGGTGATCGTGGTCAGCACGTCGGGGTGCCAGACTGGAGCCACGACCAGCGCTGAAGGGTCCTCGGCACCCACAGCACTCGCCAGCGCGGGTTCATCTCAGGTGCCCGAGGTGGTCGCGCCGGCCGATACTTTTGCCGCCCTGCGAGCCGCCGTGAATGACCCGGCGCAGCTGGCGACCGTCGAGCGTCCCGACCTGTTTCAGCCTGGTCTACAGCCCTGCGCGAGCGACGATGAGTGTCGCATCGCGCAACCCAGCGACTGGTCGGCCGATGTGGAATGCTGCTACGAATATGGCTGCACGCTGGACTACGTGGCCATCAACGCCGACAACCAGAGCGCCCTGCGTGCATGGCAGCGCGTGCATCCATTTGATTGTACAGCACATTTGCAGGCAAATGGGCCGTGCGAGAACCGCGCGATGCAGTGTGGTCTGTCGCAGGACCCGCCCGCTGCGGCGTGCATCGAGGGGCAGTGCGCGGTTCGATTTCCGCCGACGTGGCCGGTGATTGACCTCGCGGTGCAGACCTGCGCGGTGGACGCCGAATGTACGCCGGTGCGGCCCGGCGCCACTACGTTGCAGGAGCGGTGTTGCCATGACCGCTGTGATGCGCAGTGGATGGCCGTAAACCAGCAGACCGCCGGCGAGCTTCGTGCCTGGCTGGCCATGACGCCGGCAGGTGCGTGCGACGACCTCACCTGCGGTGAGACGGTCGCTTGTGAGCCTTCCCCGCCTGCTGTCGCGTGCGCCTCAGGCCTGTGTATGCTCGCCCGCTGAACGCTGCGGCGTTGATGCTCTGAAGCGCTGGAAAACCCTCAGGAATCCGTGCCCGAATCGGGGTCTCAGTACGCGGCGGAGTTGGTGCGAACGTCCCAGTCGCCCGACGCATTTTCGAGCACGTCCACTTCGCACGTGGTGGCGCCGGTCGATGGGTTGACACTCATCTGCACGTCCGCGACGCGCCACGTCTGGCCCTGACAGCCGCCGCCGGAGCGGTTCAGGCCCACGCCGTCGGGTGCTTCACCCAACACAGCCTGCAGGGTGCCGCCGCAGTAAATGCTAACGACGGGGTCGGTGGTGGCCGACCCGCTAAACATGTGCGCCATGACCCGGAAGCTGTCGCCGTCGTTGGGGTTGTCGAGGTTGATGTTCTCGGGGTCGAAACCGCTGATGTTGTCGATGTCCAGCCGCGGGTTATTACACGTACCGCCGGTGCGACCGCACTCGGTGCCCGGCGACGGATCGTAACCCCACGCGCGCGTCGACCTGATGCAGTTGGCGTAATAACAGTCGTCGTCGGTGCAAAACCCGCGCGTGGAGCCGGAGCGATGCAGGTGGAAGTCCATATCGACGCGCCCAAACGTGTTCCAGCGCATTTCTACGCGCAGTCCGCTGCCGGCCACATGCACCACCCACGAGCAGCCGTACAGGTCGCCCTTCTCGTCGCGCACCGACAGCGACACCTGATAATCACCCGAAACGTCCAGATACAGACGCGTGACCGGGTTGGTGGGATCTTCGACCGTGCGTGTGGCGCTGTTCGGCGGCGCAATCACCGTCCACGTCCATTCGGCAGAGTCGGGCTCGCGATCGAAAAGCGCGGTTCCATCAAGAGGATAGAAGCGAAGGGGGCGTGCGAAATCTTCGTCGGGACACGCGTACAATGGCGCACAGTCTTCCAGATCATCGACGCAGCCGTTGCAGTCGTTGTCCTTCGTGTCACAGATCTCTGCCTGCGGCAGGAGCCCGCCTCGGCACTCCGACCAGCGAGGGGCATCGCGGTTGATGCACTGCTGCACGCCGTCCAGACAGCCGCCGACCTCGCGCGCGTTTGGCGGTCCTACGAAGCAGCGCTGCGTCGAGCCAAACTCACACGTGCAATCTTCATCGGCGAGGCCGTCACCATCGTTGTCCTGGCCGTCGCCGCAGACCTCGTCGCGCTCGTAGCCCGGGTCAAAGTCGGCACATACCCAGGGAGGCGCGTCACCCGTCGTACAGCCACCCTCCGACGGTACGCACAGCTCAAAGCCGTTCAGGTCATCGCCATCATCACAGAACGAGTGCTCATTTGTGCGCGCCGGAAAGCGCCCCTGACAGCGCTCCACCGTGCACGCGATCGCGTCGTCAGCCGGTGTATCGGTCACATCGGTGACCTCCTGCAGTACGCCTTCGACGCACGCCTCGGCCACGCAATCCCCTTCCACTTCGTCGGGAATGAGCGGTGTAATGGGCTCGGCCACGCAGAAACCTTCGACGCAGCGGTCGAGGCTACACGGGTTCAGGTCGTCGCACTGCGCGTCGGTTGTGCACACGCGAACACACGCGCCCTCCACACACACCGACCGGGGCGGACACTCATCGTCCACCGTGCATTCCGGCCCCTCGACCGAGCCATCGGTAGCGTCGTCACCGCTGTCGGTGTCCGCGTCGCCGCCCGAGCCGCTGTCGGGGCTGTCTACATCATCGGCGGTGGTATCGTCGGGCTCCGTTGTGTCCGCGTCGGTGCCTGAACCGTCTTCAGCGTTCGCATCTGACGTATCACTGGTATCACCGCCGCCCTGATCATCGGGGCCCGAGCCGCCGCCCGCGACGGGCGCAACCGGTGACTCTTCGTCGGCACCACATGCGGCGAGGCCTGCGCCAAGCGAAAGAGCGACCAGCAAGGGCAAAGCGACAAGCGATGGAGTTTTCATGCGTGACCATAGAGAGGGCGTCGGTGCCATGACGCACCGTGACAAGCTGCCACCATAAAGGTGCCATCGTCCCGCTTCAACGTCAGAATCTGCCCGCGCACCACTTTTCAGCCGTGAGAGGTCTGGCCCGGCAGCGCCAGCACGGCGCCGTCCCCGTAAATCGCCTCGCGCACCGACTCGTCCAGCTGTGGGTGAACTTCGCGCATGCGATTCAGCAACTCGCCCATCTCGCGCCGCTGCGAATCCGGAAAACTGTCGCAGACCGGGCACGCCACCACACCCACAGCGTAGTGGTCGCGCCACGCGATAACCTTGCGTTCTTCCACAAGAATCAGCGGGCGAATCGTCACCACGCCGTGCGCATCCGACGGCGTTGCCGGCTTGAGCGGGTCCAGCCGCCGCTGAAAGAACAGGTTCAGAAAGAACGTCTCGACCGCATCGTCCAGATGGTGACCCAGCGCCAGCTTCGTGTAGCCGTTTTCGGCGCACCAACGGTTCAGAATGCCACGCCGCATGCGCCCACAGAGCGCGCACGGGATCTGTCCGGGCTTGAGCTTTGACTCGACCACCGACCAGGTGTCTTCGCTGACCACCTGAAGTGGCACCTCGAAGCGCGCCATCAGCGCGTTGAAGGCGTCACGCTCAAATCGTGGCTGGTGCTGGTCCAGGTGCACCGCACCCAGTTCGAACGGGAGGTCGGTCCGTCGCTGCAGCTCGCGAAGCACCTGCCAGAGCAGAATCGAATCCTTGCCACCCGAAATACCGACCGCCACGCGATCGCCCGGCCGGATGAGCCCAAACAGGTGCACCGCGCGCTCCACAAGCTTCAGCAGCGCCCGCGATGGCGTCGCCTCGCCGCCTGTCACACTTTCCACGATCTCGTTCATGACAACTCGCACTCGCTGGGCGACCAAAGGTGGGCCGCATCGAGACAACACGGCATGGACAGGGCGGTGGTACGTTTCAGCGCCATCGTGCAACTACCATCACGGTTCGCGGCGCACGCGCATCGCGTAGATACGGGCCGCGATGTTCTGGTCAGACACGGGCCGCAACTCACCCGAAACCGAGCGCGTCACTACTACGGGTTGCCCATCTGATTCTACCCAGAAAGGTGTCTCGGGCGATAACCCGGACGGTGGCACCGCGCCTTCCAGCACCGATGGCAGCGCGGCAGCAGTCGGCGGAACATCGTCCAGCAGCTCCTGCAGCTCGCCCGGCGTGGCCAACCGCCAGGTATGCAGTGTGCCCGCGCGGTTGCCGCGCATCTCGAGCCCAAAACACGTTCCAAGCTCGTCCACGACGTCGCGCACACGGCTGGGTGAACTGTGGACTCCCGGCACCAGGGTCCATTCGCCGGCCCCGGGGTTCGCCGTGTTCCAGAACACACCACAGGACGCGCTCAGCGTTGGGCGGCCTTCGGCAACCAGCGGTTGCAATGCGTCCGGAAAGCGTGACATCGTCGCCTCACCTGCGATGCGCCATCGCTCGCCGTCGTGCCGCATCCACACGAGTTTGGCATGAAAAAACGGGCCGCGGTCGCTGTTGGTGTAACCTGACTCGAAGAACAGCTGCCCGTCGCTCGCGCTGTGCAACCGTGTCAGGTCATCGACGTGGTAGCCGTTCGCGGAACTCACGCTTCTGAAGTTCTCGGGCAGGCGGTCACGTGAATACGATCTGGACCGATACCAGTAGTCCAGCGTGGGAGCGTAAATGTCGTCATACCGGTAGGCTGCGTCGGCCGCGCCAAATCGTTCGCGCGCCCAGCGGTAGCTCGCCGCGGCCGCTTGCGCCTCGTCGGAATGGGCCACGCACACGTCGCCCTGCCAGGCTTGCGTGGGTGTGCAGCCATGCTCGGCCGACGTCTCTGCAGCTGTCGCCGGCTGCGGTGGTCGCGCCGCTTCGATACGGGGACCATCCTGCGCCGTTTCGTCGTTCGACGAGCCGGCTCCGCGCAACACCAGCCACGCCGCCGCCGAGAGCCCACACAGCAGCAGGGCAGCCAGAAGTGCGGCGCGCATGGGCGGCTGGTGAGGGGACTTTGCCACCAGCGATCCGCCGGCCGCCGCGGGCCCGGGGTCTGCCGTGGCATTTCCATCGGACAGAATCGACGGTCCGGCGAGTGGTGTGAGACGAGCGGATGCGGCTGGAGTAAGGGGCTGCACGGAATCGTCGCTGGGTGTCGCTTCAGCACCGCCGGGTGTGTGGAGGTGAAAACCGATGGACCCGCTCTCTCGAAGCGCCGCGTCGATCCACGACACGCCCTCGCTCCGGGCGGCGGCTTCGGACAATACATGCCGCAGGCCAGCCTGAAGGGGCTGCGAAAGCTCCACCTGCCCCCTGACGACTGACGACACGGTGAAAAGCGTGTCGGTAGGGCCGCTGCCGCGCTTGCCGGACCAGAAGAACGGGAACGCCGAGAGCGCTGTCTGCTGCTGCAGGTTCGTGATCCAGAGGTGTTCCTGATGGATGCTTCCCTGCCACTGTGCGTTCGGTTGCGAGTCTCCGCGAGGGTTGTCGCCAACGAACAGGGTCAGCGCGCCAGTGGGACCCTGCTGTGTCAGCCGCACATGGTCCAGTCGCAAAATGCGAAAGGACTCCAGCCAACGCAGGCTCGGCAAAAGCGCGGTCAGGAGCACCACCTGCTCGTGGCTGCTCACTGACTCGGCGGGAGCCGTCTCGTGCGACTGATTGTTTCGAATGGTCACCAGCTTTCGAATGGCTGCATGAACCGAACGTCCATCCAGCGTCCCGGTACGCCACCATGCCCACATGGGCGCGAAGAACAGTGTGTGTTCACTGCCCGCGGACGCTCTGGCGACGTGCCCGGCGAGTTCGTGAAACACGTCGTTCATTTTGCCGTCTGAGGGCTTCGCGAGCTCGCTCAGCGTGTGCAGCAACACCTTCTCGGGCAGGGCCAGCCGCCCGGCTTCCAGCAGCGCGTAGCCCACCAGAATCTGCAGCAGCTGGGTCAGAAAGCGGCGCAGTTCGGCGTAGGGGATTGAATCGGTACCGGCCATCCCGTGCAGCAGGTCGCTGTAAACGATCGCCAGCGGCGTGGGCCAGCGCTCGGGTGAACAGGTCGCGGTGAACATGCAGGTACGTCGAAGAGACACGATAGGCAGAGCAAAGAGCCCCGTTCCGCGACGGTCGTCAAGCGGTACGTGGGGCGTTTCGGGTGACCCATCTCGCGTTGTGCATGACGCCCTGCAAGGTTCCTGTGTGCGAACCCCTCGACAGTCGGAGTGCGGTACCCCATAAAGTGCGGGTGTTTTCGCGGGCGTGGCAAGGGCCGTGCCCGGTTTCTTCTTTTATGCAGTTCCCTGTCTCGCCGGAGCAGTATGTCGCCGCTGCTGATGACTGTGTTGCTTGTGGTCGCTGTGCTGGCTGCCGTGACGGTCTATGACCTGACACAGCGCAAACACGCCATTCTGCGTAATTTTCCCGTGATTGGGCATTTTCGTTACCTTCTGGAGAGCATCGGCCCCGAGCTGCGCCAGTACATTGTGACCTCCAACAACGAGGAGCGGCCCTTTTCGCGCGACCAGCGTACCTGGGTCTATGCGTCGGCCAAGAAGCAAAATAATTATTTCGGCTTTGGTACCGACAACGATCTCGAGCACAGCAGCAATTACATCATCATTAAACACGCCACGTTTCCCTGGCCGGAACCCGAAAAGAAAGCGGAACCCAGACTGGAGCTGGCCGGCAAAATCATGGGTGGTGCGCGCGGACGTCGCAAGGCGTTTCGGCCCCCGATTCTGTATGTGTCGGCCATGAGTTATGGTTCGCTGTCCGGGCCTGCTGTACAGGCCATCAACCGCGGAAATGCGATCGCCGGCGGTTTGCACAATACGGGTGAGGGTGGCGTCTCCCGGCACCATTTGCAGGGCGGCGACCTGATCTGGCAGCTGGGGACGGGTTATTTTGGTGCGCGAGACGAGAGAGGACAGTTTAGTCTGGAGCGTCTGGTGGAGCGTGTCGAAACCACGCCCTCGATTCGAGCCATTGAGATTAAACTCAGCCAGGGTGCAAAGCCGGGTAAGGGTGGCGTCTTGCCCGCCGCTAAAATTACACCAGAAATCTCTCAGATTCGTGGCGTCCCCATGGGCCAGGATTGTCTGAGCCCGTCGTATCACACCGCCTTTGGCAGCGCCGATGAATTACTGGATTTTGTGGAGCGTATTGCCGACGCGACCGGACTCCCGGTGGGCATCAAGTCAGCGGTTGGTGACACAAAATTCTTTGTTGAGCTGGCCGACATGATGCAATCCGGCACCCGGGGCGTGGACTATATCGCCATTGATGGCGGAGAAGGTGGCACCGGCGCCGCCCCCCTCGTTTTTTCGGACCACGTGGCGCTGCCTTTCAAAATAGCGTTCTCGCGCGTATACCGCATTTGCGCCGAGCGGGGTTTGCAGGACAGGGTCGTCTTTGCAGGTTCCGGGCGCCTTGGTTTTCCCGAGCAGACCCTGCTCGCGTTTGCGCTGGGCTGCGACATGGTGGGCGTCGCGCGCGAGGCGCTGCTCGCGATCGGTTGCATTCAGGCCCAACGCTGTCACACCGGCCACTGCCCCACGGGCGTGGCTACGCAGAACAAGTGGCTCGTTCGTGGACTCGACGTCACCGACAAGGCCGCGCGTTACGCCAATTATGCGCTCACGCTGGACCATGATGTGATGGCGCTGGCGCGAGCGTGTGGTGTGGCCCACCCGGGGCTGATCACGCTGGACCACATCGAGATTCTGGACGCCGGCTTTGGGTCCCGAAGCGCGCGGGATGTGTTTGGTTATGAACCCGAATGGTCGTTGCCTTCCCCGGAGGAACAGCGGCGTCTCTCAACGAGCGTGCGCGCCATTGGCGCGTGATTCGCCGGAGCAAGCCGCGGAGTGTCGGCTGCGCAACCCGTCCGCTGCCTGATTTTATCGAAGCCGCTCCATAAATTGCGCGATCTGATGGGCGGTCTCGGTAGGACGTTCCAGGGCGGTGAGGTGCCCGGTATCGAACGACTCGAAGAAGGTCACGTCCGGGATGTTTTCCACGATGCGCTTCGCATAACGAATCGGGCAAAGGCGGTCCTGCACGCCGGCCACCACGAGCGCCGGAACGCCGAGCTCGCGTACCGGTTCAAAGAGCGACTCGCGCTCCCAGAAGACCATTTTCGCCAGCGTTTCTCGCGTATGTGCCGTCGCCCGCGAGAGTCCCGGTGTCTGAATACGCACCATCTGCGGCCCCAGCGTTCTCGCGTTCTGACGTGCCAGACAATCCGGAATGGACCCGGTGCTGAACAAACCGGCGGGAACACGCTTCACCAGCGACGGAATCCACCGCGCAATCCCCTTCTGGTGCCCCTGATCGTACGGCGCATTCATGGCCACCAGACCTTTTATCTGCCCACGATTCTGCAGACCCGCCCAGAAAGATGTCGCACCGCCCCACGAGGTCCCACCCACCACAATGGGTTTATCGCTGACCTCCTGCACTACAGCCAGCATGGCCTCGCCGCAGTCCTGAATCGTGAATTGCGCGCGAATCAGCGTGCTGCCACCAAATCCAGGAGGCTCAATAAACCCGGTGTGAATATCATATTTCAGTAGCTCGGCCGCCAACGGCTCGTGCAGACGATAATCAAAAAAAACGCCTGGCCACAACAACAGGTCGGGTGCCCGTTGGGGCAATCGCACCACCAGATGTCCCAGCGAGGTAGAAACAATGGCCTGACGGGGCGACAATTCGGACATATCGTTCCTGGGCGGGTGCGGCAGTTGGTGAGGCGGCGTACATGCCTCAGCCGGGAGTGGTATGCAACGCCCACAATGCGGTCGGACGCCACGAGGGCGGCCGCTACTAGATCTTGGGGTTTCGGCAGGTGCCGATCTCCATGATCAGGTACAGCAGAACCCGTTCCTGCGGTACCAGGCCGATGTGGGCGCCGCCGGTGGTGTGGTAGGTGGAGAATACGACGCGGCCGCAGCCGGCGGGCTCGTAGCTGACGGTGAGGGGGCGCTTCGGCGTCGGGCGCAGGTCCTGGCCGCCGATGACCCACACGGTGGGGGTGTCGATGATGGGTACGCCGCCCCCGTCGGTGCCTACTTCGACGGCGGTGACGGCTTCAATGAAGTTCCAGTTGCCGGTGACTTCGAAACTCAGTGCGTTGTAGGTCGACACCGATGAGCTGTTTGCCGTGGGCCCCTGCTGGCCATTCAGCCACGCCTGCATATACGGCTCTACGACCTCGGCGTTGGGCGTGTCGTACGAGTCGCCATCGGCCGTGCCAAACTGTGATGTATTCCAGGTGTTGGTTGCCGCATTATAGGCCGACGCAGGCGTATCGATCTCCTCGCCAAAACCGAAAATGCCGCCGAATCCGCTGCTGCCCAGCTGAATTTGAGCGGGGAAAACATTATCGGCCCACTCGCCCGACCAGTCCGTCACATACAGGTTTCCACCGGCGGCGACATAATTACGCAAATTACGGAGTACCGCCTGATCATTCAGGACCGACGTATTCGAGTTGCCCGAGCAGGGAATAAAAATAATGTGATAATCATCGAGCCTGGCCGGATCGCGCACCAGATCGCCCAGCGTTCCCACGGCGACGCCGCCGTCGCTGCCGCCGTTGGAATAAATATCGAGCACGCCAGTGCCAGACTCGGGCACATAGCGACCGCTGCTGTCGATATCGCCCATGTTCATTTTCCCCAGAATGTCTTCCAGGTGGTCCGAAGCGCCAACTGCCATGGCGATGCGCGGCGTCGTCAGCCCTTCGGACGGTGCGTTGCGCGATGGCAGCTGGGTTTGTTCTACCGGCAGCAGGGCCGGCGCCCCCTCGACAACATCGACCTGCACCTCGCGGCGGAACTGTCCCTTCTCGACGACCAGCCAGTACCGACCCGGCACATAGCCCTGCACCGTGAACTGGCCGCGCGAATCCGACAGCACCGCGCGCGCCGGCGGCGACTGGCACGCCGCGCAATACGCCTGCTGTGGAATTGGCGCCGGCGGCGTCAGCGACAAATAAACCAGCGCGCCCGAAACTGGAATTTCCTGACCCGCTGGCACCTGACCCGGTGCATTTCCCGGTGCCCACACCGTGCCGGTAAATCCGCCCGACGCGCCGGGCTCAGATGTGTCGGGCCCGGAAGTCGTATCGGAAACGCCGGTGTCCACGGGCACGCCTGCATCACCCGGCGAACCCGAATCGTCGCCAGTGTCGGGCGATTCGCCGGTGTCGGAATCACCGCCGCCCTGCACATCGTCGGCCGCGTTCCCGGTGTCGCGATCTTCGTCGTCGCCGGTGTCGGGGCGGGGTCGGCTGGGGCGCTCATCGACCTGTTCGTTTGCGCCTTCGTCTTCGGCCGAGCCGGCTGCGTTGCCACAGCCCGCCAGCGGCAGGCCTGCCAGAAGGGCGGTGAGCAGGGCGGCGGTGCGCGTACGCGGTGCACAGAAGGCAAAAGTGGTGAAACAACGCGGTTTGCGGTACATGGCGCGCTCTCGAAAGGCGATGTGGTGGCTACGAAGCGTCCCCAGAGTGACCGAGTTTTCATGGTTTCGCAACACTCTACTGCCCCGCAGGCTGCTCCATGCTCGTGAAATTGTTCTGGGTGCTTGGCCTCGTTGCCTCCCTCGTGACCATGACCGTGTTCCGCGTGCGCCGCGTGAACGCCGCGCGGAGTCGGGTGATTACGGCGCAGGCTGACGTTCGCTGAGCTAGCGCGTGCGCGATTCCATGCGCTCGATGGCGAGACGCCAGGCGTCGGGAATAGGCACCTTGGATTTGGTTTCGTAATCGTAGGGAACAATCACCGCTTCGCCTTTTGCGGCGACGGTTTTCAGGGCGGTGCTGTAAACAAGGTGTTCCATGGCGAAGCGGTCGCCCTGAAACTCGAGCAGTCGTGCGCCTACCAGCAGACGGTCGGGGAAGGTAACCGGGGCGCTAAAACGACACGAGGTCGAGGCCATAACGGGGCCGACGCGCTGCTAGAGGACGTTGATAACCGTAAAATACGCGATGCGGGCAGTCTCGAAATAGCGAAAATAACGGGTATTATTGACGTGGCCAAAGGCGTCCATATCACCCCAGGCGACATCAATGGGCGTAACGCTGGGAAAAGGGGAAAGGCAATCGGGGAGCTGCGTCTCTGTCATGAAGGGCTCTGCTCAAGGGCGGACCAAACACGCTGCCATGCGCGCGGGTGGATCAGGTAACTCAGGTGTGTAAATCCCTGCATTTCGATATTTTCGGCGCCCGGCACCCGGGCGCTGTCGGGAGGCATGAGCAGCATATCGACCGGGCTCCACAGGGCGACCAGTCGGGGCATTCCGTGCTGTCGCTGCCACGGCAGTTGTAGCGCCAGCCGGCGTACGACCTCGGAGTCAGGGCGTAAATCCAGCACACGACTGGTAACCGCCAGTCGGGCCGCCTGGGTTCCCTCGTGAGGCGTACCGAGCGTAACCAGCGTGCCAATGCGTGCTGCCGTTTCGGGGTGTTCCAGCGCCAGGCGAGAGATGAGCCCGCCCATACTGTGGGCCACGATGTCGATGCGGGTGTCGGGAGCCAGCCCATTGATCCGGACGACATCGGTCACCGCCTGCGACAGCTGGTCGGCCATCTGTTGCATGGTCTCGGCTTCTTCGAAGCTCATGGACCATGTGCGGGTGCGGCCCATGAAGGAAAACCAGGCGCGCATGGGCCCGAAATTACCCGGGTGCCCTGCGAGACCGTGCACAAACAATATGGGGCGAAATCCATCGTCGGGCAGCGGCGTGACCTGACGCCGCGCCGGGCTCATGTGGGTAAGTCCCACCAGCGGCGCATGCGCAACGTGTCGGCGCAGGTCGGGGTCGATGGCCTGATACCCCTGCGCGACCTTTCCGGCCGCCCATGAGGCGCCTCGCACCACGGCCCACCCGGCTGTCGCCGCGCCCTGCCCGATTGTGCCCAGCAGCTGGCGTCGCCGTTCAGCGGCCGCCTGATTGGCCGTGGCAGCCTCGTTTTCCGGGGCGACTTCGCCGGCTTCAGCCGCGATATTCTCTGCGGCCGAAGCGCCTTCGTGGGCCGGCTCACGAGCGGGGTCTGTCGGGTTGGTCGATGACACGGGCGAAGGCCTGACATGAGGGTAGACAGGGCGTAGTGCGGCCAGGCACGGTCGTCAACGGCGAGCGCGCCGGGGTGGCGCCGCCTTCAGACCCCATGGAGACCTCGGTGTGGTTGTTTGGTACGGTCGCGGCGCAGGGCATTGTCGCGATTGAACGCGCCATGCTGCTCTCGACCGCCTCGATGACGCTCGGCATGTGGGCGAAAGACGAGCCGTCGGGTGTGAGCGAACTGTGGGGCGCGCTGGCGGGGTAGCGACAGCCGGCGCCGGACGACACTCGCGCTGGACTGTCAGCCGCTGGACACTTGAACGATTGTGCGGTTACGATGGCGCTTGCCGTGCGAAGGATTTTGCAGGGCGGTGGTTTGTTTGACTTTGGTGTGTTGAGGTGAACGATGGCGTTGATTCAGGCGCGTGTCGGGTGTTCGTTTCGGGTTTTG
>Ga0169931_10005413_pt1 | contig 19452 bp, 15 predicted proteins | sample Kivu_15m_20L_FD_129675 | JGI IMG/M metagenome (GOLD analysis project Ga0169931, IMG submission 129675) | Freshwater microbial communities from Lake Kivu, Western Province, Rwanda to study Microbial Dark Matter (Phase II) - Kivu_15m_20L... | ecosystem: Environmental > Aquatic > Freshwater > Lake... | reverse complement strand
TGTGATCAAAGTACAATTTGACATTTTCGGGGTGTAGCGTAGCCCGGTATCGCGCCTGCTTTGGGAGCAGGAGGTCGTCAGTTCGAATCTGGCCACCCCGACAAAATGCGGCCTCGGGAGTTTTCCGAGGCCGTTTTATTTTTACCTCGATTGAAATATCTACGGATTTCGGTCGCGTAGCTCAGCTGGATAGAGCATCTGCCTTCTAAGCAGACGGTCACAGGTTCGAATCCTGTCGCGATCACTAATTGAAAAGCCCCTGAGAGGGGCTTTTTTAGTTTTCGGTCAAAAAACTTTGAGAAAAAAAACAAGCCCCCGAAATTCGAGGGCTTGAGTCTTTGATTCTTAACAAATGTATCGGCCATAGGCCACCTGTGGATTAACGGTTGCCGTATCCACCGCGGTTGCCGTATCCACCACCACCGCTGCTGCGCTGTGGGCGGTCTTCTGCTTCGCGTACAATCACCTTGCGTCCTTTAAGGTCGCTCTGGTCCAAACCTGAAATGGCAGCGCGCGCCTCTGTGGCGTCACCCATTTCTACAAACCCGAAACCACGGCTACGGCCTGTTTCACGATCCATGATTACTTTAGCTGAAGTTACTTCTCCAAACTTGCTGAAAACCTCCGCCAACTCACCATCTGAAAGGCTGTAGGGGAGACCACTGATAAAAATGTTCATCTGATAAAACTAAAATGTTGAATAAAATTTGTTTGAGTCTTTCTCGGATTTCACTCGCTTTCAGGCCAAATTGGCCATTAAGGCAAGCGTTTTTTGCGATAGGAATCGCGGCAAAGGTAAGCATTCCAATCGCGAATTGCCCCCTGATATGTTTTTAGTTGACATCTTGGGCGATATTGATCCTATTAAATGACGGTTTTCACTGCTTGTGAGTTGAAATCTCCTGCACTTTGTCCTGTAAAACCAAACGGCCTAATTCCATTGACCCACTACATTTGCCGTTGAAAATTTTGCCCTGATTAAACCATGAGCACAACGAAATCGGTCATACAATTTGACCGCAAGAACTTGACGGAGGACGAACTCAAGTTTTTCTATACCACCATCATAAAACCGAGATTGATTGAGGAAAAAATGCTCAGCCAATTGCGCTTGGGAAAAATTTCCAAATGGTTCAGTAGTATGGGGCAAGAGGCCATATCTGCCGGAGTGACGCTTGGTATGGATGGCGAAGAATTCATATTGCCCATGCATCGCAACTTGGCCGTTTTCACCGGACGCAATTTGCCATTGCAACAACTTTTTGCGCAGTTTATGGGCAAAGAGTCAGGCTTCACCAAAGGTCGCGACAGGTCTTTTCACTTTGGCACCAAAAAGCACAAGTTAGTGGGTATGATTTCTCATTTGGGCCCACAGATGGGCATAGCCGATGGAATCGCCCTGGGACACAAGTTGGACGGTGGCGGCAAGGCTACTTTTGTTTTCACGGGTGATGGTGGCGCCTCCGAAGGTGATTTCCACGAAGCTGTGAATGTTGCGGCTGTGTGGCAACTGCCTGTCATTATTGGAATAGAGAACAACCAATGGGGATTGAGCACACCAAGCAACGAGCAGTTTCGCTGTGCCCGATTTGTGGACAAGGCCATTGGCTATGGAATTCCTCAGGAGGATGCCATTCAAGTGGATGGCAACAATCTGTTAGAAGTTTATTTCGCAGTGAAAAATGCGGCCGAAAGTATTCGAACCAATCCACGTCCGATTCTGATTGAGTTCATGACATTCAGAATCAGAGGACACGAGGAAGCTTCCGGCACAAAGTATTACCCTGATGGCATTATAGATAAGTGGCAATTGAAAGATCCATGTGACAATTTCGAAGCATGGATGATTGCATCAGGTGTTATTACGGTAGAGGAGTCTGAGTCAATTAAGGCGGAAATCAAACAAGACATAGCCGCGGCACTGAATGTCGCTTTTGACGAGCCGCAGATAGCGCCTGATGCCTCCATTGAATTGGAGAATGTTTATGCCCCTTTTCACAATCAAGCCACAACACCTGCGGGAACAGAGAGCGTTGAATTGAGGTTTATTGATGCCATTCAACAGTCTTTGGGTCAAAGTATGGAGCGTCATCCCGGTCTGGTGCTCATGGGTCAGGATATTGCTGAGTATGGTGGTGTTTTCAAAGTGACCGATGGATTTGTAGCGCGCTTTGGCAAAGAGCGCGTCCGCAACACGCCCTTGTGCGAGTCGGCTATTGTTGGTGCTGCGTTGGGGCTTTCCATTCAAGGTAAAAAAGCAATGGTTGAGATGCAATTTGCAGATTTTGTCACTTGTGGCTTCAATCAAATCGTGAACAATCTTGCTAAACTGCACTACAGGTGGGAGGAAAATGCCGATGTGGTTGTCCGTCTCCCATGCGGTGGTGGAATGGCCGCAGGTCCGTTTCACAGTCAGACGAACGAGGCTTGGTTCTTCAAAGTACCCGGGCTCAAGATTGCTTATCCCGCCTTCCCTTCAGATGCTAAAGGTTTGTTGAACATGGCATTCGAAGATCCCAATCCTGTGTTGTTTTTTGAGCACAAAGGCCTCTACCGCTATGTGAGCGAACAAGTGCCTTCGGACTACTATACCTTACCGTTCGGACAAGCCAAATTGCTCCGTGAAGGCTCAGAATTGACCATTGTGACTTTTGGTATGGGAGTGCATTGGGCGATTGAAGTGCTGGACAAAAACCCCGACATCAAAGCTGACTTGATTGACCTGCGCACTTTGGCACCATTGGATACTGAGACCATTTTTAAATCGGTGAAAAAGACAGGAAAAGCTCTTGTGCTGCATGAAGACACCTTGACCGGGGGAATTGGTGGTGAAATAAGTGCTCTGATTCATGAGTATTGCTTTGAGCATTTGGATGCACCTGTAATGCGTTGTGCGAGTTTGGATACACCTATCCCGTTTGCGGCAGTGCTCGAGACCGAGTTTATGGCCAAAAAACGGTTGGAGGACAAAATCAAAGAACTGCGCAAGTATTGATTGTGCTTATCATCAGAATAAAAAAAACCGACCTTTCAGTGAAAAGTCGGTTTTTTTATTTGGGTGGAAATCGACCCAATGATCCCGAGCTTATTTGGATGCTTTGATACGGTTCATTAGATCTTCGTTCATTTTGACATAGCCAAAATCACCATCCTCATTACTTTTTGCAGCCTCCAATGATTTAGCAGCTGCTTCCAGCGCCTCCTTGTTGCGACCCATAGCGAAAAGCAACTCCGCCTTACGATGGGTGTACCAGAATGCTTCCGGTCGTTTTTCACAGGCTTTGTTCATCCAAGCAAGTGCCTGATTCAAATCGGTTCCTTTTTCTTTGTAGTACATGGCTGCGCTATAGTAAGTACCGGCTTCGGCCTCTGTTTTTGAGTTGATGAGTTGGTCATTGATTTGAGCCATTACGATTTTATCAATATCCTGCTCAATCGAGAATTCCAACTTGGTTTTTTCCCAAGATAGAATTAACGTGGCACTTCTGTCTTTGATGTTTTCGAAAGAAAATGTTAGGCTCTCCGTAAGAGTTTCACCTTTAGACGGCCGAATTGAAACCGACAAAACATCAAGATTTGAATCATAGCCTGAAGTACCCGACATGTCGGAATTGCTATTCAATACTATTTTCCACATATCCTCAGATGGGACAGTGAACAATGAGTACTTACCTGCAGGCACAGGTTTTCCACAAAACACAACGTCATCTTTGAAGTTGATTTTGGTTGAGGCGTTGGCCCCGGTGCGCCACAGTTCACCATAAGGCACCAAATCGCCAAAAATCTTGCGCCCTTTGACTGAGGGACGGCTGTATTCAACAGTCACTTCGGTGAGACCGACTTTTTGACTTACTGTAGCTCCGGGGCTGGGTGCGGGCAATTTGATTTGGCCCATTGCTGCTGATGTCATTGCAATAGCAGCCATTGCGAAAAGAGTGTTTTTCATTGTGCGGTGTGTGGGTTATTAAAAGTGTCTTTTGCCAAAAGGCGGCCGAAGATAGAAACGGAAATGATTGGACAGTCTGACAGTGCTTTTGATTTCAGTTTTTTCTGAAATGATGGATACAGAAAACAGTATTACTCGCAGCCTCCCGCGATGCCTCCGACCACCTCGATTTTGGGGCTCAAATAGGGTATGCCCAAGTTCATTCCTCTGACGATAAACAGCCCTGCCATCACGAGCACTATGACCGGATAGAAGGTTCGAATGCGGGCGCGCGTTTGATTAGAAACACGCTTGGCCAACATCGGGACAGCCATCATAAATGGAAGGGTTCCCAGACCAAACATGGCCATAAATAAGCCGCCTTCCCATACCGAATGAGTTAATAGCGATCCGCCCAAGCCCATATAGACCAAGCCACAAGGTAAAAAACCATTCAACATACCCAAGACAGGCAGCCACACCAATGAGCGCTTGCGCATCAGTTTACTCATCAAAGGAGAAAGGAAATTCCAAATGCCTGAATAGGCGAGTGTTACTGGCTTGTATATAAACAATGAAGCTAAAGCCCAAACAAGCATTAACATGCCGATAGTCAAAGTCAAATGACGCTGATATCCTGCCAATCGGAGATGACTGCCCGCCAAACCAAAGGCAACGCCCATGGCGAAATAGGTGAGTATTCGTCCGATATTATAGAGTAGAACGGCCAAGAAATGAATGCCGGAACCCGATCGAGGAAAAGGTACCGCCATGGCGATGGGACCGCACATACCCAAGCAATGAAAACTGCCCAAAAAACCGATGCCAAAGGCAACAGCAGGATTCATATCAGGAATTGAAAAACTTTTGCTCAACGCGGTATTCAGCCCCTGCGAAACTCCACTCAAAAGTCAAATCATAATAGCCTTTGGCCGCCATTTGCTCGGCCAAGCATATTCTGCCGTCTTCAGTCACTTGCACCTCAAAAGTGCGATCGAGGTTTTGGTCCGCCGGACGGTAGAGTTCGATGCGCACTTTTGTCTCCGGGGCAAATGCACTATCGGGCATTTGCCAACACAATTCTTTCCCCGAGTGTGAAGCGGGAAAAGCCATCCAGCCTCGGTCTGCCGCATTTTGAACTCTCTTCAGTACCGATGAAAACTGTTGGTCCGACTCGTAATAGTTCTCTGTTTTAAGTTCAAAAGTCTTGCTGAAGGACTTGACACCAAGCCAAATAAATGTGATTATAAAGATTGTCAGCACGATAGCAATGCCGTGGCCAAAATTGAGTTTCATGATATTATGTGGTTATGTGGTTTTCTGATAATTACTTGTTTGAGCCACCCGGACCCAGAAAGTTGACTTTGACCGTCTCCACCAGTTCATCCTTTTGGTCATAAAGACCCAGTTCCATTTTGGTGCTTATTCCGGTCATGTTTTTTCGTTCCATAATCAGGAAAAACATGCCCTCTGCCGATGACTCGGGCTCAACAGAAACACTGCTTCCTATGTTTTCAACCTCAACTTTCACATCTATGGGTTTGATTTTTAAATCGAGTCTTTCTCGGGTCTTGTTGATAATCTTGTAGCTCAATATGTTGCGATAGCGCCCGTCATCGGTTTTTTGAAAGGTCAGTCCGGGAGCTCGCAAAATGGTAGTCTCTATATCAGTGCGCAAAACCAACATGGATATCAGCACCGTCATCAGGACGCTGAGAAGAGCCGTGTACCCAACCAGTCTCTTAGAAAAGATAAAACGGCTGCCTGTGGAGATTTCTTCCTCTGAGGCATAACGAATGAGCCCACGCTTGAGGTTTACACTGTCCATCATGTGATTGCATACGTCAATGCAGGCTGTGCAATTGACACATTCGAGTTGTGTGCCATTACGAATGTCAATACCTGTGGGGCAAACGTCAACACATTGGTGGCAATCAATACAATCGCCTTTTCCCGCAGCTTTTCGGTCTTCATTATTGCGCCATTTGCCGCGTCCTTCTCCTCGCACGTGGTCATAGGTAATGACAATACTTTTCTTGTCCAACATCACTCCTTGCAATCGGCCATAGGGACAAATGGTGGTACAGACTTGCTCGCGCAGTTTAGCAAACACAAAGAAGAACACAAATGAAAAGACCATGATTGCTGTGAGGCCTCCGAAGTGTTGACCGGGAGGGTCAGTGATGATTTCTATCAGTCGCTCAGAGCCTATCAGATAAGCCAAGAAAACATTGGCAATGGCAAATGAAATTAAATAGAAAATAACCCATTTTCCGCCACGCTTCATGACTTTTTCAGCATCCCAAGACTGGCGCGTCAGCTTCATTTGCTGCTTATAGTCGCCTTCTATGGCGTACTCAATTTTTCGAAAGAGCATCTCCATAAAAATGGTCTGAGGGCAGACCCACCCGCAGAAAAGTCGCCCGTAAGCCACCGTGAAGACGATAATAAACACCACCATGGTAATCATAGCGATTACAAAAAGAAAGAAATCCTGCGGCCAAAAGACTTGCCCTAAAAGGACAAACTTTCGGTTGAGAATGTCAACGAGCAAAACCGGATGCCCGTTGATTCGTAAAAATGGACCCGAGAAGAGTAAAACAAGCAATAAATAGCTTAAATAGCTTCGGTAGTTGGTCCACTTACCGCTTGGCTTTTTGGGATAAATCCAGACTCTTTTACCTTGTTTATCAACCGTTGAGATGCTGTCTCTGAATGACTCAGACGCTGATTTTTCGGGACTCATACATTTTTGTGGTTATGAAGCCAAAATTCAGCCGTTGCTCGGAGCAGAAAACTGACGTGCCTCATAAGAATCGGTAGCTTATGTCACTTTCTGATTTAGCTACCCACAACAGCGACATGGTAAGTTGAAATGAGTTTATGTGAGCGATGAGTCTTTTTTCACGAAGTCGATGCAAACCCTGTTGAAATACTTTGCTTTTTCGATACTGACTACATGCCCGCACTCAGGAACAACAACCAAATTGACATTGTTTTGGTTTTCAGAGTATTCAATTGCAGATTTAAGAAAAAAATGATCTTGATCGCCCATGATGATGAGGTGAGGGGTGGTATGGCGAGTATTGAATAGGTCCTTAAGTGTTCTATTGAGACCTTTGTACATGGCAGTCCACTTTTTAAATTCTTCTGTGCTAAGGGCTCTTGACTCGCGCACAAAAACCGTTCGGGATTGACGATGGTTTTTTCGAGGTAGCATGATGAATGCGCTCAATTTGTAAAATGCGGGATATCCGATAAGCTTGGCCAGCATCAGGCTGGTGCTTGAAAGTACTTTCAGTGCCGGTGTCAGTTTAACTATAAGCCCGCCATTGATTAGCGAACGGACTTTGTCAGGGCGCTGGTTGCGCATCACTTGGGTGATGATTGTGCCCAATGAAATACCGACCAAGTGCACCGCTTCAATTTGCAGGTGGTCAATAACCCGCCAGACTTTTACACTGATTTTTTCAAAGCTGTAGTCTTTCTCATGTTGGTTTTTTCCCGCCATTTGACCATGGCCGGGCAAATCGACCAAAAGTAAATTGAAATGATCGGAAAAGTCCGTTGGTTGCCTTTTCCAAGTAGCTGTGCTACCACCCGCACCATGTATCATCACCAACCAAGGCGCGTGGGAACTGTGATCTATGCGCTCAAAATGAAGAATTTCGGAAATACTCATGGGATTAACATCTTATGCCTCAAGGGGTTCGTTCAGAATGAGAATAGTCTCAAAACAATGACTTTGCAGCTCTTACAATGTCAGCAGCACTCATGCCGTACTTCTCCAGCAATTCTTCGGGGGTGCCGCTTTCGCCAAATTTGTCTTTCACTCCAACAAAAGCCATGGGAGCGGGAAATTCAGCCCCTAAAACTTGGGCAACTGCGCTGCCCATTCCGCCCAAAATTTGATGTTCTTCGGCTGTCACTACACGTTTGGTTTTGCGAACAGATCTGATGATGGCTTCTCGGTCCAACGGCTTAATGGTGTGTAGGTTGATGATTTCGGCCGAAACACCTTCTTTCTCCAACTCGCGGGCAGCCAAAATGGACTGCCAAACCAAGTGACCTGTAGCGAAAATGGTCACATCGGTTCCCGCTTGAAGTAAAAGGGCTTTGCCAATTTCGAATGGTTGGTCTTCGGGAATGAAAACAGGAACTTTTGGACGCCCAAACCTCAGATAGACAGGACCTTCGTGTTTTGCAATGGCAATCGTGGCCGCTTTAGTTTGGTTGTAATCACAAGGGTTGATGACCGTCATACCGGGCAGCATTTGCATAAGTCCGATGTCTTCTAGAATTTGGTGGGTGGCACCGTCCTCACCCAGTGTGACTCCCGCGTGCGATGCGCAGATTTTGACGTTTTTACCGGAATAGGCCACACTTTGGCGGATTTGGTCATAGACTCTTCCTGTTGAAAAATTGGCGAAAGTGCCCGTAAACGGAATCTTGCCACCGATCGTCATGCCCGCTGCCAGACCAATCATGTTGGCCTCGGCAATGCCCACTTGAAAGAAACGATCGGGAAATTCTTTTTCGAAGGCATCCATTTTAAGTGAACCGGTGAGGTCTGCACAAAGCGCTACCACATTAGGATTGGTTCGGCCCAGCTCCAGAAGTCCTGCTCCGAATCCGGAGCGTGTGTCGTTGTTACCAAGTATGGGAAAGTCTTTCATCTGCTGTTTGTAAGGGCTTAATAATCGCCAAGTGTTTCTTCCAATTGGGCCAGGGCAGAGGCCAGTTGGGCATCGTTGGGAGCTACTCCGTGCCATTTGTGAGTTCCTTCCATGAAGTCAACCCCCTTTCCCATTTCGGTTTTCATCAATATGACAATCGGTTTTCCTTGTCCACAGAGATTTTTGGCTTTATCCAAAGTAGAGATTATCTCATTGAGATTGTGCCCATTCATGGTGAGAACAATCCATCCGAAAGCTGCCCATTTTGCTTCCAAATTACCGAGGCTCATCACGTGTTCCGTTGAGCCGTCTATCTGCTGGCCGTTCAAGTCCACCGTGGCTATAATGTTATCCACTTTGCGGTGTGCGGCATACATGGCAGCTTCCCAGATTTGTCCTTCTTGCAATTCCCCATCTCCATGCAGCGTGAATACCAAATGTTTGTCGCCATTGAGTTTTTTAGTTTCGGCAGCGCCAATCCCAACGCTCAAACCTTGACCCAACGAGCCGGAGGCAATGCGCACACCGGGTAGTTTTTCCTTTGTAGCAGGATGACCTTGCAGACGTGAGTTTAGCTTCCTGAAAGTAGCTAATTCGCTGATTGGAAAATAACCCTTGCGAGATAAAACGCTGTATATAACGGGGCTGATGTGTCCGTTGGAGAGGAAAAACAAATCCTCATTTCGACCATTCATATCCCAAGAAGGCGCATTAGTGCGCATCGTGTGAAACCAAAGGGTAGTGAGGAAATCCGTACAACCCAAACTGCCTCCCGGGTGACCCGAATTGACCGCATGTACCATTCTGACAATGTCTCGTCTCACTTGTGATGCGATGCGCTGAAGCTCCTGCAATTCCGCCATTTTTTCAGGTTTTTAATGGTCCAAAAATACAGGCGGCCTTTGGGCGGAGTCGGGCCATGTGAATAACTTTTGAAAATCAAAACACTTGCCTCAATTCTCTTCGGCTTGGTAATTATCAACAGAAGGGAGGTGCAACTTAGGTTCGTTTTTAGCCCCATTTCACCCATGGGGTTAAAAAATGACTTCATTTGTATAAACCAATTAAAAAACCACTTATGAACTTCATCGTTATTCTCCTTACCGCCTTGGTTCCCATGTTTACGGGATTCATTTACTATCACCCCAAAGTGCTGGGTAACGCCTGGATGCGCGCTTGCAACCTTACAGAAGATCAAATTAAAAGCGCCAATATGGGCGTCTTCATGGGTGTTTCGATTTTGTTGAGCGCTATGCTGGCTTTGTAGGTTTATTTGCTCACGGTGCATCAGGCTCACATTAACTCGCTTTTTGCAGATTCAGCGAACGATGCGGTTGCAATGGCAGACAAGGAAGCGTTTTTGGCCAAATACGGAACATGGTATCGCACCTTCAAACACGGGGCCTTTCACGGAATACTCACCGGTGTCTTCTTCGTTTTGCCGGTCTTGGGCACAAATGCATTGTTTGAGCGTAAAGGTTGGAAATACATTCTGATCAATGCAGTGTACTGGACTCTGACATTGGCCTTGATGGGCGGCATTATATGTCAATGTGCTTGATGGAACGCTGATGGATTACGGCTACCTTTGGTGCTGCGATGAGAATCAGAACCTTCTTAGTTTTCCTTTTGTCAATCATCTGTTTCACGAATGTTGCGGAAGGGCAGACGCTGCCCGGTGGTAAAAAGCTGAAACCTCGCAACAGACCACCCGCTGCAAGCCAAAAATCAGGTGTCATTTATAAAGAGCCATCACAGCCTTGGCCCGGTTTACCGGAAGGGGCTCGCATTTTCAATTATTTAACCGCTGAAGAATCAGGGGTGAATTTTGAAAACAAAGTGATCGAAACCCCACATCGCAACTGCGGACACTATGACTACATGTACAATGGATCCGGATTGGCTATTGCGGATTTTGATCGTGATGGCAAGCCGGACTTGTTCTTTTGTGGAAATGATGTTCCCAATCGAATCTATCGGAACAAAGGGAACCTGACCTTTGAGGATATGTCTGCGACTGCGGGCATCGCAACAGGCAAATGGGCCACAGGGGTCACGATTGCGGATGTGAATGATGATGGTTTGCCTGATATATATGTTTGTCATTCGGGCCCCAAAGCAGGGGCACCGTTCACCACCAATGCTCTTTTTATCAATCAAGGTAATTTCGTTTTCACAGAGGAAGCAGCCAAATACGGCATTGACGATGCGTCTCTGAGCACACAGGCTGTTTTTTTTGACATGGACTCGGATGGTGACTTGGATTTATTTGTACTCAATCACGCCATTCGCAACTGGGCAAATGAGCCTTATGAATGGTATGAACAAGTTAAAACCATTCCTGCTGCAGAATTGGGACAGTTTTGCAACACGCTGTACAAAAACAATGGAGACGGCACATTTACCGATTTCAGCCAAGAAGCGGGTATAAATGAAATTGGCTTTGGACTGGGTGTTGCAATCATGGACTTTAATCTAGATGGCCTGCCCGACATTTTTGTTGCCAACGATTACTTCGTTCCCGATCGACTGTTTATCAACTTGGGTAGTGGTCGTTTTAAAGAAGGACTGAGTGAGCGCTTTTCACACACGTCTTATTCTTCTATGGGATGCGATGCGGCAGATTTCAACAATGACGGGCTTGTCGATTTGATGGTGGCCGAAATGTCTCCAAATGATCACTATCGAAGCAAAACCATGATGGCCTCAATGGACGTGCCTCAGTTCCGCTATCTCACCGAAGGGCGCGGCTATTCGCCTCAATTTATGTTCAACAGCCTTTACCTCAATCGCGGAGCCGGCATAATGAGCGATGTGGCCCACATGGCGGGCGTGGCGAATACCGACTGGAGTTGGGCACCCCTGATAGCTGACTTGGATAATGATGGCTGGAAGGATATCTATGTTACCAATGGTTTTGTACGTGATGTAAATGACAATGATTGGAGAGCAGGTCTGGCCGAGTATCTTAAAAATGGCGAGTTGAGATGGGAAGATTACTTCGAACATCTTAAAAAAGCACGCTCACAGCCTATTACCAATGTTGCTTTCAAAAATTCGGCAGATTTGACTTTTCAAATCAATTCCGAAACATGGGGCTTAACTGAACTTTCCTTTTCGCACGGTTCGGCTACAGGAGATTTGGATGGCGATGGCGACTTGGACTTGGTTGTCAACAATATTGACAGACCCGCATTTATCATCCGGAATCAGACGGCAGATTTAAAACTGGCACATTCTATTCGATTCCGTCTGGTGGACGAAACAGGTTGGCACTTGGATGATGGTGCTACCGTGAAAATTTTTTCGGGTGGGGCGTCTCAAACAGCAATCAATCGACATACACGTGGCTTTCAAAGCTATTGCGAACCAATTGTCCATTTTGGCACCGGTTCGGGAACAAAGGTGGACAGTGTAGAGGTGACTTGGGCAAATGGGTTGAAAACCATGATGTTCAATCCTCCATGCGACCAAATACATCTGTTGCAAGCGGGCAAAGTACCAATGAATCCAAAAAAGGAAAAACAACCCGATAGGTTGTTTTTTGACGTGACAGATATGTTGTTTAGGCCGCCAGTAATGCACCGCGAAAATGAATTCAACGACTTTGACAAGGAGGTTCTACTCCCGCACAAAATGTCTCAACTCGGACCCGCATTGGCCGTTGGTGATGTGAACAATGACGGTTTGGACGATTTCTTCGCGGGGGGTGCCCAAGGCTCTTCCGGTTTTCTATATACTCAAGACGCTGGAGGTAAATTCAATTATCTGCCACAAAGCGATTTTTCTGAAGCCAAAAACACCGAGCAATTGGGCGCCTTGTTTGTGGATATCAACAAAGACGGGTTTCGAGACTTGTATGTAGCATGTGGAGGAGGTGGAGATGTTTCAAATGCTGATTTGCTTCATGACTTGGTTTATATCAACGATGGAAAGGGAAAGTTTTCGCTTGCACAAACACTCTCAACAGGCAGCACCAAGGCCATAGCGGTCTCGGACTGGGATGGTGATGGCGACATGGACTTGTTTGTGGGCGGGCGCAACATGCCCGGAAGTTACCCAACTGCACCGCGCAGCTATTTGTTTGTGAATGACAATGGAAAATTAATTGACCAAACCGAGTTGCTCTGTCCCGAACTGATGTTTGCTGGAATGGTGACTTCAGCCATTTTCACTGACCACAATCGAGATGGCCGAGCTGATTTGATGATTGTGGGTGAATGGATGCAGCCCCTCATTTTCACCTACACTCCCAAGTTGAAAAAGTTCATTTCAGAAGATTGGAAAATAGAAAATAGGGAGCAGTCAAGTTTGGGCTATGGCTGGTGGCAAAGCATTGTGCAAACCGATATTGACCAAAATGGAATCCCCGATTATCTGCTGGGCAATCTGGGTCTCAACAATAAGTTTCATCCGACTTTTGAAAAGCCATTGTACCTATTTGCCAATGACATGGACGACAATGGTACTCAAGATATCGTGCTGAGCAAGAGTTATAAAGACCGCTTGGTTCCTGTCAGGGGCAAGGAGTGCAGCACCGCACAGATGCCATTCATCTCTGAAAAAGCTCCCACATACAGCCAATTTGCCTCCTCGTCCTTGATAGAGATTTATGGTGAAAGCAAAATCAAAACGAGTTTGGAACTCAAATGCGAAACCATGGAGTCAGTTGTTTTGATTGGTTTGGGAGATGGAAAGTATAGAAGAGAAAAATTACCTAATGATGTTCAAATGTCTCCTATCCAAGGTTTTGTGACAGGAGATTTCAACAAAGACGGCAAAACAGACATTGTGTCGGCAGGAAATTTTTTCCCTACCGAACCCGAAACCACATCTTATGATGCAGGCAAAGGAATGTTGCTGGTGCAGCATCCATTTGGTTGGACGACAGGGTGGCAAGCAATGCCCATGATTAATTCGGGTGTCTTCTTACCGGGTGATGTGCGGGCATTGTTGCCAATTGTCATCAGCAGTGAAGGAATCAAAGGGCTGATTTGCGCCAGTAATGATGGCAAACTGAGAGTCTTGATTACCGCCACGGAATAAACCTGCTTTTAAGCTTGAGGATTGTTGCCTAAATTCGGGGCCCAATCCAATCCTCACTCTGACAATGAGAAATTTACTTTTAGTAGTTCTTTCTGCTTGTTCCGTTGGCCAAGTATTGGCCCAAACGCCTTGTGTAAATGGTTTTGCCGGCATTTATCCATGTGATAAAGTTGATTTGATGGCATTCTTGCCAAAAGGCACAATCGGTGGTGGCAATATGAATGACATATGGGGCTGGACCGATCCTTTGGATGGCAAAGAATATGTGATTGCTTGTAAAACGACCGGAACGGCTTTCATCGATATTTCCAATCCTGCCAATCCCATTTACTTGGGTTCATTACCCACTCACACTCTTTCAAGTACCTGGCGCGATGCAAAGGTTTTCAATAATTACGCTTTCATTGTTTCCGAGGCAGGAGGGCACGGAATGCAGGTTTTTGATCTGACCAGACTGCGAAATATTGCCAACCCGCCAATCCAATTCACGGAGGATGCACACTACCCTCTTTTTGGTAATGCGCACAACATCGCTATCAACGAGGCAACGGGCTATGCGTACTGTGTAGGTTCCAACACCTTTTCGGGTGGATTGCATATTGTGAATATCAATAATCCTCTCCTTCCTGTGATAGCGGGCGATTATGCTACCGATGGTTATACCCATGATACACAGGTTGTCATTTACCAAGGTCCTCACGCGGCTTTTCAAGGCAAAGAAATTGCCTTCAGTTCCAATGAAAATACGGTCACAATTACAGATGTTACGGACAAGCAGGACACAGAGACCATCAGTATCAGTCCTTATACAGGCAGTGCCTACACGCACCAAGGATGGCTAACCGAAGACCACCGCTTCTTTTTAGTTGGTGATGAGTTGGACGAATTGCAACAAGGTCATCCTACGCGCACCTATATCTGGAATGTGGAAAATCTTCTTAGTCCTGTGTTGGTCGGCTATTACCAATCTTCGGTTAATGCAATTGACCACAATCTGTACACACGCGGGTCAAACGTTTACCAGTCGAACTACACAGCCGGATTGCGCATTTTGGACCAGGTTGACTTGGCAAATGGCCTCATGCAAGAAGTGGGTTATTTTGATGTCTATCCTCAGGGCAACAATGCTGCGTTTTCGGGCACATGGAGTAATTACCCATATTTTTCCTCGGGAACTGTTGCAGTGAGCCATATGCAGGAAGGGGTGTTTATTGTCAGACCAAAATTTATGACCGCTTCTGCTGCGCAAAGTACTTTTTGCCAAGCAGAGCCGACCGTAATTCAAGTCAACTATGCCCAAGGGTTTGGTGGCCCTATTTTGCCCACATTTAACAATCTTCCACCCGGTGCAAGCGCTACGTTTTCTCAAACAAATTTTTTACCACCTGCAACCCTGACCATTCAAGTAACAGGATTGGCACCGGGAGTTCACAACCCGTCTAATTGGGGGCTTAGCCACTACAGTAACATCGATGTGATAGCCAACGCCATGAATTTTAGCTTCACCGTGACTCCTGCCCAGAACTACTATGCTGATGCCGATCAGGACGGTTATGGCTCCAACACTGCCATATTGTTTGCTTGCGCGCAGCCTTCCGGTCATTTGACCACCGCTGGCGACTGTGATGATGCCAACGCCACTGTATATCCCGGAGCGCCCGGAACCGGTTTCAATTTGGACAATAACTGTGACGGACAAATTGCAGGAAATGAAGCTTTTCCATGTACGCCCGATCTTAATGGAGACGGAATTGTTGGTTTTGCGGACTTGGTTCTTTTTCAATCACATTTTGGCTGCACAGGAATTTGCTTGGGCGATTTCAACAACGATAATTTGGTGGGTTTCGCTGATTTGGGGTATATCCAAAGCTTCTTTGGTTACGTTTGTCCTTGACAAACAATCAATTAATTAGACAATGGATACAATTGATAAACCAAATGAAGTTGCTCGTCCCAAAACGTATTTCGAAGACGTTATCGGGTGGGTCTTTTTGATATTGGGAGGCTACCAAGTCCTCACCGGAGCATTCGATTTGGTGTTTTCAGACCTAAGTGAGATCAATGGTTTAATGGCCGATCCCGATGTCATGACATTTATTTTTGTTTTCCCCATGATGGATTTCATGTTGGAAAACGTTTTACTGATCATGAATGCAATGCTCCTGTTCAATTTGATAACTGTCCTCTGCAGCATTGGGTTGTTGAAGCATTGGGATTGGGCCCGTTTAGGTTTCATTGTAGTGATGGGAATCAACATACTTCAAACACTATTGGTTGTTTTTTACATCCACGTGGCATATCCGCATGCAGACTTGTTCGTTGTTGAAAATATGGCCTCAGATGAAGTATCGCTTTTTCAGAACATTCTGCTGGCCGTTGTCATTTTCTTCGATTTCATTTGTGTTGCCTTGATACTACTTTATGCTTGGATTGCCTATCGTTTGGGAACAGAGAAAATCAAGGCCCGTTTCAGACCCGATTTCATCAAATAATTACGCGATTTTATGCAGAAAAAACTTTCAGACTCTGCCCGCGTCACCCAGTTGGTGATAGCCGTTTTGTTCTTGTTCACAGGAATTTATTTTTTGGATTCGGGTGAGGATAAAGGTTTGCTGAGCTTCATAGCTTGGATGCTTTTCTTGGCGGGATTGGTCAATGCCATTTTCAACAAAGTACTAACCTCTGAGAAGACCAAGCTCAAGTTATCAATTGCCGTTTCCAATGTGGTTTTAGCGGCTATAGTGTGGTTCGTTTTGTGGCGCGACCAAAGCTCCATTCTCTCAGCAGTGTGGCTGATAGTGGGTGTTTTTTATGGTTTGATAGCGGGTTATATGTTGGTTTTTGACAAAAATGAGGACGCAAAATTGTCTTCCAAAAACGACTCCAACCGAAGTTAATCAATAGTTAATCAAGCCCATTTTAAGAAGAAAAAAATAGGGGAGCAGATAGCCTCGTTTGGTGGCAAACATGCCCGTTTTACCACCTTGGTCGGCCCCTTTTCCCGGATTAACAGGCAGACTATGGCCCGCATGAGAATCCTCGTACAAGATTACTTCTGCACGGCAGGCACTTTCACCGAAATAAGTCGCATTGAGCCCCGGTATCCCATGAAAATCAAGTTGGATGTGGCTCGGCAAGGTGTCAATACCGTGTAAATAAGTCCATTGTTTGACCAGTTCATCAGCGTGGCGTGGATTTACCACCTTGTCTATGGCGCCCTGCCAAATCAATATTTGAGGGTACCTGACACCCCTGTGCATCTCACGAATCCATTGCCCCAACTCCTCGGGCGTCTTTTTTTCAGGATTGGACAAATAAGTAAAGGCATCTTTCATTGTGCTGACTACTCCGGCCGCCCCACCGGCCGCTATACAGACTCCTTTGAAAGTGTTTGGATACCGCGCAGCCAGTGCAGCCACCATAGCGCCACCGGCCGAAACGCCAAATGCATAAACGCGGCTTGAATCTACTATGCCTCGATCAATAAGGTCTAGAATGGCGTAATGAATGGAGGCGGCTTCTCCGTTGTCTCCAAAAGTGTCATCTTGATAATACCAATTGAAACAACGTACGGGGTTGTTGAACAGCCTTTGTTGAACATACAATACATGAAATCCGTATTGGTCTGCCAATTGGCTGAATCCCGTAGCGCCCGCTATGTGTTTTGCTTTTTGTAAACAGCCGTGCAGCACCACCATAAGAGGTCTCGTGCCCACAACCGTCTGGGCATTTCGTGAGGGGCGCCATTCAAATTTCAGCTCGGCAGGGTTGTCAAATTTCCATTTGCCTGAGTTCACCAAGCCGGTGGAACACAACAGAATTATTAAGCTAACCGGAAGGAGGCGCACCATTGATTGTCTTGCAACTCACAATAATAATGTGCTCCGAATAAATGAAAAAGCCCGGCTTTCAACCCGAGCTTTAGCGGTTTTCATTATTGTAAGTTTTATGTTGTTTGCCTCTGATTAATGGGTGAGGCAGCATCACCGAGGCGACTAACGATTCATGCTCATTTTGGTTTCAAAAAAAAACCCCGCGAAAAACTCCGCGAGGTTCCTTAACTGTCCCCTAAACACTAGCAATTAATCTAGTAGGTATGCACAAGGAGTGCATCCCATAAGTCAAAAGTAAAGGTTTTTGAGCAAGGCTATGCATTCGAGATAAAAAACATGGAAGAAAAAATCCCATACATGAGAAAAAACATTGACAAATGATGTGAAAAGAGCAACTTTGGACGGCAAAATCTGAATGGAAATGGTCACCAAGCATCCCGTTTATCCTCATCTGTTCGCTCCTTTGGACTTGGGTTTTACTATCCTTAAAAATCGGGTCCTGATGGGCTCAATGCACACAGGGTTGGAGGAAGAGAAAAATGGCTTCGAAAAAATGGCGGTTTTCTATGCGGAGAGGGCAAGGGGAGGTGTGGGGTTGATTGTGACGGGTGGTACCTCACCCAATAAAACAGGCTGGCTATGGCCTTTTGCCATCAAAATGTCCGCTGATTCTGAATCCGACAAACACAAAGTCATCACACGATCGGTGCATGATGCGGGTGGGAAAATATGCTTGCAACTCTTGCATGCGGGTCGTTATGGTTATCATCCTTTTACGGCCGCTCCATCAGCATTGCGGTCACCCATAGCGCCATTTAAGCCCTCTGCCATGAGTGAGAAGCAAGTAAAAAGCACCATTGACGACTTCGGAAAGGCTGCGCTGTTGGCTCGAAAAGCAGGATATGATGGGGTAGAAATAATGGGAAGCGAGGGTTATCTCATCAATCAATTTATAGCCGCGAGAACTAACAAGCGCGCTGACCAATGGGGCGGATCTTATCAAAATCGAATGCGATTTCCGCTGGAAATTGTCAAAAGCGTGAGACAGTATGCAGGGAATGATTTTATTGTGATTTTTAGGCTTTCAATGCTTGATTTAGTGGAAGAAGGCTCTTCTTTGGAGGAGGTTATAGAATTGGGCCAAGCCCTCGAGCGAGCAGGAGTAAACATCATCAACACAGGTATTGGTTGGCATGAAGCCCGCATACCTACAATTGCTACCAGAGTGCCCAGAGGCGCATTCACTTGGGTGACTGAAAAGGTGAAATCCCATTTGTCTATACCGGTGTGTACCACCAACAGGATCAACAATCCTGTCGATGCAGAGCGCATTTTAGCATCCGGGGCGGCTGACATGGTGAGTATGGCGCGGCCTTTTTTGGCCGATGCTCATATTGTGGCAAAGTCAATGGAGGGTCGCGAAGATGAAATCAATACTTGTATTGGTTGCAACCAAGCATGCTTGGACAAGATATTTGAAAGGAAGACTGCTTCATGCTTAGTCAATCCATTTGCTTGCCGCGAAACTGAAATGCAATTGGCACCGACAAAAAATCAACGGAAGATTGCGGTTGTAGGCGCAGGTCCCGCAGGACTTGCTTTTAGCGTTAATGCCGCTAATCGCGGCCATAGCGTTCACCTTTATGAATCTTCAGATAGCATTGGCGGACAATTCAAGTATGCCATGACCATTCCCGGCAAGGCAGATTTTGCTGATACGATACGCTATTTCCGGAAGCAAATTGACCTAGCCGGGGTCAAACTGCATCTTAATCATCCTGTCTCTGCTGATTCGTTGGCTTCCGAATTTGACCACATAGTAGTAGCCACAGGTGTCGTTCCCCGTAATATCGATTTGGCACATTCAGGCGGGCCGCAAGTGGTCGGTTATTTGGATGTTCTCCGTGGAGTCGTTGTTCCCGGAAATCGCGTAGCCATCATTGGTGCGGGAGGGATTGGTTTTGATGTGGCA
>Ga0169931_10005411_pt1 | contig 19456 bp, 20 predicted proteins | sample Kivu_15m_20L_FD_129675 | JGI IMG/M metagenome (GOLD analysis project Ga0169931, IMG submission 129675) | Freshwater microbial communities from Lake Kivu, Western Province, Rwanda to study Microbial Dark Matter (Phase II) - Kivu_15m_20L... | ecosystem: Environmental > Aquatic > Freshwater > Lake... | reverse complement strand
CCGAGCGGGATATGGGCGGACAATCATGTACGACCAACTCTGAAGATGTCAGTGGATTGAGCGATAATGAACGCAGTGAGTCAATGGTGGATAGGAGGTCTGAGAACTCGTAAAGCGAAGGTCATGAGTTCGATTCTCGTGGGCGGCTCCAATAGTATTTCTTGATTAACCGGGTACATTAGGAGCATGTTTTTTGGAAATACAAAGTTGGGGAAACCGGTAAAGAACTTTGTACTAAGAAATCCAAATTTAGCACGTAGATATTACCAATATTATGGAATAGATTATTTTTCCGTACATGGATTCGACAGATTATTAGAGCCATTTATTAAACCAAAGAACGGATTCTACGTTGAGTTAGGCGCAGACAATGGGATTTATGAATCTACTTCAAGGTACTTCGAAGTATTTCGTGGTTACACAGGTATCCTGATTGAACCTCATCCCGAGAATTTTTCCCTACTCAAAAAGGTAAGATCCAAAAAGAACCACTTTGTAAATGCTGCCTGTGTGAATTTTGGCTTTCCTAGCCCTAATACAAAATTATTATTGGCAGGCGCTATGTCTGTGGTATTTGATTTAGAATCCGATTTACCTGACAAGCTTATGCATATATCCAAAGGCGCTAAACACTTGGCAAAAATGCAACATTCAGCTGTATCTAAAGTAATGTGGCACGAAGTTCCAGCTCGCACGCTGAATTCGATACTTGAGGAAGCCTTAGCTCCTCACGTTATTAATTTTCTCAGTCTTGATGTTGAGGGGGCTGAAAGTGCTGTGATAAAAGGCATAGACCATCAGAAATATAGATTCAAATTAATAATAATAGAAAGTCGTAATCATTTGAAAACAAAATTACTTTTGGAAGGTTTTGGGTATGAATTTATTAAAGCAGTTTCTCCATCCGACTTACTATTTAAAGACGTGACAATATCAAATTATTCAAACTTAGAAGAGGAATAATTATTGTAAAAACTTAACTTGGCTTTAGAAGAACAAAACGGTAATCATATAGGCTTTTCGTTGAGTATGCAATGAATGTACGATTTATGAATGCTAATCACGGTGGTTCATTTAACAAACCGTCTTGAAGATTGTAGACCAGAATTTACTTGTTGAAAATTTATTTAGAATCGTAGCATGACCACTTTGGGCTATCTTTTCCATGTGAAGTGGGTTATTGATCAAGTAATTGACTTTGTCAACAAAATCGGCAAGATTAATTACAGGTACGTAGTCGCTGTATGGAGAAAAGAAATAGTCTATGTCTGAACCTGATTCATAAAGCAAAGCAGATTTAGCTAGCATAACCTCAGATACTCGGCCTATGACCTGGGACTCCCTGCGATTTTTATATCCATTAGTAAAAACCATGTCAGCCTTACATAAACGTTTAGTGTAATTTTCATAAGAATACTGTCCTGAAGTTTGATTAGATCGCGAAAAAAGTGAATCGAAAAACTCTAAACCATGTCTTTTTGCATATTTAACATAGTATTGTCTTCCCCTGTGTTGAGCGCCCGGAATAAGAAGCCCATGACGCTCTTGAGAATGACGCTCAAGATAGAAAGATTCTGGGTATGGCAAAGAAGGCCAAATCAAACTCCTGCCAACAAAGTATTTGCCAACGTTTAGACGTGAATTATGGCAAATTAGGAAATCTGCTCTATTTGAGAAAAATTCGAGAGTAGAATTCCCACCATACATTTTGAAAACGTCAACCAAATCAACGACTATTGCGATATTGTTCTCACGAACTTTTGCAATAAATTCAGTAGAAAAAATAGGCGAATCATTCAATCTATTATCTCCCTAAATAACCAATACTTGAATTCCATTTTCAGAGAGCTGGTCTAGAATCCGTCTTCGGGTATTATGTAAATCCTCTAACTCGCACTCTGGATCTAGGATTAGAGCTTCGATACCTAAACTACGCAGGGAGTTTCGATATGCAAACAGCATTTCACCTTCCATTTTTATGCCGAACCGGCTTGCCTCAATAGGTAAAGCAAGTGCTACTCGAGGTGGATTCAATAGTCGGGCCACCATAGATGTTGTCTCGGAACTATTTAGATAGCTTGAATCTAAAATCTCATATCTACTAACCCTATGCCGTTTAATTTGACATTTAGCGAATTGTGAGTATCCCGTGAATTTATTCAACATTAAAGGCGAATGCAATCTAATGTACCGAGCAAACATCCAGAAGTAGCCTCTGATATACCTCAAGCGCCTCAAGATCACCTGTATCTTTCCTTGTTTTGGCATTTTTAGGCAGTAGTAAAACAATCTAGGTAGGCAGCAAGAGCTTTAAGCTCGGATGGCAAAAGAATTTTACAAGAAACTAGTTCTTCATAAATAAGATAAAGGACATTTTTTGCGTCTAATGTACTCTTGAAGGATGTGCAATGTTTTGCCCAAATAGACTTAGCAATAGCCCTAATTTCTTCGTTATATATGTGACCCGAAACTTCAGATATGAAATCTTCACTTTGGTTGTGCGGGTTCCTTTCCTGAGTTATAAAGAGCTTCCCAAATGCAGTCCTGTAACCCATGCAAGACATAAACTCTTGGACTATGATTCCTCTCCAGATGTCAGTCATTCTGAAACTCGCAGTGATTGGTAAATAAGTTAATGGGAGCAAGTCGCTACACCAAAGAGTGGCCTGAGAATTTGTTGGACACATTTGGTCTGAGGTTAGAATTAATATTGGCAGGTTTTCAAAATCGTGTTTTCCGGGGTAGAGCATTCTGCCAATTGCATCTAGATCAGGATCACCATCTACCAGAGATTGAAATGCACCAATAGATAAGGGTGATTGAGTTTCTAAATTCATCAATTCAGACATCAGCCCTCCCTTAATAAGTACTTCTTGGGCATCTTCAGTTTCTGTGTAGGCGGCACTCAACGGAAGTCCTCTTGGCCACAGGTTTTTTTGTCCAAAGTATCTATATACATTTATCCAACTTTTCTTGGATGGGATAATCCTGTAATTCGAAATTATTTTTGCAAAAAAATCTATCGTAGGGCAATTATCATCATCAGTATCAAGTAAAAGTTTAACGCCTAATTTGTGAGCCTTTACGTAGCCAATATTTTTCCTTGAGTAATGATTTACCGGTAAAGCCTCAGCTAGTTTTGGAAACTCTTTAGACTGCTGATCAAGGGAAATGTACGTTATTCCATCAACTAATTCAAGTGGATATCTGGGTGTCTTCTTGTCTCCTATTATGATGAGTGAGCTATTAACCTTGCGGGTCCAGTTAGCTAGTGAGCTTATTCCTTTAAAATCATATTTATTTATTGATGTGATAACAGTGGCTGATGAATGATTAATACCCAGACCTCCTAATAGGCGCTCTGAACGAGGGTGAAAGCCTATCTCAAAGGTCCTGCAAAGAACGAAAAATCGAGGGCTTATTAATGCCTGATTCACCACTTAGCTAGGAAGATGTCAAAAATATTTACTAATTTTTAAGATTTAGTCAAAAGTGTTCTTTGGGCCTATTAACATGCAAAGGCTACCTACAGTAAAAGTGTCTAGGCACCAAAGATAACAACCAACAAGATAGCGCCAAACTCCAGCAGTTCGAATTAGGGTTTTTAGCCAGCGATCAAATTATATTCAGTTCTTAATCCAATTTCTTTGGATGACTCCCAGCGAGATAGCTTGCAATGCCAATAACCACTAGGCCATACAACTTCATTTTCATTAAATAAAGCGGCTAAGTAAGAGTATGCAGATCTGCTTATTACAAGCCTTTTTGAATTTGCCATGTCAATAAATGTATCGAAGAAATCACCTTCACTTATTATCTCAATAGAATAGAATCCAAGACCATTAAAATTCTGAGAAATATCATGGCCATTTGCCTGTATTGAGCCATCAATAATATTTTCGCCAAATTCGATATTTTGCCTAAGCCTCTTGCTTGTAGGCGACCACACTTTAGAGTTGATTGGTATGTCTGTATGGATTAGAAGATTGACATGATGAAGCAGTGGATCCTCATCTATTAATAGTTTTAGTAATTCAACGTAATAGCTAAGAGGTAGATAGCGGGGCTTAACATGGGAAGCGACGGGAGTGTTTTGTCCATATCCCATCCGAACATGAACCACCAATTCTTGATTCGGGCGAGAATCAAATAGATTCTGATTGCTAAATCTAATTTGTCTCGTAGCGATTTTGTACGAGTTGGGAAACTTCTCTACAGTTGGAAAAGGCAAAAGAATCTTCAAAAGAACATGTTTTTTTGAAAATCGATATTTTAACACTTGCATAAGAAAGTATTTAAAACCTAAAGCTCTAACAGTGATAGTTTTATCAAATTTACCTGGACTAATGTCGCTTGGAAGTTGAAAGACATTGTTTACTTTAGAGGTTAACAGATCCAACTCTTTCTGATTAGAGATTTTGTGAGATAACTCCTCAATTGTTTCAACTATAGGAGAGTGCAAATACTTCAAGTGAAATTTCTTAGCGATAGAGTAGACTCCAATTATTCTAAGCAGCTGGGCGCCATAACCATCTGTAAGACTTGTGTTGTCATAAGTTAGGTATAAAGGCATGCTAGGTTGACGACTCGCAATCTTCTTTTGAAAGTACTTTTGATAATAGTATCATCTCTAAATTCCGTGAGTTCCAATTGCACGCTTTAATTTTCGGATTGCCAAGTATCTTCGAACTTTAAATCTTAGAAATATTTCATGCCGGACAATTTCTAATAATGGCAAACCAAATTCTCTAGAAATGAAAATGCGACGAAGCAGCGTAACAAGCGATATGGGCATAGTTAAAGCATGAGCAGTGCCTTCGGTTTTGACTTTACTTCGCTCAATTTCGACAGAATATGGCCTCTCATCAATTTCTTGAGAATAGAAAGCATCTCTAGTAATGGCAAAATTAACTTTGGGTAGCGGATATGGCCAATCAGCAACTGAGGTAATTCCATAATTTCTGAAAATGCGCATAAACTCTAGTGCTGCACTTCGATTCAGTACGTAAGCGTGTGTAGTCATTGTGCTTGGAAAGTGCAGGAATCTATAATCAGGAAACTCTTTTTGTGATATAGGGATTCCACTCAAATCTTGGCATAAACTTAAACAAACTGGTTCTGTAAAATTGAGACTTGACAGAACCTGAGAAGGGTCAGCATACATTCTTGAATCGTCATCAAAAATGATTCCGTACTCGAATCCCGAATTTAGAAACGTACTTATAGCTTTGAAGTGGCCGTAACTAGCACCCAATTCAGGAATTAAGAGGTTCCTACCAATCGTGTGTTTATATAGACGTTCACCTCTATGCAACATAGCAAGAGTTTCTTCATCTTTAAATCGAGACAAAGACAATACTTTTTCGTGCGGCACCCCAATTTCACCAAGGGAGTCAATTAACTTTTGAGATCTATCATAAGCTTCTATGTAGATAATAAAGGCCTTGATATTGACCATCTTTCCTCCATGTCGAAATCAGTAAAGTGCAAAATCTTGAGAGTACAAAAACACCCAAAGTTTACTATGTTAATCAATTAACTACCTTGAACTATTAAAGGTTGCGTCTACTATCTCACACAATACCACTCCGTATGATGTATAGTTGAGTTAATGAGAGGAAACTTCACTTACTTAAAGACATGTCTAGCTTGCGGTAGTAGTCAATTGAAAAGGTACTTAGATTTAGGTTGGCAGCCATTGGCTAATGATTTTTCTAGCAACGCTGAAGAGATGGAAGAGTTTCCTCTAGAGATGAATCTGTGTAAAGAATGTTTCCACTCGCAATTAGTCGCCTCGGTTTCCCCTAGCCGACTTTTTTCTCACTATGTCTATATAAGTGGCACAACAAAGACTCTGAAAGATTATTTTGTATGGCTGAATGAAAAAATTAGATTGGCTTACAAGCCAGGGGCAAGAATATTGGACTTGGCAAGTAACGATGGAAGTTTTCTCGAGATCTCTCAGAAAATTGGTTTCAAGATTTTGGGAGTTGACCCCGCGTCAAATTTAATTGGTTTGGCTGCAGAGAAGCAAGTGCCAACCATTTGTGATTATTGGCCCAGTAGAAATTTAGACTGCTTTGAATCCACATTTGATGTGATTGTGGCAATGAATGTCCTTGCTCACGTACCCAATCCTTTAGAATTTTTGGAATCAGCTAGAAGAAGTTTGAAGAAAAATGGGCGGATTTACATTCAAACCTCTCAGGCAAAAATGTTTGCAAATGGTGAGTTTGACACCGTCTACCATGAACATCTGAGTTTTTTTACAGCCCGTTCGATGAAAACTCTGGCTAAGAGAGCCGGTCTTGATATTTTAGAAGGGGAATATGTGCCAGTTCATGGCATCTCTTATCTTTGGACCTTAGTTCCCTCTAGCAGCGCCAAAAGTTCTAATGAAGATTCAACAATTGAATCACTTGAAGTAAAAGAGGGTCTGTACGACGAAAACACTTTTGTCAGATTCGCAAGTTCAGCTCAAAAAATAGCTAGAGATGCGTTTGCAAAGGTTGAAGAGCTCCGCGCCCTTGGATTTCGAATTTGGGGGTATGGCGCTGCAGCGAAAGGAAATACCTTCATCAACTTCTCTGGAATAAAATTAGATGGGATTATCGACGATAATCCTTTAAAACAAGGACTAATTTCCCCCGGGGGTAAAACACTCGTTCATAGTATCGAGAAAGTTGCTGAACTTGAAGGTAAGATCTTATTCATAATTCCTGCCTGGAATTTTGCTGATGAAATTATTGATAGGCTCCGCGCTGCTATTACAGCTAAAAATGTTCTAGCACTAACATATTTTCCTGAAATGTTTGTCAGGAGTATCACTTGAGTAGTTCTGAGCAATTAGCAGATTTAAAGATATTGATCATTGGTGGATACGGCTATATTGGTTCGCATCTGTGTTGTGAGTTAGATAAATCCAAAATAGAATACGAAATCTGTGATATTGGGTTGAGGGGGAAACCTGTTCATTCACGGAAGGCACTCTTTTTTAAGGACTTTCTGGATTTAAACTTACATGACTTAGAAGGTTTTGATTGTGTTGTAAACCTGGGAGGCACGTCATCTGTTGCATTAGCCACGGAAGATTCATTCAAAACCCTTAGAAATAATGTATTGGGACATCAACACCTACTTACGCTGTCTAAATTTAGCAATAAGAGATACATATACGCTTCATCAGGCAGTGTTTACGACGGCTCTTATGACACTGAAGCGTCAGAATCAGACCCTCTCGCGCCTTCACGGAATATTTATGATTTCTCGAAAGTGACTTCTGATGAGCTCTCCAGAATTAATGGAGGTCATTGGATATCACTTCGCTTTGGAACTGTAATTGGTGTATCGCCTAATATGAGACACGAATTAGTGCTTAATAAGATGGTTAGAGATGCAGTGCTATCGAATAAAATCAACGTTTCTAACGAAAATAGCAAAAGAGCCTTGCTCTCCATAAATGACTTATCAAAAATTGTGATTGAAATAGTTAAGAATAAGAGAGAATTGCTTGGAATATTTAATTTAGCAAGTTTTAACTCAACCATGCTCGAACTAGCTCTTGATGTTTCTAGACTTACTGGTGCTGAAGTTCACTATGATAGACCAACCTCTACATATAACTTTACAATGTCAACGCAGAAAATAATGGGTACGCTTCCAGGAATTACATTCGAGAATTTAGATGAAGTAATTTCCAAACTAATAGATTTCTATTCGCTAGGGAACGATTATTTCAATCTTTGAGAAGTCAAGTTTGGGATTTGTCACCAATCTTCAGAGCTACGTGGAATCGGAGTGGTTAGAAAGAGAATTAAATCTTACATTTGAATTTACGGATCCGCTAGAGGTGAGTAACGAAAGTTATGTGCGCGCTATTTTAACTGAGGACATCCTAAAGTGGGAGAACGTGTTAGCCAATTTCCCTCGGCGCTCCATCGCGATATTCCTGGTCGGCAACGAGTTTTATAATACAGAAATATTTAAGGAATTAGATCGATTTGAATCTATTTCTGTCGCATTTGTTCAGTATCTACCAAATGCAAAATCTAAGTTTCCTATTAAATTTATTTATTGGACACTCATAAAAACGCCCTCAATCTGCAGAGAAAGTTCATTTTGGAAAACATTGAAAACTGCATTTGAAACTTATCTACGAATGAAAAAGCTTAAATTAAAAACAAAAACGTATTTGTTGCCACTGGGTTACACTAATAGATTTATCGATGAATTGAGCCTATTGATTGGAATGACAAAGGGCGTATCTGTACTTGAGGGTTCACCTAAAGTTAATGGGCAAAAAATTCGAGAGTCATCAATTTTTTTTATGGGTCAACGAGGTAGCTGGCTAAGAAGAAAAATTGTAAATGATTTTAGAATTGAAAAAGAAGCCAAAATATTTGACTATGGGGGTTGGGGAGGCGGTAAAAAGTCTAATTCGACAGCGTATATTCAATTACTCTTAACCCAGAAATACTGCTTATGCCCTCCAGGGAATCTCGCTAACGATACACCTAGGTATTATGAAGCAATCTCTCTAGGTTCGTTACCGTTACTAACACGCGTTTCAATACAAGATTGGAGTGATTATGATCATTGGCCAAAATTTTTGGGATGCTCAAATTCTCACGCTACCATTCATGAAATATATACCAGGTTAGAAGAATTAACCGATGCTGAATTTAATGCGGCTCTATCAAGGATAATTTCATACGAGAGAGATAAAATCAGAAAACTAAGAGAGTTAATTTGGTTGTATCTTGGACGTTCTGAAAAAACGACGTGACAGAGCTGCTACACGAAACTTGGTTCCATGGTAAATCTTGCGAATTAGAAATTCTAAACTTCTTTCAAAGAAAAGTATCTGTTTAATTAGTAGAGATTTGTAAAGAGTGGGCTTATATATTTTTTGCCCTCTTTCAAAGTGAAAATTACAGGTGCTACCTTTTTTATGAATCAAGAGTGCAACTGAGTCGTCAGACAATCGCGCTTCGGTCCTTAAGTCGAACAACCAAAAGCAACATACTGATTTTAAATCTGCAGACAGTAAAAGTTTAGTTTTCACTTTGTCAATTGAAGGAATATCTTCTATGACAATAACGCCACCCGGGCGCAATTTTGACAGAAATATTCGAGCTGCAGCCTTAAGAGACCAATAGGCGTGTGGACCATCGTCTATAACAATATCTAAGTCTGTAGGCAATAATCGATGTATTGCTCGTGAATAGGCATCGCCGAATAGTAGTTTTACATTAGGAAGCTGTCTATTTTCAAGGCGCTCATAGAAATCCTTGTCCGTGTCAATAGCAATAATCAGATCAGGCTTTAAATACTTTAACCACAATTCTGCAGAATAACCCCCCCCTATGCCAATTTCCAAAAGTTTTTTAATTGGCTTAAATTTTTCAAAAAGTGGACCATAAACGCAAGAAAGGTATAAGTGGTTGTACTCCTTATCCGTCCCACGGTTATTGACAGACATGCACATTTTTGTTTCGATGGCAAAGGTTGGTAAATTCATCGCACAAATATATCATTTTCCCTTTCTTTTACAAGAAATTTGGAGCATATATGCAATAATTAAAGGAATGGATGAATATTCCGATGGAAAGTCCACTCCTCGCATTTGTTTCTTACTAATTGGATATAGCAGGCTTCACCTATTACTTGAGAATGTTGAGCGATGTAAATCAGCTTGTCAGGAGCTTAATTCAATTTATATTTCAGTAGATGGAGCCCGAGAAGAATCCGAGGATCAGAGCATTGCGCTCTCAGACTTGGACGTATTGGGATTTTCGCATTTAGGGAAAACTAAGTGCAAAGTCAAAAAGTGGCCATCTAATCTAGGGCCAGATAGGCATATTCCAGAGGCAATAGACTGGGTTTTTCAGGAAAATGATGGTGTCATAGTTATTGAGGATGACATAAAACTATCTTCTCAATCATTAAGGGATATAAGAGATCTTTTAACAAAACAAATTTTATCAGCCGCTATAGAGCCAGTCGTTTCAATGTCTGGCATTGGAGGACTTGCGAAGGTGCCAAATCTTTGGCGGCACACTCCCTATTTTACGGCCTGGGGCTATGGTCTCACCTATGGGTTTTGGTCTATGCATAAAAATCAAAGTTTTGAGATTCAGAGTGGGATATCTATTAATCAATATATGCAGACGTCAAAGATATGGCAAAAGATGTCCGAGAGGAAGAGGTCGATTTGGGAAGAACGAATAAAAAGAGGAAACTACGACTACCAAATTCAGGCAACTTTGTTTAAAGAGTCTATGAATGTAAAAGCTCCCGTTTTTCGAATGAGCGACAATGTAGGTCACGGAGATAGCTTGTCGACCCATACAAGATTTACCACTCCCCGATATCTAAGAAGAAGTTTCGAAAGAAGAAACTATAAATTTAAAGGAGAACTCAAGAGTCAGATTATTTCCAGATTACTAATTTTTGTGGACTCAAATACCTGGGCGGGCGATGGAGTGCTTAGCGTCAGAGGGCGCACTGCTGGTATAAGAACAACGTTGCGCGGTTTAGCTTCGCACATAAAACGACGAGACAATAATGCTTAGTAAGACATTAATCTTGAACCTAAGGGGAGGGCTTGGAAACCAATTCTTCCAAGCCTTTGGAGGAGCACACTTTGCAAATAAACTAGGTGCTAAGTTGCTATTAGATGATTCTGGAATCATAAATCACAAAGATTACACTCGAAGATCTTGGTTAAGGGAATTTAGCTTAGAGGGCCTATTCCCCGAAATCTGGATGAGCTGGCGCAAGAAACCAATGGCTCAAATCTTATCTCGCATCCCAAGGAATATGGAATTAAGCTCAAGCCTAGGAGAGATAGAATTGACTAAGTTAAATTCTATAAAACGAAAAATAAAAATTCATGATTGGTTCATTAGTACAAAGTACTTACCAGGAATTAAGTCCAAACTTCTTAAAGATCAAATCCATAATTTGAGTGCTACCGCTTCAAATTTTTCTCTCGCCAAAGGATCGATGCAAGATTCGGCTGGTATCCACATACGACTTGGAGACTTTAAACAGACACCATGGGGAACCCTTTCTCCTGAGTGGTATCGATCCGCTTTGTTGCGATTAGTAGAATTGGGAGTCCGAGAAGTCGATTGCTACTCAGATGATCTACGGGATGCAAAGAAAATTCTACAAGGGCTTGAAACACAAATCGCGATTAGGTTTCCAGAGGAGCATAATGTTTTCCTGCCACATGAACTACTCTTTGTAATGAGCAATTATCGTTATTTTGTTTCAAGTAACTCAACGCTAAGTTGGTGGGCTTCATACTTCAATTCTCGAAAAGATGCTGTAATACTGAGCAATTGGGGAGATGAGTTACATGTGACAGGGTGGTGGAAAGTAGAGTGACCTCCAATTCTGTCCTAATAGTCGTAGATAACCTAAGAGTTGGAGGAATCCAGCGTTTAGCCTTAGATGAGGTATATGCGCTATCTGAAAGAGACTTCGTTATTACCCTACTACTTTTAGAAAAGGAATATCAACTCGATGATATGCGCGAGATTGACTCTGAATACTTTGAGAAATCCAAGATCAAGGTAATATGTTTGCCAGAGACTAACTGGAGAAAAGTTCTTTTTACAGCATTATTCATTAGAAAAAACAAGACAGAGAAAGCAATATCGCATTCTGCTAAAGGCATTGCGGTTCTACGAGTCGCGAGCATTCTCAACATGAAAAAGTTAAAGGTTTTAGGGTATATACACCAATTAATTTCACTATCCGATGGAGTACAGCGCGCAAAAAGACTTGTGTTTTTTCGTTGGCAACCGAACTTTATGCATCTTCTAATCAGTTTGTGCTCGAGATCAGCTCATACCTAAAAACGAGGAGAATCCGTAGATTTCTGTTCCGCAAGAAAGTAAGTTTTCACAGGATGGGAGTCTTCCTAAATAGAATTAGAGTGCAAAATTCCAACAGCTCATTTGATAATTGGCCTGCAGCTGCTTCCATCATTTTTATGTCTAGAGTCGCAGTTTGGAAAGGATTTGGAAGATTCATTCAAATTGCGGGTGAGCTGGGGAGAGACTTTGATTATGTAGTCATCACTTCTAGGTTTTACAACAACGCATATGAAGTAGAACGTTTGTGTCAAAATGTTGGGGCTCGACTTGTGCATGGCACGAACATTGCAAGAATTAGTCGAGGGACGAAGTCAATTCATTTATATCCCACAGACTACGGTCCGACAGTTTCACATCCACAGAACATAGGGATGAATGTGCTCGAGAGTATTGCTCTCGGGATACCGAGCTTGATTTCCTTTGAACAGTTTTCGTCATGGCCGGAGTTAGCGAATTCAATTCTAGTACAGACCACAGATTGGAATATGTTGGATGTAGAGAAAAAAGTAAAGGCAATTGTACAGATTCCAAAAACCGATTTATTAGATGAAGCAAAAAACTTGAAAGAGTAATTTCGATAGAAACTCATGTTGATCGAATCGTTAAGTTTCTAAATTAATTCCTGGAAACTTAGAATTCTATTGAACCCGGCAGCAGACCATACTCTAATTAGGAAATCGGCACAGTTACTAGAAATGGTAAGTTTTTGAGCAGGCGGAGATTTTCCGCTAACTAATGTGTTTCGAGGCAGCGCATAGCATTCCAGCAGTTTTTCATGCAATTCAAATTTTGTGATTGCTTTTGGAGCATCGGTTCGAGGGAACTTGGTTTTAGCTCAGTTATCTCGGAGAGATGACATTAAGGCAGTATTCGACGAGTCACCCGAAAGAATTGGACGAGAGATGGGGCTGACTGGAATACCAATGGGGGATTTTCGACAGATTGATCAGTGTGAGTATGACACTTGCTTGATACTGGCTTGGAATCTTGCTGAGGAAATAATCAACAAATGGCCGCATCGGGGAAAATTGTTAATCGTACCGCTTCATGGCCTTCTAGAGCGTTGGACGTGAGATTAGGAAATTAGTAGCTTAGATATGACTTTCTGTGAGTTTGATTTTGTAACAAGGCTTCTACCTGAAGACGAATCTCATTAGGAATCAAGGTTTTTTTCATAGATATTCCAGATCTGAGCACAGCAACCCAAAGACTTAATTTAGCGTTAGTTCCTAAGAACTCTTGAACTTTGAAACATGACTGTATAGTTTGGATAGGGGATAAACTATAAAACTCGTAGTTTGCCGGACCCTGCACTTCTTGCCAGACCCCTTCAAAATCTTGTCGAGTGCTGTCAGAGAAAATTTTTAACGGTAATTCAGTTGTCATACCTTCCCTCCAAGCTTGAATAATTCTGTTAGGGGTGATAATTCCTTTGCTCTCTGACGTAATAAGGTCTCCGAGTCTGTAGTGAATAGCAGCTTCCTTAATCGACTGCGCAGTATTCGATAATCCGAATTTCATCATTAGTTCGTGAATTTCAGGCTCTGTAAGGTGTATTCGAGTGTAGTGACCTCGAATGGATAACACCCAGGGCCTAAGTTCTAGAAACTCCTCTTCTGAATTAGAAGTAGAAGTGAATCCCATAAAACTCAATATAACCTTGAGTCTTTCACGCATGACAACGAAAAGGGCTTTGCTTGTTAGCTCTGAGTTTCGAAGGGATTGCGGATGGTAATCTGCAACTTGCTCAATTCTAAATCTATCAAGCCAGGACTTTGGAATCTCCAATTCTCGTTCTGTAACACCAGAAGTATGGAAAACAATCGTTATTTGCCTAAGCCCTTTTTTGGCAATTAATCTCTCTGCGATTATCATGGCAAAGAGTTGCGAACCAAATCCACCCCAGGAGTGGACTCTCACTCTTGGCAAGATTTTCAAGGCAAGTTCTTTAAGAACCGACATTACTTCCCCATACTGGCGTTGGCATACAGCTCATGATGAGAGTTAAAGTATTTCTCTAAGGAAAATAAATCAAGTTGTCTAGATTGAGTCTTCAATATTTCCTCATAAGTCTTAGGAGTTTGTAGCGCGTAAAACAAAGTTTTAGAAAGAGAATCTACGTCACTAGATTTAAATAAACCTGGATGATGTTTTCCCAAAACCTCTGGAATTGCCGAATTTCGTGGAGCAATTATTGGCAAAAATGCATCCATAGCTTCGAGTAGAACTAATCCAAATCCCTCATAGTTTGAGGTAAGAACAAACACATCTTGTTCTTTAAGGAAGGGCATAACATCACTTTTTCTCCCGAGGAATTGTATTTCCTTTTCTAACCCAAACTTCTTAACTTTATTTTCTAGTAGTAACTTATCGGGACCGGCACCAACGATTTGTATGAGAAATTTATGATGCTTAGCTTTAAGAAGAATTGCCAACTGAATCAGCAAGTTAAGATTTTTTTGGGGTGCCAATCGACTTACAGTCCCTATTCGAAGTGTTCTATTCGCCTCATTGAAACTGTATGTCCGTTGTAAATGATTGTTATTTCTGCGCATGTAACCATAGTAAATAACAGAATATTGTGACTCTTTTGAAATTTCTCTATTTTTAAGTAAAAAATGTAGCACGGCATACGAAATAGCTATTACTGATTCAGATCTATATGTTACATATCTAGAGAGAAAACTAGAAACGATTTTAGGAGCACTTGGATAGAATTGTTCAGCGTTATGACGAGTGACAAAAAAGCGATTCTGGCTTTTGCAAAGACTTAGAAGTAATTCAGAACGTGGAAGGTGTGCGTGAAAAATCGCATTTCCTTTATACTGTTTTCTAAAAAGAAAAACTTGTTTTAGGAATGACTGCTCAATCAAGGAAGTGTCAATGCTGACTCCCGCAAAAAGAAATTCTTTCGTAAGTTCTTGGCTGCCCTTCAAAGGTACAACAACAACTTTATAGCCGTTCCGAACTTGCTCCTGGGCAAGTGCAAGAACTGCATTTTCAGCGCCACCACGCTCAATCGTGGTTATTACGTGAACCAAACGTATTTCACTACTTATCATTTTCTAGAACCTTACAAATTTCGATAAACCAACGCTCCGATGTGTGTCGGCCCTTACAAATCTTAAAGTTCAACTCTAGTGCTTTACTCAAAGCTTCAGGATTGGCCCTAAGCGCTCTTAACATATGCGCAAATAAGCTTTGTTCCAAATTTGTATTAAAGTCATTCTGGATTGAAAATTCTTTCATATACTCTGGATTAATGGATACTACAATCCTTTTACATAGAGTCGCCTCAAGTACTGTTTTGTCAAGGGAGCCTTGAAATGCATGAACAAACCCATCGTGGTCACTAGCTACTGAATGTAACTGGTCTCTTCTGATTGGTCCCCTGAAAGATACCCAATTTAAGTTTTCTTCATCTTGGATTTCCTTCAATAGCGCTGTGTAATAACCAATCGATTTGTCTGAGGAAGGTGCACCATATAAGTCCAAAGTTAATTCCCATCCTTCTGCTCTCAATTGCTTGAACACAGAAATGATTAAGTCTATATTTTTTGAAGGATCTATTCTTCCCACGTGATACCAGCGTAAAGGTGGGAACTTAACTCCAGAGATTTCTCGCTTCAGTATTGCTTCATCAATTGCTTGTCCTATTACATGAACTTTTTTGCCTTTTAGTGGACATGACCCTGACGTAGATGTAATAATTCCGTTAACTAATGGATATGATGAGTATAAGAAAAAAGACTTGCTTGCATGTGCGTACCAAATAAAATGAGGAACTCCAAACAGACGGCACCACGGCGCAATCAGAAATGACTGAACTTCAGTCATGTGTGAAAAAACAATCAAGTTACTATGATTCTTCTGAATCAATGGCAAAGCTAGTCGATAGAACTTTAGGATGCTCATGATTCTCTTGTTGGGTTTCCAATTGGAGGAGAAAATCCTAATACCTGGAAGATTGGACCCAATATCTTCATCTGCCGTGATTACAGTGGTTTCCTCGAATTGTTCAGCTAATCCTCTAGCAATTTCTCTTTGGTGCGAGAAAACAAGACTGGACTCATTCATTGAGTAGTTGAGTATGAGAAGTTTCATATGGGCTAAACTTAACACTCTGGGAGATATTCTTGCAGATTTAAGGGAGCGATCTTGAAATATTGGTAACTGGAGCTGCAGGATTTATCGGTTCTGCGATAACACTAAACCTGCATAAAGAAGGTCATGAGGTGATGGGTCTTGATAGTTTTTCTCCTTACTATTCGACAGATCTTAAATTGGCAAGAAAGAAAGAGTTAATTGAGTCTCGAGAGATTAGATTCGAGAGGTTGGACTTGTCCAACAAGGAGTTAGTAGATAATTTTTTTGCAACAGAAACATTTAGCACGGTCATTCACCTAGCTGCACAACCTGGAGTTAGATTACAAACAACCGATTGGCACTTCTATACAAGGGACAACTTAGAGGCTTTTAATAATGTCTTAATGGCAATGATCAAGTACAAAATACCAAATCTGCTGTATGCGTCCTCATCAAGTGTTTATGGTAATGCTTCGAAAGCAACACTTATTGAAAAGAGCACTATTGCACAGCCTGTGAGCTTTTATGGCGCAACGAAACTTACAAATGAAATTCTCGCGGGTGCGTGTTCAAAAAATTCAGAATTGAAAACACGAGGACTGAGGTTTTTTACTGTTTATGGTCCATGGGGAAGGCCAGATATGGTTTACTTTCGAATGATTAACAGCGCCTTGAGTGGATTACCTTTCAATTTCTTTGGCACAGGCGACGTGCAAAGAGATTTTACATACATAGATGATGTCTCATCATCTGTATCTTCTTTAGTCCTGAATCTCAGCCTACAAGAATCTGGCTTCTCAGATGTTGTTAATATCGGAGGAGGCAAACCGATCTCAATAAATGAGTGTTTAAATATCATTGAAGAGGTAAGTGGATTGAAGGTTCCCTACAACAGGCGAGAGGTAGATTTGCGAGACGTGGAGTCGACTAATGCTGATTTTACTTATCTTAAGCATTTAACTGGCGACTTCCCAAAAACTTCTGCTGCAAATGGATTTGCTAACTTTGTATCTTGGGCGACCCGCCCCGACATCCAACCCAGACTTGCTTCATGGGTCGATTCGGTCCAATAAGAGGTGCTTTGTGAAGTTTCCTAAAGTTCAAACTTTTTCAATTTTGAACACTTTCGCTGTGGTAAAGCGAGCTTTATCTGTTCTAAATTCAAGAGACCGCCATAAAGCAGGTTACATAGTTCTTGTCTATGCATTTCTTGGAATTCTTGACATTGCGGCAGTGTTTGTCTTTGGACTGGTCGGATCGCTTGCAGTAAGTGGCATCTCTTCTAGCCAGCCAGGGACACGCGTAAACTCACTTCTTGAAATTCTAGGAATCGCAGAGAGAAACCTCCAAAGCCAAGTGTCGATTCTGGGCTTAATTGCAGCTGGAGTTCTAGTATTTAAGTCATTCGCATCGCTGTATCTATCAAAGAAAACTCTTTTCTTCCTAAGTAGACGCTCAGCTCTAATTTCTAGAGTTCTGGTAAATAAACTACTGGGCCAAGGAATCCTTCGTGTCCGAGGAAGAACCATCCAAGAGACCATTTATGCTTTGACTGGTGGAGTACAGGCCGTAACAGTAGGTGTTTTAGGATCTTCTCTCCTGTTGATTGCAGATATATTTCTTATATTAGCATTTAGTTTTAGTTTATTCCTTGTTGATACTCTTGTTGCTTTCTCAAGTTTAATTCTTTTTTCAAGTATTGGCATTCTCATGTACTCGTTTATGCATAAGAAAGCACAAGAATTGGGAGAGTTAGCGACAAAACTTGAAATTAGGAGTAACGATAAAATCTCAGAAGTAGTTTCCTGCTATCGCGAATTGTCTGTAAAAAATCGGAGAAATTTCTACGCCCAAGAGATAGGCGCAATGAGACTTTCCATAGCTGAAGCGGGTGCGAACTTAGGTGTAATGAGTCTTTTGAGTAAATACATTATCGAGATAACTATGGTTGTTGGTGGGCTTACAATAGGAGCGGTTCAGTTCATAGCTCAACCGGCATCGCGAGCAGTCGCTGTAATATCTATTTTTCTAATTTCTAGCGCCAGAATAGCCCCAGCAATTCTTAGAGTACAGACCGGGTTGATAACAATAAGAACAAGTATAGGCACAGCAAGGCCAACACTTGACCTGATCGAGGAGTACTTAAGTGGTGGAGTTACAGATCCAGAACCCGTCGAGAGCTTCAAGGGTCAAGAACAATTTAGGCATTTTGGATTTCGCTCTAATGTGAAAATGTCAAATGTTTCCTTCACTTATCCAAACCGAAGCAAACAAGTTATCACTGGTCTCAATCTACAAATTGAGGAGGGGGAGTTTGTTGGAATAGTAGGACCCTCTGGTTCAGGAAAGACTACGTTAGTCGATTTACTTCTGGGGGTTTTCAGTCCACAAGAAGGTTTAATTGAGATTTCGGGTAAAAAACCAGATGAGGTAATCCAGAACTGGCCGGGCGCAATTGCCTATGTTCCCCAAGAGACCAGTATAATAAATGGATCCTTAAAGGAAAATATATGTCTTGGTTATTTGGCTAGTGAGATACCCGATGAAGTTGTAATCGAGTTGTTGAGATCTGTGCAATTAGAAGAGTTTCTATCTTTACCAAAAGGAATTCATGCCTCAACGGGCGAGAGAGGTAGTAAGTTAAGTGGAGGTCAAAAACAGAGAATTGGCTTGGCAAGAGCATTATTCACGAACCCCAAATTACTTGTTTTGGATGAAGCGACTAGCGCTCTTGATGCGACAACAGAGAAAAGACTTACATCGTACTTAACTTCATTGAAGGGTACTCTAACCATGGTCGTGATTGCACATCGCTTATCGACGGTTAAAGACGCTGATAAAGTTATATATTTAAAATCAGGTAGAGTACTTGGTGAGGGAACTTTCGAGGATTTAAGAAATATGCTTCCCGAGTTTGACTCTCAAGCAAAAGCTATGGGATTGTAAAGAGGGAGAATTTATGGGTTCAGTAGTAAAAAAGCGCCGCAAGCGTATGGCTAAGAAGAAGCATAAAAAACTTCTGAAGAAGACTCGTATTCAGCGTAGAAACAAGAAGTAGTTTTAAAGCTTTACCAGAACTAACTTCTTGGAAATTGAGGTCACCGCATAACGGACCTTATTAACCGTGACTATGGCGCTATCCTTAAAGTTATTAAGGATGGCGCCATTGCTTAATTTAGGCGTTGAGCTATATAAGCTAACCGAACAGAGGCGCTCTTGGCATCCAAAGAGTAATCCTTTGTTATCAATCAAAAGCGGCGATCCAGGGGTTCCATGTTTTTCAGGAGATAACCGACTAGGCAAGTCATCCTCATTGACTATAAGAAAGCGAACTTCATCAGCGTTAGGTAGACGGATACCGCTAGCAGCAAGCCATGCTGCTGCAATTCTATTTCCAGAGTTACTTATCGAAACATCGTAACCTGCAACTGCAACACCGTTATCTGGGCCATCAAGAGTGGTATAGCTCCAATCTTCTGGAT
>Ga0169931_10005410_pt1 | contig 19457 bp, 16 predicted proteins | sample Kivu_15m_20L_FD_129675 | JGI IMG/M metagenome (GOLD analysis project Ga0169931, IMG submission 129675) | Freshwater microbial communities from Lake Kivu, Western Province, Rwanda to study Microbial Dark Matter (Phase II) - Kivu_15m_20L... | ecosystem: Environmental > Aquatic > Freshwater > Lake... | reverse complement strand
GAGAGGGCTCAAATTCGAGACTGGCGTGATCGCAGGAGGGCTTTCGCTCTTATGTGGTGGTGGCGGTATCCTGGTCGGCTCACTAGTTCGCGGACTTTAGCAACTGGCCGCTCGGGTTCTTGGTAAATGCCACGAGGTGGGTAGGCCTCTTTAAGGGTGTCGCACCTTCAACTGCGCCTGCAGCTCCCGGTGGTTCACCTTCCCGGTGCCCAGTTTTGGAATCTCCCGCACCACGATGACTTCGCGCGGCACGCAGAGGTTGGTCATGCCCTTGCCGCGGATGACGCCGCGGATGTCTTCGAGCGTAAGCTTGGGCTGGTCGGTGACGGCGATAAGCTTTTCGCCCTTGTCCTCATCGGGCACGGCGATGACGGCGATTTCGCACTTGTTCCCGAACTGCGGGAAGGCGCCGGCCAGGGCGTCCTCGACCGCGGTGAGGCTGACCATTTCGCCGCTGATTTTCGCGAAGCGTTTCAGTCGGCCCAGGATGTGGACGAAGCCCTCGTCGTCCACCTTGACCATGTCGCCGGTGTCATACCAGCCGCCGAGCGACTGGAACTTCGCGTGGGCGTCGGGATTCAGGTAACCGCGCATCACATTCGGGCCGCGAACGAAGAGCTTGCCGCCTTCCGTAACGCCTTCGATGGGTTCCAGCTTCCACTCCATGCCGGGCAGGAAGCGGCCGACGGAGCCCGTCTTCGGTTCCAACCGGGAGTTGATGGTGATGGCCGGGCTGCATTCGGTCGCGCCGTAGCCCTCGAGGATGCGCACGCCGAACTTCTTCGCCCACGTCTGGATTGTGGCGTCCTGGGTTTTCTCGGCGCCGGCGATCAGGAACTTCACGGAGTTGAAGTCATAGGGATTGGCCCGGCGCGCATAGCCATTGAGGAACGTGTTGGTGCCGAGCATGACGGTGCAGGCCTTGTCGTAAACTGCGGACGGCACGACGCGGTAGTGCAACGGCGAGGGGTAGAGGAAGGTGTAGAACCCGTTGGTGAGCGGCACCACGCAGCCGGCCATGAGCCCGAAGCTGTGGAACAACGGCATCGCGCTGAAAAACCGCTCGTGGTCCGTGACGTCCAGCACGCCCATGAGCTGCCGCATGTTGGCAAGCAGGTTGCGGTGGGTGAGTTCGACGCCCTTGGGAATGCCTTCGGAGCCGGAGGTGAAGAGAATGACGGCGGTGGCCGATTGCGGTTTTCGGATCGCGGATTGCGGACTGAGGCCTGCGCCACACGCGACTGTGTGTTTCAGCAGCTTGCCGAGTTTGTTCAGGCCGGAAACGCCGGCGCGGATGTCTTCGAGGAAGATCAGATTGATGCCGGCGTCGAGGAACGGGGTGAGCTCCAGCTTGGCCTTCTGCGCGAACATCCGGGAGGTGACGACGGACTTCAGCCCGGCCAGTTGGGCGCACTGAAGCATCGTGGGGATGCCGGTGGAGAAGTTGAGGATCGCCGGCACGCAGCCCAGCGACCACAGCGCGAGCAGCGTGACCGGAGTGCCGTTCACGTTTGGCAGCAGCACGCCGACCGGAGTGCCCGGGGCAAGGCGCTGGCGAAATTCGCCGGCCAGGACGTCGGCGCCAACCATGAGCCGGCGGTAGGTCAGTTCCGTGAACGACACGTCTTCGAGGACGACCTTTCCCGGCTGCTGCCGGGCAGCTTCGACGACGGCCGCGAGGATATTCTGCGGACCGAAGGACTGTTCCACTTGGAACTGCTGCCGGACCATGGCGTCACGCAGCCAGGTCGTGCGGCGCTCGCGGGCGACGCTGCTGCGCGTTCCGTCGGGTAGCGGCGGCGGGGTCACCGCCTCGCTGAAATGGGCCGTGACGCGGGGGAACCAATGCGTCCACCCCTTGTGCCGCACAAAGGGCACGCGTCGGGCATTGCGCAGGTAGCAGGTGATGACCTTGGCGCCGGTGCGGTGGATGAGGAAGCCGGTGCCGTCGAAGAGCTTCATCAGCGAGCCCGTGAGCGTGATGCGGCCCTCGGCGAACAGCACGAGGCGCCCGCCCGTGGCGAGGAATTCGGCCATGCGTTTGGCGGCGTAGGGCGAGGTGGTGTCCACCGGGAACGTGCGGCGGTTCACCATCATCTTCCGGTGAACCCAGGTGGTTTCGGCGGTCGTGGCGCTGGTGACGAACTTCCAGTCGTCATCCAGCACGGTGTAGAGGAACAGCCAGTCGAGCCACGAGACGTGGTTCGGGATCAGCAGCACCGGACCGGGCGTGGTGAGCACGTCGGTGTTGAAGGCGCGGAAACGAAACCAGAGCCGGGCGAGAAAAAGGCAGAGGAGTTTCATCGGGTGGTTGGGCGGAGAGCGGGTTGAACGGCCAGAGAGTTGAAGTGAACCGGGCGTGGTTGCGGGTCCAAAGCGGTGGCAAGCCGCACGCACTCCAAGCCACGGTGCCTCCAGCGGGCCTCTCGCTCGTAGCAGCCGACGTGAGGAGGCTCAATCTTTCCCGAAATAGCGAGACTCGTTGCCTCGCCTCCGGTCCGTGTGGCCTGCGAGCGTTTGTTCACTTAGCTGCCTTTCGTTTCCTCACGTCGCGCCACGCCAGCGCACCGAGCCACAGCATGATGCCGCCAGTGGTCCAACTGCAGGCGGGGGCCAGCCACGCATCGAGTGGCACGGAACCGCCCTTGCCGTTCCAGCGCAGTTCGCCGGCGATCATCTCTCCTTGGCCCGGGAAGGGGGAGGTGGCGATCTCGTTGCCGTTGCGAGAAATGATCTGGGAGATGCCGGAACTGGCGACGCGGAAGATCGGGACCCGGTATTCCGCAGCCCGGAGACGCGCCATGCGGGCGTTCAGGCGGTGCTGGTATTCACCCCACGCTTCCACATCCATCGTGGGAATCAACAACGCCACGGCGCCTTGCCGGATTAGTTCGTCCGTCACGCGCCGATAGCTGGCGTCGTAGCAGATGGCGATGCCGAGCTTGCCCCATGGCGAATCCCAGACGCGCTGCGCCGGGGCCGGCTCGCCGTCGTTGAAGAACTGGATCGGCCGCGACTTGGCCTGAGTGAACACAACCTCACCATTCGTGCTGATCACGAAGGCGGTGTTGTAGAAGCGCTCCTTCGCAGTCGACGACGTAAGAGGACCCGGCTGCAATGCGGATTGCGGATTGCGGATTGCGAAATTGGTCGGGACCGAGGCTGCTGTGGAGACGAAATCGTCAATCGGCATCTTGCCGCCCACGACTAGCCATTTGCCGTTCAGTTTGCACCAAGCCTTGACGGACGGCGGCGGCGGGCCGTCAGCGAAAGTGTATTCGCTCAGCATCAGCAGCTTGGCTTCGGGATGCGCCTTGTTCAGCCTGTCGAGGCCGGCAAGCACATCGGGGACCGCGGGGAATTCAAGCTGGAGGCCGGCGACACGAAGTTCTCGGGACATCTCTCGGCTAGGGATCGGTCTGATCCCGATAAACAACACAACGAGCACGAAGCAGGTGGCCACCACACTTGCTACTCGAGGCCGCCCTTTGATCAGCAGTCCCGGCAGAGTTGCGAGCAGCATGGCCGCAAAACCAAGCCCATAAATACCGTAGGAACGGGCAATGTGTAACGTGATTTGGTCTTGGAAGGCGGCACCCGCTGTAAACCACGCAAACCGTAGCCACCAGACTTCGCTACGGAAATACTCAATCCCACACCACAGCATCGGCGCGAGGATTACGGCCCACTTGGTGCCCAGCCGAAACTCGACGCAGTTCAGCAGCAGCAGAAACGCGGCGTGGAACAGCGCGAGGATCAGCCACAGCGGAATCGCGGCCGCCTGGAAAATGGTCCAGAGAAAGCCCATCTGCGGGACGAACACGCCTAGGCCAATCGCGAGCCCGACATAGAAAGCCTGCCGGGCAGAGGTCAAACGTCGCAACGCGAACAGGCAACCCAAGTAACCCAGCACCAGCCAACCCAGCGCCTGCACCATGAATGCCGCATGAAAGGCGCCGACCGCTCCCACGGCCAGAAGCGCCGCCACCATCGGCCGCAACGGGTCACGGCCCGAATGGGCAGGGGATTCGCTGGGCGCTTCAGCCGGCATGGTGATTCCGGAGGCGAAAGTGGTGACGGACGGTTGGCACAACGTGGCTATCGCATGGGAGGGGCAGAACGGCCGAATTGAAAATCAGAATTGCCCCATCGGCCAGAGCAATGGCTCTCCCCTCAGACCAAGTCAGCCGTCGTTCCTCCCGGAAAGACAGACGCCGGCGCTCCCGAGGAGACGCCGGCTGGGAAGTTTCATTTTATGACAGGAGCGGATGGTCACTCCCGGCGGTGCCAGCTTGCATTTATCCTCCTTAGGCGTATAGGGGTCGCGTGCTGTTCATTGAAGACGCAGGGTTCAACAGCCGCCGGCTGGAGTTGCTGGACGAGACGGAGCTCTTCGCCCTCATGGACTGGCTCGAAGCGCATCCCGAGTCGGGCAAAATCGTTCCGCGTTCCGGCGGGCTGCGCAAGCTGCGCTGGGCGCTGCCCGGACGCGGCAAACGCGGCGGCGCGCGGGTCATTTACTTCTGGTGGTTGGCTGACGCGAAGATCCTGCTGCTGGACATCTACGCCAAGAACGAGAAGGAAGACCTCAGTGCGGACGAGTTGAAAAAACTGAAACAGAAGGTGAAACCATGAAGCCTCGAAGCCTCGGCGAGATGATCGCCGCCAAGCAGAGCATTGAGCGCGGTGAAGCCGCCCCGGCGCGGGTCTGGGAAGTCGTGCCCGACGGCAAGGGCGGGCGCATCCGCCGCCCGGTGAATCCGCAGGCCTTCCAGAAGCGCCAACAGGCGGACTGGCAGACGGCGGTCGCCGCCACACGGCAAAAGCTCGGGCTTTCGCAGGCCAAGTTTGCCGGACTGCTGGGCATCAGCCTCCGCACGCTGCACCATTGGGAACAGGGCACCCGCAAGCCCAGCGGGGCGGCGCAGGTGCTGCTCAAGATTGCCGGGACGCATCCGAAAATCGTGCTGGAGGCGGCGTGAGTGACCCAGCCTAGGGTTAAGAGGAAAGGGTCAGCGTTGGTTCTGCCTTCGATCCGGAAGGCTTGTTATCGCGACGCGCATCAATCGTAACAATCCAATCAGCAGGCCGAAGGTTGTGAGCGTTCAGAATCCTATCCAGTTTCTCTTGCTCGGGAGCGGAGAAGAGAACAACAACGAATAGCTTGGCCTGGGCTCTGCCCGCCTTTTGGTAAATGTCCGCCTGAACAAGCAGATTCTTTTCAAGTGAACTACTACTGGCCAATTTGAATTCTACGACAGTCTTGTCTTCCGCCCCCCTCGAAACCACGAAGTCGGCCGGCCCGCGGCCGTTGTTCACTTCTCGGTTGATGTCCGATGGAGAGTGCAGCCAGCACAGCTTGAATAGAATCTTAGCGTCTTCCTCCCTGCGAACCGGCTGTCCGTCCACGTAGAAGAACCGGTAGCCGTCATTGAGTTCGATGACCTCCTTCAGATACTGAACCTTCTCCTTGGCCTCGTTGAACGTGCTTGCCGGAGCCGAAAGATACTTTGGATGGCGTTTCAGAAGGTCGCACAAGGCAGCGCCCTGATGTCCAAAGAAAAGATTGGCCAGAGTAACCTTCAGTTGGCTAACGCTGACCGCATTGTTCCCGTGTTCTTCGCAGTAGCGGATATAGTAGTCGATCAGAACGGGGAATTGCCGAATCGTCTTCTCAATCGCTTCATCCTTTTCGTCCTGGTTTGGATCCCGAGGTAGGACTGATGCAAAGTAGGAATTGATTTGGGCTCGGAGGTCGCTACTCGGAATTGCGTCGGGTATGTCGAAAAAGCGCCGTCGTAATCCATGCTTGTTGATCCACGTTTCGTCCTTGGTTAGGAGATCTTTCGGCGTCAGGAGGACAAAGCTGTCGTTAAACGTTGGCAACTCGAACACCGCTGGCATCCATGTCTTGGTTTGGTAGTTGAACGTGACCTTGCTCAGGCTGTGCCTAGCCCGCAGTTCCTTGGCGATGTGGAGTCTGGCAAACGCCTCGGTGTAACGAGCAAGGAAGCTTTTAATCATGTTGGTGGTGAAGTCACTGATCATGTCCCGCCCCACGCCATCAGTAATCAGGGTCAATTTCTCCAAATGGCTGCCTTTGGTGATCTGCTCCTGACCAAACGACCGAAACACATTCTGTAGGTTGTAGTGAAGCGCCCGGGCAAACTTTCTGCCCAAGCCACGCCCTCGATTGCCGTCACGGGAAACTCCAAGCCAAGTTTGAGCGACCTCTGGAAAACTGTAGAGATTGCGGATAACGCCTTCGCTCAATGCGCTTGTGCCCGCCTCGTCGCGAAGAAAACGGAGATAGCGAATCATCTCCGCGTGAAGATTCTGATATTCGACCTTTGGGCTGTTGAAGAGAAGGAACGGGTCGATGAACAATGGGAAGTCGATGACGAGGGACACATTTAGCGCGCCATACTCGTCCAGCTTCTCAGGCAAAACACCAAAGGCATCGGAGAAGAAGATCATGTGCCTTTCAGTATTTTGGCGTCTATGCGCGCGTTGTGATCAAAACTGCCCGTCCGTAACCGCGCCCTCGCTCGCGCTGCTGACCGTGGCGGCGTATTTCGCCAGCACGCCACGGCGGTAGTTGGGCTTCGGCTGCTTCCATTTGCGAAGGCGGGCGTCGAGTTCCTTGGCGGGAATGCCCAGCGTGATGGCGCGCTTCTCGGCGTCGATGGTGATCGGGTCGCCGTTCTTGACGACGGCAATGGGGCCGCCGTCGAACGCTTCGGGCGTCGTGTGGCCGATGACAAAGCCGTGCGAGCCGCCGCTGAAGCGCCCGTCGGTGATGAGCGCGACCTCCTTGCCGAGGCCCTTGCCCATGATGGCGCTGGTGGGCGAGAGCATCTCGCGCATGCCGGGGCCGCCCTTCGGGCCTTCGCCACGAACGATGATGACGTGGCCGGCCTTCACCTTGCCGCCGAGGATGCCCTGGAGGGCATCTTCCTCGCGCTCGAACACGATGGCCTTGCCGCTGAACTGGAGGCCTTCCTTGCCGGAGATTTTCCCGACCGCGCCGCCGGGGCAAAGGTTGCCGCGGAACACGACGAGATGGCTGGTGGGTTTGATCGGATTGTCGAAGCCGCGGACGATGTCCTGTCCCTTGGGATACTTGGGCGCGTTTTTCAGGTTCTCGCGCATGGTCTTGCCGGTGACGGTCATCACGTCACCGTGCATGAGGCCCTCGTCGAGGAGCATCTTCATGAGGGGCACGGTGCCGCCGATCTCGACGAGGCGGGCCATGACGTATTTGCCCGAAGGCTTAAGGTCGGCCAGCACGGGCACGCGTTTGCCGATGCGGGTCCAGTCGTCAATCGTGAGCTTCACGCCGGCGCAGTGGGCCATGGCGATGAGGTGCATGACCGCATTGGTGGAGCCACCGAGCGCGATGACGAGCGTCATGGCGTTCTCGAAGGCCTCCTTGGTCATGATGTCGCGGGGCCTGATGCCGCGCCGGAGCAGGTTCAGGACAGCCTGGCCCGCGGTTTCGCAGTCGAGCGTCTTGTCCTTGGAGACGGCCGCCTGGGCGGACGAGTTCGGCAGGCTCATGCCGAGCGCTTCGATGGCGCTGGCCATGGTGTTGGCGGTATACATGCCGCCGCAGGAACCGGCGCCTGGGATGGCGACTTCGGCGACGCGCTCGACATCCTCGGCGGAGCAGGCGCCGGCGGCGTTCTTGCCCACGGCCTCGAAGATGTTCACGAGGTCCACGTCCTTGCCGTCGAGTTCGCCGGGCAGGATCGTGCCGCCATAGACGAAGATGGACGGGCGGTTCAGCCGGCCCATGGCCATGATGCAGCCAGGCATGTTCTTGTCGCAGCCGCCGACGGCCACGAAGCCGTCGAAGCCCTGGCAGCCGACCACGGTTTCAATCGAATCGGCGATGACCTCGCGGGAGACGAGGGAATACTTCATGCCCTCCGTGCCCATCGAGATGCCGTCGGAGATCGTGATGGTGTTGAAGACGACCGCCTTGCCGCCGGCCTCATTGATGCCTTGGGCGACGCTCACGGCGAGCTGGTCGATGTGCATGTTGCACGGCGTGACCATGCTCCAGGTCGAGGCGACGCCGACCTGCGGCTTGGCGAAGTCCTCCTTCTTGAAGCCGGTGGCGTAGAGCATGCCGCGGCTCGGGGCGCGCTCGATGCCATCCACGACGATGGACGAAAACGGGCGGGTGTTGGCGGCGGACGGTTTAGCGGAACGGGAAGCGGATTTCTTGCTGCTCATGTGACGGGCGGAGTTTGGGGAAGCGGGCGGTTCCGCAAAGGGGAAAGTGGGACGCATCTCTTCATCGTCGCTCTAGCGCAGCAGTTGGCTGGTCGCGGCCGGCCTGGGGCGGCTGCGCGGCAGCGCAGCCCGGCGACGGTCTGGCGGTGCCCACCGCGATGAACGGCAATGGCGTTTCCAGCCACGGTGATCAGGTGCGCCCGCGATGGTGACTTCACGGGCGCCTTTGGTTGCTGAATCGGCGAAGGGCAGTAGGTTCGAATGTCGTGTCCATTGCGACCCGCCTTTTGCCATGCCTGTCCATTTCCTTGAACGCACTCAGGTAATCACCGCGAGCCTCGCCGCGGCATGGGATTTCTTTTCCAGTCCCCGGAATCTGGAACGCATCACCCCTAAGGCGCTGGATTTCCACATCCTAAGCGATCTGCCGCCGCGGATGTATGCCGGCATGATGATCCGCTATCGGGTCCGGCCGTTGCTGGGCATTCCGATGACGTGGGTCACGGAGATCACCCATGTCGAGGAAGGGGTGCGGTTTGTGGATGAGCAGCGGGTGGGTCCTTATCGCATGTGGCATCATGAGCACCATTTCCGTGAACTCCCGGGCGGGCGAATCGAGCTGCTGGATCGAATAACTTATCAGCTCGCCGGCGGTTGGCTGAGCGAGCCGGTGCACGCGCTGGTTGTGCGGCAGCAGTTGGCCGATATTTTCGACTTTCGGACCGAAGCGGTGAAGCGCCTGTTCCCGGACCCGCCAGCGGGCGCATGAGCGGGCTCGCGTCACCGACTCTGGCGGAGCGCTTGGCCGAACGTGTCCGGCCGACCTCTCGGGTGGTCGGGTATCAGCGTTGGAGCGAACTGCTGTTCTTGCACTGGGAACTGCCGGCGGAACAGGTGCAGGCCACTTTGCCGGCCGGGTTGGCGGTGGACACCTGGGAGGGACGGGCGTTCGTCGGCATCGTGCCGTTCTTCATGGACCGAATCCGTCCGGCCGGGCTGCCGCCGGTGCCGTGGCTTTCGTGGTTCCACGAGCTGAATGTGCGGACCTACGTCGTGGATACCCGGGGGCGTCCCGGGGTTTGGTTCTATTCGCTCGATTGCGACCAGCCAGTGGCCGTGTGGCTGGCGCGACGGTGGTTCCGTCTGCCCTACCAGCATGCGCGGTTTCGCTCGACCCGCTCCAACGGCGAGGTGAGTTACGAGGCGAGGCGAAAGGGGCTTTCGGAATCTGACCGGTTCCGCTGGAAGCGCCCTTCGTCCGGCCGTCCGGCGGAGGCGGGCACCTTGGAATTCTTTCTCGTCGAACGGTATCGCCTGTTCGCTGCGGATGGTCGCGGCGGGCTCTTCACCGGGCAGGTTCACCATTCGCCCTACGAGATCAGCGTGCCGGAACTGACCGCGTCGTCGTCCGTGGTGGGGCTGGCGGCTGGCTTTGAATTCTCAGATCCGCCTCCGCTGATCCATTCGGTCGCGGGTGTGGACGTCACGATCCACCCATTGGAATCCGTCGCTTGAGCGGCGGAGTTGCACGGCCGGGTTCCGCGGTTAGCCTCCCGCACCAGATTCGCATCCATGAAAACGCTTGCCCCCTCTGAACTGCTCACCGCCCTGAACTGGCGTTATGCCACCAAGAAGTTTGATCCCACGAAACAGATCCCGGCGGAGACGTGGGCGGCTCTCGAGCAGGCACTCGTGCTCAGCCCAAGTTCGTTCGGCATCCAGCCTTGGAACTTCCTCGTCGTGACCAATCCGGCCGTGCGGGAAAAGCTGGTCCCGGTCTCCTGGGGTCAGACCCAGCCCACAGATGCGTCCCATTTCGTGGTGTTCGCGGTGCGCAAGGACCTGCCGGAAGCGCACATTGACCGGTATGTGGCCCGGACTGCGGAACTGCGGGGTTCCACTCCCGAGGCGCTGGCGCCATTCAGGAAGATGATGATGGGCAGTCTCGAAGGCGCCCGGACCAAGGGCTTTCTCGACACGTGGCAGACCCATCAGGTTTACATCGCGCTGGGTCAGTTCATGGCCAGCGCCGCGGTGCTGGGCGTGGACACCTGCCCGATGGAAGGGCTGGAGCCGGCCAAGTATGACGAAATCCTCGGGCTCGCCGGCACCGGGTTCGCGACCGTGGTCGCCTGCGCGGCCGGATATCGGGCCGGTGACGACAAGTATGCGTCCCTGCCGAAGGTCCGCTTCCCGGTGGCCGAAGTGATCCAACATGTCTGAGATCGTGAACCCAATTCACCTCCATCTCGCACTGAACCACGTGCCGGTGCTCGGCACCGTGTTCGTGGCGGCGGCGCTGGTGGTCTCCCTGTGGCGGAAGAACGCGGAATTCGTCCGGCTCAGCCTTTGGGCGGCGGTGCTGCTTTCGGCTGCCTCGATCGCGATCAAATTCACGGGTGACGCGGCGTGGGAGGATTTGCGCCCGTGGCCGCAGCCTTACGACGGGGCCCGGGTTGAGCGCCACGAATCGGCGGCGGACCAGGCGACGACCGGCGTCTTCGTGGTCGGCGTAGTGGCCGCCGCGGTGCTTTTCCTCGCGCGCCGGCGCCCTGAAGTCTCCAAGGCCCAGGCGGGAACGGTTGTCACCTTGCTGCTGGTGACGTTCGCGCTGATGGCGCGAACGGCGAACTTGGGCGGGCAACTGCGGCATCCCCAGCTGCGCGGCGACAATGCGGGGGCGGTTTCGCCCAATTCCCGCTAAGCCGGTGCTTGAATTGGCGCCCCGGTGTCACGTCTTATCCCCGGGCCACCATGAAAGCTGCCGTTCTTACCGGGATCAACACCCTCGGACTCGATCACGTTGCCAAGCCCACCGCGGGCGTGGGCGAAGTCGTCGTGCGGGTCAAGGCGGCGGCGCTTAACCACCGTGATGTGTGGATCAAGGGCGGCCAGTATGCCGGACTGAAGTTCCCGATCATCCCGGGTTCCGACGCTTCGGGCGTGGTGCATGAGGTGGGCGCCGGAGTGGATCCCGAGTGGCGCGATCAGAAGGTCGTGATCAATCCCTCGTTCGACTGGGGGCATCACGAGCGGGCGCAGGAACCGAAATTCAGCATCCTGGGTCTGCCCCGGAATGGCACCCTGGCCGAATACATCAGCGTGCCCGCGACCCAGCTGGCGCCGAAGCCGGCACACCTGAGCTGGGAGGAGGCCGCGGCGTTGCCGCTTGCCGGGTTGACGGCTCACCGGGCGTTGTTCAGCCGGGCTCAACTGCAGGCCCACGAAAAGGTGCTGATCACCGGTATCGGCGCCGGCACGGCCCTGTTCGCCCTGCAGTTCGCGGCGGCCGCAGGCGCAGTTCCCTTCGTGACCTCCAGTTCGCCCGACAAGCTGGAGCGGGCGCACAAGTGGGGGGCGCGGCACGGCGCCCTTTACACGACCCATGGCTGGGCGAAGGAGTTCGGCGACCAATACGGCAACTTCGACGTGATCGTGGACAGCGCCAGCGGTCCCGGTTTTGGCGACCTGGTGGACCTCGCGGCTCCCGGCGGACGCATCGTTTTCTTCGGGGCGACCCGGGGCAATCCCCACGAACTGCCGATGCGAAAGCTGTTCTGGAAGCAGATCAGCCTCCTCGGAACCACGATGGGCAGCCCGGCGGATTTCAAGGCCATGACCGAACTCGTGTCCGCCAAGGCCATCCACCCGGTGGTGAGCGAAGTGTTCCCGTTCGACCGCGTCAGCGAGGCTTTCAGCCTGATGGAACGCGGCGGACAGTTCGGCAAGATCGTGGTTTCAATCGGCTGATCGGGGATCGGGCGGGTTCTGCTCAACGGGACTGGCCAAAATCATCCCAGCGACCCAAGCCGATTATCGGCAGGGCGAACTGAAATGCCGCTTCCCACTCCGGGGTGTCCGCTTTCCGAAACACTTCGTAGATCACCTTTTTCCGGTCCGGGTCGGCAACGGATCCGGGCCGATGCGTCCAAAGGCCCAGCAGCAGGCCGCCCTCTTGGGCGTGGTCCACGTGCCGGTGCAGGATGAGTGAATCAATGCCCGGCTGTCGTTCGACCTGCTTCCAGGCATAGCAGTAGGCGGCAGCCTGGATTTGCTCGCCGTCCGGTCCGTCGGGCGTGTGAAAGCCCTGTTCGCTCAGGATCACCTGCCGTGGGCGGTAATCGCAGAGCAATTCCGGTTGCGCGAGATAGGCGGTGAGTTGCTCCAGGTTGCGGAACGTGATTCTGGGTGAGGTTCGCCAGTCGGGCAGGGCTGACTTGTCCTTCCAACTGCGCGGTTCGAAGAGGTTTTCCGGATACGGATGGAAGGCGACGTGCCAGTCGAAGTCGCCGTCGGCCTTGGCGCGGAGGTTGAAGTGGTCGAGGAAGGGGCGGGCGGGAAACGCCTGGGTCGCGTCGCCGCCGGGGTAACGGAGATTCCAGTGATGCTCCAGCGACAGGTAAACCCGGGCCTGAAGCGAGGCTGTGCGCACCGCCGTGTGTGTGAGCCGGACGGTCCGCAGGTAATCCTCGGCGAAGTCCTCCAGCGACACCGGTCCCATGTTGGCCCAAAACCAGTGCGAGTTGACCTCGTTGCCCACGATCCAGTTCCAGACCCGGCCAAATCTCTGATCAGCTCGCGACCACCGATCCGCCAAGAATCCGATACTGGCGCAAAACCAGGCCCGGCCTTCGGCGGTCACCGTGTTGAAGGCGCTGAGGTGATTGGGGCAATTCGGGTCATAGCGCGGATGCAGCAGCAGCCGGCGCACTTCCGGGTCGCCGCTCTCGTAATTGAGGAGTATGAGCGACACGACCACGCCCCGCTCCGAAAGCGGCCGGATTTGGCGATCGAGGGCGTCCAGGTAGGCGCGCTGGAACCGATAGGTCCGCCCCTCAAAGGTCCACGCCGGATTGTTGGTGTCGCCCCGGGGATCGACGAGTTGGGCGAGGTTGAAGTTCAGCGCCGCATGTTTCACCCCCAGAGACAGGGCGTCGTCAACTATCTGCACCTGCAGACCTTTCTTGGAGGCGGGTGTGGGAAACGGTTCGGAGTTCGGTTCTGCCGCGAGGCTTTGCCCCATCGCAAAAAAAAACCAGAAGACCGGTCGGAGCCTGCGCATGGACACGAGCATTCCGCGGTGTCCTCGGACCGGCAAGAGCGGGTCCGCCGAAGGGGGGAGTCCGGCGGACCCGGAGCACGGCGAGGGCGCGGCTCACGCGCAGCCCGGCGGCACCCGCGGTGGAGGCCGGCGCAGCAGGGCATCTTCAAAGGCGTCAAAAACGAATTCCAAGGCAAGCCGCTGGATATCGGGTTCCAGGTCCTTGAGGCTGGCCACCACTCTCTCGGCCCCCAGCATGACGGCTTCAGCCTTGCGGCGACCGTGCGTGGAATTGAGCCAGAGAATGCTGCGGAGCGTTTTTTGGGGGCAGGCTTGCATGGGGAGAGCGTTGCAATGCCGGAATCCTGCGCGACAGATTCCGAGCGGTTTCCCGAACCGATTCGGGCTGGAAAAGACAATCCACCGCCGCAGCCTGCGCCTCCGGGAAGTTGATTGTCTTCATTGCGAAACCAGTAAGCAGGCCGGTTGCCAATCTCAGTCCGTGGGCAGATTCGCCCGGAAAAAGCCTGGGCCGTGATTTCAATTCGGTCCGGCTCCGTCCCTCAAAGCCCGCGCAGCACGTTCGCCGCGGTCGCCACCGTGCGGTCGATGTCCGCCGCGGTGTGCGCGGTGGAGATGAAGCCGGCCTCGAACTGTGAGGGAGCCAGGTAGATTCCGGCTTCCAACATGCCGTGAAAGAATTTCGCGAACCGGCTGCGATCGCTGTGCATGGCGTCGGCCAGGTTCCAGACGGGCCGTTCCGTGAAATAGCCGCAGAACATGGAACCGATCCGTTGCCATTGCACGGGGACGCCGGCCGCCTTGGCGGCGGCGACCATGCCGGCTTCGAGCTGTTCGCCGAGCGCTTCGAGGTGCGCATACCCGCCCGGGCCGGCGAGTTCGTCCAAGGCAGCGAGGCCCGCCGCCATCGCGAGCGGATTTCCACTCAGCGTTCCGGCCTGATAGACCGGACCGAGCGGCGCCAGCTGATCCATCACATCCGCCCGTCCGCCGAACGCGCCCACTGGCAGGCCGCCGCCGATGATCTTGCCAAAGGTGCTCAGGTCCGGCTTGAGCCCAAACCGTTCCTGTGCTCCGCCCCGGGCGAGGCGGAATCCGGTCATCACCTCGTCGAGGATGAACAGGGCTCCGTGTTCGCGGCAAAGTTGGGCGATGAGTTCATAGAAGCCCGGGCGCGGCAGGTAGAGCCCCGCATTGGCCGGCACGCCTTCGACGATGACGGCGGCGATGTCCTTGCCGTGGCTGGCGAAGATGGCCTTCAGCGCCTCGGGATCATTGAAGGGCAGCACCAACGTATGTTTGGCGAAGTCGGCTGGAACGCCGGCACTGTCAGGATTGCCCAGGGTGAGGGCGCCCGAGCCGGCCTTCACGAGCAGGGAATCCGCGTGGCCGTGGTAGCAGCCGTCGAACTTCACCAGCTTGTCCCGCCGGGTGAAGCCGCGGGCCAGACGGATGGCCGACATGCACGCTTCGGTGCCGGAATTGCAGAACCGCACCTTGTGCACGCTGGGCACAAACTCCTTTACCCGGAAGGCGAGGGCGACTTCCGCCGGGTTGGGCACGCCGAAGCTAGTTCCGCGATCCGCGGCATCCTTGACCGCCTGGATGATCTTCGGATGGGCGTGACCGAGGATGGCTGGACCCCAGGTGCCGACGTAGTCGAGCAGCTCATCGCCGTCCACTGTGTGGAGGCGGGCGCCGGCGGCTGATTCCACGAAGAACGGATTGCCGCCCACCGCCCGGAAGGCACGAACCGGCGAGTTCACCCCGCCGGGCGTGTGTTCGAGGGCGGCGGCGAACAGGGCTTCAGACTTGGACCGCGAAGGCATGCCCGCAGCGTAGCCGCGATCGGACGGGGGAAAACAGCACGAAGCGGGTTCTGGTCGCCTGAATCCGCTCCCGCAGCCGGGCTGACGCACCGCCCGGGAGTCCGTGCCCGGGTCAGCGTCGGGTCCGGAAATAGCGCTGATTGCCGGTGGGTTCGACCGGCAGGGGTGAACCGTCGGTGGGGCCGGCCTGGACGGGTTGCCAATCCTTCAGGTCCGGGGACGATTCCAGGACGGCTCCCGCCACCGCCCCCGAAAACCGCAATTCGAGCCGGCCGTCCGGCAGCACCACCAGGCTGAGAGTGGTCGTTTCGTCCAACACCACCGGCCAAGGATCGGGTTGGGACACCGAAAAGTCACCGCCCTGGACCGGTTCCGCCGGGACCGGGCCGGACACCATGATCAGTTCGAGGCTGAAATCGCCGCCGCTGACGCGGTCCACGGCGGTGAAGGAACTTTCGACCAGTTCGAATTCCTGCGCCGACAGGCGGGCCGCGGCGATCACGGCCATGGGCGCCAGCCAAAGGCGCCGTCGTCGGGAACTGGTGCCAGGACCGCGGGGGGCACCGCTTGCGGGGCGGGAGGGAGAGGAGTGCGAGGTCATGTGGGCCGGCGGGTTCAGGGTTGGGTTGGCGGGGCACCGCGGAGCATTTGGCGGAGTTCGGACATCTCGGCCTTCAGGGCGCGCAATTCGGCGTCCTTCGTCCGCAATTCGGACTCGAGCTTGGCATTCAGGCCCTGGATGGCCGCGAGGGCCACGCCGTCGGCGTCCACCGTGGCGATGTGGCGGTCGTCGGGGCCCACGCCGAACGCCGCATGGAAATCCTGCGCGACCGGCCCGATGTGCGCGACGGCGGCGGCGTTGGTGAAGGCCCAGCGGGTGATCGGCAGGGCCGCCACCTTGCGGAGCACTTCCTGCGGGTCCACGGCGGTGAAGCCGGTCTTCGCGTGGCGGTCGCTGGTGGTGTTGAAGGCGGTCGCGGAGAACGAACCAGCGGCAGTGACATCGCCGGTGCCGGTCACGGTGAAAACCTCGTCCGAAGACGTCTCGGTGTTCCGAAAGCCGCGGATCACCGCGCCGGTGGTGGTGGTTGCGGAAAGAGCCGCACCGCCGGTGGATGCGGCGGCCACTCCGATTCCGAGGCGAGAGTAGCCCACCACGCCCGTGCCGGAGTTCGCGGTGCCAAGGATTCCAGCTCCCCCCATCATGGCTTCACCCTGCACGCCGGCCCGGTCGTTCGACCACGTTATGCCCGTGATTGCCGATGTCATCGATGATTCTGCGGAAATGGCCACGCCCTCCCCCCCGAGTGCTCGGAGCGCGGAGGTTCCCGCCGGCCCTTGAGCCAGCAGGGTGAGCGTGGTCCTGGTGCTGCTCCAGGTTTCACCGGCATGGTTGTGGTTGGTCCGGGCGATGCTTGCCGGAATGTTGAATTCCGGAACTTCTCCGGAGAGTTGGTTCCAGTTGAGGCCGGTCAGCCCGCTGCCATCGCCGGCGAAGCTCCGGCCGGTGACCGCACCGTCGGCCATAACTTCGAACACGGTAGCCATGGTGGCGTCCGGATTGAGCCGCCGCCCAAGGATCAGGCTGAAGCCACCGCGCGCCTCGACCGACAGGGGGATGCCCGACTCTGAAGCCGCCCAGATGCCGGTGCCGGAGCCCGAAAAGCCGGCGACCCCCATGCTGTCGCGATGAATGCCGGATACGCCCGCGGTGCGGCTGCCCAACTGCCCTATCGAAGGCCATTCGCCAGGCAGCCCGGGGTCGGAATAGCGGCCTTCGACCCCGGCTTCCGAACCGATTCCGAGAACTCCAAAGCCAGCGGCGGTCTGGTTCACGACCCGCAAACCCACCGGTTTTGCGGGATCGTTCGCGGTCCAAGTCTGTCCGAAGTGGCTGTGATCGGCGCCACCGGCAAGGTCCGCGGGCAGTTTGTCCCGCGGGATCATCGGCAGCTTGTCCACGGGCACCGTCCCCGGAAGCGATTCCCAAGTCAGCCCCACGATGCCGCTCCCGGTGCCGGAGAGGTTGAGGCGGCGCGCAAAGATGTCGCCCGCCGCCGTCACCTGGAACGTCAGGCCGGTGGAATTCCTGCCCTGGATGAAGTCGCCGCTGCTGTTGCCCAGTTCGAGGTTGATGCCGGTCTCGGTGAGGGCGAGCAGCGAAGAACCGGCCGGCGAATTGGCGAGCACACCGCTCCTCGGGCCGCTGCCTTCGAGACCGGCCCGCTGACCGAAGCCCCGCACCCCGGTGCCCGCGACGCCGCTGGCCTGGCCCAGCAAGCCCACGCCTTCGCCATGGGCGTTCTCAACCCACAGGCCCGGCGCGGCGTTGGTGCCCTTCCAAAACTCGGCGAAATGGTTGTGTGTGCCGCCGCCGCCGGAGCTGCCGAGGTCGGCGGGAAGCCTGTCGCGGGGAATCATGGGCAGGCGGTCCACAGGGATGGTGCCGGGCAGTTGGTCCCACGAAAGTCCGGTCAGTTGTGATCCGTTGCCGGCGAAACTCGCGGCCCGCACCGAGCCGCTGGAGCCCACCTCAAAGACCGCGGGTGTGCCCGCCGCCGGGCCAAATACCTGCAGGACTTCACCGTGTCCCCGCAAACCCAGGGCGGCGCCGTTCGGGTGGGTATTGTTCACGAACAGCCCCGAGCCAGGACTGTTTCCCAACCACGTTTCGCCGAAGTGATGATGCGGAGGCAAGGGACCGCCGAGGTCGGCGGGAAGTCTGTCGCGGGGAATCATCGGCAGGCGGTCCACAGGGAGGGGACCGGGCAGTTGGTCCCACGAAAGTCCGGTCAGTTGTGACCCGTTGCCGGCGAACCCCCGGGCCGTCACGTCGCCCAGCCGGGTCACCCGGAAGGAAGGCGGTTCGCCCACTTGGGCACCCGTCGGAAAGCCCCGGATCAAGTCGCTGGCGGATTCCAGGCGCAGGGCGGTCCCGTTTGCGTCGGTGTTGGCCAGGAGCAACCCCGCCAACGGATTGGCGCCCTGCCACGCTTGCCCGAAATGGTCATGCGCTGGCAACGGTCCGCCGCCGCCGCCAGACAGGTTCAGTGTGAGAATCCGGTTGGCCGCGTCCCTCTGCAGCGTGAGTCCGGGACCGGTGGCCAACTGCACTCCGTCCGTGAGGCCATTGAGCGAAGTGACGGCCACGCCCTGGTCCAGCGAGGCCGCCCGCCACGCCCGCAGCGCACTCGGGACCGGGCGCAGGGGCACCCGGGGTGTCAGCAACGTGAAGGGTTGACTCGACCCGGTCGGACTCACCTCGATGCTCAGCCACGGGTCCAACACCAGCGGGTCACCCGATCCCACCAAGGCCGCCCCGAAATTGAGGTCCACGCCAAACAGGCCCGCGCTCACCGGCGTATTCGGCAGACGCACCGTGTTTCCCACCTGCCGGCCGCCGGTCGGCGCATCCCACAGTTGGAACCGGAAATCGAAGTTGCCATTGGCGGGCCGCCCGGCGGGATGATTCAGGCGCCCCTGGTAGGAGAACGGCGCGCCGCCGGCGTTGTCCGACACCGCGAGCCATTCTGAGGCTCCGCCCGCGACCGACCCGAAAAACAGCGCCTGCGAGTTCCCGCCTCCCAAATTGACCAGGGGAGCCCGCAGGACCGCACCGCCGCTGACCCGGACCACCGCCTCCAACACCCCGTCCCGCCGCTCGACGGTCAGCGTGTAGGTTTGAATTGCCGACGTGTCCACCGGAGCCGACGGCCCCTCGGCACCCCCAGGAATCCCTTCCAGCCACAGCCCGCCGGGGTGTATGAACACCGATTGCTGGAGTCCGTCTGCCATGCGGAATCCGAATCGGGCGACGGCAGCGTTCGGTTGTCCGGAGACCCCCTGCACGACGCGCATCGTCACCGCCATCTGAAAGCGGTCCGAGACGTCCGCCGCGGGTCCGCGCCGGCTGAAGCCGACGTTCGGTTCCAGAATCACCAGCCGGCGGGCGGCGTTGAGGAACGAGGCGCCGGGATTCTCGCTGACCTCCCAGGGCGGCTGGGCGTCCTGCGGCATAGGCGCCTGCGGGCTGCCGGCTACCCAGGTGGCGGCTTCCAACGATGCCATCGCCCCTGCCAGCAACAGTGCGCCGGCCACCCGCTTTACCCATGATTGAAATGTCTTCATCACCCGCCCTTCGCGGCGGGTCGCCGGATTCTTTCAAGGTTTTTTCGGATTCTCCGGGGCGCCCGCCCGCGAGGGGTTAGCGAACCAACCGCCTCCGCGGCGGGGCAATGACGTGAGAAACTGGCTTGGCATGCGGTGCCGGGGGTTTTCTGTTGGGGGGTGGCGGCCGGCCGGCAGCGTATCCCGGCCTGCCAATG
>Ga0169931_10005409_pt1 | contig 19457 bp, 15 predicted proteins | sample Kivu_15m_20L_FD_129675 | JGI IMG/M metagenome (GOLD analysis project Ga0169931, IMG submission 129675) | Freshwater microbial communities from Lake Kivu, Western Province, Rwanda to study Microbial Dark Matter (Phase II) - Kivu_15m_20L... | ecosystem: Environmental > Aquatic > Freshwater > Lake... | reverse complement strand
CTCCTGCTGCCCGGTGCCGATCGTGATCGCCGGTGGCAAGAAGCTGCCGGAACTCGACGCGCTGAAGATGTGCGCCAACGCCATCAAGCAGGGCGCGTCCGGCGTGGACATGGGCCGCAACATCTTCCAGAGCGACGCCCCGATCGCCATGATGCGCGCGGTGCAGGGTGTCGTCCACGGCGGCCTCAATGCGAACAAGGCCTTCGAGATGTACAACGACCTCAAGCGCAAGGAGATCAAGAAGAAGTAATCCGTCTCTCATTCCAAATAGAATCACAAAACTCCGGTCGCTGCGAAGTGGCCGGAGTTTTTTGCTTTCACGTTTCTGCAAACCGATGCAAAAGGCTTCCGTCGTGATGAGAAACCCCGTCTCCTTCCTCCGAAACATCGGCCTGCTCGAAGCCGTGTCCTACTTGCTGCTGCTGTTCGTCGCTATGCCGATGAAGTATGCGTGGGGCATGCCCATGGCCGTGCGCATCGTCGGTTCGGTGCATGGCGGGCTGTTTGTGCTGTTCTGCTTCGCCTTGTGGCGAGTGCTCAACAACACGAACTGGCCCTTGGGCCGCGCCGCGCTCGTGTTTGCGGCCTCGCTGCTGCCCTTCGTGCCCTTCTTCATCGACCGCCGCATGCGTGCATGGGCGGATGAACTCAATCGTCCGCAAGCGTGAAGAAAGTCGTCATTCATTCCGACGGCGGTTGTCATGGCAATCCCGGCCCCGGTGGCTGGGCCGCTGTGCTGGCCTACGGAAGGCATGTCCGCGAAATCAGCGGCGGCGTTCCCGCCACCACCAACAATCGCATGGAGCTGCAGGCCGCCATCGAGGCCCTGCGCCTCCTCAAAGAACCGTGCGAGATCGACTTCCACACCGACTCGCAGTACGTCCGTCAGGGCATCAGCCAATGGATTGCCGGTTGGAAACGCAACGGCTGGCGCACCAGCAGCAAGCAGCCCGTCAAAAACGCCGACCTTTGGCAGCAACTCGACGCCGCCACCGTGCATCACAAAATCCAATGGCACTGGGTCAAAGGCCACGCCGGCCACACCGAAAACGAACGCTGTGACGAACTCGCCAACGAGGCCATCGCGAAAGTGAAAGCGGACCACACGCCTCAGCAGCTCGCTGCCATGCTCGGCGCGTTCAAAGCATCGTCCGAAACTCAACTTCTGTGAGTGTCTTCACGCCAAGCTTGGAGGCTTTGTCGAGTTTGCTGCCGGCGTCGGCACCGGCGAGCAGGTAAGTCGTTTTGCCACTGACGCTGCCACTGACTTTGCCGCCGTGGGCACGGATGAGGTCGGCAATGGTTTCGCGGTCTTCGCTCAAGGTGCCGGTGATGACCCAGGTGGTGCCATTGAGTCTGTCAGAGGCGGCTTCCACCGACTTTTGCGTGAAATTGAGGCCCGCAGAGCGCAGGCGGTCGAGCAGAGCGACGTTTTGCACATCGCGGAACCACGCGTGGATGCTCACGGCGACGATTTCTCCAATGTCCGGGCACTGCATCAGTTCGGCGGCACTCGCGGCTGCGATGGCGTCGATGCCGCCGAAGTGTTCGAGCAACTTGCGCGCGCCACCGGCTCCGACATGGAGAATGCCGAGGCCAAACACGAGCCGCCAAGGGTCCTGATGCTTGCTGGACTCGATGGCCTTCAGATAATTGTCGATGCTTTTCGCGCCGACACGTTCCAGGCGGGCGAGCAGCAGTTCATTGAGTGCGTAAAGATCGGCGACGTCTTTGACGAGCTTCAAATCGACGAGCTGGGCGACGACGGACTCGCCGAGGCCACTGATGTCCATGGCAGCGCGGCTGACAAAATGCTCGATGCGGCGCTTCACCACTTCTGGGCACTGCGGGTTCGGGCAGCGGATGACGACCTGCTCTTCATCACGATGCACGGCAGTGCTGCACACGGGACAGTGCGTCGGAGCCCTCACCACGGCTTCATCACCTTTGCGGTGCTCTTTTTTCACGGAGACGACGGCAGGGATGATCTCGCCGGCTTTTTCGATGACGACGATGTCGCCGACGCGGATGTCCTTGCGCTCGATTTCCTCGTAGTTGTGCAGCGTGGCGTTGCTGACGGTGCTGCCACTGACCAAAACCGGCTCCAATCGCGCCACAGGCGTCAAAGCCCCGGTGCGACCGACCTGAATGTCGATCGCGAGGATCTTCGTCTCCGCCTGCTCCGGCTGATACTTGTAGGCAATGGCCCAGCGCGGCGCTTTGCTGGTGACGCCTAGCTCACGCTGGTCGGCAAAGCTGTTCACCTTGATCACGGCTCCGTCGGTCTCGTAAGGCAGGGATCTGCGCTTCTCGTCGAGTTCACGAATGGCCTGGAGCAAACCTTCCGCAGTGTCGGCACGCCAGATGAGATCGGCCTTCCGCAGTCCAGCACGGTCGAGCAGGTCATGGACGGCGGTCTGGGACTGCAGATCCATGCCGCCCGCGTCCGCGAGACCGTAGAAGACGATGTCGAGCGGACGCTTGGCGACGATTTTCGGATCGAGCAGCTTCAAGGTGCCCGCGGTGGAGTTGCGCGGATTGGCAAACAGCGGCTCACCAGCCTCCTCGCGTTCCTGGTTCAGCTTGGCGAAGCCTGCCTTTGTCATGAACACTTCGCCGCGAACTTCAAAGGTTTGCGGGCCATCCTTCGGCAATCGCAGCGGCAGGCGCTGAATGGTTTTAAGGTTGTTCGTCACGTCATCGCCGGTTTGACCGTCTCCACGCGTCGCGCCGTGTTTCAACACACCATTCTCGTAGCGGATCGTGATCGCGACGCCGTCCACTTTCGGTTCGATGACGCAGTCGATCGTGTCGCGTCCGAGTCCCTTCTGCACGCGGGCAAAGAACGCGGAGAGTTCTTCTTCCGAGTAGGTGTTGTCGAGGCTCATCATCGGCACGGTGTGCCGGATCTGCGTGAACCCTTCGAGCGGAGCGCCGCCGACACGCTGCGTTGGCGAATCGGGCGTCAGCAGGTCGGGAAACTTCGCCTCAATGTCCTGCAACTCACGCAGCAGCCCGTCGAACTCCTTGTCCGAGATGACCGGCTTCGCCTCGACGTAGTAGAGGCGGTTGTGGCGGTGCAGTTCGGCGCTGAGAAAGGCGGCGCGGGCGGCGGCTTCGGCGTGGCTCATGGTGGTCGTTTGATTAGCCGCAAAGAAGCGCAAGGAAATGGAAAAAACGGTCCGCCGTTCTCTGTTGGCCGTTCGCAGTTGGTCGAAGGTGAGACGGACGCGCAATGGCGAACCGGGAACTGCGAACAGAGAACAGTCACTCCTTCATCGCCAGCCAGGGCGTGTCACGCATGAGGTATTTCATGAGAAACGAGGCACCGAGCATGACAACGGCCTCGATGAAGACAAACGGCCAAAAATGGCCGATGTGCCACATCCAGCTCGCCAGTCCTCCGACGACACCGGCGGCGACCATGGTGCCGGCCATCATGAGACAGCCGGCGGCGGTGTTTTTGACCTCCTCGGACGGTTTTGACAACGGCAGCCACTGCTGAATGACTCCATTGACGAGCGAAAAGGCAGGCAGGAACAGCACGGCAGGCAGGCTGAGCGCCAAAGGAGCCAAGGAGCGCTGCATGCCGCAGATGATGGCGGTCTGCAGGATCAAAACCGGAAAAGTCAGGCAGGCGAGCACGGCCTTGCGCGAGCCGTGAAACAACGGCGTCCAGTGCGGCAGCGGCGCGGTGTGAAAAAACGCGGAAGCGCGCCAGTGCTCGGAGCAGCCAAGAAAAAGCATGGCTTGCATGGGCACCATGCCAAGAAAGCAGGTGGCGAAGCCCTGGAGCATGATGGCGGCGTCAAAACCGGATTTTCCTGCGGGCCCGCCGGTGAAGGTCATGAACAACGGCATGATGAGCATCGGTGCGATGCCAGGATAAAGCCGCAGCTTCACCTCACGATCACGCACCAGATACGCCGTCGTCAGCTTGAAAGCGTGGCGCTCCACCGGATCGCGCAGCCACCAACTCAGTGGCGGCAGTTTTACCAGCGCGGCCAGCCAGCGACCGCGTGGTTTTTTGCTGTCTTTGACCGTGCCGGAGGACTCATTGAGATTCATGAGGCCCTGCCCGTAGGCGGAGCCGAGTTTTTCGAGCGCAAGCCAGCTCGTGAGCGCGGTGGCGAGAATGCCGAGCGCCGCAGGCAGCCACAACGACGATGCATTGATCGAAGTGCCCCCGATGAGCGCGTCGAGGGCGCCGAACCACACCGGCGGCAATGCCAACAACCAACCGCCGACGTTTTCAAGGTGCTTGAAGGTGTCCAATCCGAGCATGCGCGGCATGATCTGGCCGCTGAGGATCATGAGGATGGCCAGCAGGGATTGCAGCGAGGCGAGCAGGTTGTCGAAACGCTCGCGGCCGAACCATTTCAGGCACGCGTTGTAAACAAGCACGATGCTGGCGGCAGAGAACAGCATCAGCAGCGCCATGGAAATGAGATGCGCCGGGATGAAGCGCCACGTCGCGCCTTTTGTGAAAAGACCGGCGATCAATCCGGCCAGATTTAGCGCCACCGCGAGCAGGAGCGCGAACCCGGCAAGCACGGCGCACTTCGCCCGCAGCATCTGCTGCGGTGTGACGGGCCGGTGCAGCAGGATTTCTGCCTCCTCCTTCATGAAGAGCATCGTCCCGGCGTTCGAGGCGAGCGTGAGCGAGGCAAACATGAAGGTGAAGCCGTGCAGCACGCTGGCGAACACGAAACTGTTCGCATTGAGCGCAAACGCGGCAGGCATGATGCCGATGAGCGCGTAGATGAGCAAAGTGATGCCGAGCCCGATCTGGCGCTTCGCTTTCTGCGCGCCCATCTGCTGCGCCACGCGGCCGCGGAAGAGCAGCTTCCAGAACAGTGAGCGCAGCACCTTGTCCGGCGGGGGAACGGCGGCGGTGCTCATGACAGCAGGTTTTTGGCGAAGGATTCCGCGCGCGCTTCAAGGCCGCTGAGGCCGGTCAGGCGGGTGAAAAGCTGCTCCAGCGTGTCCGCGCCGTGCTCTCGCTGCAGATCCTGCGGTGTGCCCTCCACCAGCAGTTTTCCCTGCGCCATGATGGCGACGCGGTCACACACACGCTCGACGACATCGAGCACATGGGAGCTATAGACGATCGTCTTGCCCTCGCGGGCCAGTGTTTCCAGCAGCGCCTTGAAGCCGACAGCGGCGTTCGCGTCGAGGCCGTCGAGCGGTTCGTCGAGCAGCACGACTTTCGGATTGTGCAGCAAGGCGGCGGTGATGACGACCTTGCGGCGCATGCCTTTGGAATAAGCGCCGAGCAGCTTCGAGGTGAGCGTTTCCTCATCCAGCTCGAAGAAATCGAGGAACTGCCGGATGCGTGGCCGGGCCTCGTCCTCGTGGATGCCGTAGAGCGCGCCGATCATGAGGAGAAACTCGAGTCCGGTAAGCGATTCATAAACCGCGCCGGAATCCGGCACGAATCCCATGAGGCGCTTCGCCTCCATCGACTGGGTGACCACGTCCGTGCCGCAGATCAAGGCCGTTCCGGCATCCGGCTGGAGCATGCCGGTGATCATTTTGAGGGTGGTGGTCTTCCCGGCCCCGTTTGGCCCCAACAGGCCAACAATCATGCCCGGTGGGACTTCCAGCGTGAGGTGATCGACGGCGGTTTGCGCCCCAAAGCGCTTGGTGAGTCCCTGAATGGAGATCATGCGGGCGGATGATCCGTGGCCGGGCCGGGGTTGCAAGGCTGGCTTCAAAGGAAGGCGCTTGGGCAGAATTTTAACAGGGGTTAAGTAAAACCTTGCCGGAAATGATAAATTCAGTAAACTGAGTATAATTTCAATAATATGCCTGCCTTCCCCTCTCAACTGCCCACCCGGCTGCGTTTCGCGGTTATGCTGGTGCTCTTTTTCATTGGCATCCGGCACGCCTCCAAGGCCCAACAGCCAGGACTGGCCCCCACCCTGCCCGTTCCCGCCGGGCAGACCAGCCCAGGGGTTTATGTGCCTGTGGGCGAGGAGGCGCAAATCACGGTCAATTTTCCCAGCGCCCCGATCCAGGCGATCATCCCCTTCTACACCCAACTCACCGGCAAAAAGCTCATCCTCGACTCCGCGCTGCAGGGCGAACAACTCCGCATCATTTCCCCACAAAAACTCTCCAAAAAGGACGCCATCGCCTTCATAGAGGCCACCCTGCTCCTCAACGGCTACGCCATCATCCACATCGATGCCACCACGGCAAAGCTCATCAACCATGCGGGCGGCAAAAGTCCGACGAACAACGGCCTGAAGGTCTATAACTCCCTGCGTGACCTGCCGCAGAACGAGGAGATCTGCCATTATGTGCTTCCTCTCCAGCATTTGTCCGCGGAGCAGGCCTCCAAAGCCTTTCAGCAGGTGATCAAGCTCAACACCTACGGTGCGATGACGGCGATCTCGAACGACTCCGCGCTCATCATCACCGAAAACAGCATCACCATCCGCAGCATCTGTGAAATCGCTCAGATCATCGACGTGCCGCCGGCCGAGATCGCCAACGAAATGATCAAATTGGAGCGTTCCGACGTGGAACTCGTGGCCGACATCGTCACGGAAATCTTCGAGCAGGAGGAAAAATCCCAATCCGCCGGCTCCACAGCCCCCGCACCCGCCGCCGTTCCCAATGCAGCCGCAAGACCGGGGGTGCCCGTCGTTCCGGCCGCGGCCATGGCCGGTGCCAGCACCGCCTCGACGAACCCTGCGGCGTCCCGCGTGAAGATTTTCCCCTACCGCCGCACAAACGAGCTTCTGGTGATCGGACGCCCCGTGGACATCACCTACATCCGCGGATTGGTCGAAAAGCTCGACAAGCACGACGACGGCACCAATTTCCTCAAGCGTCGGCTCAAATACCTCGACGTGCTCGACTTCCTGCCTGTGGCCTACAACGCCCTGGCACGCGACACGGACATTCAGTCCAACGATGCCGGTGCTTCAAACGGTGGGGGGCGTGGTGGCAGCCGTCGCTCGGGAGCCAGCACAAGTTCCCCCTCGACCGAGGCCCGCAACAACAACCAGGGCGGCTTCAACTCCGCCTTCGGCGCCAACAACAACTTTGGCAGCAGCACCGGCTTCAACACCGGGTCAAATGCCAGCCGCAGCGTACTCGACGCCCCCGAGGAGGTGGGCGCGCCGGAATCGATGATCGTCGGCAAAACCCAGCTCATCGCCGATCCGCAGTCAAACAGCCTCGTGGTCTCCGGCTCACCGGAGCACATCGCCCGTATCGACCAGCTTTTGAAGGAAATGGATGTGCGTCCGCAGCAGATCTACATCTCCGCCATCATCGGCCAGCTGACTTTGGGGAAGGACTACAACGTGGGCTTCGACTTCCTGAAGATGCTGAATGATTTCAGCGTGAACCAGACCAGTGGCGGCACAACCACGGCGGCCGGAACGGTTCAGTTCCCGTTCAACATGAACAATTTTTCCGTCAATCAGCTCAACCTTTACGGCACGCTCGGCTCGTTGAGCGAATACATCAAAGTGGCGGACGGCAATCGCGACTTCAAGGTGCTCGCCACGCCGAGCGTGTATGCGAAGAACGCTGCGAAGTCCGTCATCTCCTCCGGGCAGCGCATCGCCGTGCCCGCGCAGATTCTCGCCAACGGCGGTTTCGCCGCCGGCGTGGCCAGTACGAGCGTTAGCGTCGAATACCGTGATGTTTTACTCAAGCTGGAGGTGGTTCCTCTCATCAACTCGGACAACGAGGTCACACTCAAGATCGCCCAGATCAACGACAACATCGTGGGAACTCAGACGATCTCCAATAACACGGTCCCCACCATCGGCACGCAAGAGCTGGTGACCGAGGTGGCCATCAAGGACGGGGCCACCGTCGTGCTTGGCGGCCTTATCACAGAACGCGTGACGAACGGCGAGCGCGGAGCCGTTTTCCTGCGCCGCATCCCCATCATCAAGCACCTGTTCGGCACCACCAGCAAAGAGGCCGTCCGTGAGGAGCTTCTCATCTTCATCCAGCCGCACATCATCAAGTCCAGCGATCCACTGGACGGCCCAAACCGCATCGAGGCCGGTCGTTCCGACCTCTTCCACGAGTCGATGCAGTTCAGCAATCCGCCTCCCCTGGAGGACATTCCCCGTGCGCTGCCTTATCGGCAATGATTCCGGTGCGAATCGAAGAGCGTGGCGTCAGTCGCGATACGACTCGTGAGAGTTCAGATGGCGTGTGACGAACGGGAGACTCGCTGTAACACCAGTCCCCGCCCAAAACTTGACGAAACTTGCTCCGAGATCACTTCTTCGCGGCTTCCGCGCGATTCTGCACATACGTGCTGCGAGCGGAGAGGTAGGGATCAACGGCGTCCTTGGTGGCGGCGTCGTAGTTGTCGAACTGATCCGGCATGGAGCGCAAAGTGTTCGCAGCAGGCGGCGCGATGTTCCAATCTCCTGTGTTGAAGTATAGGTAGGGCCAGTTGACGGGGTTCGCGGCATAGTCACCTGCGAGGCCGACCGTGTCACGCACGCTGCTCGGGCCGAGCAAAGGCAGCACGATGTAAGGCCCGTGGCCGATGCCCCAAGTGTCAAGAGTCTGGGCCGTGTCCTCCGCAGGCACATTCGCCAGCGAGGATATCTTTTCCGAAGGTTTGAAGATGCCACCGATGCCGCCGATCGTATTCACGAAGAACTTTCCCGTCTCCTGCCCGGCACGTTTGAATTTGCCCTGCAATGCGCAGTTCACGAAGCGAACCGGGTACTTCACGTTCTCAAATGCATTGTTGATGCCCTTGCGGACGGGCTTCGGGAAAAGGAACTGGTAGCCCTTGGAGATCGGTTTGAAGAGGAAGGTGTAGAACTGGTCGTTGACCCAGAACATGCCGCGGTTGACGGGCTCGAAAGGATCGGAAATCTCTGCTGTGGCGTACTCATCCATTTCCGCATCCGCGGCCTGAGCTGGCGCTTTAGAAGCCTTGGCGGCTTTTGGCGAGGTCTTCGCAATCGCCACGGGCTGGGTCTGTGCGGCGACCGGCTTCCGCGTGGAGGTGCAGTCGGTCAGGAGCGGAGCCACGGCGAGCACCAGCAGGCGGATGAGGAGTGTGTTGGATTTCATTGAGGACGGGAGACGGATTGCGTAAGAGAGCTTATCACGGCGTTTGCGCCACCTTTTTTAAACTGGGCGTCCAATTGACTGCGGTAATTGGCGATCAGGCTCACGCCTTCGATCACCACGTCGGTGATTTTCCAGCCTTCCACCTGCTCCATGCGGTAGTTCACGCTGAACCGGTTGCCCTTGTAAACGGTGATCGTGGGCACATCCACGCGACCGGCCGCAGGCGACACAGCAGGCTTGTAGTCGAGGGCCGGATTCTCGCCGGGGGTGAATTTGCTGCTGTAGCTGCGGATGATCAGCGTCGAGAAAAGCTGCGTGGCCTGCTGCTGCTGAGCGGGTGTGAACTGCCGCCAGCCGGGCCCCACGGCGCGCTTCGTCATCGTCTCAAAGCTCACATGCTTCTGCAAAACAGGACGCAGGCTTTCAGGCAGGGCGCTGCGATTGGCGGTGGCGATCGCGACGGCGAGCACTTCGCTCACCGCGGATTTGAGGCGCGCCTGCGCTTCGGCGAGTTGCGCCGTGGCAGCGATAGGAGAGATCAATAAGGCGGCAATGAAAACTGAGCGGCGGATCATGGAGGGGGGGCTTTTTCGTCTTTTCCTTCTTCTACACCACCAAAGGCCATCTTGCCTATCAGAGATTCGAGATCGACCGAGGATTCGGTCATGGTGATCAGTTCACCAGGAGCAAGGCTCGCTTCTTCCGCGCCAGGGGCGAGAAGCACATATTTATCGCCGATGAGGCCAGTGGTTTTGATCGAGGCCATGGTGTCCGTCGGCAGTTTCAGACCAGACGTGACCCGCAAAGTGGCGATCGCGCTAAAATCGGCGGGATCAACCCGAATGCCCTCCACTCGCCCAATCGACACGCCCGCGACGACGACGCTGCTTCCGGAGTTCAGCCCGCCCGCGTTCGTGAACCGCGCCTGCACGGTGTAAGTGTCGCCGCCGAGCATCGAACCGGCACCAAGCTTGATCGTCAGATACAGCACGGCGGCGAGGCCCAGCACCACAAAGGCGCCAACGAGGAGTTCAAGTTTTGATTGGTTCATGGGTCTGCAGAGGAGGAGGCTTCGCCCCGGCGTATGGCAGCAAGGGAGCTGCCAAGTGTGGCGATACTATCACGAAAAGCATGCACAACGCCATCATTGGAAGCGGAAAAGTCCGCCGGGACGCCTTCAAAGCAAATCCGCCCCTTGTCCAGCAGCGCCACGCGGTCACTGGCCACCAGCGCCTCCGGCACGTCGTGTGTGACGACCACCGCGGTGAAGCCAAATTGCCGCTGATACTTGGCGATCATCGAGAAAACGGCATTTCTTCGGAGCGGATCGAGGCCCGCCGTTGGTTCGTCAAAAAGCACCAGTTCCGGCCGTGTCACGATCGCCCGCGCCAGCGCCAAACGTTTCTGCATCCCACCGGAAAGCTGGCTCGGATAGCGGTCGCGATGCGCGTCGAGTTCGAGTTGCCGAAGCGCCTCCAGGCTGCGTTCGACGATTTCCTTGTCGGAAAGATCCGTCGTCTGCTCCAGGGGCAACGAGACATTCTCCAACGCCGTGAGCGAATCGAACAGAGCGTTGCTCTGAAACAAAAAGCTGCAACGCCGCCGAAAATCCGCCCGCGCTGCCGCATCCCCCGCGCCGAGCAGCTTTCCATCAAACCGAATGGTTCCACCGTCCGGCTGCAAAACATCCACGAGACACTTGAGAAAGACCGATTTGCCCGCCCCGCTGCGTCCCAAAACCGAAACAAGGCACCCGCGCGGCACGCCAAGGCTCGCACCCGAAAGCACAACGTTTCCATCGAAGCTTTTATGCAGTCCTTCGACCTCCAGCAGCGGTTCTGATGCAGAAATGGCCATTCTAGACAAAAAACGAGGTGATCACATAGTCCGCCGCCAGGACGACGATGCAGGACTGCACCACCGCACGTGTGGTCGAAGCACTAACTGCCCTCGCGCCGGTGTAGGAGCGGTTGCGATGCGCATTGAAACCATGATAGGAGCACAGACCGATCGTCAGCAGGCCAAAAACCGCCGCTTTCATGAAGCATTCGCGCACATCCCTTGACTCAACCGCCCTCTCGACTGCTGACCAATAGACTCCGGACTCCAGCCCGAGCAGCACCGAACCGGACAACGCGCCTCCCACCAGCCCGATGGTCACAAACAAAGCTGCCTGCAGCGGATAAACGATCAAACCTGCGATCAAGCGCGGAGCCACCAGATAGGCGTGACTGCTCACGCCCATCGTCTCCAAGGCAGCGATCTGTTCCGTGTTGCGCTGGATGCCGAGTTCCGCCGCCAGCGCCGATCCCGCCTGCCCTACAAGCATCAGCGCCGCCAGCACGGGTCCCATTTCGCGAACCAAGCTCAGCGACACCAGCGTGCCGAGCAAACCCTCCGAGCCAAACTTGTTGAGCACATAATACCCCTGCAAACCGAGCACCAACCCGGTGAACATCCCGACAATGAGGATCACGGGCACACATCGCACTCCCTGCTCAAATCCAGCGCGAACAATCCGGCGCACAATCTTTCGTGACCCGATGGCAGCACGAAAAGACCGCTCGATGAACAAGGCGAAGTCGCCCAGCGAGTGGACGATGTGAAGCGTGTGTCTCCCGACGATTCTCAGCATGCGAAGGAGCTGATTGTCACGCAGTCCGACACATGATGCAACGACGCAGAGGTCTGCCGCCAAATTATTTACTCACCGCGCCTCACAGCTCCGTCACCGGCAGCCACTTGCGCTCCGCCCAGCTTTGCAGGCCCAATTCGGCGAGTTGTACGCCTTTGGCACCTTCGCGCAGGCTCCACGGGAAGGGCGTGTCGAGCACGACATGGCGCAGGAAGTCCTCCCACTGAATTTTGAAGGCGTTGTCGTAGGTCGTGGCATCCGGGACCTTTTGCCAGCCATCGAAGAAGTTGATCGGCTGCTGGATGTCTGGGTTCCAGATCGGGCGAGGCGTCACACCGGCGCTCTGCACCCAGCAATCGCGCAAACCGACGATGGCGCTGCCGTGCGTGCCATCGACCTGCATGGTGAGCAGGTCATCGCGACGCACGCGCACCGTCCAGGAGCTGTTGAACTGGCAGATCACACCGCCTTCGCATTCAAAGGTCGCGTAGCAGGCGTCGTCGCTGGTGCAGTCGTATTTTTTGCCGCGCTCATCGACGCGTTGCGGGATGTGCGTGGCTCCCATGCAGCTCACGGCCTTCACTTTGCCAAACAGATTGTCGATCACATACCGCCAGTGGCAGAGCATATCGACGATGATGCCGCCGCCGTCTTCCTTGCGGTAGTTCCACGACGGACGCTGCGCGGGTTGATCGGCATCCAGGCCGGTGAAGACCCAGTAGCCGAACTCACCGCGCACGCTGAGGATGCGACCGAAGAAGCCCTGGTCCTTCAGCAGCTTGAATTTGCGAATGCTGCTCAGCCACAGCTTGTCCTGCACCACGCCATTCTTCACGCCCGCATCCTCGCAAAGCTTCGCAAGCCGCAACGCCTCCGAGGTCTCCACCGCCGTCGGTTTCTCGCAATAGATGGCCTTCTTCGCCTTCACCGCCTTCTCGATGAAGCCCGCGCGTTGCAAGGTGCCGCTGGCATCGAAAAAGATCTCGTCATCCGCATTCGCCAGCGCCGCATCGACATCCGTGGTGAAGCGTGTCACGCCCGTGCGCTCGGCCAGCGCTTTGAGCTTGTCGTGATTGCGTCCCGTGAGGATCGGATCAGGCATGATGACGAGGTCATCACCCACTTTGAGCCCGCCTTGATCGCGGATCGCCTTGATGGAGCGGATGAGGTGCTGATTGGTGCCCATGCGTCCGGTGACGCCGTTCATGATGATGCCGATTCTGCGTGTTTTCATAGGTGCACGCTTCTATCAGAGAGTGACCGCCAGAGGTAAAACAGTTCTTTCCATTGCCAACCATCGGAAAAAGTGATGCTTTGCCCAGTGCGGTTCAAGAAGTTTCACAGCCATGCCAAATGGTCGAATTGCAACGCTGAATCGCTGTGCAATACCATGAGGACGAACGCCGATTTTGACAAGGCCCTGGTTCTTAATCGGATGCGGGGCTCTAGTGAGATTTTCATCTGGGCTGAATCGAGGCCAATGGGCGCGGAGCCCGACATGAGTCAATGTACGCCAAACCACAGCACGTACTTCGAGATGCCTCGCCTGGTCATCTTCGGAACAAGGCAGTCAACTGTAAAGAGAACGGGCTCCACGAGATGCAAGTGTAGTTTGACTTGGTGAAGTGTCTGCAGGTTTCGTCCCTAACAATCAGCGTCGGCCTTCGCGCCTTTTGGCGATTTGTTCGCGGGCTTTTTTGTCGGTGGTGAATTCGAGGGCGGCCTGGAAGTCAGCTGCGGCCTTGGCCTCGTCGCCGAGGTCGGCGTAGGCGCGGCCGCGAGTGGCAAACGCTTCGCCAGCGGCCCAAAAGGGCCAGCGGGTGAGGTCTTCAGCGCCGAACTGCTCGATGAGTTGCGTGGCTTTGCGCTGGGCGAGGAGGCAGCTCATGGCGGCGACTTTTTTCTCGGCTTCAATCGGGATGCGCGCGGTCAGTTCGTCCGCCTTGGCGTAGTCCTTCAAGCGGCAGGCGATGGAGGTCGCCTCTTTCAGCGCGGCAGACTTCTGCAGCTCGGATAGCTTGGCATCGTCGGCCAGAGCGATCAGCACGGCGAGCGCTTCGGGCTGCGGCAGGGCGGAGGCCGCTCTGAAGTCGGTCACGAAGTTCTTGATCGTGAGATCCGCTTCGAAGTGATGCGACTTTCCGGTGTGCAGATGGGCGAAGCGCATCACATCATGAATTCCCGGCTTGCCAGTGGGCGAGAACGCGGAGAACTCGCGGCCATTCTCGCGGATCCGCTGGCGGCAGACGTTGAAGTGCCACGGCAGGCTTTCATCGGGTTCGCGGCCGACCACCTGATGCAGCGGATCACTGCCGTCGTCGGTCACGGGAAGGCGAAGTTCGACCACCCAATGGTCTTCCGCGATTCGCGTCGCCACCTCGGCTTTGGAATCCCAGGTATCCCATGACTCCTTGCGCGCGGCACGGTCGTAATCGACGAGCGCACCCGCCGGATTCACCGCGATCTGGTAATAAGAATGCGCGTCGGTCTGCAGCAGGATTTCCACGGCGTCTCCCAGCCACAAGGCGGTGTCACCATTCTTCGTCGTGGTGACGTTGGGACGCTCGCCGCGACGCTCGTCGCAGCGGATGGCAAAGTAGAGGTCGTGCCCTTTCCAACCGGCCATCACGGTGGTGCCAAAGGCGGGAGCACGCCCCGTTTGCACTTCATCCAGTGTTCCCCGCGATCCGGTGTTGATCGTCTTCCAGAAGGCTTCATCTAGGTTGCCATCGATCACGATGTCTTTCGGCTCGCCGGCCATGCGCAGCTTCGGCACGACGCCCCGCTTTTGCCCGAGCATCGTCGCTTTCTTCCGAAGTTCGGCCAGGAAATCGTCCACCAGCGCCAGCCGCCGGGCTTCGATGCTGGAGGGGTTTACCTTCGTCTGCGCCGTCGCGAATAGTTGCAGTGCCGTTTCGGCTTTGGCACCATCGGTCTCCATATCCTCCCAGTGGATTTCACAATAGTCGAAGAACGACTTCATGCCCTCGCCCGCCTGGCCATAGAGCAGGCGGCAGTATTCATCGAGCATCGCGCCGATATCGAGATTCGGACCGCCCCAGTAGGCACGTGCGGTGAAGTAGTATTGGAACGCATTGAGGAATCCGGTGCCGTCCATTTCCTTGAACGGGCTCATCCAGATCTGTTCACCACGGAAGCTGCCTTTCGTTTCGTTGATGCCCTGGCCGATGGTGCGGGCCATGAAACAAGGCAAAAACCAACCGCGGCCCGTCAGGGGGTAGTTTTCGAAGTTCAAAATGGGCCGGTCTGTTTTCTGCCGCCAACCCTCACGGAGGGCGCGGCCCTCATCCTGCCGCGAAACGCCGGACTTCGGCCGACGGGCACCCACGATGACCACCTGCACGTTCGGTTCGAGTTTCGCGATCCGGGTCGGTGGTTGCAGGTTTTGGCCGTAGGCACAGCAGTAGATGAGCTTGCCCGGATGGCTCTTGCCGATCTCCTTCGCCACGCGGTTCACAAAGTCCCAGACATGGTTCGACAGGGCGCCGCGCGGTGCGAGATCGGGATCATCTTTTCCCGCGCAAAGCGGGCACTGGCAGATCGATGTGTAGGCATCGGGCGGCATGACGGAGACGCCCTCGAAATCAAACACGTCAAACTGGGCGCGCACACAGCGCAGCGTCTCCTCGAACAATTCGGGATTCGAGTAGCAGAAGTGGAAGTCTTTCTTCTCAAGATCAAACCGCCGCGTGCCGCCATACTGCGCGAACCATTCGGGATGGGCGTCGAAGTTCTTTTGGGTGCCGAGCAGGGACATGCCGTGGGCAAAGTTCATGCCGTAGCGATAGCGCACGCCCAGTCGCATGCCCCACAGCGTCGCCTCCTCCGGGCCATGCCAATTGAACTGGCGCAGTTCAAAGTCGGGCCGCACCGTTTCGTCCATCTGCGGCAAGGCGATGGACTTCATCGTCGGGATGATTTCGCCAAGTTCGTCCGGCAACAGCCAGCGCACGCCCAAACGGCGGAGGAACCCACTCACCGCGTTGAAGGATCCGTGCTCGTCGTAGGCCCAAAAGCTGAGAAACTCTCCTTTGCCAGGTGCAGGCGAGCCATCCGGCAGTCCGGTGCCCGCCGGCACCTTGTTCAAGTCTTTGTAGAGGTTCGCATTCGGGACCCGCGACGTCACGCCCGACACCGTCTCCCAGTCCTGCTGCAACTTGCCGTTTGTAATCCCTTGGTTGTTGCGTGCCCAGGGCTCGGGGGGCGTGAATTCGGTGTCTTCGCCCATGAATACCATCCAGTCTGGCCCGGAGACGAGGCGATACGCGCCGAAATCCAACCCATCCGTTTTGATGCCCATCTTGTCCGTGTGGGCACTGCGGCCGACGAACAGCTTCACCGCCCTGCCACTCGGTTCTGTGACGATGGGCAGCCGTGCTCCAGAAATCTTCTGTACGTAGGTCTGCAGATCGGCTGCCGCGAGACGGACCGTCCGCAGAGGATTTGCCGCGATCACGATCTCCGCGCGCGGTTGGCCGTTTTCGACGATGAAGGAGTCTGCGACGGCAAGAGTGCGGATCGAAAACGCCAGGAGAAGGGCACTGCCAAGGGCGACGGTGTGATTCATACTGATTTCAGGGTTGGGCTTCTGAGAGCCGGTTAATCACCAACTGCGAACGAAGTCTACCCATCTCTTGTTTCAGGACCGCACATGCTCTTCGCGAAATGTCGCCATTAGCACTTCGCCAAGCGGGGTGAGCTCGTGATCGTAGATGATCTGTATGCTGCCCTCGGCGGCCTGAAAGCCGTCCGGGTAGATCACGTGGTCACGTTCATCGAGCATGAGGCCACCTTGCCACGTCGCGCCATCGTCATCGGAGATGAAGGCCATGAGTTGCTCGCGCTTCACTTTCTCCTTCATTCCGCCGTGCTTCACGAGCAGCAGCGCACCGGACTGCAGCCGCCGCAGAAAAAAGCGTGAGGTGCAGTGGGGAATCGGGATCTTCGCCACCGGCGTCCACATTTTGCCGCCATCTCGCGAAATCGTCTCCGCCAGAGCTAAAACAGTTCTTTCCATTGCCAACCATCGGAAAAAATGATGCTGCGCCCATAGCGGAGGCGCGGGAAAAATACGGTCGGAGCGTGGCAGGTCAGTTCAGGTCGAGATCGTAGGTGTGCTTCGGTTTCTGCTTTTTCGGCGGGCTGTCGGGATGCAGGCCTGCTCCGCGCGGCGTGGTGGGGCGCACGGGGCCCCAATTGATCGAGTAGGGATGATCGGCGGCGTTTTTCTCCAGCGCGGCCCAGTTTTGTTTCACTCGCTCGGCGACGGCGGGGTCTTTTTTCTTCCAGTAGCCGTCCATGAGCGTGATGGTGTCCATCATGAGCTTGGTGTGCGTGAGTCCGGCCTGGATGAAGGCGACGCGTTTGGCGAAAACGGATTCGGCAGGCACAGCGGCAGCGGCGCGGTCGAGACGGGCCTGCGAGGCGGCGAGCAGCGACTCGGTGTAGAGCTGCGGGAAAGTGAAAACGCCTGCCTCGGCGTTCTTGGCGGCGAAAGCCATGCGCTCTTTCTCGATGGTCTCGAAATACTCGCGCACGTGCGGTGCGGCGGGGCCGAAGGCGCGGGTGTAGTAGTCGCTGAGGATCGTGTCGGTATCAGCGGCGGGATTCCACGCGAGCTGTGCCATCATGTAATAAAGCGGCCCCTGAGTGGCCCAGTGCTCCCAGATGCCGTCGATGTAGATGCCCATGCAGTTCGCCGCGGCCACGTCTTTGAAGTCGCGAATCGTCTGCGCAATGTGGATGTCTGGCAGGCCTTGCTGCCAGCCGGCGGGGCTGCCGGTGTTCGGCCGCCAAAACATTGAGGGCACGATTTTTGCCCATGATTCAAACTGTCCGCGAAATGTGTCGCCTCTGGTGGATCCGGAGTCCAGCAAGCCGGTGCGACCGAAGAAGTTCGCCACGAGGGTCATGATGACGTTGTCTGCAGGCCGCGCTTTCACCGGCACGGGGCGGGAGTGGCCGTAGCTGAGCATCAGCACGCGGTAATCTTTGCCGGGATACTTCTGTTTGAGCAGCTCACCCAGCTTGTTGGCAAAAGTGCCGTCGCGGTCACTCGTGGCGGGGCGCGTTTCATTGAGTTGATGCCAGTGGAAGACACGCGGCTCACCATCGGGATGGTCCCAAGCGCTGCATTTGTCGCAAACACAGTGCCCGCTGGCCCAGCCGTCGTTCGGCGAGGCATTGAAGATGGTGCGATGCGGATCCTGCTTGAGCTCCTCAGCCACACCTTCGAGCCACAGCTCCCAAACTTTCGGGTTCGACATGCAAAGCTTCGCGGTGCGCGGATTCGGATGGCCGCTGCGCGTGCCATCGGGTTGCAGCGCGAAGATTTCGGGATGCTTCTCGTGATAGCGATCCCACCAGTCGCCAAAGCCATGCCCGCCCTCGATGCCGAGCGAGCAAAGCTGCAGCCGCTGCCGCATCGTCCACTCGTGCGACCTGCCGTAGCCTTTGTTGCCCAGCGAGGAGAAGTTGAACATGCTGCCACGTGCCCGCATCTGCGGATGATGATGATTTTCCAGCGGCACGCTGAGCGCGAGGCGTTCGCTCCGCGGCACGTCTTCACCAATCTCACCTGGCCACAGCCAGCGCACGCCGAGCTGGTCCTGCAGGAAGGTGTAAACCGCATTGATGGTGCCATACTCCTGCTGCACGCCCTTGATCACGCCCTCCCGCGTCTCGATATCGAGCTTGGCTGGATCCCAGCGGTCACGTCCGGCGATCACGACATGCTTTTCATTCGCCGCGATGACGATCTCCTCGGGATTTTTGAAGTCGAAGCTCACTTTCGGAAACAAAGCCTTCACTTCAGGCTGCACGCCGAGCCAGATCGCGCTATCCGGCGCTGGAGATGACGCGCCGAGCATCACAAGCGGCTTCTTCCCGCTGATCTTCTCGATGTAACCCGCCAGCACCTCCGCGGCTTCTCTCGTGCGAGGTGGAGCATCGGCATAAACGATGATCGGCATCGGCGGAGCGTCTTTGGAGGCAAGAACAATGTCGGCGGCATCCATTGAACCGCAGAGGACGCAGAGGAACGCAGAGAGAGTCGCAAGGGATGTTTTCATCGTTGGTATGGCTTGAGTCTCGACTTCAAGGCTTCTTCGCGCTCAGCTCGCCGAGCATTTCGACGAGGGCGTTCACCATCTTCACGGAGGCGTCGAGCTGCACCTTGTTGACGCCGATCCACGTTTCGTAGCCGCCGAGCTTGTGTTGCTCGGGCGTCGGCAGGTAGCCGTGGGAGCCGTTGGCGATGGAAATGTTCATGAGCGGCTGGATGGGGCTGCGTTGCTTCAATTCCAGGCCGATCTCCGCGAAGACCTCGAACGGCATCGCTGCAACGGCCATGTCTCCGATGCGGTGCGTCTGCACGATGACATCGAAATTCGGCGGCATGTCCGGCGAGGCATAGGCGAGCACGGTGCCGTAGGTGCTGTAGCGGCTGGTGCTCATCGGTTTGATGCGTTTCGCCTTCACCGACTCCGCCCACGCGACTTCTTCCTTTGTCGGATAGCGGCGCTCGAAGGTGAGTGTGCGCTGCACGGACGAGAGCTTCACGTGATCATGCCATTTTAGGTTTTTATGGGCTTCCAAGACCTTGCTGGCGCACAAATCGGCCACCTCGCGGGCTTTTTCGAAGGGTTGATACTTCTTCTTCGGCTGCGGTCCTCGCTTGGCGAGTTCTTCATCGGAGTAGCGCTCCAGATTGTTCACGTCGCCGCTGGTG
>Ga0169931_10005408_pt1 | contig 19458 bp, 17 predicted proteins | sample Kivu_15m_20L_FD_129675 | JGI IMG/M metagenome (GOLD analysis project Ga0169931, IMG submission 129675) | Freshwater microbial communities from Lake Kivu, Western Province, Rwanda to study Microbial Dark Matter (Phase II) - Kivu_15m_20L... | ecosystem: Environmental > Aquatic > Freshwater > Lake... | reverse complement strand
TGTGGCGTACGACGAGAACAAGCCGGGGCTCGCGCCAAGAGCGTCATAGCGTGGTGTAGAGTAAGAGTTTTTGGCGGGAGGCTGTAGCGCTCAAGCAAGAAAACCACTGTAGAAGCGCATATTTGGGGCCTTTAGCTCAGTCGGTAGAGCAACGGACTTTTAATCCGTGGGTCGTCGGTTCGATCCCGACAGGGCCCACAACACCGCTTCAAGCCCGCAGCAACCAGTAAGGAAAAAATATCTGATTTGTTCAATTATTGAGCTGTTAAGAAACAGCGACACAAGCTCGAAATCTTAAAGTATTACGATGGAATCATGTCAGGTGGATTGAAGATATTGGTTCCAGACTTTTCGGCCTCAGAGTAGGCACTGAATCAGGCTAATCGCTTAGCTTTAGAAAACTAGCCCAGGGAGTCGGACAAGTATCTTTCTGTTTTAAAAACTCTGGTTTATCGAATTAGGAGATTCGCGTGGAAACGTGGACAGGTTTCGTAACAGCCCTAAGTACTTTTTAGCATCATTCGTTTATTGTGTCCTATAAGTCACATTCTCGATTTTGACTACCCCGACTTGAACAGACGAAAAGCTAATTCTGTGCTTAATGTGTCCAATCGAAGCAAAATATAATCTCTAGTATTTTAGACTCGTAACATTCTTGTACATCTTAGACCACAAAGAAAATTGAATAAAAAAGTTAGAATTTCAAACAACTAACGCTATGAACAGAGTAAAAAAAAGAAAGGAATTCCAAGCCTCTAAGAGAGAAATTTGTATTTGTAGGTTTAGGATCAATTGGAAACTCGCATTAGTACATCAAAGGCAATCTTTTGTATGCGCTTTAGGTGATTAATGTTCACCGGGACTCTTTCTGGCCAAATGGACACACAAATTTTAGAATCAACCTCTGTCTTAGATATTGCTTCACCGTAGATGGTGTAATAATTCCGTTGGAGATGTAAAGTGCATTACGAACATACGCATCTAGATTGCTTTCAGGCCCATAATTTTCAATTAATAAGGTAGGCGCAATTTAGGTTTGTTTGCTCGCAAAAACAGATATTTGCGTGTCGAAATGTGAATTTCTTCTTTAGCTTCTTTAAATGCTTGTGCCGTAGAGATTTTTTGGGATTCATTAACTACACTCTACACATGTCTAATATTCATGAGCGAGAGTGGTTTCGGCCAAAGTCCTTCAATACAGAAATCATTTTGCTAGATGGACTCACAGGAACTGGCAAGACAATGTTGATGAGTATCGTTGACTGCTTCAGTAATGTATCAATTCCGAGATTCGATTATCAATTAGAGCAAATATGCATTGGTCTCTTCGAATCCAAAATCGATAAACATGCGGGATTAGAGATGCTTGAGTTATTATTAGACCAGAGAATTTACGATATTGGAATATCGCGTGAGGTCAATTTTCGTCCCAGGGATTTAAGTTCTGCTCTAAAAAGCACTAAACGCCTAAAATATATTTTACGACTTCTCGCGGAGCCTAGAGTAAATCATCTCGACAATTACAGAATAGAAGAGAAACTTTTTTTGATTGTCCATCAATTACTGGAAACTTCCAACGTATTGTTGAACTTGCCAAGTAAGCAAGTCAAGAGAATTCTTTCAGTTAGACACCCCTACTATCTTTTTGATCACTGGACTAGTTATGTTGATATGCATGGAACTTCTCCAAGAGACTTTACTGTGATGCTTGGCAGTGAACCCCAAACCCCCTGGTTCATCCGCGAGAATCAGGGATTGTTTAATGGACATTCAGCACACGAAAAGGCCGCCATCGCGATTGCGGAGCTAACTTGCAGACAGGAAGAGTTTATTGCCAATAACAAGGATATCTTGGTTGTTGACTTTGAGAAGTTTGTTCTAGAACCCAGTTCATATATAGATAGGATTGAAGGATTACTCAATAGTAAATCAAGAGGTCTGCATCGCGCAATGAAGAAATCCAACTTGCCTCGTATTCATATCAATAATTCAAAAAAAGCAAGAATATATCGTCGCTATGGATCTGATGCACTGGGTACATCTCATTCACATAGAGATGACTACCTGATATTGAAGGAAAAAATAAGAAATGTTATCTCTCCGAAACATTTTAAACAAATCCAGTTAGCAGCCGAACAGTATGAAATGGACTTTGGTTTATGGTTCTAAACAATACTTCGGACAAAGCTCCCATTGAACCTATTAACCAAAAATTAAGAATCTTAGTTTCAGCGCCGCCTTTTGTTCATATGCGTGAAGAACTCGAGAGCCTTGTAGAGAAATTTACCTTCGAGGTTTCTTGGAGTTCTAGTTTGCAGCAATTGACTGAAGAAGAGTTAATTTCTCAATTGGCAAAGTACGACGGATGGATACTCGGAGACGATCCCTGTTCGGAGGCAGTGCTATCTGCGGGGCGTCGCGGAAAATTGAAGGCAATTGTCAAGTGGGGAGTGGGTGTAGACAATGTTGATTTTAAAGCCCTTCATGAACTTGGAATCGCTTTCAAGAATACCCCGGGAGTTTTCGGTAAGGAAGTTGCAGACTTAGCAATGGGATATTTGATTTCTCTTTTTCGAGGAATTATTCCTGTTCATAGCAGCACTTCTATAGGCAATTGGTTGAAGTGGAGAGGAAGTTCCCTAGAAAACAAAAAAGTGGGGGTGGTCGGATATGGCAGTATTGGCAAAAACTTAGTCAAGCGTTTGCTAGCAGCTGATGTGGAGGTATATGTTTATGAAATTAATTCTAATGTGTTGAATGACAGCACTGATTTTATTGTCAGATCTTGGCCAGATGGGGTTAATCAGTTAGATGCAATCATTTTGGCCTGTCCTTTAACAAGAGAAAATCAATACATGATTAACAAAAATGTAATTTCAAAGATGAAACAAAGTTGCTACATTATTAATATGTCTCGGGGTAAGCTCATACGAGAGAAAGATTTAGCTAAAGCATTAATTGCAGGGAATTTATCTGGCGCTGCATTGGATGTCTTTGAAGAAGAACCTCTGCCAAGAATTAGTCCATTAAGAGATTGCAAAAATATAATATTTGGATCCCATAATGGTTCAAATACGATTGAAGCTGTAACTAGAACTAGTTTAATGACACTCGAACTGATGCAAGAGTTGTTACGGGTCAAGCATAGAGATTTATAGTCTCCTATCAATCTACATTTTACCCTCACTCATTATTTAGTCTAAACTGAAATTAACTACCCTGGCATCATGAATTAAAACTTCAGTTAACTATAGAAGAAAATTTTGTTTTAGCAGCGACACAAAGGTTTCATCACTAAACCAAATTGGGTTGGTATCACTTCTATATGAAAATCCCTCATCTACTTTTTGGCCCAAGTTTGCATAAAATTCACCATTTAACAATTCAGGCGATAAAATTGTGTAAAAGTCTTCGAACTCTCTAGTGTAGAAGCTATCATCTTCTGTAATCATCACTTCGTGCAGCTTCTCACCAGGCCTAATTCCAATTTCATATGTCGGTATACCGGGAGCGATAATTCTGGCAACGTCGGTAACTTTAAAACTTGGGATCTTCGGTACGTAAATCTCTCCTCCTTGCATTAAGTCTAAGGCTCTAAAAACTAATTCCACACCTTGCGATAAAGTGAGCCAAAAACGAGTCATTCGAAAATCCGTAATTGGTATTTGGCCAGTCAAGGCCATTTCCTTAAAAAAAGGTATGACACTTCCTCTTGAACCTAATACATTCCCGTATCGAACTACTGAAAAAATTGTCTTTGAATACTTAGAAAGAGTGTTTCCTGCAATTATAAGTTTGTCAGAACATAACTTAGTCGCTCCATAAAGATTAGCAGGGTTTGCAGCTTTATCAGTACTCAAAGCAATTACGCGCTCCACACTGTTTTCGATAGCAGCATTTACAATATTCTCTGCTCCAAGAATATTTGTCTTTATTGCCTCCATCGGGTTTGCTTCTGCGGCCGGTATTTGTTTCATAGCTGCAGCATGGATGATAATGTCAACATCTTTAGTTGCCTGTAAAATTCTGTTAAAGTCTCGGACGTCGCCCAGAAGATACTTAATCTTTTCTGATGAAAACTCACTTTTCATTTCGAACTGCTTGAGTTCGTCCCGACTAAATACAGTAACACTCTCAACCATTTTACTTCTTAATAAACTTCGAATAAATTCTTTTCCAAATGAACCAGTGCCCCCAGTAACCAAGACTGACTTTCTCTGTGTGGAGTTCAACTCTTATCACCTCAATTTCATCGCGATCAATAGAGCCCTAGTCTATCTCTATGCAGTTTTACGCAAGCGCTTTCCCTGATTTCATGACAAATTATATCTAACAAATTCTATCTAATTTGTGAAAAGTGCGTCTAGACTTGAGTTGTGGAAGCCTTTGTACCCATTAAGTCTCATAGCGAGAGGGTTCCTGGTAAGAACTTTAAACGGCTAGGTAATAAGCCTCTATACATGTGGATAATTGAAACATTGTTGAGCGTTGAAGGAATTTCAACAATTACAATCGACACTGACTCAGACAATGCCCAGTTATGGGCGCTAAATTCAAATTCCAGAATAAATATAAAGCGGCGCAACCCATTGCTTCTTGGCGATTTTACTAGTATGAATGAAATCATATGGGACAATTTAAAGGAATCAAAGAATGGAGATTTCTTGATGACGCATGCCACAAATCCTTTTTTGAGCAAAACAACAATAGAATCTGCCATCAGCACTTTTTATGATCAAAAAACCTTCGGGTACGATAGTCTCTTCACTGTATCTGTGATACACGGGAGACTTTTCGACAATGTTGGTCGACCGTTAAACCATGACCCTAGCAGCCTAGTCAGAACTCAGGATTTGTCCCCAGTCTTTATGGAGAATTCATGCTTATACCTTTTCGATAAATCTTCATTTATTGTAAACAAGTCACGAATAGGCTTATCTCCTTATCGTTTTATAATCCCACCGCTTGAATCAATAGACATAGATTCCAAAGAAGATTGGGATTTAGCACACCGTGTCGCTTTTAGCTTAATACATGAGATTTGAGCTATCTTTGATTAGATGTTATTCATATCTTCAGAATGTGAGGAATAAGTGCAATCAGTAATTATCACAGGTGCTTCCGGTGGAATAGGGCGCGAGCTGGTAAAAGAATTTAAATTAGCGAATTACCACGTAGTTGGAATCGATGCTTCTCCTACCTCAGTTTCGAGTGATATCGACTTTTTACAGTTCGATCTCTCCAGAATTATTGATGACCATCAGTCGCGCGAAGCATTGAAAAGTAGTATTTTAGAATTAACTCATGGAAACCAAATCAAAGCGCTTGTAAACAATGCCGCAATACAGAACGTTAAGCCTTTTTTGGAAATTGATTCGGATGACTGGTCACTATCGCTTCGAATAAATTTACTAGCTCCTTTTTTCCTATCACAACTGCTATACCAAGAACTAGCTATTGCTCATGGTTCAGTCTTGAACATCAGTAGCATCCATGCTTCTCAGACGAAAAAAGGCTTTTCTATTTATGCCACTACTAAGGCAGCGTTGTCTTCTTTGACAAAAATTCTCGCTATTGAACTTGGCAGTCAAGTACGGGTCAACGCAATCGAACCAGGTGCAATATCTACTCAAATGCTGGAAGCAGGGTTTGAAGGTGATCCAGAAAGGAGAAAATCACTAGCAGAATTGCAGCCGATGAAGCGCATAGGATTACCTAGCGAAGTGGCAAAACTTGCTGTATTTATGACCTCAGATGATGCGCGATTTGTAAACGGTTCTACATTCGCAATAGATGGTGGGATAAGAAATCAATTACACGACCCTCTGTAAAACGTTTATCGTGTTAGCTTGCACAATATCGAGATCTAGCGCAAACACGGTAGACTAATTTTATTATCTAGCGCAGTACTTTCCTATTTGTTTCGCAACAAAGCTGCTAACGTTTAAATATTTAGAAATTTAAGAAAATTGAGATTTTAGCCTGAAGAAATGAATTTAATCAGTTCACTTTCGTAAATGAAAGGCAGCAAACTACTTTTGTAGAGTAATGAAGCATCACCTAAAAAAAGTATGGTAATCGCTTGCATCCAATCGAAATATTCTCGTACTTGAGAGCCTATAGGCACTAAGTTCTCACGAGCAATAGAACCCTCAGACACAGACACAGACACAGACTCTTTAAGTTAAAGCAGTCTGAAGAAGAGCCTTAAGATCTGTTTTCGTTCTGGCAAGGCCGCACTCTCTCAATCCAGGATCTTCTGCGCTAATACGTCCCGTGGGATCTAGGAAAAAAGAGGGAACGCCAAGTTGCTTGGCCAATATTGCTGTTGTAGAGAAAGGTTTTGACACTACAGCATGCGAAACTTCTATCAGCGAGTGCGCTGAATAATCTTCGTCAAGTTGCTGATAGAGCGCGCCGTATTTTGATTCGAGCTTAGCTTTGAATTCTGCAAATCTCAGTTCAGGTAACCTCGAAAACTTGGTAATTTTTCTCTTTTTTTTATGCAAAACTGTGAATCCAAGCTCAGATGCGCACTCAAGTATGATTTCAATAAAGATAAACTCGAGTTTATAATCATTCCAACCCATGAAATCTATAGTGCCAGAATTTAAAAAGGTAGGATCATTGATGTAGGTATCAAATACGGATAAGAATGGTTTCTTAAGTTCCTTGGTTGGCACAAATTGTTTCCCAGACCAATGAGGAACGCCAACTACTTTATAATCTTTAGAGGAGAGTTCGCTGGTACTATTCATTTGATTAATCTGTTCTTGATCAACAACCCAAGAGTTTGCCCAATTTGATAGGTGCCAAATCCCAGAAACAACGCGTTCATGCTTTGGATCCCTGGGCTCTGCAGAAGCTGAATAATGTACACATATAACTTTCACGCCTAAATTTTCCAGAGTAGTTGCCCACAACGGTTTAATCACAAGGAAACTACTTGGGAAAAAAACATAGCTTAAGGAGATTGTTCGAGCCTCCTCAATTATCCGCTGAGAAATGAGCAACTCGTCTATTACATACAAGAATTGTAACGACCTTAATTTTGGATTGAATATTATACTCGAGCAAAGAGCCAGAAACCCAAATAAAACTTGGTAAAGAGATTTGGAATTTAAGCTATCAAGAATTGATTTCTGGAATTTCAAACGACTGCTTCTTGGATAGGCATCACTCAATTGTTTACAGTTGTGAGCAAAAACCGTATTGGTCCCTAGATAGTTCTTAAGCCATTCCAAAAAATTATGAGTTCGCAAATTTGATGTAGGGAAATTCTCTCTTGCAAACCCGAACAAAAAAACCTGAGTCTTCGCTTCTTCAAAGTTGCATACTCTCTGTCGAGCTGACCAATTGCATCTAGCGTACTTTTCATACTCAAATACTCGAATTGTTGACTTAATGCTCGTCAATAACTCATGCATAAACATTAATAGGCTACAAACAGGTTGATTAAATTTTAGACCTAAACCCTTAAATGTCTCTAGCCAAGACTTTTTCAGCGGATACCAAATTCGAACACCAGAACTTTGGGAATAAACGATAGAGGTAATAAAAGTGCGATTATTAATTGTTGTTGATAGAATTTTTTGATAGTATGCAAGTTTAGCTTCCTTTTCAGGAATGACTTTTTGTACCATTACTGGAGTATCAAGCTCAACATCCATCCGAATTTGATGACACAATTGATCAATGACTTCATTGAGTTTAAAATAAAACCCCTGTTCAAGCATAGATAAGTGAGTCGCTTGCATATTAGTATTCACTGTAAAAGTTTTGTTTTTGAGGATTAAAATTCTACTAAGAATTTTTCGTTCTCTAGGTTGCTTGAACATAGTTTGATTATATCTCAAGGGCGTTACTTCAGTAAGTTCAATTTAGTAATGAAACTTGACCCAAAAACTTTAATGGTATTGATTGGAAATTTTTAGGCTGAGATTCGAAGTAAGTCAAAAAAGTCTCGCCCGGCATTCATTACTAAATATTTAGGACTGCTCTCAAATTTTTACTTTGGCTAAAATATGAATTGAAAAAGTCAGCACATTTGTTTTGAAATACCTCAGATTTCATAGATTCTATTTGGGAATCAGAAATTAGATCTGCAATTTCTATTGCACTTCTGCCTGTCATTGCTTTAAAGTTAGTTCTCGCAAACGGATTTAGTAGATTGTTTCCAAAGTAGTCCCAATGTATTGGTTGATTTCCATAAAGAAGGCCCTCTATTCCTACAGCACTACTTCGAAATAAGACAAAATGTGAATTACTAAGATCCGTGCTTAGGGCTGAGGTTGACACTTCAATATTTGCATATTTCATAAGTGTTTTGCGCAAAACTGTAGAGTTAACGCCATCGAAACCGGGGTGTGGCCTAAGGATAAAGTTTATGCAAGGAAGCAGAGGTGAAAGTTCCTCTAGTAGGCCAATAAATTTTAAAAGAGAATCCTTACTGCCCTCTGGTGCCACGAGTACATTAATTTTCGAGAAATCTTTTGTTTTTAATCTAGGAGGTTGTGATTTGGGTGAGCCAATAACTTCTACATTACATTTTATATTGGCTTGATTGATTTGCCTTTTTACAATCTCTCCGGTTGTCAGGCAAAAATCATAGTTTTTCAGCATATTGATAATGTAATTTAGACACGTCTGCCCTGGCACCACGGGTGAGTGCTGATACCCAACTATTCGTAAATCTTTAAACTTGTTCTCACGTAAATTCATAATCATAGCTTCATGGGCGTGACCTTCTAGTGGTAGAACCAAAAAAGTTGGCTTTATTTTGTGAATGATTCGGGTAAGCCTTTTCTCTAGAGTTAAGTTAGCCATGGTGGCCCTGGAATGTTGCCAAACTGCAGCGCGAAGCATCAGCCTGCGCTCCTGAAAATCAAGTTTATAAGAGCATAAGGACTTTAGAAAAAGCCATCCAGAAACTTTAATTTGTTTTACTTGGAGAAAGAAAGTCTGATTTGGCAAAAGCGATTTAGGGTTAATCACAAGATTAGTCTTACCTTGCTTTTTGAAAATGGAAGAGATTTTCCGTGCATTTATACGCGTGTGATTAAGGTAAAATACGAAATCTTGCTGTGGATTTAGTAGGGACCCAAAGTATACATCCTCTTTGGATGGGTCCTGTGCTTGCGTAAAGTGGGAAACAAACAAGATTTCACTTCTATGTTGGAGATTTAGATCCCAATTTAAATTATGCCATGAGCGAAGGACTGAGACACAGATCGTTATCACAAAATTTAGAAATACTCTTAGACCAAAAGCTAAAGTATCAAAAACATAAAATACATAACTGTTTGGTTTAAGAAGAATATATTTGGATAAGTTCTCATCAGTTGGCTTGACTAAATAAAGGAAAGGATTGGCACATTTTTCCATGTAAGGAATACTTTCTTGAATTCTCACCAAGAATTTATCCAATTCAGTAGAGTCCAAGGATGAATTTCTTTGCATAGTCTCAGGATAAATCGCTTGGGTGATTGTTCCATGAATTAACCAAGACCGTCATTACCATGGAAAGAATATAGCCCAAAAGTGATTTGGTGTTTGTATCGCAACTTAAAGTGTCTCTTAATTCGGATCAAGTGTTAGGTTATTCTCCTGACGGTTTAGGCATCATTTGGCAAGTAAGCTAATAAGTTCCATGTTGTCGATGGTCGACCAATTGAGATTGGAATTGGTCTAAATTTCTATGTGCGAGTGCTCCTTCCGCCAATCACTTATCTGAGCAAGAAATTAATTTGATGCTTGTTGAATAGCGCATTTGGCTTAGGATTAACAGAGCAACTGACTAATGTTGGAGTATCAGATTTCCTACCTTCCCTTTTTCGAGTTCAACTGAGCTAAGGATACTCAGTAAACTCCGCAATTTATGATTAAAGTCTAAGACTTATCCCTAAACCATTCCACCTCTTCAAGTATTACTCGCGGATTTTTACGTAAGAGAAGAGCTTGAAGTATAATAAAAAGGGTTTTAGAAATCTCTCTAACATGACGAAAACAGGACCGAGGGTTGCGCAAAAAGAACAGAAGTGCAATCTTGAATAGGTCCAGATACATTAGAACTGGAGACAAATCAGTGTTACTTGCCACGAAATAGTAACGCCAGAATAGGACTGATTGTAATATTTCAAAAGACTTCTGACTATAAGAAGCAGGAAGTTCCATGTAGCAAATAGAATCTGGGTAATACATCAGACGTCCAGTTTTAGACACGCTGTAAGAAAAAATCAAATCTTCAGAGTAAGCATAACGAGACTTGGTTAATGGGAAGTTATAACTGATGAGTGAGTCAGAACGCCAAATGGAAACTCCATTTAGCCAAAATGTTTCAATGACTTGATCTGAATGCATGTAGTTAAATGCCTTTCCAGACTGTGATACTTTACCTAATTTTTCGACTCCAATTCTGTGTTTTCTCCTCTTGGCATTAACTCCTGGCTCAATGATTCTCAGCCCGATTCCTCGCACCTTTTCTATCTTTTTATCTGTGTCCTCACTTTTCAGGATAAAACTTGATAGATTTTCAATTGCCTGCTCATGCAACGCACAATCATCATCGATGAAGAGAACCCACTCAATACCTTTATCTACTAACTTAATGCCTGCCATTTTTTGTCGTATTTGACCTGACTCCTCCAAGTGTCTATGAGTAATTGACAATTGCTTAAACCTTCTAAGCAAAAGTGAGATATCCTCGCCAGAAGATACCACAATAATCTGCCTAGGAGGAGGGACTTGAATTTCAAGTGACTTCAGCAAACTACCTAAAGTTTTTGGTCGATTTCGAGTGGCCACTAAGACTGCATAATTCATATTGCAAGTGTAGTTAACGAGCCTCTTCTTTGGCTATGTCTTATTAATAGAGTCCGACATGGGAGTACTCTAACGCTTAGGCTAATTGGAGAGAGCTGATTTTCTGGGTAGTCTTTCCCAAATGGACGTAAGTCATGTGATGAAAAAAATATCCATTATCATTCCAGTTTTTGATATAAATCGAAATTTCAAGAATTTAACTTCTTTTATTGATGATGCCATCATTGCTAATTGTGAAAAAATTATCATTCATGATTTAGCGGATCAGCAAGACTCGAGTGAGCTTCGACAAGCCGTAAATTCAGTAAATGAAATCAGAGTTATCGATGCATGGTGTGATTCGCCAGGCAATGCAAGAAATGTAGGATTGGGGTTAGCAACTAAAGACTGGATCGTTTTCTGGGATGCGGATGATTCACCAGTTCTGACTGAGTTTGCAATGTTTATGCAAGAGCTCGACTTGAGTGAGAAAACTGTAGGGGTGGCCGGCTATGAGGTGATTGACTTTCAGGGAAAGACATTGTCATCTAGAAGACTTAATTGTAGCGGGCAAATTGATGAAAATTATGAACTCATGATTAATCCTGGACTTTGGAGTTGGGGGTTTAAGAAGAGCTTAATTGGTGAAACAAGATTCAAACAAAATAAGCTTGGAGAGGATCAGATATTTCTGGCAGAACTAAATGTATTTGATAATAATATATTTAAGTCCAAGAGAAATACATATATTTATCGTATAGGAAGTGGTAAACAATTAACATTTAGTCCACAGTACAGTTCTGAACTGCTTGTAACGGCCCGGTATGCCTTAAAGCTTAGCAAAACAGCAGATTTGAAAACCAGAAAATACTGCAAAGTTTTGGCAAGCGTTTCACTCCTGGTATTTGTTAAACGAGACATATTGCTAGGAAAGCGAATTCACGCATTGTTCGCACTTAAGAATATGGGATCTCTGTTTGTCAATCTGATAACCACAATTGCATTAATTACCAAAGTTTATTTCGTTAGGCATAGAATAAAAGAATCAATAAATGCAAAAGAGGTATCTGTATATCTTGCCGGGGGTTTAGGAAACCAACTATTCCAACTATCATTTGCTCTATCGTTTAATAATTTAGGAAAATTAGAACTTATAAATCCTTGTAAAGAAATACAAGAATTAATTGATTTTGGATTATTCGAATTATCAAGCATTTCCGTAAAGAAGAGACATTTGATTGTACGCTTTTCGGGATACTTAGAAACAAAAGTGAACAATTATCTTATTGGGATTAGCTCAAGAGGGGTCACTGCGAAGACTTCACTAAGTGCAAAGTTTGTCAAGGGAATTCTGAGATTTTACTATTTACTCAGAACCGGCCGACTGCCCACAATATTAATTCCATCTGGAGTCGGGTATGACTCAGAAGTGGAAGATTGCCATTTATCGCGCCGCAATCATGTCGTTGGTTATTTTCAAAGTTATGTTTGGGCACATAATTTGCGGCATGGCTTGGAAAGAACTTTGTGTCAGGTCGCGAGTTACGACCATGCTGAAGTCCAATTACTTACGCAGTTAGTTTCCTCCAGCGATACCGTAGTAATTCAATTTAGGCTTGGTGACTATTTGTCAAAATTGAATATGCGACTAGGGGTGGTTAATGCTGATTATCTGAATAAGGGACTTAATTTTTTTAAGATTGATTCTGTCAAACAGGTTGTTGTATTCACTGATGATAATGTCGAAGCGCAAAAGAGATTATTGTCAGACTTTAAGGGTAGTATTGTCTATGTACCCAAGCACATTTCACCTTTAACTTGTATGCTTTTAATGAGCAAAGCAAATAGGTTAGTGATTTCTAACTCAACTTTTGGATGGTGGGGAGCTTATCTATCAAGCAAAAATCAGTCTCAGACCATAGCCCCAGTTCCATGGTTTAGAGCTTTAGACGAACCCGCGAGGTTAATACCAGAAAGTTGGAATCGGGTTAGGGTTATCTACTAAACTTGCACAATGGCGAAGATTTTAGTTACGGGGTCTGAGGGATTCATTGGCAAATCCCTAGTACGTAGACTTAAAAAAAACAGCGAAAATGTCGTACTTACTGTTGACTCAAAAGGTAGTGGAGAAAATCATATTGCCTTAGATTTAAGCACTGAAAAATTAACGCCTAATTTATTTTCAATTGTTCCAGATGTAATTGTTCATTTGGCTGGTAGAATTAATGTTTCCTCAAGCATGATGTCTCCAAAAAAGGCCTTCATAGATAATGTTCTACCGGGGTTAAATCTAATCGAGTTCGCAAATGAAATAAGGACAGCAAATTTCATATATGTCAATTCAGGAGGGGCGACTTACAGTGAGAAGATCCTACCTCCACATTCAGAGAAAGGGCAAATAAAGCCTATTTCTCCATATGGAATTAGTAAACAAGTTGTTGAAGATGTTCTGGAGATAAGTGCCAGGCAGTTTGGATACTTTTGGACTTCGCTAGCTCTATCTAATTGTTTCGGAGATTTTGATCAGGGAAATATTGGCGTGCTGTCTAAATTTATTGAGCATGTACAAAATGATAGCCGCCCGACGATTTATGGTGCAGAGTCAAGCCGAGATTTTATTCATTTAGAAGACGTAGTAGATGCCATTCTTCTTGCTATTAAATATCCAGCCAACATGAGAGTAAACATCTCCTCTGGCAGAGAATACAATCTAGTCAACTTATTTAGTTTTATTGCAGAACAATTTAAATCTGATGTGAAGCCAAGAATTGAGCCTACTAGACCAGGCGAAGCGGTTAGAAGTTCTCTAGATAATGAACTAGCTTTTAAGTTGTGGGGTTGGAAGCCAAAAAATGAGCTAACGAATAAATTAAGTGATTTTTTTGCAGGAAAGCAAATAGATGCGTAATTCTGATTCAGACTTTAACCTAAAACGAGTCGTTGTTCTCGCGCTGAAATTGTTGAGCTCAAGAGATAGAAATTGGTTAGTGGTGATGGCATCAATACAGGCTTTAATCGGATTACTCGATTTAGTTGGCATTGTATTCTTGGGTGCGTTGAGTTCCGTTGTGCTCAATGGCCTTAGCTCTCGCTCCTACGGAGATAGATTAGGGCAGTTTCTTGCGTTGCTGAAAATTGAGAACAATGACTTTAATTTTCAAATTTTGTTTCTAGCAAGCGTTGCGATAGGTGCAATTTTCTCTAGAATTTTGTTGAGTGTTTACTTATCCCGACGAATTTTAACATTTTTGTCGATTCGATCTGCTTACGTATCTAGGAGATTGTTTCAAAAAATGCTTGAGGAGGGATTAGATTTTATAAAGCGTAGAACTGCCTTAAATAGCCAGTTTGCTATAAATCGAGGCATCGATCTCATAATGGTTGGGTGTCTGGGAATTTTGATGACTTTACTTGCTGACGCTCTATCTCTTGCATTTATCTTCTTTGGGCTATTGGTGATTGATCCTAAATTTGCCCTAGCTCTAGTACTAGCGTTCACTTCTCTGGGCACTTTATTGCATGTTGTCCTAAGAAAAAAGACAGAGAGAGTAGCTAGAGATAAAACTACTTTTGAAATTGCTTCAAATCAGAAGATACAAGACACCCTCCTAACTTTCAGGGAAGTACATGTGAGGAACCAACAATCACTAGCCATAAGAGAATTCTCTGAATTGCGGCTGAAGAGCGCTAAAGCTATTGCGGATTCAATGTTTCTTCCAAGCGTTCCTAAGTTTGTTTTTGAGTCCACGGTAATAGTCGCGGCTGTATTTATGGGGTTGTTTCAACTCCTTGCAAACGATGTCTTTCGTGCAATTTCTACCCTTACAATCTTTTTAGCTGCTGGGACGAGAGTGGCTCCAGGAATGCTGAGAATTCAACAGGGATTTATGGCGTTAAAGTCTAATTTAGGACAGACATCTCCAACACTAGAGATTTTAACTGAGTTAAAGATTAACAATCTAGATTCACTAAACATAAGAGCAAGAACTCCTCTGATTAATCCAACAAAGAGTAATGCTAAGAACCTGATTAGCTTCGAGCATGTTAACTATGAAAGATCAACTTTGCCGAGGTTTCTCCTCAAAGATTTGACATTCTCTGTAAGAAAAGGTGAGTTTGTTGCCTTAACTGGTAGTTCCGGCTCTGGAAAGTCCACGATTATTGATCTCATGCTTGGTTTATTAGAACCAACGACTGGAAAAATATCAATAAGAGGCCTATCTCCACGATTAGCAATTAGTGAATTCCAAAATGAAATTTCGTACATTCCTCAAGACGTCCACATTTTTCCCGGTACGGTTCGAGAAAATATTCAAGTGGGAATGGGAGACCAAGAAGTATCTGATAGTAAAATTTGGAAGGTTCTTTCTCAAGTGCAACTTAAAAACCACATCAAATCAATGAGCGAATGTTTAGACTCTCAGTTGGGCGAATTTGGAAATGTTTTGAGTGGTGGTCAAAGGCAGAGAATAGGAATAGCACGGGCTCTTCTCTCTAGTCCAAAAATTCTGGTTATGGATGAGTCCACAAGTGCATTAGATTCTGAAACCGAAGATTCTATCTTGAAGGTATTAAAGAACTTAAAGCCAAGACTGACTATCGTTGCAATTGCACACAAACTTTCTACGTTGGTGAACTCTGATCGGATTTTCTATGTTGCAGAGGGTAGAATTGAAGCACAAGGCACCATGAAAGAGGTTTTAAAAAATCACGCTGGTTTCAAAAGACAAATTAAAACTCTAAACAACTAGTCTTTTGAGTCTGATCGGTTTGCGAATCTGAGAAGTTAAGAGTTCGCGTCGCTTCGACTGCCTAATGAGTAGTACATTCTGGACCAGTAAATCAAGGGTATTTCTTTTGCTTGAGAGTCAACCCCCAAGACTGTTCCAATAATAAGGGATGCATTCTCTAGTTCGACTATGCGCTCGAGTTCACAAAAACAAACTTGCAAACACTTCTTTAGAAAAGGAGATCCGTAATTTGTCCCTATGTCGAAGAGCGAGTCAAGTTGCACATTAGGTTTTGTAGTTTTGGCAGCAAATAAGCTTGCAACCTCATTCTGCGTTTTTGACAATAAATTGACTGAGTAAAACTTAGACTGTTTGATAGTGGATAGAGTTTTTGACCCATTCCTGAGAACAATTAGCGTTTTTGGCACTTCTACATCGATACTAATAAATGAAGACACAGTACAGGCTTGGACACTTTCACCATTTAAGGCAGAAATAATGGACACACAATTTGGGACATTTGACATAAAATGCTTAAACTCGCTCGAATTCACGGTACGAATATACATGAGGCGATAGCTAATCTTAATGAGACACATCAAAACCCTTGTTCCTCGCTACGAAACACTTAAATAAGCATCTCTAATACATAACAAGTCCCTCGAATGCAAAACTCGCGTGGATTGAAAAGACAAATCTTCATCAGCATAAACAATCCAACTGGTTTTGGAAATTTGGATTTAATAATTACCTCCGGAATTCCTAAATGAAATAATACATACATTTGGTTTGCTTTGATACAAAACTGCTTCAAGTTCTGGTTTCCAATTACCGATCTGTTTTACGCTAGGGAAACTAGCTGAAGCACGAGAAATACTTTACCTAACCAAACTCAAGATTTGCTTTGATAGGCTTGAAGTCAAAGTAATGAAAGGTGCAGGTAATGCGATTAAAAACGTAAGTTCTACTGTAATGAAAGAGGCTAGGATAGAAATTTCAGAAAGAGAGGGAAAAGTTGCCCTAAAGAATACCAAATTTGAACTAAGTGTTGAAGTTGATGACTATCAGGAAACATCTTATCAAAGTTGGGCTCAGTCCTCACTTCTTGAAGATAATTCCTAAGTATTTCAAGTTTACTTTCGGAAAGTTAAAATAACCTCCTAATCTCTTGTTCAATAATTCTAATTCAATCAACCCCGCATCCTTTAACTTAGTTAAAGTTTCAATGGAAGCTCTTGATCGGCCATCGTGTTGAGTAGAACTTGCTTTAATATATACATCGTCACAAATTGCCAATCCTCCCTTATTGAGCATGCGTACTCCATTTGCAATGTCGATAGCGGCAGTTGGGTATGAATGATCACCATCAACCCAGATTAAGTCATAGCTATCTAAGCTATTTATCAAAGAAAGAGAATTCGTCTCAAAAAAATCAACATTGCTTAGTAACTTGAGATTTGTACTCCTTTTTGCTAGTAACTGATTATCCTCAGTTTCATATGTATACATTTTTGTTTCCAGAATTTGAGAAAATGGCAGATCTATTGTTCGGATTTCACTTGATGGAAATAGAGCACTGAGGATACGGGTTGTCTCTCCATTAAATGTTCCAATTTCCAATATCTTATTAATTTTATAATCACTAGCTGAAATTGCTGCGAATAAAATAAGGTGTTCACTCCACATGCCATTTTTTTCCGTATAGTTTTTAGCATAAATGTTTTGCAAAGTTTGATTGAGTTTATCTAGAGCTTTACTTCTATTAAACCCTAACTTTGAAAAAGCTGCCTCTTGCCGCCGTTCTAACTCTTGCTCATATCTGAGAAAAACTCTATTGAGGTATCCCCTCTGCTCAAGAAAAGCCAACGCTCTTAAAGATAATTTCTCAAACACCACAACTGAAATATACCATTAGCGTTTCACTTCAATTCTAATAGTGTTAATATACGCTATGTTCTTTCCGCTTATGAAAGTTTTGGACCTCGAAGGCTTTCTAGAACTGAGTTACACGCCTCCGAATAATTGGGAAAACAGAGTACGCAAACCTATGAACATTTATGCATTGTTTTCCGATGGAAACCGTTGGCGGTCAGAATTATTTAGCGTGATAAAATTTGGAGAAACACAGCAGATAACAACTAAAACGGTCAGCCCTGACTTTTTGGGAACTGGTTTATGCCTTTTCTACCCGACGACTGAAAACCTTGCTTCAGAGTTAGAGGAGCTACCCCAAGCAGCATATTGGGCCGCAAGCGTGCCCGAGTGGAGAGCAACAAGTGGTTTCTTTAACGAAAACGCACAAACGTCTTATCAAGCAGAAATTTACCCACTGCCAAGTCAAGCTTCGATGTTAACTTTTCACCCTTTTATTCAATTCAGTAAAGTGGAGAACTATCTACTAGTGATTAATGTTATCTCCAAACCAGATGTAACTGAACACGAAATTGATATCTTCAATTCTGCAAATTTGAAGCATATTGGAGTATCAAATGCCTCTACAAATAGTGTTTCTATAATCCCATTAAATCAGTATGGTTTTACATCAAACGATCTACCGATATTTTTATCGAGAAAAATGGCAGGAATACCATTTGGGCTTGCGGTTGCCCAAGACAAGTCGATGTTCAGTTTGGAACATACTCACCCTCCAGCTAGTTTGGTTTTATTCGGAAATAGAAACCAAATGCAATCAAGAATTAAAAAGAGTTGGCTTAAGCGAATAGATGCTCCTATATGATAATTAAGAAAATTCGTAGGAAGATAAGATTTAGTGTTTGGATCCCTCGTCATATTTCGAGAATTCCAAAATTGAGTGAGAGCGTGATTAGCGATTTGTTTCCCTTAAGAATTGCTGAAAACTGGAAGACTCATTTCGAATTGCTTGACGTCCAAGGTTTAATTGCTGGAGATAATTCGTTTGGCGGGAACAAGAGCGCTCGATTTGTTTTTTTCGATGAAGAGGGAGATCAAGTAGGCGAAAAATTGTGTTTAACTCCCACATCAGGAAGGTCCACCATCGAATTAAGTTCAGAATTTCACCCCTCGATATCCACGGCTGCAACGTTCGCAGTTTTCCATGAAGGGGCAATAGAGAACCTAGATCTCGAAGAGAGCTTTTTGGCCGAACGTGGCTACACCTGCTATTCTCGGCTCAACTCTGAAATACGCGCATATGTGCACGGAAATTTTGATTCGCTGGCGTATAAAAAAGGTAAAATCCAAGCCATTGGAAATAAAGGCTTTTTGCCTCGGTTCTACACGGTGCAGCATCCGCTCAGGGGGCCGGCCAAGTATGAGTTTTTTCTTTCCAACCCCACCCCACGATCAGTAAAGGTCAAAATTTTTCATGGCGCAGAGGACAAAAAGTGGTGCGAAATTGAGCGTTTCAAACTACGCTCAAAGGGAAGTCGGATATTTAAAGTTGACAAGAGTGATGATAAAGCCACCTTCATTCGTATCAGGAGTCAGTTTTATCTCGGAAGACCTGTAGTTTTCAGGAGCTCGGGGCGAGGCCTGGATGTCTTCCACGGGTAAGATGAGGTATTTGTCCTATTTGTCGGTTTACCACGACATAGCAAGCTGTTTTTCGTAGAAGGGGTTGAGGCGGCGACGGTCGTCTCTGTAATACAAACCGGTATAGAAATAAGGGGCTCTTTAAGTGTTACTACGGAAGAAATCTACCTCCGCAGGTCTGAAAGTCTGGACCGTAGCGGAGCTTGGTGCTTTCTACACAGAGCACCGTAGTGAGCTAATCGCCCACGCCTCACGAATCCTAAAAGATAGAGCAACAGCTGAAGAAGTAATCCAAGATGCCCTGATCAAGGTCATGCTCGCCGCCCCTGAGCTTGAGTCCAAAGATCACGCCCTTGGCTATATGCATAGAACAATAGAGAACCTCTGTATCGATATCTTCCGTATGGAGGGTCGT
>Ga0169931_10005407_pt1 | contig 19458 bp, 17 predicted proteins | sample Kivu_15m_20L_FD_129675 | JGI IMG/M metagenome (GOLD analysis project Ga0169931, IMG submission 129675) | Freshwater microbial communities from Lake Kivu, Western Province, Rwanda to study Microbial Dark Matter (Phase II) - Kivu_15m_20L... | ecosystem: Environmental > Aquatic > Freshwater > Lake... | reverse complement strand
GGGAGAAGTACAGAAGGCCCGGGATCACCGGGCCGGAAGGTGTGAGGAGTGTGCGAGCCGTAGCCCCCACAACCTGAGGCTAGCGCCACCGCGACCCGTCGCTGGACGCAGCCGGGACGGTCGCGCAGATCGGAAACTCCCACGCATGTCGGGTCCCGCCGGCAGGGCGGAGGCTCCGGGAATGCGAGGAGCTATTTGCCCATGCCGAGCTGCTGGGCTTTCTGATACACCTTGCCCTCTGTGAGCAGCGAGGGAGCCACCACCACCTCCACCTGCTGCATCTCCTTCAGGGTGCGGGCGCCGAGGGTGCCCATCGAGGTGCGGATGCAGCCCAGCAGGTTCTGGGTGCCGTCGTCGAGACCGGCAGGACCGCGCAGGATCCGTTCCAGGCTGCCGGTGGTGCCCACCTTGATGCGGGTGCCGCGCGGCAGCACCGGGCTGGGGGTGGCCATCCCCCAGTGGAAGCCGCGGCCGGGAGCCTCGGAGGCCCGGGCGATCGGCGAGCCGATCATCACGGCATCGGCACCGCAGGCCAGGCACTTGCAGATGTCGCCACCGGTGACGATGCCGCCATCGGCCACCACCGGCACGTAGCGGCCGCTCTCCTTCTCGAAGTCGTCGCGGGCGGCGGCGCAGTCGGCCACGGCGGTGGCCTGGGGGATGCCGATGCCGAGCACACCGCGGGAGGTGCAGGCCGCTCCGGGGCCGATGCCCACCATCACGCCGGCGGCACCGGCCCGCATCAGCTGCAGGGCCACCTCATAGGTGACGCAGTTGCCGATCACCACCGGCACGCCCATCTCCCGGCAGAGCACGGCCAGATCGAGGCTCGCCTGCCCCTCGGGGCCGATGTGCTCGGTGCTCACCACCGTGGCCTGCACAAAGAAGAGATCGGCTCCGGCCTCGGCGATCGCCCTGCCGAACTTCAGGGCCGCCGCCGGCGTGGCGCTCACCGCCGCGATGCCGCCCTGCTGCCTGATCTGCCCGATGCGCAGCCGGATCAGGTCTTCGCGCACGGGCTGGCTGTAGAGCTCCTGCATCAGCGGCACGAACTCCTCCCGGCCCACGGCGGCGATCCGGTCGAGAACCGGCCCCGGATCGTCGTAGCGGCACTGCACCCCTTCGAGATTCAGCACCCCGAGGGCACCGAGCCGGCTCAGTTCCACGCACATGGCCACGTCCACCACGCCATCCATGGCGCTGGCGATGATCGGAATCTCCCGCCGGATACCCGCCAGGCTCCAACTGCTGTCGGTGACAGCCGGATCCACGGTGCGCTGGCCGGGCACCAGGGCGATCTCATCGATGCCGTAGGCGCGGCGCACGCTGCGGGATCGGCCCAGTTGGATGTTCACCGTCGGCGGAGACACAGTGGCCACAAACTATCAACCGGCCCCACGGCCCCCGGGCGCGAGCGCTGCACAGACGGGTGCCCTCAGCTGTCGCCGCGGAAGTCGTTCCAGCGCTGGCGCCAGCTGCTGAGGATCCGCTCCCGTTCGGAGCTGCGCACCAGACGGGTGAGGGAGAAGCGGAGCAGCGCGATCAGGCCCGCCAGCTGCAGCAGCCGCGGCAGCAGGGGCAGATCGCCGAGGGTATCGAGCAGGGCTCCGTAGAGGCGCAGCACCACGAGGGCCACCAGCAGGAGGCCGGCGGTGCGGAGCGGACCGCCCAGGGCGTTCCAGCGCTCCTGCAGCTGCACTTCCTCGATCCAGGCGCGCAGCTTGCCGAGCAGCAGCTCCCACTCGCCGCCCTCGCCCTCGCTGGCTGTCTCCAGCGCTGGCACAGGGATCGAGAGGGCCACGCCGGGCGGCGGCGGCGGCTCCGCGGCGGCTGGGGTGGGGAGCGGAGCAAGGGGCTCTGCTTCCGCCACGGCCGGAGGCTCGGGCTCTGCTTCCACAACCGCCGCAGGCGCGGGCTCTGTTTCAGCAAGAGCGGGAGACTCGGGCTCCGTTTCCGCCAGGGCCGGAGGCTCGGGCTCTGCTTCCACAACGGCCGGAGACTCGGGCTCTGTTTCAGCAGGAGCGGGAGGCGCAGCCGCTGCCTCCGGCTCAGCCTCCAGAGCCGCATCCACCGCGGGCTCCGGGTCCGGCAGGGCAGCCGCGGGATCGGGGGACAGCGGTGTTTCGGCCATGGAGCGCGGGGAGCACTGGGCGGAGCTTACGGCTGGATTCCGGCCCTGCCCCGGCCTGGCCTCGCCGCCTCCCTGATCCTGTGATCAGGCGTTGAGCGGCAGCAGCGCCGGCCTGGGGGAGAGCGGCAGCAGGGGCGGGCGCAGCGGGAAGCGGTTGGCGCGGAGGCGCTCGGCCAGATCGAGCGCTCCCTCCCGGGCCAGGCGAGGACTGTGGCTCGGCGCGGCCGGGATGCGGCGGCCATCGACCACGATCCCGCCGGCCTTGAGCGCCGCATACGACACCCCACCGAAGCTGGGCTTGATCCGGCGCGGGATCGAGACATCCAGCACCGGGGCCTCCAGAGCGCTGTCGGGGCAGGCGGCCTGGAGGGCGATCCGCTGATCGAGCAGCGGCACCGGGGCTGCCACCACCACCAGCAGGGCCCCGCCATGTCCCTCGAAATGGGCGGCCCTCAGCCAGCGCGGATCGAGATCATGCAGGTCCACACAAAGGGCAGCCACCGCTCCGGGGGTGCGGGCATGGCCGCTGGCGAGCCGTTTCGGCCGGGGCTGGTGGCCGCTGCCCGCCCCCAGCACCAAGCCGATCGCGCCACCCACCAGCACCGGCGAACCCGGCCCCAGCAGCGACAGCGCCGGCATCACCAGGCCGATGCTGTCGGCGCCCCCGCAGCTGTAGAGGGCCTGGGCGAACGGACCGAGCAGCGGGCCCCAGCCGGTGCGCAGCACCCCCTCGGCGCTGCTCAGGGCCACCACGCCATTTTCCGTGATGCCGCGGTGGAGCAGCAGCCGGCCCGCGCCGATCCCGTCGCGCCGCAGCCGGGTGTGGAGCTCGCGGCGCGGCTGCAGGCGGGTGCCCTCACCGGCGCTGCTCAGCTCCACGCTGCGGCCGGCCAGCAGACGCGCCAGCACCTGAGCGCCATCACCACGGCCGGCCTCGGCCGCGGCCGAGATCGGCAGCACCAGGTCTGCGGCAGCACCACCCGCCAGGGCAGGCACCCCATCGAGCTGGGGATCGCGCAGGCGGATCGGCGGATCGGTGGGGCCCAGATGCAGCAGCAGACTGGCCTGGTCGGTGAAGCCGGCATCCGCCGCCACCACCACATCGGTGCAGCGGTAGGCCTCCGCCAGGCCGGCCTCCGCCACCAGGGCCCGGTAGTCGGCAGCGAGGCGCACCTGCAGCTCTCCGCGCCGCTGCCGTTCCACCAGCGCCTCGGCGCTGCGGGGTGCAAGAGCCTGCTCCCCGCCGGAACCGGGGCGCGGAGCGGCGGCGGGATCAGCGCTGCCGTCTGGGGCGACGCCGCCGCGGGGGCTGCTGGCTGGAGCCATGGCCGCATGCGCAGGCAGTGGGGAGCTGCCCTCCAGCGTGGCGGCCCCGGCCCCGGCTGGCCAGCCGCCGGGGCCGTGCGGGCCCGCTGCCGCCGCACGGCGCCGGTGCGGCATGGCGCAGGCCTGTGGTTGGAGGAAGGGTGGGAGGATCCCTGCTTCGATAGACTGCTGCCAGTCCCTGGCGGTCGTGCATGGCGGATCCCACCGGACCCGGCGAGAACAGTCCCGGCGATTCCGACGGACGGATCATCCAGACCGATCTCCGCAACGAGATGTCGCGCTCCTACCTGGAGTACGCGATGAGCGTGATCGTGGGCCGGGCGCTGCCCGATGCCCGCGATGGCCTCAAGCCGGTGCATCGCCGCATCCTCTACGCGATGTACGAGCTCGGGCTCACCAGCGACAGGCCCTACCGCAAATGCGCCCGTGTGGTGGGTGAAGTGCTCGGCAAATACCACCCCCACGGCGACACCGCCGTGTACGACGCCCTGGTGCGCATGGCCCAGGACTTCTCGATGCGGCTGCCGCTGATCGACGGCCACGGCAACTTCGGTTCGGTCGACAACGACCCGCCGGCGGCGATGCGCTACACCGAGTCGCGGTTGCAGGCCCTCACCACCGACGCGCTGCTCGAGGACATCGAGAGCGAGACGGTCGATTTCATCGACAACTTCGATGGCTCCCAGCAGGAGCCCACGGTGATGCCGGCGCGCATCCCGCAGCTGCTGCTCAATGGCTCCACCGGCATCGCCGTGGGGATGGCCACCAACATCCCGCCCCACAACCTCACGGAACTGATCGACGGCCTGCTGGCCCTGATCGCCGACCCGGAACTCGACGACCGGGCCCTGATGGCGATCATCCCCGGCCCGGATTTCCCCACCGGCGGCCAGATCCTCGGCCGGCGCGGCATCCGCGAGACCTACACCACCGGCCGCGGCTCGGTGACGATGCGTGGCGTGGCCTCGATCGAGACGATCGAAGCGAAGGGTCGGCCCGACCGCGACGCGGTGATCATCACCGAACTGCCCTACCAGACCAACAAGGCCGCTCTGATCGAGCGGATCGCCGAGCTGGTGAACGACAAGAAGCTGGAGGGCATCGCCGACATCCGCGATGAAAGCGACCGCGACGGCATGCGGATCGTGATCGAGCTGCGCCGCGACGCCTACCCGCAGGTGGTGCTCAACAACCTCTTCAAGCTGACGCCGCTGCAGAGCAACTTCAACGCCTACCTGCTGGCGCTGGTGAAGGGTGAACCGGTGCTGCTCACCCTGCGGCGGATGCTGGAGGTGTTCCGCGATTTCCGCATCGAGACGATCGAGCGGCGCACCCGCTACCTGCTGCGCAAGGCGGAGGAACGCGATCACATCCTGCTCGGCCTGCTGATCGCCCTCGACAATCTCGATGCGATCATCGCCCTGATCCGCGCCGCTGCCGATACGGCCTCGGCCCGCCTGGGCCTGGTGGAGCAGTTCGGCCTGAGTGAGCTGCAGGCCGATGCGATCCTGCAGATGCAGCTGCGCCGTCTCACCGCTCTCGAGGCCGACAAGATCCGCCTGGAGCACGAGGATCTGCTGGCGAAGATCATCGACTACCAAGACATCCTCGCCCGCCGCGAACGGGTGCTCGGGCTGATCAGCGACGAGCTCCAGGCCATCCGGACCCGCTACGACTCGCCCCGCCGCACCGAGATTCTCGATCTGGAAGGTGGCCTCGACGACATCGACCTGATCGCCAATGAGCGTTCGGTGGTGCTGCTCACCGAGAACGGCTACCTGAAGCGGATGCCGGTGAGCGAATTCGAGGCCACCAGCCGCGGCACCCGTGGCAAGGCCGGCACCCGCAGCCAGGGGGAGGAGGCGGTGAAGCTGTTCATCAGCTGCAACGACCACGACTCCCTGCTGCTGTTCAGCGACCGCGGCGTGGTGTATTCGGTGCCGGCTTACCGGGTGCCGCTCTGCAGCCGCACCGCCAAGGGCACGCCGATCGTGCAGCTGCTGCCGATCCCCCGTGAGGAGGCGATCACCTCGCTGCTCTCGGTGGCAGCCTTCGACGACGCCATGCAGCTGGTGATGCTCACCAGCGGCGGCTTCATCAAGCGCACCCTGCTCTCGGCCTTCGCCAACATCCGCTCCAACGGCCTGATCGCCATCTCCCTCGAAGACGCCGACGATCTGCGCTGGGTGCGGCTGGCCCTCAGCGGCGACAGCGTGCTGATCGGCTCTCGCCGCGGCATGACCATCCACTTCCGCCTCAGCGACGAGGAGCTGCGGCCGCTGGGCCGCACGGCCCGCGGCGTGCGCGCCATGAACCTGCGCGAGGGCGACCGGCTGGTGAGCATGGATGTGCTTCCCGCCGAGCTTGCCGATCGCGTCGCCAGCAGCGCCGAAAGCGAAGCATCCGACGACGACGACAGCGAGGAGGTGGCGGCGAGCGATGGCCCCTGGGTGCTGGTGGCCAGCGCCAGTGGCCTGGGCAAGCGGGTGCCGGTGGATCAGTTCCGGCTGCAGAAGCGGGCCGGCATGGGGCTGCGCTGCATGAAGTTCCGCCGTGATGGCGACGAGCTGGTGGGCCTCAAGGTGCTGGGTGCCGGCGAGGAACTGCTGCTGGTGAGCGAGCGCGGCGTGATCGTGCGCATGCAGGCCGATGCGGTGCCGCAGCAGTCGCGGGCGGCCACGGGCGTGCGCCTGCAGCGGCTTGATGCCGGCGACCGCCTCGCCGAGGTGGTGCTGGTGCCGCCCGCCCCCGAGAGCGAGGCCGAGGCGGACGTGGCTGGGGCGGAGAGTGCCGGTTCCTTCACCCCGCCGCCTGATCCGGCCGCTGCCGCCGGCAGCGCCGAAACCGGCAGCCCCGGAGCCGATGCCACCGGCACCAGCGCCGACTCCGATCCCAACGGCGACACTCCCTGACCCCGTTCCCTCCAGCGACGTCTCCAACCACCGCCAGCGCCGTTTCCGCAGACTGCGACGTGCTCGTGGTGGGAGCCGGACCGGCGGGTCTGGCGATCGCCGCGGCCCTGGGAGCGCAGGGGCTGCGCGTGATCGGCCTCAGCGCCGGCGATCCCGCCGCAGCCTGGGTCAACACCTATGGCATCTGGGCCGGCGAGGTGGAGGCGCTGGGCCTGGCCCATCTGCTGTCGCACCGCTGGAGCGACACGGTGAGCCATTTCGGATCCGGCACGATCCGCCACGGCCGCGCCTACGGACTGTTCGACAAGGCGGCGCTGCAGCGTCACTGGCTGGAGCGGTGCGCAGCGGCCGGGGTGGAATGGCGCCGCGGCAGGGCCTGCTCTCTCCAGCATGACGACCGGCAGAGCACAATCCGCACCGCCGACGGTGAGACGCTGTGCGCCCTTCTCGTGGTGGATGCCAGCGGCCACGAGCCCGTGTTCGTGCGGCGCGGCAGCGATGGGCCGGTGGCCGGCCAGGCCGCCTATGGGATCGTGGGGCGCTTCAGCGCTCCGCCGATCGAGCCGGGCCAGTTCGTGTTCATGGATTACCGGCCCGACCATCTCAGCGAGGCCGAGCGGCAGGGTCCGCCCACCTTTCTCTATGCCATGGACCTGGGTGAGGGCGTGTTCTTCGTGGAGGAGACCTCCCTGGCCCTGGCCCCCGCCGTGCCCTTCGCCACGCTGCAGCAGCGCCTGCAGGCCCGCCTGGCCCACCGCGGCGTGGCGGTGGAGGAGGTGCTGCACGAGGAGTTCTGCCTCTTCCCGATGAATCCGCCACTGCCGGACCAGCGCCAGCGGGTGGTGGGCTTCGGCGGCGCCGGCGGCATGGTGCATCCCGCCTCCGGCTACATGGTGGGGGCGCTGCTGCGGCGGGCGCCGGATCTCGCCGGCGCCATCGCCGCCGCCCTGGCGGCAGGGCGGCGCGGCGAGGCCCTGGCGGCCTCAGCCTGGCAGGGACTCTGGCCACCAGAGCTGCGCTGGAAGCACGGCTTCTTCCGCTTCGGGCTGGAGAAGCTGATGCGCTTCGATGAGGCCCGGCTGCGCCACCACTTCCACACCTTCTTCCAGCTGCCTGATGCGCAGTGGTTTGGCTTCCTCACCAACACCCTGCCGCCCCGGGCTGTGCTGGCAGCGATGCTCGCCCTCTACGGCACAGCCCCCTGGGATGTGCGCTGGGGACTGATGGGCCTGCAGGGGAGGGAGGCGGCCCTGCTCAGCCGCTGGTTGCTCGGCTGAGCCCCTGGCTCCGCCACGATGCGCCTCTGACCCGATGCCTTCCCGATGGCGGCCTCCCTTCCCACTGCCTCCGACCTCCGCAGCGAGCTTCTGCACCTGCTGCGCGATCGTGGCCATCCCGGATCCGCCGCGGAGGCCCCACGTGTGCGCGAGCTGCTGCTGCAGCTCGAACGCCTGCAGCCCGCCAACCTCGTGAGCGAGAGCGACCGGCTGACCGGCGTCTGGGAGCTGCGCTGGAGCAGCGGCCGCCAGCCCTACCTGCTGGTGGCCCCCTGGCTGGAGAACCTGCAGGTGCTGGATCCGGCCCATGGCCGCGCGATAAACCTGCTGCGCCTCGCCGGCCCCCTGGGCCCGCTGGGGGGGATCGCCGTGCAGGCACGGATCGCCGTGGAGGGTCTGCAGCGGGTGAGCGTGCGCTTCGAGCGCGGCGGCTGGCTGGGGCCGAGGCTGGGGGAGCGGCGGCTGGAGCTGCTGCGGGAGGTGCGCCAGAGCTACCCCGCCTGGCTCGACATCACTGTGCTCGATGACAGGCTGCGGGTGTGCCGGGGCAATGCCGGCACCCTGTTTGCGCTGCTGCGGCGGCCTGAGCTGAACCCGGAAGATCTGTTCGCCCAAGGCAAAGACATGCATGCAGAGCCTGCCTAGGTTTGGGGCCGTTTCTGGAGCGGTTCGTGCCGTTGGCTGGAGACCCTTCCTCCCCCTCCGCTGACGCCCAGGCCGCCGGCACTGCCGTGGCCACTGCGCCGAGCAGCCGGCCATCCGGCACCGCTCCGAAGTGGCGCCTGCTCGTGAAGGTGGTGCCGCTCACCCTGCTGTTTGCGCTGGCGAAGCTGGTGGTTCACAGCCAGGGGCTGGAGCCCTGGGAATTCGATAGTGCCTGATGGGGCCCAGCCCTATGGCGCCGTGAGCGACAGCCTTGAAGCACTCAGCCAGGAGCTGGCCACGGTGCGCCAGGAAATTGGACCTCGTCCTCGTCGTCTTCCTCCTCAGCAGGTGGCCAGGCCAGGCTCACCACCACCGGCGCATGATCGCTGGGCTGCACATTGCCGCGCAGGCGGGCGTGGATGGTGCAGCCCAGGGCCAGATCGCGCAGCTCGGGATCGAGATAGATGTGATCGATGCGCCAGCCGCGGCCGGTCTCCCAGCCGCCGCTGCGGTAATCCCACCAGCTCCAGTGGCCGCTCTCGCTCTCGAACAGGCGGAAGGCATCGTCGAGGCGCCCGTCCAGGGCGGCGCGCAGGGCATCGCGCTCGGCAGCGCTGGCCATGATGCCGCCGCTCAGTCGGGCGGGATCATGAATGTCGCGATCCTCGAGGGCGATGTTGAAATCGCCCACCATCACCAGCGGATCGCCCTGCTGCGTCAGTGCCACCAGGTAGCGCCGCAGGCAGGCCAGCCATTCGAGCTTGAAGGCGTATTTGTCCGAGCGCAGCGAGGAGCCGTTGGGCACATAGAGATTGAGCACCCGCAGCCCCTCGATCCGGGCGCTGATCACCCGGCGCTGCTCTTCCAGCCGCAGCGCTTCGCCATCGCCGGGCAGCAGCGGCGCAAAGCCCACCTGCACATCCTCGAGCGGCAGCCTGCTGAGGATGGCGACGCCGTTGTAGGCCTTCTGGCCGCTGATCGCCAGCCCGTAGCCGCGGGCCTCGAAGGCCTCTCGGGGAAACAGGGCGTCGGCCACCTTGGTCTCCTGCAGGCAGACCACCTCTGGGGCTTCGGCCTCCAGCCAGGCCAGCAGTTGATCGAGGCGTGTGCGCACCGAGTTCACGTTCCAGGTGGCGATCCGCATGCTCGGCTGCCGGCGTCAATTCCTTCTAGATTCGCTTCCTGCGTTGCCGCTGTGTCCTCCGCCATGGCTCTGCTGCTGTCTCGCCGCTCCGCGATCCGCACCGCCACCCGCCACGGCGACAGGGCCGGCGCCGGGGCCGGAATCCTGATTCAGCCTCGCCGCAGAGGCACCGCCGGCCGTGAACTGCTGGCGCTGCTGCTGCTCGGGGCCGGCGGCACGTTCAACGGGTCACCCGCCGCTGCGCAGCAGGCGGGATACGGCCAGACCCTCGGCGGCCCGAGCACCCCGCAGGAACGCCGGATGTTCGGCAACGGCAGCTCGGGCCCGGGTGGGGGCAGCGGCGCTCCAATCGATGCACGCAATCCGCTCGATCTGATCAATCAGCTGCGCCGCGGTTCCGCCATGGACGACGCCACCCCTCCGGCATCGGCCGTGGACAGGGCTCTCAGGGACCTGGAGGAGACGAAGGGGGCTCCGGCTTCTCCCCCGGGGACGACCCCTGGGGCTTCGCTGAAGGCGCCCTGAGCTTCTCCAGCCCCCAGCTGGCGGCAAGGGCCTCCAGCCTGGGATCGGGTTTGTCTGGATTGCTTCCCCGGGCCTGGGCCTTGCGCAGCGCCTCCAGGGCGCCATCGCGGTTGCCACGCCCATGGCGGAGCAGGGCCAGGCCCACCATCGGCCGCTGGTCCTGGGGAAACGCATCCGCCAGTTCGCGGTAGGTGACTTCGGCGGCGGCTGGAGACCCTCTCTTCTGCTGAAGATCCGCCAGCAGCAGGCCGATACCGAGCGCAGCCGGCTTCGGTTCAGGACGGATCAGGCCGCCGTAGAGCGACTTCACCCGAGCCTCGGCATCAGCGGCACGGTTCTGCTCAAGACGGATGAGGGTGAGCAGCTGCAGGGCCTCCACCTGATCGGGCTGGCGGTTGAGGATCTGGCGCAGCTCCCGCTCAGCGCCGCTGCGGTCTCCCTGATCCCGCCGCAGCTCCGCCAGCATCAGCCGCAGCGACCAGCGATCGGGGGCCTGATCGGCCATCGACTCCAGCATGGCCATCGCCTCGCCCTTGCGGTCGAGACCGACCAGCAGCTCCAGCAGGCGCTGGCGGTCCATGTCGCTGGCCTCGCCGCGCTGCAGCTTGCCCTCCAGGCGACGAGCCTCCTGAGACAGGGCGGCTCGCTGGCCGTCCTCCGGCCTGGATCCCGCCTGCTGGCGCCCGAGCCACCAACCGCCACCGAGCGCCAGTGCGGCCAGGAGCAGGGCGCCTGCCGCCGTCCAGACGAGGCCGGCTCTGCTGCGGGAGGAGGAGATCATCCAGGTTCGGCAGAGGCCGCGTCTGCACAGCCGGCAGGGGCCGGAGAAGCGCTCTGCGGAGGCTACCTGCAGCCCTGGCTACATTGGCCGGCACCAGGAGCCCGCCTTCGGCAGGACCACGCACCCTCCATGCGCCAGCACCCCATTTCGCCGGTCACCGAACCGATGCAGTACCGGGCGATCGGCCTGGTGCGGGGGGTGTATGTGCCCTCCGACCCGGAGCAGCTCACCCGTGGCGTGATCCGCACCGACGACGGCAGCGAACTCGAGGCCGTGGTGCTCGGACGCCTGCTCACCCTGATCCGCCGGCACCTCGATCTCAGTGCCCCCCATCTCTGGGTGGTGTACCCGCGCAGTCGCGATGAAACCCAGCTGCACCTCCAGATGGTGGGGGTCTGGGAGCCGAGCACCCTGGCCGCCGCTCAGGAAGCCGGCGAGGATCCGGAGCCGGAGGCCCGGGCCGGCGACGAACCCGACGAGGGTGACGGCTGGTTCTCGGTGCGGGGGGAGCTGATCTACACCCGCCCTGAGACCGGTGATCTGGTGGTGAAGGTGCGCCAGAAACCCCGCGCCGACGGCAGCCGCCCGATCCCCTTCAAATTGCAGCTGCGCGGAGCGGTGCCGCTGGAGCATCTGCGCCACTTCGTGGCGCTGGATCTGCGCCGTCAGGGCCAGCAGCTGGCCGTGGAGAAGCTGGAGGTGATCGGCCCGCTCGCCCAGCGCGGCACCCGGGGCGGCAAGAGCCGCCGGGGCGGCGGCGGTGCGGCCGGTGGAGGCGGTGACCGCAGCGGTGGCGACCGCAGCGGCGGTGACCGCAGTGGCGGCAGCCCGGCCCGCAACCATGGGCGGGCGGTCAGCCGCCCGGGCCGCTGAGGGTGGGGGAGGCACGATGAGAGGGGCCCTCACCGCCGGCCTCGCGGTGCTGATCACAAGCCTGATGGCGGTCGTGGGACCCCTGCTCGGGCTCTCCCCCTGGGTCACCAGCCTGCTGGTGCTGGCCGGGCTGGGAGCACTCACGCTGGATGCGGCCCGCTTCGGCGGCCGCGGCGGCCACCTGCTGGCCGAGGCCCTGCCGGGTGGCCTCGGGCGCCTGCGCCGGATCGCCCTGCATGAGGCCGCCCATGCCCTGGTGGCCGCCGAGGAGGGGGTGCCGGTGGCAGCGGTGCACGTGGGTAGCCTGGCCTGCCTGCGGGCGGGCCTGGCGGCCGGCGGCACCACCGTGCTCGAGCCCCCCGCCAGCGCCCGGCTGCCCCTCGACGATCTGCGCCGCTGGAGCCGCGTGCTGCTGGCCGGCATGGCGGCCGAGAGCCTGATCTACGGCAGCAGCGAGGGCGGCGCCGACGACCGCTCCCTGCTCGGCCGGCTCTGGGGACTCTCCGGCCACGACGTTGCGACAGCCCAGCGTGAGCAGCGGCGTGCGCGCCGTGAGGTGGAGAGCTGGCTGCGGCAGAGACAGAGCCGCCTCGAGGAGGAGGCGGAAGGCCTTGCCCGCAGCGCTCCAAGGCTCGGCTGGCCGGCTGCGGCGCCTGTCGCTCCGGCCCGATGAGGCTGCTCCGGATCGATTGCCCCACCGGCCTGGCCGGCAACATGCTGCTGGCGGGGCTGGTTGATCTGGGGGTGTCGGAGCGGGTGGTGGAGGCGGCCCTGGCAGATCTGGGGCTGGCGGGCCGCTACCGCCTCGCGCTGGAGAACCGTCGCAGCCACGGTCTGCGCGGCCTCCATCTCACGGTGGAGAGCCTGGAGGCCGATCCACCCCACCGCACCTGGGGGTCGCTGCGCGGGCAGATCGAGGCGTCGCGGCTGGAGGTGCGGCTGAAGGAGCGGGTGCTGGCGGTGTTCGGCCTTCTGGCCGAGGCCGAGGCGGCCGTGCATGGCCAGCCGCCGGAAGCGGTGCACTTTCACGAGGTGGGCGCGCTTGACGCCCTCGTGGATGTGGTGGGTGTTTGCGCCGCCCTGCAGGAGCTTGCTGTGCAGCAGATCCACTGCGGCATCCCCCCCGCCGGCCACGGCAGCGTGCGCACGGCCCACGGCACGCTGCCGCTGCCGGCCCCGGCGGTGCTCGAGATCGCCCGGTTGCGCGGGCTGCCGCTGGGCTCGGCCGAAGGCTTTCCGCCGGGGGAACTCACCACCCCCACGGGCCTCGCCCTGGTCGCCTGCTGGGCCGACCGGTTCGGGCCGGCGCCGGCCCTGGTGCCCCTGCGCCTGGGTGTGGGCCTGGGCAGCCGCAGCCTCGACCGGCCGAATCTGGTGCGCCTCTGCCTGGCACGGCCCCTGGCGGACCCGGAGCCGGGCGCGGCGGCCATCGCCGGCCAGCCCGCGGAGGATCCAGGCCAGGCCGGCGATGGCGAAGATCTGGAGGAGTTGGTGGAGCAGCAGGCCCAGATCGACGACGCCACCGCCGAGGATCTGGCCTTCCTGGCGGAGGCCCTGCGCCAGGCCGGAGCCCTGGAGGTGTTCAGCCAGCCGGTGGCGATGAAGAAGGGCAGAACCGGCACGCTGGTCACGGCGCTGCTGCCGCCGGAGCGGGCCGGCAGGCTGCGACAGGTGTGGTGGCGGCACAGCGGCAGCCTGGGGCTGCGCGAGACGCTCCAGCGCCGCTGGCGGCTGCCCCGTGAACACGACCGGCTGGCGACGCCCCTCGGGGAGGTGCGCCTCCGCTGGGCTGCGCTCCCCGATGGCCGCTGGCGCGCGAAACCCGAGTACGACGACATCGCCGCCCTGGCCCGTTCCCACGGCCTGGGGCTGGATCAGGTGAGGCAGCTGGTGGCCGAGGCCCTGGCACAACGCGGCGAGGAGCGTCGCCCGCTGCCGGCACCCGACCGGAGCCCGGAGGGCAGCGGAACGCCATGATCCATGCCATGAAGGGAACGCTGCGATCTCTGCGTGGTCTCCTGCGGGAGCGATGGCGGGCCAGGCGGCTGCCCTCACTCCCGGGCGGGCTGCGGCCCTGGATCACGCTCGCCAGCTTCGGATTCGTGCTGTCGGCCCTGTTCAGCCATGGCCGGCAGCTGGTGCAGCTCGGTCTTGATCCCCAGGGCTGGCTGTGGCTGCTGCTGGGGGTGGGGCTGAGCCTGCTGAGCGTGGTGGCCAACGGGGTGGCCTGGAGCATCCTGCTGCGCTGGCTGGGGGAGCGGCCCCGCGGCGCAGAGGCGGTGGCCCATTTCATGCTGACCAACCTGCGCAAGTTCCTGCCCGGAGGGATCTGGCATCTGGCAGCCCGCCTGCAGGACCTGCGCCGCGGCAACGCCGGCCTGGAGGCACCGCTCGAAGGCTCCAGAGCCCTGCTGGCGGTGGTGCTTGAGCCGCTGCTGGCGGCCACTGCCGCCCTGGCCCTTGCCGCCAGCGGGGGCTGGCAGGGCGGCCTCGGGCTGCTGGGCCTGCTGCCCCTCGGCCTGCTGTTGCCGCGCTGGCTCTCGCCGCTGCTGGAGAAACTGGAGCGGCGCAAGGCCCGCGAACTCGGCCGGCAGCTCGAAGCCCCTGTGGAGGCCGGCCAGCCCGCTGTGCTCCCGGGCTATCCCTGGCAGCCGCTGCTCGCCGAGGCGGCCTTCCTGCTGCTGCGCTTCGCCGGCTTCGCGTGCTGCGTGTGGGCCTTCGATCTGCAGCTCACGATCGGCTGGCCGGTCTGGCTGGCGGCCTTCGCCCAGGCCTGGACGGTGGGCCTGGTGGTGCCCGGCGCGCCGGGTGGCCTGGGGGTGTTCGAGGCGGTTCTGCTGCTGCGTCTGGGGGGTCTGCTGCCGGCGGCACCGCTGCTGGCGGTGGCCCTCAGCTACCGGCTGATCGCCACCCTGGGCGACCTGCTGGCCGCCGGTCTGGCCGATCTCGACAGCCGGCGGCCCTCCGCTGCGGGCCCTGGATCCGGCGCGGGTGCGGCCAGCGCCGCCGGCCCTGGGGCGGGCGGCAGCGTGGAAGCCAGCCCTGGGGCGGGCGGCCCCGTCGCGGCTGGCAACCCTTCTCAATAACGTCTACTCTTGCGAAGAGCTGCCGGGAGCATGGGTGAAGGGCCTGCGGACCAGCCTGCATGAGCGTGGCCGGCGCCTCACCCCCCAGCGTCAGCGGGTGCTGGCCCTGTTTGAGGAGATCGGTGCCGGCCGCCATCTGAGCGCCGAGGATGTGCATCAGCAGCTGCGCGGCGGCGAGGGCGGCGTGTCGCTGGCCACCGTGTATCGCACGCTGCGCCTGCTGAGCTCGCTCGATCTGCTGCAGGAGCTGGAGCTTCCCGATGGCGGCCGCCGTTTCGAGCTGGCGGGTGAGGCCCAGCATCGCCACCATCACCACCTCGTGTGCGTGCGCTGCGGCCGCACCGAGGAGTTTGAGAATGCCGCCGTGCTCGCGGCCGGCGCCGAGGCCGCCGAATCCCTGGGCTTCCGGCTGCTCGAATGTGTGCTCAACGTGCGTTCCCTCTGCCCGGGCTGCGCCTCTGCCCCTGCGCCCTGATCAGCCTGGCTCATGGGCCCGCGGCGCCGGTGGGGAGCGGCGGCCGAGGTGGGAAAGGGGCGGAAGCGCTGCTGAGTGGAGCCTGGATTTCAGCGCAGACTGAGCAGGCGATGGTCAGGCTGTTGCACCACCGGAGCAACCACGAAGTCGCGCATTCGTTGCCGCAGATCCGATGCGAATCGCCCAGATCGCTCCACTCTGGGAAAGCGTTCCGCCCGCGCTTTACGGAGGAACAGAGCGGGTGGTTCATTATCTCAGCGAGGAGCTTGTCCAGCGCGGCCATGCGGTCACCCTCTTCGCCAGCGGCGACTCCCGCAGCAGCGCCGAACTGCGCGCCTGCATCCCCCGCGCCCTGCGCCTCGCCGGAGCCGAGCAGGATCCGCTCTGCCAGGGGCTGATCCAGCTCGATCAGCTGCTCGCCGAGGCCGATCGCTTCGACATCCTCCATTTCCACACGGCACCCCTTCACTACCCGCTGCTCGGCAGGCTCGATCGGCCCTTTCTCGACACCCTGCACGGACCACTCCAGGGACCGGCGGCGGCCTGCCTGCACCGCCATTTCAGCGCGGTGCCCCTGGTCTCGATCTCGCAGGCCCAGCGGCAGCCGCTGCCGGAGGCCCGCTGGCTCGGCACGGTGCATCACGGTCTGCCCGCGATGCTTTACAGGGCCAGCGACAACCCGGAGGCCTACCTCGCCTTCGTGGGGCGGGTGTCGCCGGAGAAGCGGCTCGACCGGGCGATCGCGATCGCCACGGCGGCGGGGCTGCCGCTGCGGGTGGCCGCCAAGGTGGATCGGGCCGATCAGACCTACTGGCGGGAGGTGATCGAGCCGCTGGTGCAGGGGAACCCGCTGGTGGAGTTCATCGGCGAAGTGGATGACGCCGGCAAGCAGGCCCTGCTGGGAGGAGCCCTGGCGCTGCTCTTCCCGATCGACTGGCCCGAACCCTTCGGCCTGGTGATGATCGAGGCCAACGCCTGCGGCACTCCCGTGATCGCCTGGCGCATGGGCTCCACCCCGGAGATCATCCGGCCGGGCCGCAACGGCTGGCTGGTGGATTCGATCGAGGAGGCGGTGGCGGCCGTCTCTGCGATCGAGCGCCTGAGTCGCGCCACGGTGCGGGCCGAATTCGAGCGGCGCTTCACGGCCGCCCGGCAGGCGGAGGAGTACGAAAGGCTCTACGAGCTGCTCCTGCAGCAGCACCGCTGTGGCTCGGGCGCGGCCGCGGGCGGGCCCATGATCTCCACCGGCGGCGAGGCCCTGAGCCGCATGCGCGCCGGCCTGGGCCGCAGCGGCAGCGGCCCCGCGCACGCCCGTGGGCTCCATGCGGCATGACCAGCTGCCCCCGTTCGTGCTCAAGGACGGGGAGACCTTCGCGATGCTCGACCCCCGCGGCGAGATCGATCCGAGCAGCCATCCCGATTCGGGCATCTTCCACCGCGGCACCCGCCAGGTGAGCCGCCTGCAGCTGCTGCTCTGGGATCAGCCGCCGCGGGTGCTGAGCTCCACGGAGCGCGGCGAGATGGGGCTGCACGTGAGCCACCTGAGCAACGAGAGCTCCGCAGGCGCGGCACCCTCGCAGGGATCGCTGCATCTCGAGCGCAGCAGCCTCGTCACCGCCGACAGCTGCCTGCAGCAGCTGAGCTTCACCAGCTTCGAGCCCACGCCGCTGCGGGTGCCGATCAGCCTGCGCTTCGACGCCGATTTCCGCGACATCTTCGAGGTGCGCGGCATCGAGCGGGCGCGGCGGGGGGAGCGCAGCCGCCAGGGGCGTGCCGATGGGCTGGTTCTCACCTACCACGGCCTCGACGGCGAGGCACGCCGCACCCGCCTGCGCCTCGGGCTGCCTCTCACGGAGCGGGGCGAGGGCCACCTGGGCCTGCAGCTGGAGCTCGAACCGCGGCTGACGCGCCGCCTCTGCCTGGTGATCGAGTTCGGGCCGGCGGTGGCGGAGCCTCTGGCCGCTGAGGGCGCCGCCGCGAGCCCGGAGGCCTGCTTCGATGCAGCACTGGCGCTCACGATCGAGCGCTTCGCCGCGGCGCGGCGACGGGCGGCTGCGGTGGTGAGCGACAACGCGGCTCTGAATCAGTGGCTCAACCGCAGTTCTTCCGATGTGCATCTGCTCTCGAGCCACCACGAGCATGGCCCCTATCCCTATGCCGGCGTGCCCTGGTTCAGCTGCCCCTTCGGCCGCGACGGCCTGATCACGGCGCGGGAGATGCTGCTGGTGGAGCCGCGGCTGGCCCGGGGGGTGCTCGGCTTTCTGGCGGAGAACCAGGCCAGCGGCAGCGATCCGGCCTGCGATGCCGAGCCGGGCAAGATCCTGCACGAGGCGCGGCTGGGTGAGATGGCGGCGCTGGGAGAGGTGCCGTTCCGGCATTACTACGGCACGGTGGATGCCACACCGCTGTTTCTGATGCTGGCGGGTGCCTATCTGCGCCGCAGCGCCGACCGCGCCTTTCTGCTCTCCCTGCTGCCCGCCCTCGAGGCCGCGATCGCCTGGATCCGTGCGGCCGAGGCGGCCAGCCCCGATGGCTTCCTGCGCTACCGGTGCGCCGCCCGCGGCGGCCTGCGCAACCAGGGCTGGAAGGATTCGGATGATGCCGTGCACCATGCCGACGGCCGCCTTGCCGCCGGTTCGATCGCCCTGTGCGAGGCGCAGGCCTATGCCTTCGGGGCACGCCGGGCCCTGGCCTCGATCCTGGAGCGGCTCGGCCATCCGGCCGCTGCCGCCCCGCTGCGGGAGGAGGCCGAGCGGCTGCGCCACCGCTTCCAGGCGGCCTTCTGGTGCCAGGAGCTGGGCGCCGATGCGCTGGCCCTTGATGGCGAGGGGCAGGCCTGCGCGGTGCGCAGCTCGAATGCCGGCCACGCACTGCTCACCGGCCTCGCTCCGCCCGATGCGGCCGCCTCGGTGGCCCGCCAGCTGCTCGCCCCCTCAAGCTTCAACGGCTGGGGCATCCGCAGCCTCGATGAGCGGGAGCAGCGCTACAACCCGATGAGCTACCACAACGGCTCCGTCTGGCCGCACGACAACGCCCTGATCGCCCTTGGGCTTGCCCGCTATGGCTTCACCCGCGAGGCGATGCAACTGTTCAGCGGCCTGTTCGACACCGCCCGCGCGATGCCGATGCTGCGGCTGCCGGAGCTGTTCTGCGGCTTTGCCCGCCGCGACGATGAAGGCCCCACCCACTACCCGGTGGCCTGCAGCCCGCAGGCCTGGGCCAGCGGCAGCGTGTTTGCCCTGCTCGAAGCGATGACCGGGCTGGCGATCGGCAGCGACCCGGAGAGCGGCCGGATGCGGGTGCGCTTCCGCCACCCCGTGCTGCCCGCCGGGATCAACCGGCTGGAGATCGATGGGCTCCGGCTGGGCGAGGAGGAGATCGCCCTGCAGCTGCATCGCAGCGAACACGACGTGGGCGTGCTGGTGCTGCGCCGCAGCCCGGGGGTGGACGTGCTGATCGAGAAGTGAGCGGGGCGGCTGGAAACAGGCGACTGGAGGCGGGCGGCGGGCGCGCGACAGGTTTTGCGACAGGCGGTGAAGGGTGGGAATGGGCCGGCCAGGGCAGGGCGGGGCGGCCAGGGCAGACCAGGGCGGGTCAGGCCAGGACAGGGCAGGGCGGGTCATGCCAGGCCAGGGCGGGGTGGGGCCGTTTGTTGCGAACCGCTCGCAGCTGCCTCGGCGGCCAGCTACGATTGCGAGTCATTCGCAATAACGCGTTTCCTGTCGCGAGCCCGATGCAGTTCCGCTTCCTGCCCGACCGCCCCGTCGCCGCCCTGCGCCTCACCCCCGGCCAGTGTGTGCTGCTCGATCCAGCCGCCCGCAGCGGCTGCAGCTGCCTCGAGGTGCTGGAAGGCATCGCCCGCGTCTACTGCCCGTGCGAGGAGACCGAGGGGATGACCCTGGCCTTCCTGCAGAGCGGCGATCAGCTGCGCACCGACCGCCTCTGCAGCGAGGGGGTGTGCGTGGAGGCGCTCACGCCTTTGAGCTTCCGCAGCGATGCCGAGCCTGTTCCCGGCCAGGGCTTCGATGCCGTGAACGAATGGACGCTGCAGCTGCTGCGCATCCGCCATCTGGGCAGCGCCGACCAGCGCCTGCACGCCCTGCTGGGGCTGCTGGTGCGGCGGCTGGGCCATCGCCGCGGCGACTGGTGCGACCTGCCCTTCCGCCTCACCCACGAGCGCATCGCCGAACTGATCGGCACCACCCGGGTCACCACCACCCGGCTGCTGTCGCGCATCCGGCGCGAGCAGCTGCTACTGGTGCCGAGCGGAGAGGCCGGCCTGC
>Ga0169931_10005406_pt1 | contig 19461 bp, 19 predicted proteins | sample Kivu_15m_20L_FD_129675 | JGI IMG/M metagenome (GOLD analysis project Ga0169931, IMG submission 129675) | Freshwater microbial communities from Lake Kivu, Western Province, Rwanda to study Microbial Dark Matter (Phase II) - Kivu_15m_20L... | ecosystem: Environmental > Aquatic > Freshwater > Lake... | reverse complement strand
TCTCGCGCGCGTCAGTGCGGCCTCGTCAGGGTTACCGATGGCGCTGACGATCGCTTCCGGCGCCTCGACAGCCTGAAGGGCAGGGCGCGCTTGAGGCGCCATATTACTCACACCTGCGTGCCCGAGCGTTTCGAAGGCATTGTCCGGCAGTTGCGCAGTAGCCGGGAACTGACCGTTCCATCGTGGTTCGATACTGCGGATGCGCACGTCGAGCGGTGGGTGTGTGGAAAAAAGGCCACTGAAAAAACGCCGTGTAGCTACTGCGCCAAAGAAGAGATGGCTCGCTTCATTGGCCTGGTTGTTGTTGACGTTGGAGCCTGCAGTGAATCCGCCGATTTTTTTCAGCGCGCCGGCGATTCCTTCGGGGTTGCGAGTGAATTGCACTGCCGCAGCATCGGCGAGGAACTCACGTTGGCGACTGACCGCAGCTTTGATCATGTTGCCAAAAAAAGTTCCGCCGTAGCCGATGACCACCAGCCCGAGACCAAAGCCGATCGCGGCCAAGCCGTTCTTGTGACTGTTGCCACCCTCTCGAGCAATGGTCCGGCCAATCAGGCCGATGAAAAGAATGCCGTGCAATACGGCGATGAGGCGAAGGTTTAGGCGCATGTCGCCGTTCAGGATGTGACTGAACTCGTGCGCGATGACGCCCTGTAATTCCTCGCGGTTGAGGGTTTCAACGGTGCCGCGGTTCACGCCGATCACCGCATCGGCGATGGAATGGCCTGCGGCAAAGGCGTTGATGCCCGGCTCATCCAGGACATAGACCGGTGGTACCGATGTGCCGGACGCAATCGCCATTTCTTCAACCACGTTGAGCAGACGGATTTCCTTGAAATCAGCCTGCTCGCGGGTGACGAGGCGACCGCCGAATGATTCGGCAACAACACGCCCGCCACCGCGCAGACGAAAGTACTTGTATAGCGTGGCAACGCCGACGATGCCGAGTACGCCGATCGTGATAAAGGCCCAGGATTCCCCTGGTATTGCGGCAAGCAGACCCACGGTGGATGGATCTGCCGTCGGTGAAGTGCTGTCCCCACCCAGAAAAAACATGAACCCGACGAGCAGGTTCGTCAGCAGCACCAGAGTCAAAACCGCTGCAACAAATAACAGACCGAGCTGCCAGGTGCGGCGGCGCGCGGCGTCCTGGGCCTTGAAAAAATCCACTGATCAGTCAGGTCAGAACGAAACCTTTGGTGCGGCCTGCATTGCCGCACGATCTTCATATTCCAGGAGCTCAGCGTCGGCGCCATGGCCGAACATTCCGGCAAAGATCACGGGCGGGAAGGTTTGTTTGTACGTGTTGTACTCGGTGGTCTGATCGTTGTACGCCTGCCGTGCAAACGCCACCTTGTTCTCCGTTGAGGTCAGTTCTTCGGAGAGTTGCATCATGTTCGTGTTGGCCTTGAGGTCGGGGTAAGCCTCGACCACAACGTTGAGCCGTGCCAGCGCGCCACCCAGCGCTCCTTCAGCAGCACCGAGTTCTTTCATCGCGGATGCACTGCCAGGATTCTGCGAGGCGTGTTGCAAGCCGGTCATCGCCTGGTTGCGTGCGGCAATCACTGCTTCAAGGGTTTCCCGTTCGTGTTTGAGATATCCCTTGGCCGTTTCGACCAGGTTAGGGATCAGGTCATAACGCCGCTTGAGCTGAACTTCCAGTTGCGCAAATGCATTCTTGAACCGGTTCTTCAGCGTCACCAGCTTGTTGTAGATGGAGACCAGCCAGAACGCGAGTACGGCCAAAACCACGAGAATGATGATCAGTTCCATAGTCCGTTCCTTGAGTTGAGGGAGTGTTGAAGTGTCTCGTCAGTCCGGCAGACCGAGCACACGTTTGGCGATGACATTGAGCTGAACTTCGCTGGTACCCCCTTCAATGGAGTTGGCTTTCGACCGCAACCATTGGCGTGGAGTCACCAGTTCCTTTTCATCGAACTCAGCTCCGCCCCAGCCTAGGCTGCGGGTACCCATGAGGTCGAGCATCAGATCGTACTTGCGCTTGTTCTGCTCGGTTCCATAGAACTTGAAGATGGATGCCAGGTTCATGTCGGCCTTGCCGGCCTTGGCTTCTTCATAGGAACGACCGAGCGTGAGCTGGAAGGCGCGGTCGTTCTGTCGATGGTTGATCACCTTGTCACGGAATGCCGGATCGGCGATACGCCCGTCTGCTGTCTTGCCGATGTATTCGCGGGCGATATCGTGCAGTTGCCTTCCGGTGCCACCGAGCGCCGAGTTGCCACCAATGCCGGAGATCATCTGGCGCTCGTGCTGCAACAGCGCCTTGGCAATGGTCCAGCCATGGTTGAGTTTGCCGACCAGCTGATCCTTCGGCACCTTCACGTTGTCGAAGTAGGTCTGGCAGAACGGTGACGAGCCGCTGATCAGGGGAATCGGTGAGGTGGTTACTCCGGGTGATGTCATATCGAAGAGCAGGAAGCTGATGCCTTCGTGTTTTGGTGCCTTGGTGTCGGTTCGCACCAGGCAGAAAATCCAGTCTGCGTAGTTGGCGTAAGAGGTCCAGATCTTCGAGCCATTCACGAGCCAGTGATCGCCCTTGTCTTCAGCCTTGGTCTGCAAGCCTGCGAGATCCGATCCTGCGCCAGGTTCCGAATATCCCTGACACCAGCGAATCTCGCCCCTCACGATGGATGGCAGGAATCGCTGCTTCTGTTCTTCGCTGGCGTATTCGAGCAGGACCGGGCCCAACATCCAGATGCCAAAGCTCTGCAGCGGCGAGCGGGCATTGATGCGGCGCATCTCTTCTTCGAGAACCTTGTTCTCTTCCGCGGTCAGGCCGCCACCACCATAGGCCTTTGGCCAGCGGGGTGTGGTCCAGCCTTTTTCCGCCATGCGATCGAGCCAGAGTTTTGAATCCGGATTGGTATAGGCCGCGTTGCGGCCACCCCAGACGGCCTCTTCTTCGCCGCCCGGTGTGCGCATGGATGCCGGGCAATTGGCGTCGAGCCAGTTCTGTGTTTCCCGGCGGAACGTTTCGATGTCAGCCACGGTGAGCTCCCAGTGAATCCGCTGGATTTTAATTGAAGCGGATGCGGCGTTATAGTCGCGGGCTTCCGTGGCGTTGCCAACAATCGACAGGATCACACCATTTGAACGTTTTCCGGGATCTTCAATACGCACGCCAACATGGATGCAAGCATGGTTAGTTGGGACAGCCGCACCTTTCGCAACACGATGGGGCAGTTCAGCACGGGCGTAGTCATTGCGACCGGAATGTTGCGAGGAGAACCCGCTGGCTTCGCCGCTCAGTCGTTTGTGTCCCTCTCACTGGATCCTCCGCTGATTGCGCTGTGTCCGGGCAAGACCAGTACCAGCTGGCCCAAACTGCGTGAAGCCGGCAAGTTCTGCATCAACGTGCTTGCGGCAGATCAGAAAGCGGTATGCGACACCATGGCGAAGAGTGGCATCGACAAGTTCGCCAGCATTCCCTGGCGCACCGGCACAACCGGCTCACCGATCATCGCGGGTGTGATCGCGTGGATCGATTGCGAGGTTGAAGCGGAACATGAAGCCGGGGACCACACCATTGCCGTGGGTCGAGTAGTCGATCTCGGTGTTGATGCCCCGGAAAAATCGCCATTGCTGTTTTTCCAGGGCCGTTACGGTTTGTTTACGGGGTTGTAACCGGTGCGGTGCCTCGCGGCTGGCGCGAGGCTCAGGTCCTTTAACGGATAATCGCTTCCAGTGCCTCCCAGTGCAGATCACCGAAAGTGCCATTCGGATTGACCGGCTGGATGCAGACGTGATCCGCACCCGCATCGAAGTGCTCCTGGATACGGGCCTTGATGCGATCCACGTTGCCCCAGGCGAAGGTGGCGTCGATGAACTTGTCAGAGCCACCGTTCCCGAGATCGTCTTCGGTTAACCCCGACCGCAGCCAGTTGTTGCGGTAGTTGGGCAAACCGAGATAGATCGAAGCCACCGGTCGAGCGAGCTTGCGTGCGGTCGCTGCATCTTCACAAAGCACCACCTTCTGCTCCACACACAGCAGTGGCCCTTTACCCATCACTTTGCGCGCCATGGCGGTGTGCTCGGGTGGGGAGAAGTAGGGATGCGCGCCGTTGGCCTTCGTCGCGGCCAGTTCCAGCATCTTCGGTCCGAGCGCAGCGATCACGGTCTGGGGTTTTTCCGCAGGCTGTGCGCCCTGATAGGGAGATGCGGCCATCTTTTCAAGATAGGCGCGCATGGTCGGTACAGGTGCCGCGTATTTGAGGCCGCGTACGCCTTCAACCAGCGGTTTGTGCGATACGCCAAGCCCGAGCAGGAAACGTCCCCCACTCTGTTCTGCCAGCGCCATCTGTCCTGCCAGTGTCACGCCGGGTTCGCGGTGATAGATGTTGGCGATGCCGGTGGCAAGATTCAGGGTCTTCGTATTCGCAAGCAGCCAGCTGGCCGTCACAAAGGGATGTTTGCCGACGGTCTCAGGGATCCACAATGTGCTGTAGCCGATACGTTCAATCCGCTGCGCAGCTTCTGCGGCTTTTGCGGCTGGCAAGCCATCAAAAAAATACCAGACACCCAGTTTGCCGGGATTCATGTGTTTATTTCCCTGTGAAGTTGCCGGGGCGACGTTCAGACACGGAGCGGATGCCTTCCTGTGCATCATCAGTTGCCCGCAGCCACTTCTGCTCAGACAGTTCGTGTTCGGTCGCCTTGACCACGGCGTCATAAAGATCGCCGCGCATGGTGGCGCGCACGGACATCAATGCGAGCGGCGCGTTTTCGGCAATCTCCTTCGCGAGGGTCATCGCTGCGGAGCGCAGCTGGTCATGCGCCACTACCTGGTCTGCAAGACCCATCTCAAGGGCTTCTTCCGCCCGCACCCGGCGACCGGTGAGCAACATGTTCATGGCGTTCTGCTGACCGACGATGCGTGGCAGCGTGACTGAAATGCCGAAGCCCTGGTGGATGCCGAGCTTGACGAAGTTGGCGGCGAACTTGGCTTCAGTGGATGCAATCCGGAAATCCGGCACCAGGGCGAGGCCCAGACCTCCGCCGACCGCCGGTCCGTTGATGGCGCCGACTACGGGCTTCTTGTTGCGAAACAGGCGCGCTGCTTCCCGATAGAGTTTGCCGGTGGTGTTGCGGAAGCCTTCCTCGGTAAAATCCTGGCTGCCCGACCCGTCTGATCGCCCCGTCCCGAAATTTGCGCCTGCGCAGAATGCCTTGCCGTTTGCAGTGAGAATCACCACGCGGCAATTGTTGTCTGCGTCCAGCGCGTCGAACGCATCGGCAATCTGTCCGATCAGGCTGTAGTCGAAGAAGTTGTTGGGCGGACGCTGGATCTCAACCGTAGCCACATGATTTTCCAGTGTCACCGTAATATCGGTGTAGCCGCTCATCAAAAAGTCCCCCAACAGAAGAAGTGAATGGAATCCCAGGATAGTAACAGCAAAGAGGAAGGCGCTCACGGGAAGGGCAAGCGTCCGGGCATCTGGCAACTCGCGTTGCCTTCCATGCTCGGCAATCTTTCGTACACGATCGTTGGCATGGTGCAGACCAAGTTCGTCGGTGATCTTGGCGCGCAGGCAATCGCCGCGGTGGGTGCCGGTCAGCGGGTGTTCTTCGCCATCCAGGCGATCCTCATGGCGGTGAGTGCGGGAACCACGGCGCTGGTTGCCCGTGCATGGGGTGCCGGTGATTACACCGAAGCCAGCCGCGTCACCATGGCGTCACTTGCAGTGGGTGTCGTTCTGTCGCTCCTCATGTCGACCTTCGGATTGTTGTTCGCCGATTCCATGGCGGGTGTTTTCGGGCTCGATGCGGCAACCCTGCATCTTGCTGCGGACTACATCGAGTGGTTGTGTATCTTCAACATCGCCTTTGCAGCCAACTTTATTCTCGGCGCCGCACTACGAGCATCCGGTGATGCCTGGACGCCTCTGTGGATCGGTTTTGCCGTAAACCTTGTGAACCTGCCGCTTCTCTACGTGCTGGTTTTCGGCAAGTTTGGTTTTCCTGAACTGGGTGCGAGTGGTGCTGCGGTTGCAGGCGGTTTCGCCTTCGCATTTGGCGGAGTGGTGCTGCTCGTCATGTGGATCAAGCAGAAGTTCCGCGTGCGTCATGTCGGTGGCGGCTGGTGGCGGCGGGAACGCCTCAAACGACTTCTCGATATCGGTTATCCCGCGGCGGTCGAACAGGGTGTTTTCCAGGTCGGGTTTTTCATCTTCCTGATGTTGATCGGCCGCAACTATGGCACTGAAGCCTTTGCCGCCTACAACGTGGGGGTGAACCTGCTGATGGTGTGCATGACCGTTGGGTTCGGATTCTCAATTGCGGGATCCACTCTCGTTGGTCAGGCGCTCGGTGCCAATGATCACGCGGCGGCACAACGCGCGGGTTACCGGTCGATGTGGCTGGCGATCGTCTTTATGGGTCTGGTAGGCGCCGTGATTTGCTTCTATGCCTGGGAGATGGCGGCCTTCTTCCTGAGCGATCCGGTGACGATCGAGCACACCGTCGAATTCACCTATGTGCTGGGTGCAATGATGCCGCTGATGGCGATCGACTTTGCCATTGGCGGATCACTGCGTGGAGCGGGTGATACACGCTTCCCGCTCATGGCGACGTTTGCGGGTCTCATCGGCATGCGGTGCGGCCTGGCAATTCTCGCCACCTGGTACGGCTTGCCAGTGGTGTGGGTGTATGCCGCGCTGGTGGGCGACTATCTGCTCAAGGGCGCGATGTTGTTGTGGCGATTCCAGAGCGGCCGCTGGCGCACGGTGGTGAAGTCCTATGACACGGGCTTGCACTGACAGGGCCCCACAACAGGTTACTTCTGCGGCGGTTCATCGTTGCGATCGCCCCGCCCGACCACCTCGAAGATGAGGCCTGAGAGCGGGGCCACACGTGTGACCCGGAAGATCAGACCCGCCCGCGACATGGGCCGTACCCGCCGCACTTCCTGCAGGCGGCGAATGAATCCGCTAACAGTGATCAAGCGTGCGATACCGGAGATGATGAACACCCCGTAGAGCGGTGTGAGCCAGGTAAACACTTCTCCGCTGAAGCTCACTTCATTTGGCAGGTGTGTTCCGAGCCAGGCGCCGATGAGCGCACCAATGAACGTCCCGCTTGCTGCGATGACCCCATGCACGGCCATGAGCGTGACGCGGCGATCACGTGGTGTGAGGTCATAGACCATATTGCCGGCACTCAACGTGAACCCCGCCCAGGCAAGACCGGAGATCGCCTGCACGATGAGCAGATAGACGTAGTGTGTCGAGAACACCCATAACACCGGCATGAGCGGAATGATGAAACCGGTTGTCGCGAGGATCAGACGATTCCCGAAGAGATCCGAGAGTCGCCCCCAGCGATTGAGTGTCAGGAACTGGATGCAGACGGACGCTGCCGTGTTGAACATGAAGGCGAGATAGGAGAACTCGAGATCACGCAGCATGTAGAGCGCGAAGTACGGTGAAGCGATGGCCACTGACAGCTGCATGCAGGCGAAGAAAGCGGTGAACGGCAGCAATCCGGATTCGCGGTAGACCTTCCACAGACCCTTGAAGCCGGTATCGATTGCGGCAACCTGGCCGGGCGGGTCATACATCTGCCGGAGATGCCACGCGGACAGCGCCCTGAAGAGGCTTGCCAGCGCGAAGATCGTGATGAAGCCCCACGCCGTCAGTTCCCAGCCTGCAAAGAGATGCAGGATCAAACCGGCGAGGCCAAGCGCCGTGAAGTTGGCAAGGCTCGAGAGCCGGGTGCGCAGTGCGAAGAACCGGCCACGCCGGCTTTCCCGCACCAGGTCCCCCATGAGTGAACCCCACTGCGGCGATCCGAGGTTCGGACCGATGAAATAAACCACGGCAATCAGGATGAGCAGCGGCAAGGCGAGATCCGGATACCAGAGTGGCAACACCGTGAGCGGAAGCAGCGACAACGCCTGTAACAACGCTCCGCCGACGATGATCTCCTTGCGTTTGCGCAGCCGACGGCCAATCCAGGCTGAAGCAACCTGGGAGAACGATGCCAGCAGGGGCGGCAGTGACGCGAGAACGCCCACCTGTGTTGTGGTCGCTTTGAGGAAAACCGCAAACGCGGAGAAATAGTTTTCAGCGCTCCCCATCATCGCCGAGTAGTACACGCCGTCGCGGAGGGAATGCTTGAGCGAACGGTCGATGACCGGATCGGGATCGAGGGTGTTCTGGGGTTCCTGTGGCGTTGCCACGATTGACTCAAAGCTCCGGCGCGTTATCGCGCCGGGATCATAGATGCAGTGCAGCCTGTCGTGGGGGATATCGTGTGAGACATCCTCTGGGAAGGAGCGCCGCTATTTCGCAGGAATGCGGATTTTCTGCCCAGGATAGATCTTGTCCGGATGCACAATCACTTCGCGGTTTGCTTCGAAAATCTCGTTATAGCGAGCCCCTTTCCCGAGCGTTTCCGCCGCGATTTTCCACAGCGTATCGCCCTTCTGGATGACATAGAAACGCGAAGGTGCCTCGGCCTCCGCTGTCTGGGCAGAAGCAGCAGGTGAAGCGTCGAGCGCTACCGCGGGTGTTGCCGCGGGCGCAGCGGCTTCACGAAGAATTGACGGTGCTGACTTGCGCATGACGCTCAGGTCATCCGCGACCACTTTCTCAACACCCCGGACATTACCGGTCATCAGCACGCACTTCTCGCGAGTGGCAACCGAATCTGCCTGGCCACTGAGGGTGACACAGCCATCGTCGTAGGCCACGTTCAGCGGATTGACGCCGGGGAGGTTGGTTTCGATATGTCGGAGGATATTCATGGCAGCCTCCGCGTCCGAAGTGAACAGTTTTGCGCCGACGTCCTTTGCAAAATCAAACAGTGAACCGAACATGTGTTTCCCTCTTCTCTGATTGTGGGTAGGTAGTGACTGCGGAAGTCAGCGACCGAGAAACTTGCCGGCCATGCCGATCAGATCATCCAGTGCGGAGCCATCACGATTCCGGTCGAGCAGTGAGCCGAGCACGTCGGAGATCTGATTGCCCTGGGGTGCGTTTGTTGTTTGTTTCGAGAGTGAACCCATGGCGAGTGACGCGATGAGTGGCAACAGTTGTTTGATGATATCCGGGCTGATTCCGGTGCTGGCCCCGGCCCGACCGGCAAGTGCCCTGGAAATGTCTTTTGAGCCGAGGATGTGCCCGAGGATGTTGTTGCCGTCCTGTACGGTATCCGCCTGCCCTAAGCTGTCGGGCTGATCCACATAACGACTGTGGCTGCCTTTCTGCAGTGCGTTGATCAGGGAGTCCAGACCGCCGGCTGCTGATGTGTTGCGTGCGAGGCCCTGACCGAGTGCAGGCGCCACCTGTCCGATCACGTCGCGGATCTGTTCAGGGTTAAGCCCGAACTGTCGCGCGAGTTGCGTGACGGCTGGATTGTTCTGGCTGCCCGCCAGCAGATCGATGAGGTTCATGGTGTATCCCCCTTATTGATGTGATGCGATCAAGCCTGTTCCTGTGAAATCGCATGCGCAACTGGCGTTTGTAAAAAAGCAGTATCCTCCCGCTCAAAACTGCTTCGTAAATCGAAGGTAGGCTCCCGTGACAGACCTGCATCCTGAGCTCGGCAGACATGCTCGCAACAGCCACTTTGAGTGGCGCCAATCCGCTGTTGCGCCCAGGCGCATCTCTGCCGCGCAGGCAGTGCAGTATCGCGAGCAGGGATATTTCCTGTTCGAGAACGCTTTTTCCGCTGCAGAGCTCGGTGCGGTGATCGCAGCCATTGCGCCACTCGAAGAGCAGACCGAGTCTTTTCTTCGAACCCGCAAGAACGGAACTTACGGTATCGCCCGGGCGAACCAGATTACGTTCTCTCCGCACCTCGTTGCCCGCTCCAAGGTCCTGCGGGAGTTCTCCATGCACCCGGTTCTGGTGGATCTTGTCCATGACCTCATTGGACCGCCCGCGCGCCTTTACTGGGACCAGGCGGTCTACAAAAAGCCCGGGAATCCGGAAGAGTTTCCCTGGCATCAGGACAACGGCTACACCTACGTTGAACCGCAGCAGTACCTGACCTGCTGGATCGCGCTCACGGATGCGACAGAAAACAACGGTTGTCCGTGGGTAGTGCCTGGGCTGCATCGCCTTGGGACACTCGAACATGTGATGACACCGCTCGGCTGGCAGTGTCTCGACAAGCCGCACGCAGCGGTCATGGCAGCGGTCATGGTAGAAGCGAAGGCCGGTTCGATCGTGGTGTTTTCCAGTCTGACGCCGCATCGTACCGGGCCGAACCTGACGGATTCGATTCGGAAGGCCTACATCCTGCAGTACGCACCGGATGGTGCGACAGCCTTTCCGGCGGGTGGGGAGCCCGCAGTCTGCGCTGTCGAAGATCGTCAGTATCGGGTGTGTTGAAAAACACCGACCCCTTTCTGGTGCCGTCAGGCGCCGCTGCGGATCTGGCTTGAGGAGACGTCGGTTCGGAACTCGCGTTCAGAAATGCCCTCACAGAGTTGCGAGAGGGCAGCAGGGAGTACCAGCGATTCGAGGGTACGGAAGCGATCCCCCATGAGACGTCCAAAAACCAGAAACCGGATGTTCTGCTCACCCAGGAAACCGAGCGCGTCCTGGCGTGCTGCCGGGTCACTGTAGTATTTCCCTTCGGCAATCCGCACGACGGTATCTGCGCCGATGACAAAAATTGCTCCCGGAAACAGGGCGGCTTTTTCGGCGAATGTCGGTGCATGCGTCAGCCAGAATGGCCGATCAAGTGTCTCGTGTCCTTTGCTGAGTCGGTCCGAAATCTCCTGATAGTCGAGTGGAGCCTTGTCGACGTTGCCGATGGAGAGTTCCAGCGCTGCTCTGAGCCCTGTGCGCTCCTCGGCAATCCGGACCATCTGCCGGTGACCTTCATGCAGCGGATTGAATGAGCCTGGAACCAGCAGGCGTCCGTCGTGAACACCGCTCGACCACGCTTTCTGCGCGCCGGAGATGAGTGCGTGCCATGCAGGATCACCGCGTGTGCTGCGGGTTTCCGCGGGCGGCGCATCACCCAGCACAATGCCGATGAATTGCCAGAGCGCATCCGCCAGTGCGATCTCTTCCGCTGCCCGATCGGCGGAAAATTTCACTGCGAGTGCGTGGGTTGCGAACTCTGTCTGGAGGGCGATGTGTGCCCGGTGAGTACCTTTTTTCTCGCGGTCCGTGGCAAGACTTGCGGTGCAACCGAGACCGAAAGTCGCTTCGCTGCTCAGCCGTCGCGCCTGCATGTACGCAGACATGGCGAGTGCACGCGCGGTCGCATCCGAGCAGGCGCTGGCTTGCATTTTGCCCAAGAGCTGCTGCAAGGCGGTTTCCGCGTAAGGCACACGCACATCGAGCACGGTTCTGGAAGCGCCCGGGGTCGACAACATCTCGGCGAGAAAAAGGCTGCCGCCACCGGTGACATGGAAGACACCTTGTTTTGCTGCCTCATGCAGGCGCTTCGCGCGCTCGGTCATGTGTCAGCCGCTCTTCAGAAACTGGTCGGTGAGGGTACAGAAACGATCAAGCTGGTCGTGGTGCACCCAGTGCCCGGCCTTTTCGATGTTCTCCATTTGCACCTTGGTGCCGATAAAGTGTTTCGCTCGACCGTCAACGGTTGGATCCGAAGCCCATGACTCCGTGCCACGGAAGAGAAGTGTTGGGCAGGTGATGCGCGCGTAGAGTTTGTACTGTTCCTCAAACGGCAGCTGGTTCGGCGAGAACGAGCGGACGTAGTTGTCGAATTTCCAGGAGAACGTGCCATCTTCGTTCTGGTTGCTGCCGTGAATCGTCAGGTGCCGGGCCTGTGCTTCAGAGAGATGCGGATTTTCTGACTGCATCCGCTCGTAGGCTTCCTCGAGGCTTGCGTAACGGCGTGGAATACGGCCGGAAATCGTGCGCAGTTCGTTGATCCACGCTTTCAGGCGATTTTCGATGGGTTGATTGATCCGCTCCTGGATGAGCTGCGGCGGCGGGCCCATACCTTCGATTGCAACGAGTTTGCGCACGGTTTCCGGATAGAGGCCGGTGTACATGAGTGCAATGGAACCACCCAGGGAGTGGCCAATGATGGTCACCGGTTGCATGTTTTTCTGGTGGATGAGCTGAGCGATGTCGTAGACATAGTCCGTCATGCTGTAGCTGCCGCCCAACATCCACTGGGAGTCGCCATGACCACGCAGGTCGGGTGCGATGATGTGGTAGTCCTGGCGAAAGCGCTCAGCCACCCAGTCCCAGTTGCGGCAATGGTCGCGGCCACCATGGATCAACAACATCGGTGGTGCGCCTTCATTGCCCCAGTCGACGTAGTGCAGACGCATGCGCTGCGAAAAATAGACGTGTGAGGTGGGTCCCAGCATCGTGGTTCTGCCAAAAAAGTTGATGTGACCAGTATAGAAGCGCGGCTGGATAGAAGCGCGGCTGGATAGAAGCGCAGCTACTGTGCAGCGAACACGCGAATCCCGCGTGACCAGGTGCCGAGCACTTTCAGCCGCAGAAGGTCTTCGGGCTTCATATTGAGCGGATTTTCCGACAGCAGTACCAGGTCTGCCCGCTTGCCCGTTTCGAGACTGCCTTTCGAATCCTCTTCAAAGTACTGCCAGGCGGCGTTGCGGGTGATGGCCAGGAGCGCATCGCGAACGCTGATGCGCTGCTCTTCGCCGAGCACCTTGCCGGAACGGGTCTGGCGATTGGTCGTCGCCCACAAGAGCCGGATCATGTCAGGAGGCACGACGGGCGCATCGTTGTGCACGGTGAACGGTATCTCCCGGTCGATGGTCGAGCGCAGCGGGCTGATCCTGAAGGCCCGTTCACCCAGAACCGAATCGCGATGCCAATCACCCCAGAAAAAGCTGTGGGCGGAAAAATACGACGGCATGACACCCAGTGTACGCATGCGATCGAGCTGATCCTCCCGGACAGTCTGGGCGTGAATCATCACGGTACGGTGGTCGGGCATGCTCTTGCGGCCGGCAAGACTTTTTTCCACCGCGTCGAGCAGTGAGTCGATTGCCGCATCGCCGTTGGCGTGAGCGATCAGCTGGACGTCCCGACCGAGCACTTCATCAACGCGGCTGTCGGTGATTTCCTGGGCCATGATGGGATAGCCTCGATAGTCGGGAGATTTGCCCGGCGGTGGAACGTGATACGGCTTTGATAACCACGCAGTTTTTCCCTGGGGCGAACCGTCGAGGAGCAGCTTGACGCCTCCCACGCGAAAACCGTTGGTGTATTCCCGAGAGGCCGAAGGAAGCGGAGTACCCGGGGATGCAAACTGGGTCAACACGTAGGCGACGGTGTCGAGTGTCAGTACGCCTTGCGCGGCCATGGATTGCAGCAGACCAAGCCCTGCGGGATCAGTCGCGCCGTCCTGCACCGTGGTAATGCCGTAGCTTGCATACCGGACCAACGTGCGTTTGATGAGGTCCGCATTCCACTTCGGTTGGGCAGCGCCCTGCAGCGGCTTCGTCGCGGTTTCTTCGAGCACACCGTTCGGTTCACGCGAGCCAGGTTTGCGGCGGATGTGACCGCCCTCCGGATCGGGAGATGCTGCGGTGTATCCCACGCGGCTGAGGGCGAGGCTGTTCGCAGCGAAAAGATGGCCGGAGACGTGCAGCAGGACGACGGGATGTTCGCTGCTCGCGGCGTCGAGATCCTCTTTCTCCGGATGGCGGCTTTCCCGCAGCAGGGAATCGTCGTAACCGAAGCCGATCACCCACTCACCCTTGGGGATCTGCTTGTCTCCGATGTGTCGACGCAGCGTCTGTTGCAGGCTTTTGAAATCGGTAACTTCGCCAACGGGCGGTGATGACACGTTGGCGAAATCCAGCGTAGAAGCTGAAAACAGCAGATGACCGTGTGCATCGATGAAACCGGGCAGCAACGCATTGCCTTTGAGGTCGATGACTTCCGTTTCTGTGCCGATCCAGGCCTTTGCTTCTGATGAAGGACCCATCCAGACGATACGGTCGCCGTCGATGGCGAGTGCACTCGGTTCTGCCGGTTCACCTGTGCCATCGCCCGATGTTTTGTTGGCCTCACGCAGCGTGACGATGTTCTCGCCGATGAACACGGTATCCGCAGGTGCGGCCCAGCTTCCGGCCGCAAGCAACAGGGTGGCCAAACCGAATGCAGTTCCTTTTTTACTGGCGGGAACGGTGCGCTGCATATCGATCAATCTCCGCTTTGATCACCGGCGCCAGCAGGTAAAGGCCGATGAGGTTGGGGATGGCGACAATGAACACAAGGGCATCGGACAGATCCACCACGGCGGTCAGTTCGATGCTGGCACCGATGATCACGAAGCTGAGGAACACCAGCTGAAAGCCGATGCGGGCGAGACGAGAGTCGCCAACCAGATAGGTGAATGCGGTCACGCCGTAGTATTCCCATGCGATGATGGTGGAAAACGCAAACAGGAGTGCACACACCGCGAGAGGGATGCCGGACCAGGAGAGCGTCGACTCGAATGCACGGGTCGACAGTTCGATGCCGCTGAGCGTACCCGGCGAAACTGCGTCATGGCCGGTGATGATCAGCACCAGTGCGGTGAGGGTGCAGATCACCACGGTATCGATGAACGGTTCGAGCAGACCGACGTGCCCTTCGCTCGCCGGAAACGGCGTACGCGCAGTGGAATGAGCAATCGCCGCTGACCCCAGACCCGCCTCGTTGGAGAACACCGCCCGGCGAAAGCCGATGATCATCACACCGAGTACGCCGCCGGCCACGCCTTCCGGAGAAAATGCGCCGTGCCAGATTCGGGCAACCGCTTCAGGCAGCCGTTCGATGTTCAGCAGGATCACCAGCAGCGCCAGAACGATGTAAAGCAGCGCCATGAACGGCACAATTCGTACGGTGGTTGCGGCAATGGAGCGGATACCGCCGAGCGTGATTACTCCAACGGCGATGGCCATGATCAACCCCACGAGCCAGCCCATGCCGGCGATCGGACTGGCGTCGCCACCCGTGATGTCGATAAGAATGGCCGCAGACTGGTTCGACTGGAACATGTTGCCGATGCCGAGGCAGCCAAAAACCATCGTCGCCGCGTAGAAGCCGCCCAGCGCTCGCCCGAGACGCGGCCGATTGAGTTCCTCGAAGCCGTGCCTGAGGTAGTACATCGGGCCGCCAGACACTTTTCCCTGCGCGTCGATGCGCCGGTAACGCACACCCAGTGTGCATTCCGCCATCTTGGTGCTCATGCCGAGAAGTCCGGCAACGATGAGCCAGAAGGTGGCACCTGCGCCGCCCATGGAGATTGCAACCGCCACACCGGCGATGTTGCCGATCCCCACCGTGCCGCTGATGGCGGTTGTCAGCGCCCTGAACTGGGAGATTTCGCCAGGATCGTCCGATTGCGCGTATTTGCCGGTGAGGATTGCCCAAGCGTGCATGAAACCGCGCACGTTGATGAAGCGGAGGTAAACAGTGAAGAAGAGACCTCCGGCAATCAGCCAGAGAACGATGAGCGGCAGGTCAGCGCCGGCGACAGGTACAGCGAAAAAAACGGTGGACGCAACCGCATCGGTCAACGGCTGCACCGCCGAGTTGATGATCTGGTCAATCGTTTGCGCGGAAGGATCTACGCCGCTCATCGGGATATCTGCCCGGCTCGCGATCCGCCTGCGGTCCGGTGAGTGCCAGCTTGTGGCAGAATCCCGAACCTTCGGGATGCATCGCAATCTTGGGAAAAGACGCGGGGGTTGGAATGTCGCTCGTCAGGAATCTTCATGTATTGCTTGCCTATGTGACCGTGATCGGCTTTGTCATCCGCATGGCGCTGGCGTTCTCTGGTTCCGCGTTGCTCGCCAACAAGGCCGTCAGGATTCTCCCCCACATCATCGACACCGTGCTGCTCGGGTGCGGTGTTGCTCTGGTCTTTGCGCTCGGCCATTCCTTCGGTGAAGGCTGGCTGACCGCCAAACTGCTCGCACTGCTGGCCTACATCGGCTTCGGAGTGCTGACGCTGCGTGCATCCCGCACCCCGTTGCGGCTGCTCGGTGCGGCAGGCGCATTGCTCAGTGTCGCTTACATCTTCCTGGTGGCGTTGTCGCGCAATCCCTTGCCGTTCTAGAGGCAGGACCGGTCGATCAAAGCGATCGCGAAATCAGTTCCTTCATGATCTCGTTGGTACCGCCGTAGATCTTCTGCACGCGGGCATCGGCATACATACGTGAGATTTCATACTCGTCCATGTAGCCCGCGCCGCCGTGCAATTGCAGACACTCATCGACGATTTCGTTCTGCTTCTGTGTACACCAGTATTTCGCCATTGATGCTGTGGCGGCATCCAGCTTGCCTTCCAGGTGCTGCAGCAACAGCTGATCTACGAAAGTGCGTGCGACCAGTGCTTCAGTCTTGCACTCGGCGAGCTTGAACTTGCTGTTCTGGAAGTCGATCACGCGTTGACCGAACGCCTTGCGCTGTTTGACGAAGTCCAGGGTGACTTCGAGCGCCCGCTCGATGCCGCAGACGGCGGCCTGGGCGATGTTGAAACGCTCCTGAGGCAACTGCTGCATGAGCTGCACGAACCCTTTGCCCTCTTCTTCACCGAGGCGGTTGGTCACCGGTACCCGACAGTCGTCGAAGAACATCTCGGAGGTATCCGCGGAGTGTTGACCGAGTTTCTTCAGGTTTCGCCCGCGCTTGAAGCCCGGGTTATCGGTTTCGACGACCACCAGCGAAATACCGCGCCCACCCTGGCTCGGATCGGTTTTGGCCACCACGATGACGATGCCGCAGTGCTGGCCGTTGCTGATGTAAGTCTTGGCGCCATTGATGATGTAGTCGTCTCCGTCACGGATCGCGGTGGTGCGAACCGCCTGCAGATCCGAGCCGGTATTCGGTTCGGTCATGGCGATCGCCCCGACGATTTCGCCGGAAGCCATCTTGGGCAGCCAGCGACGCTTCTGGTCCTCGGTACCGTAGTTGAGGATGTAGGGAGCGACGATGGTGGAGTGAACCTGGTTGCCAAAGCCGCCAAGTCCGGCATAGAGCATCTCTTCCATGATCACGGTTTCGTGGCGGTAATCGCCGCCGCCGCCGCCGTACTCAGCAGGAATTTCTGCACAGAGCAGACCGGCCTCACCGGCCTTGAACCACGCATCCCGGTCGACGATGCCGGCTTCGATCCAGCGATCGTTGTGGGGCTTCAGCTCGTTCTGGAAGAACCGGCGCGCCGCATCGCGAAGGATGCGCAGTTCATCGTTTTCCCAGGGCGAGGTGTAGTTCTGGAAGAGCGGGCTGGTCATTTGTCGTGGTGGGTCCGTGAAATCAGCGCGGGATTAAACCTGAAGCGCTGCTGGGTGTGTAGACGAGCGGGGCAGACGAACTGGGACAGACGAGCCGGGCTCAAGCGAGCCCGGGTCAGGGCCAGCCCGCCCCGGCATGGGGTGCTGCAGCGATGAGCACTTCCGCACTTCGTTCGCTACGGCATTTGTCGGGGTGCGAGTGCCTTGAGGTCAGCACAAAGAGGCTGTTACCGCCCGATCCGCCAAGCATGCAGGCATACGCGCCCCGATCTGTGGCGATCCGATGGGTGACCTTGCCACCTTCTTCGACCCGAATGCACTCATTGGTCGTGGGGGAGGCGATCCAGATTCCGCCGGCGACATCCAGGCAAATGCCATCGGGAACAGCGCCGTTGGCGAGTTCCGCCCACACCCGGCGATTGTCCAGACCGCCCTCCGGGGTCATGTCGAACGCCGTCAGGCGGTTCGCGAACGACTCGCCCACAATCAGCGTGCGACCATCCGGCGTGATCACCGTGCCGTTCGGAAAAACCAGGTCACTGGCAACGATTCTGGCGCTGCCATCCGGGTCCACCCGGATCAGGTCGGTAGGTCTCGGCTTTTCACCGGCGTGAAGATCGAAGCCAAAGTTACCCACCCAGGCGCGACCAAAGGCATCCACCACCATGTCGTTGCAGCGACCTTTGGCGAGCGAGGAGAGATCCGCATGTACGGAGGTCGCGCCGTTCATCATTCGCAGCAGACTGCGATCTTCCATGGAAACGACGAGCAAAGACCCGTCCGGCATCCAACCGAGACCAGAAGGACACGCGGGCACCTCAATTACCGGGGTCGGGTTGCCATCCGAATCGAACCGGAGCACGTGGTGTGCGTGCATGTCGGAGACGTACAGATGACCTGCATGCCAGCGTGGGCCTTCGCCGAAACAGAGGCCTCTTGCAAAGACCGTGGCGGTCAATTCAATGGACATGGCAGTGCTCTTCCTGGGCTCGGGGCCACGTTAACACGCCCGTCAGGGCGGGGTGTCTCAAGAAGTTCTGCAGTATTTGTTCATCCGGACCGGTAGTCCCCACTTCTCATCAACCTCAATTCGGTTATTCTTGCGCCTCCCAAAACGGAGGTGTTCATGAAAACACTCAACACGATGCTCAAAGCGCTGTCGATTGCCATGTTCGCACTGATCATTGGTGCATGCTCCCAGGAAGCCAAGCAGGAAGCCTCTGAGGCTGGAGCTGCTGCCGCTGACGCAGCTGCCGCTGCAGGTGATGCTGCCGCCGCTGCAGGTGAAGCCGCTGCTGAAGCCGGTGAAGCTGCTGCCGCTGCTGCTGAAGGTGCTGTCGACGCCGCTGCTGATGCAGGTGCTGAGGCCGTAGACGCTGCTGGTGCAGCAGTTGATGCTGCTGGTGATGCTGCTGCTGCTGCTGGTGATGCCGCTGCTGCTGCTGGTGATGCCGCCGCCGATGCCGCCACAGACGCTGCCGCTGCTGTTGGTGACGCAGTTGATACCGCTGCCGAAGCTGTAGAAGGCGCCACGACCAACTGAGTTCGGACGAATGATCGGGGATTGAGGTGCAAGGCCTCGGTCTCCTGATCAGCGGTGAGTTCGGCCCTGTCTGCCTCTCAAAAGATGACGGCTAACGCGTTCGGTCAGCTCAGTTTCCCGAGGGACTCGAGCCATTGGTTTATACCGGCTTCGAGGCTCGAGAGTTCATCCTCACTCAATGTCGCGTAGTGAACGGATCGCGGGCTGGCACGCCACCGACGCAGTTGTTCGTCAGGAACGCCGCAAATGGCACAAAGCTCGGTCGTGTCGAGCGCATAGCGGCTCATCAGCAAACGCAGACGCTGGTTGGGATTGCGCGTATCCGAAGATCGGCCCGCCCTTTCGCTCCGGCGCAGTTCTGCCGCCAAAGTTCGAAGCTCGCCAATGTCGCGTGCCGTGAGTTCAGATTCGTGCACGTCGCTTTCGATGAAGTTTTCACCGACTGCCAGCTCGACGTGCTGGATGTACCGTTTGAGCAGGGTTCGATAGCCCATGGCCGGACGTTACGAACCGGTTGTTTCATCTGGATGACCGATTCATGACAGATCCCTGCCATGGGTCACGGGGCCATGAGTCACGGGATAGCACCCGCGCACTCTCAACCCGCGCACTCTCAACCTGCGCGGGTACCCGGCTTGCGGCAGCCTCAGGTCAAATCCTGGCCGCGAGAATTTCGCCGATCGCCTCTGGGGTCACCGACGGC
>Ga0169931_10005404_pt1 | contig 19462 bp, 17 predicted proteins | sample Kivu_15m_20L_FD_129675 | JGI IMG/M metagenome (GOLD analysis project Ga0169931, IMG submission 129675) | Freshwater microbial communities from Lake Kivu, Western Province, Rwanda to study Microbial Dark Matter (Phase II) - Kivu_15m_20L... | ecosystem: Environmental > Aquatic > Freshwater > Lake... | reverse complement strand
GCCTGCTACCTTCGCGGCATGCTGGACATCCGTTCGATCCTGGCCATCAAGCGCGACGGCGGTCGCCTGAGCGACGCGCAGATCCGCGAGTTCCTCGCGGGCTACGTCGCGGGCGATGTGCCCGACTACTTCGCCAGCGCACTGCTCATGGCGATCTTCGTCCACGGCATGGCCGAGGATGAGCTCGTCATCTGGACGCAGACGATGCTGAACAGCGGACGGGTGATGCGCTTTCCGTCGCTCGGGCGGCGGACGGTGGACAAGCACTCGACCGGAGGGATCGGCGACAAGGTTTCGATTCCGCTCGCGCCGGCCGTGGCTGCGTGCGGGCTCGCGGTGCCGATGATTTCGGGACGCGGGCTGGGGCACACCGGCGGCACGCTCGACAAGCTCGAGGCGATTCCGGGCTTTCGCACGCAGCTCTCCGCCGAAGAATTCGAGCGTTGCCTCGAGCGCACGGGCGTGGCGCTCGGCGGACAGACGCCGGATCTCGTACCGGCCGATCGCAAGCTGTACGCGCTGCGCGATGTGACTGGGCTGATCGAGTCGATCCCGCTGATCGCGAGCTCGATCATGTCGAAGAAGCTCGCCGAGGGCCTCGACGCGCTGGTGCTCGACGTGAAGTTCGGCTCGGGCGCGTTCATGGTCGCCGAAGAACGCGGCGCGACGCTCGCGCGGACGATGCTCAAGCTCGCGCACTCGATGGGAGTGAAGGCGACGGCGTTCCACACCAACATGGAGCGGCCGCTGGGGCGCACAGCGGGCCACACGCTCGAGATCGAGGAGAGCTTCGACTGCCTCGAAGGCCGCGGGCCGGCGGATCTGCGCGAGCTGGTGTGCCTGCAAGGCGGCGAGATGCTGCGCCTGGGCGGCGTTGCGGCGACGCTCGACGAGGGGCGCGCGCGCATCGCGCGTGCGCTCGACAACGGCAGCGCGCGCGAAGTGTTCTGGAACGTGATCGTCGAGCAGGGCGGCGATCCGCGTTGCCTCGACGAGCGCGGACGGCTCGCGAAGGCGACGCAGCGCACCGAATTGCGAGCCGAGCGCGGCGGCGTGCTCGCCTGGCGCGACCTGCGCGCGGTGGGCCACGCGATCTGCGCGCTGGGCGGCGGCCGTGTGAAGCTCGGCGACCAGCTCGACCTCGCGGTGGGTCTGGTCTTCCCGCGCTCGGAGGGCGATCACCTCGCCGCCGGCGACGTGGTGATCGAACTGCGCCACAACGGCCGCGGCCTCGACGAGGTGCTCGCGCTGCTGCGGCGCTCGTTCGAGCTCGTGGATGCGCACACGCCGCGCCCGCTGGTGCTCGCGACGTACTGAATCTGCGCAGAGCGCGCGAGGTGCGGTTCGGACGATGCGCCGTCGATGCGCGTTGCGCGCCTTGTTCGAGCTCAGACGTGACTTCCGTCGCCCCCCGCCGGCGCCCGCGGCGCGCGGAGCGGCGCCACGGGCGCGCACCCTCTGTTGCGCCCGGCCGGGCGCCGCTACTCTCGGCCGCGCATGAACCTGCTGCGTTGCGCGCTCGGGCTGGCGTTCTTCTGCGCTGTTGCGTGGCTGCTCTCGAGCGACCGCAAGCGCTTTCCGTGGCGCACCGTGGCCCTGGGCGTCGCGATGCAGTTCGCGATTGGCTGGTTCATCCTCGGCACGAACTGGGGCCGTGGATTCTTCGAGTCGATCGCGGGCTTCGTCACCAAGCTCGTGAGCATGGCGCAGCCCGGCGCCGAGATCGTCTTCGGCGGCCTCGCGAAACCCGATGGTCCGCTCGGCTTCATCTTCGCCTTCGCGGGCACGGGCTTGGTGGTGATCGTGTTCTTCAGCGCGCTGATGTCGATCCTCTACCACCTGGGCGTGATGCAGGTGGTGGTGTGGGCGATGGCGCGTGTGATGAGCGCGACGATGGGCGTGTCGGGCGCCGAAGCGATGGCCGTCGCGGCCAACGTGTTCGTCGGTCAGAGCGAGGCGCCGCTGGTCGTCAAGCCGTACATCGCGACGATGACGCGCTCGGAGCTCATGTCGCTGATGACCGGCGGCTTCGCGACGATCGCGGGCTCGGTGATGGCGGTCTACATGGGCATTCTGGGTCCCGAGTACGGTCCGCACCTGATCACGGCCTCGGTGATGAGCGCGCCGGCGGCGTTCGTGATCGCGAAGATCATGTTGCCTGAGAGCGAGACGTCGCAGACCGCGGGCGGCGTCGAGCTCAAGGTCGAACGCGACGCCACCAACTTGATCGAAGCTGCTGCGAACGGCACGGGCGACGGGCTGAAGCTGTGGCTCAACGTGATCGCGATGCTGATCGCGTTCGTCGCGCTCGTGAACTTGATCGACTGGCCGATCGGCGCGCTCGGTGAGCGCTTGCAAGCGCTTGGCGTGATCGATGGCAAGCTCTCGCTCAGCGTGCTTTTCGGCTACGCGTTTGCGCCGCTCGCGTGGGTGATGGGTGTCGACGGCTGGCACGACTGCCAGCTGTTCGGCTCCTTGCTCGGCGTCAAGGTCTCGATCAACGAGTTCGTGGCTTACGACATGCTGGTGCGCCAGCGGCCCGGCGCCGACGGCGTGGAGCTCTTCGAGTCCGCGCGCGCTGCGAAAATGGCCGCCTACGCGCTGTGCGGCTTCGCGAACTTCGGTTCGATCGGGATCCAGATCGGCGGCATCTCGGCGCTGGCCCCGAGCCGCAAGAGCGATCTTGCGCGGCTCGGCCTGCGCGCGATGATCGCGGGCGCGTTTGCGTCGTGGATGACCGCGACCATCGCCGGAGCCTTCCTGTGAGCACGCTCGTCCTCGACGCTGGAACTCAAACACTGCTCGACAGCCTTCGCCGCCATGGCGTGGGCGAGATCGAGCTCGCCTTCGTGCTCGGTTCGGGGCTCGGCTCGTTCGCCGAGCGCATCGAGAACGCGTGCCGCATTCCGTACGACGAACTCGACGGCATGCCGCGCAGCAAAGTCGTCGGCCACGCGGGCCAGCTCGTGATCGGCCAGCTCGCGGGCAAACGTGTGCTCGCGCAGCAGGGCCGCGTGCACCTCTACGAAGGCTGGAGCGTGAGCGAAGTCACACGCGCCGTGCGCGCTTTCGCCGCGCTCGGCTGTCCGCGCCTGATCGTCACCAACGCGGCCGGCGGACTGCGCCGCGAGTGGGCGCCGGGGACGCTCATGGCGATCCGCGATCACTTGAACTTGCAGGGTCGCACGCCGCTCAGCCGCGCGCAGTCGGGCTACTCCGCGCCGTACGACTTCGCGCTGCGGCGCGCGCTCCTGCGCGGCGCACAAGAAGCGGGCTTCACGCTCGAAGAAGGCGTCTACGCGGGCTTGCTCGGCCCGACCTACGAAACGCCGGCCGAAATCGCGATGCTGCGCCAGCTCGGCGCCGACGCGGTCGGCATGAGCACGGTCGCCGAGGTGCTCGCCGCGAGCGCGGCGGGTGTGCGCGTCGGCGGCGTGTCGCTGATCACGAACTTCGCGGCGGGCATCACCGGCGAGAAACTCTCCCACGAGGAAGTGATCGCTGCGGGCAAGGAAGCGGCGGGCCGCTTCAGCGAGTTGCTCGAGCGGGCGGCAGCGCTCGCGTAGTGCGCAAGGCATTTGCCGTGAAGCCCGGGGACGCGCCGACGCAGCAAGCGCCAACGCGCTGGGCAGCGCTTTCCAAACTTGTCGTCGCGCTGTGCGCACTCGTCGCCCTCGCGCTCGTCGCGAGCGCCGTCGACCAATGGCGTCAACGCGAGTGGCTGCGCGAAGTGTGGCTCTTAAAGCGGCCGACGGGGCTGCGCGATCTTCTTGCATGCGCGCTGCTTTCCTGCGGCGGCGTTGTTTCCGCGCTCGTCGCGCTGCGTCGCGGCCGCGCGCGTGCGCTCGCTGCGCCCGCTTTGCGCTGGATCCCGACGCTCGCGCTCGCGGTCTGGATGTTCAGCTGGACAATTCCCGAGCCGCGCTCGCGCTTCGACCTGCGCTGGCTCGCGTTTCTGGCCGCGGCAGTCTGGTGCACACTCGTCGGAATCGGCGCGTGGCGCAGCAGCGAGCATTGGCCGCGAGCTTGGCGCACGTTCGAGCTGATGCTCGCGACACTCTCGAGCGGCGTGCTGCTCGCGGAAGTCTCGCTGCGCGTCGTGCGCGACGTCGCGCATCCGCGCTGGCTATCGACGCCCGGAACCAGCGTGGACGCCTGGTTGCTCAGCCAGCGCTTGCCGCCCGGTTTCGTGCACGCGGGGCAGACGGTCAATCGCGAGGGCTATGTCGACGACGAGCCCGACGCGCTCGGCCCCGACGCGCCGTGGATCGCGTGCATCGGCGACAGCTTCAGCGTCGGCGCCGTTCCGCACTCGCACCACTACACGCTGCTCGCCGAAGAGCAGCTCGGTCTGCCTGTCTACAACGTCGGCGTCGTGCACGCCGGACCACGCGAATACTTGGCGATGATCGAGCAGCACGTGCTGCCGCGCCAGCCGCGCTTGGTGGTGCTCGCGCTGTTTCTGGGCAACGACGCCGAGGACGCGCAGCGCGGCGAGCCGACCTTGGTGGATCGGCTGACCTCGCCCGAAGAGGCGCTCGTGCTCGTCGCAGCGCGGCGTGCGCTCGCCCAACACGCTGCGGGCGAGCTCGGCGACGCGGCGCGTGCGCCCCAGCCGCGGCGCGGTGCCGCGGAGTCGGAGTTGGCCGTGCCCTGGCTCAACGACCCGTTCCGTGAGCCGCCGACGTTCGACGAGCTGCGCTTCCGCTACATCGAGTACGAACGCGCGCGCAAGCTGCTCGTCGAGTCGAGCGCGCGGCTCGAACACTTGGGCGACTGGGTCGTCCGCATCCGTGCGGCGCTGGGTTCGACCCCGCTTGCGGTGTTGCTCATCCCCGACGAATTCCAGGTCGACGAAGAGCTGTGGCGCGAAGTGCTCGCGAGCGGCTTGCCCGCCGACACCGAGCGCGATCGGCCGCAGCGCGAGCTGTCCGCGCGACTGGCGCGCGAGGGCGTCGAACACCTCGATCTGTTGCCGGCGCTGCGCGCGGTCGAGCCGCTGCGCGACGGGCGACCGCACGTCTACCACCTGCGCGACACGCACTTCAACGCACGCGGCAACCGCGTCGCTGCGCGCGGCTTGGCGGAACTGGTGCGGCGCTTCGAGTCGAGGCGCTGACGCGCCAACGCGCTCGGTCAAGGCGCTTCGACGCGCGTCGTTCGCGCCGCCCAAAAAAGCAGCACCAGCGCGAGCACGCTGGTTACGGCGCCGAAGCCGAAGGCTGCGGAGGGCCCCACGCTGTCCCACAGGACTCCCGTGAGCGCGTTGCTCGCGAACACGATCAGGCCCAGGCCGAGCTGGTGGACGCCGAGCGCCGTGCCGCGTTGCTCCGCCGGCGCGTGGTCGGCGATCCAGGCGCGGCCGACGCCGTGGGTCAGGCCTTGGAACACGCCGTAGAGCGCGAAGAGGATCCACAGCGTCTCGAACTCATGCAGCGCGAAGCGGCCGTACACGACCGCGAACAGCGCCCAGCCGAGCGCGATCGTCCGCGCGCGCCCGAGGCGGTCGCTCAAGCGGCCGGCGGGGGCCGCGCTCAGCGCGTAGCACAGGTTCATCAGCGCGTAGGCGAGGATCACCTGGGTCTCGCTGAACCCGCTGTCGCGCGAGCGCAGGAGCAGGAAGGCGTCGCTCGAGGCACCGAGCGCGAAGACCCACAGCGGGGCGCAGACGCGCCAGAACGACGGTGGGAGGGAGCGCCAGCTCAGTGGCGCTCCAGGCGGCGCCGCGGCGGGCTTGGCCGACTCGCGGATGCGGAAGGTGAGCGCCACGGCGAGCACGCACGGCAGGGCGGCGCTGGCGAAGATCGTGCGGTACTCGCCCGGAAGAACTTGCAGCAGGCCGAGCGCGAGCAGGACGCCCACGAGCGCCCCGGCGGTGTCCATCGAACGGTGGAAGCCGTAGGCGGCGCCGCGCTGCTCCGGTGGCGTGAGGTCGGCGATCAGGGCGTCGCGGGCGGCCGTGCGCAGACCCTTGCCGGTCCGGTCGGCGACGCGCAGGGCGAGCAGCGCCGGCCAGCCGGTCACCAGCGCGAGCAGGGGCTTGGAGGCCGCGGAGAGGGAATATCCAACCCGGATGAAGGGCACTCGGCGCCCCAGGCGGTCGGAGGCGCGCCCGCTGAGGGCGGTCAGGATGCTCAGCACGCCGTCGGCGGCTCCTTCGATCAGACCCAGCGTCAGGCCGGGCGCGGCCACCAGCGTCGCCACGAACAGCGGCACGAGCGGGTAGACCATCTCGGCGGCGACGTCGAGCCAGAAGCTCACCCAGCCGAGGCGGACGACTTCGCGCGGGAGCTTGGGACGCGGCACGCCGCGCACGATAGCGGGTGGGGGCGCCGCACGGCCGCTCCGAGGGCTGTCCAGAGGTCTTTGCCCGTCCCATACCTGCCGCAAACGCGCGAAGTCCGTAAGCTAGGGGTCTCGACAGGCCGATTCCGGTCTACACCACGAGCCACGGGCCGGCGTTTCGGTCCGCACAACCCCCTACAACGGAGCATCCATGAAGAACCTGATCCTCGGCCTGGCCCTCGTCGCGGGCGCGGTCGCTTGCAAGAGCCAGACGAACAGCGCGGTGTCGAGCGGCGAAGCCGCCCCGACCACCAACTGCGCCACGAAGGCCGGCTGCGACAGCGCTGCCAAGAGCGAGTGCTCGATGGAAGCCAAGAAGGACTGCGAAGGCGCCAAGGTCTGCCCGGCGACCGGCGCGAAGATGAACTGAGACCGGAGTTCTCCGGTTCTCACTCCCGCGGGGCGCGCGGCCGCAAGGCAGCGCGCCCCGCGGTGTTTTTTTCGAGTCGGCGGGGATTTCGGGAACCGCGCGGGCGCGAGCGGCGAGCAGGCCACCCAGGTCCCTCTCTTCCGCTCTCCAACCGGCCCCCGCCGACGTCGTCCCATGACCCGCACGCGCCTCTGCGTTCTCCTCGCCGCCTCCGCTCTCTCTTCGCTCGCCCGCGCGCAGGTGCCGCAGGCTCAACAGGACCTGACCGCGCCGCCGCAGGGCGCCGGCAAGCAGGAGAAGCTCCAGCCCGCGCTCCAAGGCGCTCCGCTTCCGCCGCAGGGGCCCTTCGCGCAGGCCGCCGGTCAGTCCAACCCGCAGGGCACGGTGTTCCAGACGCCCGGCATGCCCAACATGGGTCTGCGCATCTCGTCGGGCATGGGGCAGGTCACGCGCTTCTCGAACGAGTTCAATCCCGCCTTCTCGTTCATCGTCGACGCGGCGGCGGAGGCCGTCGACGCCGACTCGGGGCAGGACGGGCTCGACGCAGGACTGCGCAGCTTCGAGCTGACCGGCAACGCCTGGATCGATCCGTACGCCTGGGCCTACTTCGTGGGCGTCGCCGAGGAGGAGGAGATCGCCGTCGAAGAAGCGGCGATCCACTACATCGGCCTGGGTCAGAACCACACGCTGCGCGCCGGACGATTCTTCGTCGACTTCGGCAAGCAGATGCAGATCCACGTGCACGAGCTGCGCACGTTGGAGCGCCCGCTCGTGCTGCGCACGTACCTGGGCAACGAACTGGCCGGCGAGGGCCTGCAGTGGGACTCGTGGACCACGGTCGGCGACTCGACGGCCATCCGCTGGTCGATCGGCGCCTTCGCCAACGCGCTGGCCGAAGTCGAGGAAGACGACCTCACTTCGAGCACGGCCACGATCGAGACGCTCGCGCCGCGCCGCGGCGACGACTTCACCTACACCGCGCGCGTCACCGGCTTCACCGACGTCGGCGACCGCGGCATCTTCCAGCTCGGCGCCTCGGCGCGCGCGCTGCCGAGCTTCGAGTTCGTGACCGAAGACGCGGGCGCGGTCGGCACGGACCTGTCGAACACCGTCTTCGGCCTCGACGCGACCTTCGGCTGGGTGGGCGCGACGAGCGTCGACTCGTGGAGCGTCGGCGCGGAACTGCTCGCCAGCACTGGCGAGAACGGCGCGGCGCTCACCGGCGCCGACTCGACCAACCCCGCCGACTACACGGTCTTCGACGAGGACCTGTTCGGCTGGTTCGGCTGGGTGGACTACGCCTGGGACCGCTTCAACGCCGTCGGCTTCCAGTACAGCCAGGTCGAGCTGCCCGACGCGGCGCAGTCCGACGTGTCGGAGATCGAGGCGTACTACACGCACCTGTTCAGCGAGTTCCACCGCATCCGCTTGGTCGCGGCGCTGAACGACTCGGACATCGACGGCGAGACGAGCCGCTTCGTGGTGCAGTACACCGCGGTCCTCGGCGCGCACGGCCACGGCGTGAACTGGTAATCTGCGCCGAATGCGGACCGCGCTGCGCTCCCTGCTGCTGGGTTGCCTCGCCCTCGTCGCCAGCGCCTTCGCGCCGGCGGCCGAGGGCGAGCGCCTGAAGTGCGTGGCGACCATCCCCGACCTCGCGGACATCGTGCGCGAGGTCGGCGGCGAGCGCGTCGAGGTCAAGTCGATCGCCAAGGGCCCGGAGAACCTGCACGCCATGGTGATCCGCCCCAGCCACCTGGTGGCGGTCTCGAACGCTGACGCGCTGTTCCAGGTCGGCCTGTCGCTCGAGATCGCCTACGTGCCCGCGCTCGTCGAAGGCGCGCGCAACAAGAACGTGTTCCCGAGCGCGCCGGGCTTCGTCAACTGCTCGATCGGTTGGAAGGCGATCCAGGTGCCCGAGGTGCTCACGCGGCAGGCCGGCGACGTGCACCCCCAGGGCAATCCGCACCTGAACCTCGACCCGCGCGGCGGCGCGTTCCTCGCCGACCGCGTGCTCGAGGCGCTCTCCAAGCTGCGCCCCGCGTCGAGCGACTACTTCAAGACGCGCCATGCCGACTTCGTCGCGCGCATCGACGTCGCCCGCACGCGCTGGGACGAGATCGGCGCGCACTTCAAGGGCCGCAAGGTCGTCGAGTACCACCAGGAGTACGACTACTTCCTGCTGCACTACGGGATCGAGCGCGTCGGCACGGTCGAGATCCGTCCCGGCATTCCGCCCACGCCCAACCACCTCGCGCACCTGATCGACGTGATGAAGCGCGAGAAGTGCGAGGTGCTGCTCACTGCGCCGTGGTCGAAGAACAACTTCGTCGACCGCGTGGCGGAGGCGACCGGCGCGAAGGTCGTCGTGCTGCCCAGTTCGTGCGGCGGCGTCGAGGACAGCGAGACCTGGATCAAGATGATGGACACGGTGCACGATCGCCTGGCGAAGGTGTTCGGGACGCCGATCCCGCCGCGGCAGTGAGCGCCGCGCCGCGCGCGCTCTCATGAAGCACGAGGTTGAGGTCCGCGCTGGGATCCGCGCCGGCGCGCTGCTCACCGCGCACGGGGCGGCGTTCGGCTACCGCAAGCGCGCGGTCATCTCCGGCGTCGAGCTGCGTGTCGTGCGCGGCGATTTTGTCGGCATCGTGGGCCCCAACGGCGCGGGCAAGACCACGCTGTTCCGCGGCTTGCTCGGGCTGATTCCGCCGCTCGCCGGGCGCGTGGAGCGCGCCACGTGCGCCATCGGCTACGTGCCGCAGCGCGAATCGCTCGACGCACTGTTCCCGGTCACGGTGCAAGAGGTCGTCGAGCTCGGCGGACTCAACAAGTTGCGCGGCTTTCGCAGTCTGCCGGCGCAGGAGCGCGCGCGTGCGCTCGAGTGCCTCGAGCGCGTCGGCCTCGCCGACCGCCGCCGCGCGCAGTTCTCGACGCTCTCCGGCGGCCAGCGCCAACGCGTGCTGATCGCGCGCGCGCTGATGGTCGAGCCCGAACTGATGCTGCTCGACGAGCCGACCACCGGCGTCGACCGCGGCGCGCAGGCGCAGATCCTCGAGCTGCTGGGCGAGCTCAACCGCTCGCAGGGGCTCGCGGTGCTGCTCGTCAGCCACCAGCTCGCGATGGTGCGCGACACCGTGCAGCGCGTGTTGTGGGTCGCCGAGGGCGGCGTGCGCGAAGGCGCGGCGGCGGAGCTGCTCGCGCCCGAGCACCTCGACCGGCTGTACGGCGGCGCGGCGCAGGGCGTCGGCGAGGAAGTCTGAGCGTGGACGAGCTCGACTCCATCAGTTGGGCGCAGCGCCTGTCGCTGTTCCGCTGGGCGGTGCTGGCGGCCGTGTTCGCCGGCCTTGTGTGTCCGCTGGTCGGCGTGTTCCTGCACGTGCGCCGCACGAGCTTCTACGGCATCGCTATGCCGCAGTTCGCGACGGCGGGCGTCGTGTTCGGCTTCGTCCTGCTGCCCTGGTGGATCGAGCACATCGGCTTGGGCGGCGTGGAGCTCTTCGAGGCGACGCACGACAGCCACGCGGTGCTGACCTACCACATGGTGTGGTCCAACCTGTTCACCTTCGGCGGCCTGCTCGCCCTGCTCGCGCTCGGCCGGCGCGGCGGCAGCGAAGTGGGCCGCGTGGCCGGCGCCTTTGCGATCGCCGCGGCCGCTACGATCCTCTTCGGGCGCATGTCGCCGGTCGGCAAGGGCTTCGTCGACGAGCTCATCGCGGGCGAGCTGCTCGGCGTCGGCGTGCACCAGTTCGAGACGCTGGCGGTCGTGTACACGCTAGCCGCGCTGCTCCTCGCGCTGTTCCGTCACGAGTTGGTGCTCGTGAGCTACGACCGCGAGTCGGCCTTCGTGCTCGGCAAACGCGTCTTCGCGCTCGAGACGCTGTTCACCGCCGTCACGGGCCTGGTGATCTCGGTCGGGACGATGGTCTTGGGGCCGGTGATGCTGTTCGGCCTGATCGTCCTGCCCGCCATCGCGGCGCGGGCCTGGGCGCGCTCCATGCGCAGCTACTTCGTGCTGGCCTGCGCCTTCGGGCTGGCGGCCGTCGCGCTCGGCGTCACGGCCTCGTTCGAGCTCGATCTACCGCTCGGCGCCTCGATCACCGGCGCCGCCGCGGTGTTGCTCCTCCCCGGCGCGCTCTTGCACCGGGGTTGAGCGTCGCGGACGCGAGTTACTTGCCGGCGCGGGCCTTGGCGCCCTTCTTCTCAGCCTTCTTCTCGGCCTTCGCTGCGGCCTTCTTGTCGGACTTCGTCGTCTCGGCGCGCGGCGCGGGCGTGATCACGTCGCTGGCGGCGAGCGTCGCGCGCGTGACCTCGACCTCGAGACGCGCGCTGGTCTGCGGCTCGCGGCGCGAGGTGATCGTGGTCAGGGTGCGGCAGATGTCCTTGGCCGAGATGCCCGGCTTGTTCTTGCCTTCCCCGTCGACGGCCTGCGCGAGCAGCGCGAGCGTCGCGAGCCCGACCAGGCGGCCGTCGCCGTCGACCACCGGAACGCGGCGGATGCGCTTCTCGGCGCACAGCGCCAGCACGTCCTCGACCTTTTGCTCGGGCCGGCAGCTGAACACGACCTTGGCCATCGCCTCGCTGACGGGCACGGCCCACAGCGGAGCGCCGCGCAGGTGCGCCGCCATGCAGATGTCGCGGTCGGTGATCATGCCGACGAGCTTCCCGTCGGCGTCGACGACCGGCAGTGCGCCGACGTCGCCTTCCCACATGGATTGCGCGGCGGTGCTGAGGTTGTCGGCGGGCTGGCACACGCGGGCGCCACTGGTCATCAGTTCTTGAATCTTCATCGCTCGCCTCCTTGGGGCGCGTCGAGGGTCGAAAAGGCGTACGGCGCGGGGAAACCTCGCGGCCGCAGGTGGGGGATGTGCGCGGTGAACAGGCTAACCGCCCGGCGCGAGTCCGGCGGTGTTCCGAGCAACTACGAGGGCGAAAAGGATAGGGAGCGCGAGCGCGCGCTGCACGTGGGACTTGTGCGAATCGCTCTTCACAAGTGCGTCATCCTGCGCGTCCCGTCGTGGCGTGAGATTGTCGCTCCGCGCCGAGCGAACTACGCTCTCTCGCGCAGCGCCCTCCACGATGACCGACCCGGCCGAACCCAACGCGTTGACGGCCTCTTTGGCGGTCGAGGATCTGCGCGACGCGTGGCGTCTGCTCGACGCTGCGGAGCGCATCGAGGGTTTCCGCTTGCTGGGCCGCGAAGACGCGCAGGAGTTCTTCGGCGCGCTGCCTTCGGCGGAGCAGTTGCAACTGATCGAGCAGTCGAGCGCGACCGAGCGGCGGCACCTCTTGCGCATGCTCGCGCCTGACGACGCTGCGGACCTGTTGCAGGAACTGCCCGAAGAGCAGCGCCAGCCGTTGCTGGGTCTGTACGACGACGTCACGCGGCGCGAGATCGCGAGCTTGCTCGCCTACCGCGAGGACGTGGCCGGCGGCTTGATGAACCCGCGCTTCGCGCGCGTGCGGCCGGACATGACCGTCGAAGAGGCGATCCTGTACCTGCGCCGCCAGGCGAACGAGGGGCTCGAGCTGTACACGTACGCCTACGTGCTCGACAAGGAGCAGCGGCTGCTCGGCGTGGTCTCGTTCCGCGATCTGTTCCGCGGCAAGGCGACCGCGGCGATGCGCGACGTGATGAAGACCGACGTCGTGCGCGTCCACGAAGAGATGGACCAGGAAGCGGTCGGCGCGACCTTCGCCGAGCACGACCTCGTCGCGCTGCCGGTCGTCGACGCCGCCGGGCGCATGAAGGGCGTCGTGACGGTCGACGACATCGTCGACGTCGTGCAAGAGGAAGCCACCGAGGACATCCACAAGATCGGCGGTTCGGTCGCGCTCGACGCGCCGTACCTCGAAGTGGGCCTCTTGGGTATGTTGAAGAAGCGCCTGGGCTGGCTGCTGGTGCTGTTCTTCGCGCAGATGCTGACCGTGGTCGCGATGAGCTACTTCCAGGTGCGCATCGACCAGCTCTCGCTGCTGTCGCTGTTCGTGCCGTTGATCCTCTCGAGCGGCGGCAATTCCGGCTCGCAGGCTTCGACGCTCGTGATCCGCGCCATGTCGCTGGGCGAACTGCGCCCCAGCGACTGGAAGCGCGTGTTCCTCAACGAACTCGCCACGGGTTTGACGATGGGTTTGGTGCTGGGCGTGATCGGCTTCACGCGCGTGGTGGCGATCTGGCCCGGCAACGAGGAGCAGTTCGCGAACTTCTCGTGGCAACTCGCCGGCGCGATCCTCGTCAGCGTCGTCGGCGTCGTGCTGTGGGGCACGCTGATCGGCTCGATGCTCCCGATCCTGCTGCGCCGCTTCGGCCTCGATCCGGCGAGCGCGAGCGCGCCGCTCGTCGCCACGCTCAGCGACGTGACCGGCATCGTCGTGTACTTCAGCGCGGTGAGCTGGTTCTTGAGCCACGTTCTTCCCCCGATCGCATAGGCCGTGGCGTTTTCGCGCGCGCACGACCGCTTCGCCGCCGCCTGCGTGGCGCTGTGCGTGCTGCTCTCGCTGGTGTTCGGCGTCGCGCCCGTGGCCGATCGCCTCACCTGGTCGCTCGAGAACTTCCCCGTGTGGATCGGCGTCGGCGCGTGGGTTTGGACGCGCAAGCGCTTCCAGCTCAGCCGCCTGTGCCTCGCGCTCTTCACGCTGCACGCGCTGATCCTGATGATCGGCGGCTACGCGACGTATGCGAAGGCCGCGCCGGGCGAGTGGCTGCGCGAGTGGTTCGAGCTCGAGCGCAACCCGTACGACCGCGTCGGCCACCTCGCGCAGGGTTTCGTGCCAGCGATCTTCGTGCGCGAGCTCCTGACGCGCGTCGCGCACGTTCCGGCGACGCGCTGGCGGCCCGTGCTCGTGGTGTGCGCGTGCCTTGCGTTCAGCGCCTTCTACGAACTCATCGAGTGGTGGGCCGCGCTGCTCACGGGCGAAGCTGCGAACGATTTCCTCGGCACGCAGGGCGATCCCTGGGACACGCAGTGGGACATGTTCTTGTGCCTGGTCGGCGCCATCGCCAGCCTCGCCACGCTCGCGCGCGCCCACGACCGCTCGATGGCCCTCGTCGCGACACCACCGGCCGCGGCCGGCATCCAATCCAGCTCCACTCGCTTTCAAACCAAGCCATGAAGACCGACGTTTCTTTCCTCAATGGCCACAAGGTCGAGGTTTACACCGCTACCTGGTGCCCCGACTGCCGCCGGCTCGACCGCTGGCTCGAAATCAACGCTGTTCCGCACTCCAAAGTCGACATCGACACCGCGGACGGCGCCGCCGAGCACCTCGAAGAATCGACCGGCAAACGCGGCGTGCCCTACTTCAAGCTCGACGGCGCGAAGTGGGTGCGCGGTTACCACAAGGAACTGCCCACGCGCTTCGACCCGGCCCTGCTCGCGAACGAACTGCGCCAGGCGCTGAGCGGCTGAGCAGCCCGCGCCGTCGCGCGTCACGCACGGCGAATGACCTCAGCAACGAACCGTGGCCGTGCAGGGCGTGAGTCCGTCGCGAGGATCGGTGAGGACGAAGCTCTGATCGTGCTTCTGCTCGGCTCGGAACTCCGTACCTCCGTGGCTCCTGTGGCTTGTTCTGCTTCTTCTTCTTCTTCTTCGACAGCCACCAGGCAAGCCAGCGAAGCGTCAGAAATCACACAGGAGCCACGGAGGCACGGAGATCGGAGGAAGACGAACCTCGGATCGCTCCCCTGCTCGCCCCAACGGTGGTTGGCCAAGTCACAGCGCGGCTTGCGTGGAACGACAATGCTCCGCGTGCATGCGGCGTCCGATTGACGCGCTTCGCGTCGTTCCAAGTTTCCCGTGAGCCACGAAAGATCGAACTGCGCGACGACGAGTTCTGCTCGCGGCGCCAGCTTCACAATGCGCAAAGAGCTAGCGACGTGTATCGCGGTCGCGAAGGACACCCCGCGCGCTAGGTCGCGTGGACTCGCGAACGCGTGCGCTCGTTGCGAAAGCTGACGCTTGTCTCGTCACGGCGATCACCGAGTCATCGGCCGGACTTGGATCCAAAGAGCTCGCTCAAGACCTCCCGCGGCGACGAGTCCGTGTTGACGAAAGCCTCTACGGACGGATCGGCGCCGTAGAAGTTGATGCGAGGCGGTTCGAGGAACTGAAACGCCATCGCCATCTCGCGCCCGGCGTGATCCGCCGCGACGAGGTATCCAGGGCCGACCGCGAGCACGAGGGTTGGCGGATTGTGAGCTTCCGCTGCGACTCCGGCGCGGATGGCGGCAAGCAGCTGTGCTCGTTGCTCACCGCTCACGGTGACCTTGCGCGAGGCTGCGTCGATGCGGAGTCCGGCGATTTTCACCATGGGCCGGCTGGAGTCGTTGAAGAATCCCACCTCGTACACGTCCCACGAGTCCGCGGCGGCGAAGTGGGCGTCGACGTCGGGCGGGAGAGCTTGGTCGAAGCTCGGCTTGCACGACCAGTTTGAGAGCGCGAGCAGAGCGGCGAGGCCGACTGTCGCTGCGCGGACCGAATGGGCGCGCTCGGCAAGACTCCCGACTGCGAACTGCTGTGCCATCAAACTTCGCCCTCGAGCGTGGCGCGCTGCGCGCCGTCAACGTTTCATCGGCCGCGAGAATATCGCCCCAACGAGTTCACGAGCGCGAAGGTTCACGCCACTCGTGAAAAATGGTAACTGGGCCTGATCGACTTCGGCGCCAAGACTCCACGTCGAACGGAGAAGCGCGTCGCGCAAAGACGCTCTGCGGCCGCGAAAGTCGAACTCGCCGCGCACGGCCGCGCCGTCCAGGTGCTCACAAGCCAGCGCCTGAGTAGGCTGCATCGCCGCGAGTTGGCGAACGGACGGAATGGCCTGAAATCGCTGCGGAAACGGAACATGGCAAACCTCACACTGCGTTGCGTCGGTGCGGCCTGGGCCGCGTTGTTGCTCGGTTGCATGGCTGCCCGCGTCGAGGCTCAGGCGCCCGCGGCGCCGGCCAAGGCTGCGCCGGCGGAAACGAGCGTCGAGCGCGTCGATGCGCTGCTCGCGCCGCTGGTGAAGGAGCACGACGTGCCCGCGCTCGGCGTCGCTCTGATCGATGTCGAGAAGGGACTCGTCGCCGTGGGCGTGAGCGGCGTGCGCGAGCGCGGCAAGGACGTCGCCGTCGAGGTCGACGATCGCTGGCACCTTGGTTCGTGCACCAAGGCCATGACGGCGACGCTCGCGGCGCGGCTCGTGCAGGCGCGCAAGATCGAGTGGAGCACCACCGTCGAGCAGGCCTTCCCTGACCTCAAAGAGAACGTCCACCCCAAGTACCGCGCTGCGCAACTCGAGTGGTTCCTGCAGAACCGCGCGGGGGCGCCGGGGGATCCGCCGGAGGCGCTGTGGATGGGGTTGTGGGGACGCGACAAGGAGCCGTTGCTCGCACGGCGCTGGTTCGTCGAAGAGCTGCTCAAGCTCGAGCCGGCCAATGAGCCGAGCACAAAGTTCGAATACTCCAACCAAGGCTTCGTGATCGCGGGCGCGATGCTCGAGGCGAAGACCGGCAAGAGTTGGGAGGAGCTGATGCGCAGCGAGCTGTTCGAGCCGCTGGGCATGACGAGCGCGGGGTTCGGGCCGCCGGGCAGCGCGGACGTGATCGATCAGCCGCGTGGCCACAGCCCCAAGCCGCGCAAGCCCGGGCCGAGCGCCGACAACCCGCGCGCCATCGGGCCGGCGGGCACGGTGCACGCCTCGCTCGCCGACTGGGGCAAGTTCGCCCAGGCGCACCTGCGCGGCGCGAGCGAGAAGTCCGGCATCCTGCCGGCCGGCGTGTTCGAACGTTTGCACGAGTGCCCCAACCTCCAGACCTACGCGATGGGGTGGGGTCGCACGTCGAAGCCGTGGGCCGGCGGCGACATGCTCGCGCATTCGGGCTCGAACACGATGTGGTTCTGCACGGTGTGGATCGCGCCGGAGAAGGGCGTGGCGCTGCTCGCGACCTGCAATGAAGGCGGCGACATGGCGCAGAAGGCGTGCGACGCCGCGCTCACCGCGCTGCGCGAAGCACGCGGGCTGAAGTAGCCGCTCGGGGTGGACCGACGCGCGCGCCGGATGGGATACTGGCGCGCATGATCCATCGCGAACGACAGGGCCGGGTGAGCGTGCTCGAACTCGAGCACGGCAAAGTGCAGGCGCTCGATCTCGAGCTGTGTGCGGAGCTCGAGCGCGAGTTCGAGGCCGCCGCCGAGTGGGAGGACACCGATGCGCTGGTGCTGACCGCGCGCGGCTCGAGCTTCTCGGCGGGCGTCGACTTGAAGCGCGTGCTCGACGGTGGGCCGAAGTACACCGAGGAATTCCTCGGCGCCATGGACCGCGCTTTCGCGGCCGTGTTCCGCTGCCCCAAGCCGGTTGTCGCCGCACTCAACGGCCACGCGATCGCTGGCGGCTGCGTGCTCGCGTGCGCGGCCGACTACCGCGTCATGGCGCAGGGCAAGGGCCGCATGGGCGTGCCCGAACTCAGCGTCGGCGTCGCGTTCCCCTGGCTGGCGCTCGAGATCGTGCGCCTGTCGACGCCGGTCGAGCATCTCCAAGAGCTGCTCTACCTCGGCCAGACCTACGACGCCGACCAAGCGCTCGCGCGCGGATTGATCGACGAAGTTGTGGCGCCGGACAAGTTGCGTGAATGCGCGCTCGCGGTGGCGGGCAAGCTCGCCGGGCAATCGACCACCGCGTTTGCACTGACCAAGCGCCAGCTGCGGCTCGACAGCCTCGAGGATTGGAAGCGCCACCAGGCTTCGCACGACGCGTTGGTGCGTCTGCAGTGGACCAACCCCGACACGCTCGAGCGCATCCGCCGCGCGATGGACGCGGTCGGCAAGAAGGGTTGAGCGAGCTCGAACGAGCCGCGGACGCGCCGCGCGCCAAGGTGTTGCTGGCGCTCCTGACCGCGGCGTACGTGCTCAATTTTCTCGATCGCCAGGCGCTGGCGATCCTGGTGCAGCCGATCCAGCGCGAGCTGGGCGTCGGCGACGCGCGCATGGGGCTGCTGCTCGGCGTGAGCTTCACGCTCGCCTACACCGGCGCCGGGCTCGTCGTCGCGCGCTGGCTCGACCGCGGGCCTCGCGTGGCTTGGCTCGCGGGCGGGCTCGCGCTGTGGAGCGCGATGACGATGCTCGCCGGCGCGGCCGCGAACTTCGCGCAGCTCGCTCTCACGCGCATCGGCGTTGGCCTCGGTGAATCGGTGTGCAGTCCGGCCGCTCACTCGCTGCTCGCCGACGCTTTCGCGCCGCGCCGCCGCGCGAGCGCGATCGCGATCTACTCCAGCGGCATCTACGTCGGCATCACGCTCGCGTTCCTGTTCGGCGGCGATCTGTCGGCGCGGCTGGGTTGGCGCGGAACACTCGTCGCACTCGGCGCGCCGGGACTCTTGCTCGCGCTCGCGTTGCTCGTGCTCGCGCGCGACCCCGGCCGCGGCCGCTTCGAGCGCGTCGCGCCGCCGGGCGAAGAACGCGGCTTTTTCGCGGCTTTCAGCGAGCTCGGCCGCTCGCGCGCCTGGCGCGAGATGGCGCTCGGCGCCTCGATCAAGTCGATCGCCGGCTACGCGCTGATCAGTTGGAGCGCGGCCTACCTCGAGCGCGTCCACGGGCTCTCGACGCGCGAGAGCGGCGCCTGGCTCGGCCTCACCAACGGCGTCGGCGGCTTCTGCGGCGCGCTGCTCGGCGGCTTGCTCGCCGATCGCCTCGCCGCACGCGACGAACGCTGGCGGCTGCGCGTCGGCGCGCTCGCCACGCTCGCCTCGATCCCGTTCCTCTACGCGTTCCTGTTCGCGCCCAGCGCCAACCTCGCGCTGCTCGCCAACCTCGCCGGCCCGTTGCTCGGCGCGATGTACCTCGGGCCCGTGTTCGCGGTGGGGCAGTCGCTCGCGCCGCCGCAGCTGCGCGCACGCTCGAGCGCGGCGCTCTTGTTCGCGATCAACCTGATCGGACTTGGGGTCGGCCCGTGGCTGACCGGAGTGCTCAGCGAAAACTTCACGCCCGTGCACGGGGCCGCGTCGATCCGCACGGCGCTCGCGATCGTCGGCGTGAGTTACGCCTGGGGTGCGCTGCACTTGTGGCGCGCCTCGCAGGCGCTCGCTACTTCATCGCCAGCACACCGGCGATCTTGAGCAGCATCACGGCGACGCCCATCAAGCTCTCGCCGGCGATCAGGCCGGACGCGACGGGGACGACGAGCTTCTCTGCGAGCACGGGCTTGGCGCGGCGCAGCAGTTCGGCGAGCGCGCCGCCGAGGAACATCGCCAGGCCATTGCCGCCGGGCACGACCATCGCGATGCCCAGGCCGGAAGCGGAAGGCACGAAGGGCTTGGCGCGTTTGGGTGCGAACTTCTCGAGCAGCGCGAGCGCGACTCCGAGCGCGAGGCCGATGCCGACGCCGGCTTGCGCCGTGGCGTCGAGGGAGGACGTGCCGCCTGCGAAGGCCTCGGAGACCTTGGCCCACACCAGACAGCTGGGCGCCGGCCATTCGTCGCCGCCCAGCGCGCTCGCGTCGGGCACCATCAGGTAGAACGCGGGCACGATCACGGCGGCGCCGACGATGACGCCGAGCAGTTGGCCCCAGAACTGAGCGCGAGGATTGCCGCCGAGCAGCCAACCTGTCTTGAGCGTCGTGAGTAGGTCGGCCGCGTGCAGCCCGATGCCGCCTGTGACGTTCGCGCTCATGATGTTGCCCGGCACGTTGCCGGGCGCGAGGCCGGCGTAGACGAGCTGCGTCACCGGCCCGAGCGCCTTGGTCGGCGTGATGTCGGTTTCGCCCGTCACGCGCGCG
>Ga0169931_10005403_pt1 | contig 19463 bp, 9 predicted proteins | sample Kivu_15m_20L_FD_129675 | JGI IMG/M metagenome (GOLD analysis project Ga0169931, IMG submission 129675) | Freshwater microbial communities from Lake Kivu, Western Province, Rwanda to study Microbial Dark Matter (Phase II) - Kivu_15m_20L... | ecosystem: Environmental > Aquatic > Freshwater > Lake ... | reverse complement strand
TTGCCGCGACTGTCGTAGCCCCAGAGGGTTGAGTGACTCAGCGGATCATTGATCTCCTGCAACTGCAGTTCGCCGTTGTAATCATAGGTCGTGAGTTCTCCTTCACCGTCTTTGAAGGATGTCAGCAAGCTGGTTCCGGAATGTGTGAAGTCCGTCGTGTGAGTCAGCGGATCTTCGATCTTCGTGATGCGGCCCAACCCATCGCGAGTCAAGCTTGTCACATTTCCCAGCGGATTGATGACCGTTACGGCATCGCCGGCCGAATTGTAGGTGAGCGTCGTTTTTTCGTTCAGTTCATTGGCCAGCAGCACCGCATTTCCTGCTGTGTCATAAGTGATCGTTGTTCTGCCATGCAGCGGGTCTTCCGTGTCAACCGGCTGGCGATGGCTGTTGTACGTGATGGTGTAACGCTGACCGGTGGCGTCCACGACACCCGTGCGGTTTCCGCTGCTGTCCCAGTCCAGCGACGTCACATTGCCTTCATAGTCCTCAATTGAGATGCAGCGGCTGTTGCTGTCGTAGCCAAAATTCATCGTACCCACAAGCGGACGTTCTATACCGCTGAGTGCCAGGACTCCGGTTCCCAGACGCGTGTAGGAAAAGGTCGTCGCATGGTTGTTGGCATCGACAACAGCCCGCAAGCGGGAGTTTCCAGCGCCTTCCCAGTCAAACGTCGTACGCTGCCCGAGCGGATTGATCACCGCATGCACGACGTTACAGTCATGAATCACGGTCGTCACGTATCCGGCAGGATCCGTGACTTCGATGTACTTCAGCGTTTCGTATCCTTCGGTCGTGCCGAACGATGAGAACGTCGATTCCGTAAAAATGTACTTATACTTGTATACATTGCCGTCGGCCGTTGTGAGTTCTGTGAGTCGGTCTGCGCTGTCATAGGCGAATTTTGTTTCATTACCGTCACCGTCCACAAAGCGAGTCAGCAGATTGTGGACACCGTAACTCAGTTGCAGCGTCACACCAGCTGGATAACTGACCGAAGTCAGCAGTCGATTCGCCAGTGAGAAAACGGTTGTGCGACCACCGGGCTGAGTCACCGTATACGACTTGTCATATTCGCCGGAAATGGTGGTGGTCCGCCCGCCCGGACCGGCAATCGCCGACACCAGACAATTTGTCCGGCTAATAGTCCATTCATCGCCAGCGGGACTCACCAATTTCTGCAACAGCCCTGACAGAGCGTAATGCCAATCAATTCCATCCGGCTGACGCTCTATCCAGCCGCCTCCCACTTTTCCCTGCAGACCATTTCGTGCGTCGGCCGGTGCTGTTCCGAAAGTTCCCGCGCTGACACCCAGGTACTCCAGGACACGTCCCGTACCGCTTGTCAGCCATGCTGTACTGCCCGACTGCACCACAGTCGGATGGTAGAGGTCTGAGATCCCGTAGCCTCGGCCACCGCTCGATTTGGCGGCCTGAGAATTGTAGGTAAACACGGGGCAGGCATCAAAAGGACCACCCCGCGGCGTGGCCATCTGCAGCACCACATTCCCCGAGGGCAGATGGACATTGACGGGTCCCAGCCAGATGCCGGGCACGGGATACATGATTCGTCGAACCGCGGCGGCCACTTCCGCTGCCGCAGCATTCAGGCCTTCATTCCGATAGGCGGCCGTGACTCGTGGCGTTAGTTGCCGGTTGCGGGGATACCGCGGGTCAAAACCACATCCTGTCGAAGCTTCTGTCGACAGTGATGTTCCCTGGCGAGTATCGGCGCTTGCCGTCAGAACCCGCCCAAAGCATTGCGAAGGATCCTCCGGATAGGGAAGCGTCTCAGGCTGACACGTCGGTCCCAGGCAGCGACGCTCTCCGGCACCCAGGTCCGGCGGATTCACAATCGGTACCGGACATCCACATGCGGGTTCTGCTGACATCGGTCGAGTCTCCCATCACTCTGCAAGAACCTGGACACATTTCAAAAGCAACGCCCTGCCGCCGGACACACAACAACACCCCCGGACAGTTCCGCAATCCGACGAGCCTGCTGCACATCCGATTCAATGAACAGGTGTGGGCCTGGGCGAACTCGCTGTTTTAGAAACTCAGCGTAATGCTCAGCCTTGAATGCAGCGATATCGCTTCGCCGCCGTTCTGCCAGGCTTGACCACGGACCCATCACAAGATTTCGGACTTCGATGCCCCATGCTGCGAGCCATGTACAGGTCGCTTCCCGGTACTTTTCAAGTCTCGCGGTAACGACCAGGGGAATGGCCTGACGACGCACGGGATAGAGCGGCATGGTCTCCTCGAGGAACTTCAGATATCGTGGACCATCATCGTCGTCAGCCGGTGGACAGTCGTGGCACAGGATGCCATCAAAGTCCATGGCGCACGCTGGCAACAGGACGGAGTTGAACAGATTCCATTCGAGCAAATGCGGCCAGGGCAGGTCGACCGCCCAAAGATCCGGCTTTTGAACAGCAAGCGGATTGGCGTACACAGTGGCAAAGATTACTTTCTGACTGCCGTAATGCTGGCGAACCAGCGTCTCCACCGCTCGCAGCGAATTCCCTGTCATGCAAGTGTCATCCACGACCAGAACAGACCCCTCACTACGCTGGTTGCGCTGCTGCAATCGCCAACCGTGTCCACCGGGAATCAAATCTCCCTGGTGCTGGCGAACGATGTCGAGCGGGAGGTGGTGCAGCATCGAAATCATGGTCGCGGCGCACAGTCCTGAGCGTGAGACACCAACAATCCTGGAGACATCCTTTGGAACCATTGCACTCAGACGACGTACATCCAGCATATACTGCTGTGTGGTGATAAACCTCGGGAGATCCACACGCGTCAGGCACGACTGACATGATCCCGTGGAATTGTCACGATCGATCACTGGAAGAAGACCGAAATCGCGATCTGTCAGCAGACATCGTTCAGGTCCGCTCTCATGGTTGCAGCGATAAACCGGCACTTTCATATTTGCCGAACAGCCACATCCTACGGTCGCCAGCTTTTCGCCGAGAAAGATGCAGGTTCGTGTAAAGGCACCGGCCCAGTTTGGTCCACGAGTGTGCGCTGCCGTTGAAGACCTGGCTGGTTTCTTTTCGGCGGGGCGAAGGACATTTGCCTGGCGCTGTGGATTCAGCGGCGGCAGTGTATGGCCCTGTTGTACCAGATTTCTCCGGGTTTCCAGCACTTGCCGTCGTGTCACTCCCTGGCGCTGGCCGCTGGCAAGTTCCAGTGTTTCACGCGACATTGTAGTGCTGATCTGCGTCGCAGGGACACCTGATCCATTGGCACTGGCCGAACGACTCGACTCCACTGCTTCTCGGACCCACGTGCGAACTCGATCCGCGACCTGGCCTGGCGCCAGAGTAATGGCCCATCGTTTAGGGTTCCACCACCCAAGCACATCGCGCCCACGCACAACGATCCCCTGAACAATCGAGTCCTGTTGTGCCAGGACGTCGCTGGCACTCAGACCATTGAGCCGCTGGATTTCATTGCGACAGGCATCACAGGCAATATGCTGGCCCGTCTCACGAATGATGATCTGTTCCAGTCGGGAACCTATGTCAGAAATCAGGCTCGGACTGACAGTCGCAGTGGTCCCGCCGCCCTTGGCTGCACGATAGAGCGCATCCATCGCCTCAGTTGCTCCGTTCTGGCAGTTACGCCAATGCCCTTTCGCGACGACGCACCCTCGACGCTGACAATAACCTGGTTCACTGCACGAGCACGCATCGCCATTCATGGCTTCACCGAGATGGAGATTGTGGCTCCGGAGAAACTGCAACTGAGCGGCATGCAGCAATTCGGCTCTCCAGCACACGGGCCTGTTGGAACTTCCGTTTCGCAGTCGAACGTAAACTCACCAAGACTAAAGACAGCAGAGATACCAGTCTCCGGGTCGCATACGGCTGCCACAGGGCGAAGTTCAAAGATTGGTCCGGATGCACAGTTTTGGAGATGATCCGCACCAGAACAGGATAACGATCGAGGGTGCAGGCCCTTCAAAGGCATCCATGGACAGGAAACAAGTAATCGGAGTCGACTGGTACAGTCGCCCGGCAATTCCGTTCCTTCGATCTCAGAGTCGCAGCACAGTTCAAAGCAAAACGCACTGCTGCATGGCGAGTAGCCACACTCATACGGATCCGGGATTGGCATTCCGGGAAACTTTCCCGTAATGAGAGTCGGCACTGGATTGACATAAGTCGCGCAATACCCACACGACCCTTCTACCGGGAACATCGGATCCAGCGGGGTAAGAGTCCCCGTTTTTCCATTCAGATCAGCACAATTGGGGGCGGTAATCTCCCATTCCAGATCCTTCAGATATGGGATTCCTGTGGGACTCACTGCCGCCGGAAAACAACAGCCCACGCAAACCAGGCACTTGCAGATCTTGCAATGTCCCTTGATGTGATCGTAGCCGTTCGTCAATTCAAACTGCAGCCCCGTTCCGCACTGTTCCACGCGCACTGGCTCGAAGCCGCTGGCACCGACAAGACACTCCCCGGTATAGTCATCTTGCAGAAGGCAAATGTCTCCCCAACAACGCGAAACGGGATCCCAATCCAGTTCCTCACTGCTGACGACGCCACCGATCTTGCGGGTCACACACAGAGTACTGCAGACACATTCACAAGAGCCGCACCAGGGCTTCAGCTGACAGTCTGTGTCTATGCGCGGTTCGAGTCGCTGCAAAGCGTACTTCCGGATCGTGACGATCGCCTCGCATTCTGCAAATCGCACGCTGAATTCGAGGCTCGGCTCATCACACGTCTGTTGATCCGGACTGATCTCAAAAATTTGATCCACGTAGAACGATTCGCTGATGACTCTCCAATAACATCGACCACCCTCACTGAAAACAAAAACCAACAGATCCATTGATTCCGTGCCACACCCAACGGCGCCAACGTATTCGTAGTTTTCATCCAGTTCCAGAAGTGTCGAGTTGCCATCACAGTCACATCCGTAGGCGCTCAACGTCACACACAGTCGCAATGGGATACATCGGCAGCACGGGTCACAGTGCAACTGAGTTTCGTTGCACACCGTTTCGTCCCCACAGCCACAGGTTGGGTTTTCTCGCAGCATCGAAACATCTCCCGGGCAGGTAAGTCAGCCAATGACACCGTCTTGCTCTCCGGTCGCAATTACGCATCCATCTGTTTGATCACGAACCGTCGTCCGGTGTTCCTCGGGGCCGAAGACCAAAAGATTCGGTGCACCGATCTCGTCGAGCCAGACTCAGCGATTTCCGTGCTCAGCGACCTCCGATCGAGGAGGATACACGGGACGCCGCCAGTCGTCGGAACATGAGATAGAAGATGAAAGTCACGGCAATGATTCACAGCAGACATGCCTGAACTCCAGCAGGGTCGATCAATCCTGGCAGCGACGCTGGGTCACGATTCTGCTACTCAGGATTCTATCTGTCAATGTCGCACACGTACGTGCCTCGGAAAATAAGTGGAGGGTGGGTGTCAGTAATTTGGAAGCGAGTGCCCGAGTAGATTGATAGCTAACGCCGTCCTCCCTACACTCAATCTGCAGGTGCTCTACCACCGGAATTGAGGTGTGCGATGCGAGTGGGCCTGATTTACGATCGCCAGGTGCGTCCTGACACGACGGGCACTTATCTGCAATCAGCGCTGTGTCAGCATACGGAAGTTGTGTATCTTCAGCCTGGGCCCAGCCTAAATATTCCGCGTGCGGATATCGACTTCTATGTCGTGATTGATGATGGACTGGATTACCCACTTCCCAATCATCTTCGTCCGCGAGCTGCCTGGGCGATCGATACACATCTGGGGTTCCAGCGATGTCTGCAGAGATTTGGCGACGCTGAGTTGTTGTTTGCCGCCCAGAAGCACGATGCCTATCGACTGGCCGAGGCGCTTGGCAGAGAGGTCCACTGGTTGCCGCTGGCATGTGACCCGGCGATGCATTGTCCGAAGCCCGATGAAATCGTCACTCATGACGTTGTGTTTGTCGGAAACGTCGTGAACGCTAAGCGAGAACGATGGCTATCCTGGCTGAAACAGAATTTTCCAGGCGCTTGGGTGGGACAGGCCTACTTTGACGAAATGTCCCGCGCCCTGTCGCGAGGAAAAATCGGATTCAACTATTCGGTGGCGGGGGACGTCAACATGCGAATCCTTGAGATTGCGGCATGTGGACTGCCGGTCGTCACGAATCGTGTTTTTAACAATGGACTGGAGTCACTCTTTGCGACCGGTCAGGAAATCGTCGTCTGGGAGTGCGAAGAAGATCTGCGGCAACAGCTTGAGCAACTGCTGGCGGATGAAAACCTCAGGCGCCAGATTGCCAGAGCCGGATATGACGCAGCATTGCAGCGGCACACCTGTTCGCATCGAGCCCAAATGTTGCTTGAAATGATTGATGCGTGGTCACCGGAGCGAAGAAAACCTGCCGGATACTTCGAACATGATCGGCCCGATGTCAGGGCTTTGATACCCGAAACGGCGACCGAGATCCTGGATATTGGTTGCGGAAGTGGGCGGCTCGGGGCAGCCATCCGCAGGGCTCGCGCCTGTCGAGTGACGGGTGTCGAATCGTCCTTTCAAGCCGCGACTCGAGCCCGTCAGGTTCTTGACAGCGTCGTTTGTCGGAAGATTGGAGACGTACCAGTCAGCCAGTTCCGACCGAATTCGTTCGACTGCATTGTACTGGCCGATGTGCTGGAACACTTACGAGATCCGCTGGCGACGTTGAAGAAGTGCGCGCACTGGTTGTCGTGCACGGGCACGCTTGTTGTCAGTGTTCCGAATGGCCGTAACTTCGAAGTTCTGGAGTCACTTGTTGATGGGAACTGGACATACGAGTCTGCCGGATTGCTCGATGAAGATCATGTGCGCACCTTGACTCGGCGTGAACTTGAGAAGCTCTTCTTTCAGGCGGGCTTCGCGGTGACTCAGACGCGAATGGTCTATAGCCAGGGCATCGACCAACTTCGCGATCACTACGACGCAGGCCAGTTGCGGCTGAATAAGGTCACGATCAGCGGGCTTTCGCGACTGGACGCTGAAGAGTTCTACGGCTATCAGATCCTGATGTCGGCAGCAAAGGCCAAACGAACGGCCTTTGGGCTGACCTCGATCGTTGTGGTGACGCACAACCAGCTGGCCTATACGCGAATGTGTGTCGACAGCGTGCTGTTACGAACCGACGAATCGTTTGAGCTGATTTTTGTGGACAACGGCTCCACCGATGGAACCGTGGAGTACCTGCGGTCCTTGTCGACAGTGAAAACACTCTTCAACACGGAGAATCGGGGATTTGCGCCGGCCGTCAATCAGGGCCTGCAAATGGCTCAGGGAGAGCAGGTCGTGCTGCTGAACAACGATTGTATTGTCACGACTGGCTGGTTGACTTCGCTGCTTGAAGCTCTGTACAGCTCGGCTCGGATTGGGATGGTTGGTCCGGTTTCCAATTGCGTCAGCGGTGAGCAGCAAGTTCCGGCAGGGTATCCTGTACTGGCGGCACTGGACGGCTTTGCCTGGGAACGCCGCAAGCATCCCGAACTCTGTTCAACAACTCGCCTGGTTGGTTTTTGCCTCTTGTTTCGACGCAGTGTGCTGGAGGCGATTGGATCACTTGACGAGCGATTCAGAATCGGATGCTATGAAGACGACGACTTCTGCCGTCGCGCACTGGAGGCCGGATTTGATTTAAAGGTTGCGAGGCATGTCTTCGTGCACCATTTTGGTAGTGCAACTTTCAAAGGAGCTGAAATCGACCTTGCACAAATCCTCCAGGAAAACTCACGTCGATTCGCGGAAAAATGGGATGCTGAACGTCCCTATCCTGAATACGCCCAAGTCCGGCAGGCGACCACTCGTGTCAGCCTTTGTATGATCGTTCGTGACAACGAAGCCATCATCGAGGCCTGCCTGACCAGTGTTCGTCCCTGGGTCGATGAGCTTATCGTCGTCGATACAGGGTCGATGGATCGAACTCCTGAACTGTGCCGACAGCTCGGCGCGCAGGTGTTCGACTTTCCGTGGTGTGATGACTTCTCAGCGGCACGCAACGAGTCACTGCGGCATGCGACTGGTGACTGGATCTTCTGGATGGATTCAGATGATCAGATTGATCCGGTGCAGGGACAACGGCTGCGAGATCTGGTGCGGTCGAAACATGCACCTGAATGTCTGGGGTATGTTCTGCAGGTGCATTGTCCTGCCGATGACGGCCATCAAGCCACAGTTGTTGATCATGTGAAACTGTTTCGAAACGGTCGTGGACTGCAATTTGAACATCGGATCCATGAACAAATACTGCCATCAATACGGCGAGCGGGCGGTTCCGTCGAATTCCGTGAGATCCATGTGGTCCATCACGGATCTCGTCAGACGCCGGAGCAGCGAAGCCGGAAACTGGAACGCGATTTCCGAATTCTGCAGCAGGATTTGCGTGAGCATCCCGATCATCCGTTCATTCTGTTCAATCTGGGAATGACCTGTGATGATGCTGGAATGTACGCGCAGGCCATCGACTACCTCGAGCACTGTCTGTGCGTCTCACATCCCGATGAATCGCACGTCCGGAAAGCGTGGTCCATCCTCGTCAACAGCCTGCGGCTGTCCGGAGATCCGCAGCGGGCCATTCAGAAAGCCACTTCGGGATTGGAGAGATATCCTGATGACGTTGAACTGCGGTTTCGCCTCGCCGTATTACTCCAGCAGACCGGCGACGCTCAGGACGCCGTGGGCCAGTACAAGCAACTCCTCAATCAAATAGAGCCGCGACGATTCCAAAGTCGGGATAACTCCATCACCGGATACAAACTGCACCACAATCTCGCCCTGGCATATGACCAGTTGGGAATGGCGTCCGATGCTGCCAGACACTGGGAGTCAGCACTGAGTTTATCTCCCGAATCGGAAGCAGCTCAGATCGAAGTGGCGCGACATGCTTTTCAGTCTGGGGACGTCGAACGCCTGCGACAACTATCCGTTGCTGTCGCAACCGTTCCGGATAACCCCCGGAAGGCTTCCATTGTGGCGATGCTGGCAATGGCGGAAGGGAGGCCGGCCGAAGCGGAGGAAGTGCTTTGGCAGGCATGGAGAACAACTCAAAATGAAGAGCATCTTGATGAATTGGCTCGCCTGATGGTGGAAAGCGGCCGCCCTGGACAGGCGGTTGAGTCACTCCGCCAGCTGCTGCACCATCGGCCGCAGTGTGCCGCAACACATTTTAATCTGGGCCAGGCGCTGCTGCATTCTGGGAAACGTGATGAGGCGCGGCGATACCTGGAGCGATCTCTCAAACTGAGGCCCCATCACGAGTTGACGGGACGGCTCTTGAAAACTTTATATCGCGAAGATGGTCAGTCCTGAAGCAAATCGGCGGTAAGTACGTGGAGACTTCGGTGTCACAGGGATCTCATCCAATGGCGTCGGTACGAAACTCAGGCATGTCGCGAGGTCCGCTCAAAGGACTGCAATATGTGAGTTACGCTGAACTGTCGCGAGACATTCGTGAATGGTCGCAACAGATCGCCACTCCGTACAAAGGGATCGCTGGCATACCCCGGTCGGGTCTGACGTGCGCCCATATGCTGGCAGCCCAGCTCAACTTGCCCTGCTTTCCGCTCGGTGAGCAGAGCACATTCCGACAGAGTACTGGCAGGGCTGTTTCTCGGCGCGATGGCCGGATTCTGGTGATCGATGATGCCTGCAGCTACGGCACCGCAATCAAAGAGGCACGACGCCTGTGCCAGGCTCGCGGCATTGACGCAGACTTTGCGGCCGTTTACTCAAGGGAATGTTCACGACATTTACTCGACCTGCACCCCTATCATCACGAAGAGCCCGATCATCTGGTTGTGTTTGAATGGAACTGGATGTACCATCAGGATCGGGGTTACATCGCCGTGACACTGCAGGCCACGAATCATGGACTACGTCACTTAGACGGTTTCTTTGCCGTCTACGATGAAAGCGATCCGGAATTCCCTGCGGCATTTGCACAGTCGAACGCGGTCGTGTTGTTTGCAGCGCAAGACTGCTCGCGGCTGGCTGCAATGACCGGGAAGCCCGTTGTTGACATTCGCACAGGAGTCCTGTTCCGATGAGGTACCCGCTGGACCACGCACTGACAATTGCCGGTGAGATCCCCGGACAAACCTGGCCGTCGGAACTTCGCTGGCTCTACCAGAGTGTGATCTCCTCCCGGCGGCACCTGGAAGTCGGCGTTTATGCGGGCCGTTCTTTGTTTATGGCATCGCATGGCATGCTGACTGGAGAGATCATCGGAGTGGACGCACGGGTTGAAGACTCAAGAGGCATTCCCCCGCGCTTTCTCAAGGAGGTGACGAATGTGGTTCTGGGGCATTGTAATCCCGCGGTAAAGGTGCAAATCCTCGAATGCACTTCAAGCGAGGCGGCAAAGAAGGTCCATTCGACATTCGACAGTGTCTTTATTGACGCCGGCCACGAGCACGAAGCTGTATTGACTGATATCAGTCTCTGGGCACCAAGAGTCAAGTCAGGCGGGTTCATTTGCGGACACGACTACTGGCCCAATCACTGGGGCGTCATGGAAGCTGTTCAGCAGTACTTCCGTGGGTCACATGAAGTTGTTTCTGACACGCGGATCTGGTTTCGAAGACTGTAACCGACGGCAAGACGTCCGTATCGTGCTGGTGGCACACAGATGTGCCTGTGTTCCTGAGGATGTTGCGCTGCGATTACGAGGAAATGAATCATGGAACAAACTGCGGCAACCACCAGTAACAGCCAGCAAGGCGACTTTACAGATGTTCCGCCTTTGCAGGACAACCGACCATTGCGGCATCTTGCCGAACTGCTGCCACTGCAAGTCCTCACACGGAGTTCAATCACCGTGGCACCATGGCTGCAGGTTACAGACACGATCCGAGAGTCCCTCGATTCGCTGACCCTCATCCTGCATCAGTCTCGACAACGTCATGCTCTGGTCGTTGGCCCCCGTGGATGCGGCAAAAGCAGTCTCCTGCTGTTGTTTGCGCGAGAAACACTCAATCGTCGCCTGGACTGGCAACAGATGATTTATCTGGATGCATCCAATGTGGGCCCGGAAGATAGCCGTGCGGTGCTCGAAACGCTGCTGGCGGGTCTTCCAGCCAAGGGCGCTGTCGTTCTGGTCATCGACGGGCTTTGTTCGCTGCTCAATCGGCCCGGCGGAGGTACAAATAAGCCGCTGTTGCGTTCAATCATGGCACGGCCGGGACTTTCACTGTTTGCGACCATTGAAGTGGCAGATTTCAATGAACAGATTGCCAATGATGCCACCATGCTGGATACCTTTGAACGGGTGGTTGCTCCGCAGTTTCCTGACGAAGAATTGGTCTGCCTGATCAAGGGGTATTGCGAATTCCTGTCTGAATCTCGCAGAGTACAGCTTTCGGAATCACTGATTCGACCAACGCTGACCATGACATCCACGTTTCTGTTGAGTGAAGTTGAACCCACGCGCAGTTTGAGAGTGCTCGAGCTTGCTGCCGATCGAGCGCACTTTGCGTCGCCCGAAAAAGAGATACATGTATTATCACTGGCAGACGTCGCTGCGGTCGTCGCACGCCGATCAGGAATTTCGGCTGAGACGATTCTGGGGCAGTCACGCCGGCGAGATTTTGCCACCGCCCTGGAGTCCGCGGTTGTGGGGCAGCCGGAGGCCGTCCGTGAAGCGGCCATTGAACTGGAATTGATTGCTGCCGGACTCAACGAACCGAATAAGCCAGCAACAGTGCTGATGTTTGCCGGCATGACCGGAGTTGGAAAGACAGAACTGGCCAAGCAGATTGCTCGCCTCTATTCACCATCCGGAAGGCTCAAAGTGTACCCCATGGGAAACTTCACTGAGCCGCATTCGGTCTCAGGACTGATTGGTGTGCCGCCCGGCTACGTAGGGCATGAAGACGGCGGACGACTGGTCAATGATCTGCTGGCCGATCCATATTCTGTGTTTCTGCTGGATGAAGCTGAGAAGTGCCATCCGAACGTCTGGAAGCCGTTCCTGAACCTGTTCGACGAAGGCTGGATCATCGATCAGCGAGGACGAAAAGCCTATGGCGATCGAGCCATCTTCATCTTGACGACGAACGCCGGTGATCGCAGCATTGCTCAATTGCAGAAATCTGATAAGACGCCAACAGAAATCGCTGATCATGTCCGCAAGACACTCTCAAGAGTACGCCACGAACGATCCAGCCAGCCTGTTTTTCCTCCACAGTTTCTCTCCAGAATTCGCCGCATTATCACTTTTCGTTCACTGAGCCTCGAGGCCATGCGCGGAATTACTGACATCCTGCTGAATCGTATGCAGGCCCGATGGACAAAGTCTCGGAATAAATTTGTGAGCGTTTCGAAGCCGCTACAGGCTTGGATCGCTGAGGAAGGACATCGACTGAACGAGTTGAGCAACGGCGAAGAGGGTGGAAGGATCATCCAAAAGTTGATTAGTGAACGGATCGAGTACGAGATCCTGAAACTGGCAACTGCCTGCCCTCAGCAATACGAGGGTTGTATGGAAATTGGATTGGTCATTGGCGATCAGTTTGAGGAGAGGGGTATCCCGAAAATTCAAATCGAAATGTCGTAATGACGGAAACCGCGTCCGGCGAGTCCACGCAAGATTCATGAAACGATTGCTACAATAGATTACAGTGGGTTGATGTCTGGTTGAATTGGGAGAATGGACTGATGTCATCACAGCCAGCATGTGGATGTCCGGTACCGGTGATCAATCCTCCGGACTTTGGTTTTGGCGAGCGTCTGCCGCTGCCACCGGCTGGTCAGCCGGAGTCCCTGCCGTATCCGGAAGACCCATCCCATGGCTTTGGTCGAGTGCTGACGGCGAGTGCTGACACACGCCAGGGGACATCGCTGTCGACGGAATCTGCTTCAGGCTGTGGCTGCGACCCTCGTTATCCGCGTAATCGCCAGCTGACACCGCGCGTCTCGGCCCGGTATCGAAATCCCGGACTCAACTTTGCTGCGGCGGAAGTGGCCGCTCTTGTGCAGCGGATTTTGTATCCGGTCCCTGGCATCTGGCTGGGTCCGGTAAGCGTGCATCTGCCGTCCGGCAATGTGATCCTGCAGCTGCCGACGCCGCGGGGCGGTCCCTATGATGCCTGTCCCGTGTTTACCTACAACTCTCAGGCAGCCAAATCGAGCGGCGGCCGAGGCTACGGGATCTCCGATCTCTATCATCCCACCGTGGTGCAGTCCGGCAGTTCCGCATGGCTCACCAGTGGCACCGGACGGGTGCTGGAATACAGCGGCGTCGGTACCGGCAGCTTTGGAACGGCCCCGGCGTCCACTCGCAACGGTCTGCAGGGCAAGGCCGGAGGCGGCTGGATTGAGCAGCAGCCGGATGGACTGCAGTGGCATTATCTGTCTTCCGGACTGCTGGACAAGATCGTCAGTCCGTCAGGAGACGAATGGCTGATTCATCGGAACAGCTGTCTGGTCTCGGCCATCGTTGGTCCCGGTGGCCGCACGACGACGATTTCCGGCGACTATGACTCGACCTATACCGTCACTCAGCCGGGAGGTCGAACGACGGTGTTTGGGGTACAGAATCGTCTGGTGACAACCGTCACGTATCCGACGGGCGTGGTACTGCACCTGACTTACAGTGACCACAATCTGCTGACACGATTTGTTGATGGCGAGGGCAATGAGACTTTGTTGGCGTACGACCGGGCTGACCGGCTGCGACGAATCAGGACGGCGGACGGGCATGTGTACGAGTATAAGTACATTTTCCCGGAAACGGTTTATGACACCGATTACTATGTCGAAGTGACGGATCCTGCGAACCATGTCACGACCGTCGTGCACGACTGCAATGTGGTGCGGGCAGTGATCAATCCGCTGGGCCAGCGGACGACCTTTCTCTGGGAAGGCACAGGAGATTCGCGTCTGCAGGCAGTGGTCGATGCCAATAACCACGCGACGACGCTGACGTACACGCGGCTGGGGACTGGCGTGCTGGCACTCAGCGGCATTCAGCGTCCGGTGATCGGCACACTGAGTTTTGGTTACGACAGCAGCAGCCGGTGCATTTCCATCGAAGACTACGACGGGAATGTGACCAGTCTGGAATGGGACAGCAGCGGCAATCGCACGGGTGTGGTCGATGCCGAAAACAACCGATTCACGACGACGTACACCAGCCATCGTCAACCGGCCGGAACGGAAGACCCGCTGCACGCACGGACCACACTGACGTATGACACGGCAGGCAACGCGGTGTTGCTGGCCAATGAACTCAATGAGAAAACCACACTGACGTACGACAGTACCGGAGATGCCACAACCGTCATCAATCCGCTGAGCAAGGTGACGACGTACGCCCGCGACGGCCTGGGACGCGTAACGGCGATCGAACGCCCCATCGAACCGGGCATCACCATGACGGACCGTTTCGGCCACAACGGCGACAGCCTGCTCGAATCATTCGAAAACGGCGAAGCGGAAATCACCGAGTATGACTACACGGGTGAGCTCCAGCTGAAAACCGTGACCGACCCGCTCGGTCATGCCAGAACATGGGGCTGGGATTCCCGCGGCAACCTCGAAGCTGTCACCAACGCCGAACATGAAACAACGACTTCCGTCTATGACCCGGCCAGTCGGAAAATCAATACCATCAATCCACTCGGATTCGTCAGCACGTTGACCCATGACCAGGTGGGAAATGTCCTGACAGCAATCAATCCGGAAAACGAAAAGACTACGTTCATCTACGATGCCGCGAATCGTCAGACAGACGTGTTTCCGCCGCTGAACTTCGCGTCGCCTCCGACTTCGATGAGTACGACATTGACCTACTTTGGCGACGGGCAGACCAAATCCAGAAGCGTCCTGCCAATGACACCGTCCGTCGTTTCGAACTTCACCTATACGGGCCTCGGAAGTATCAAAACCGCCACGGATCCGCTGGGGCATACCACGACCACTGGATATGACAAAGCCGGGCGTCCTGAGTCAGTCACCAACGCGGTGAGTGAAACGGTCACGACCGTCTACGATCCGGTCGGACGCATCAAAGCGACAGTGACACCGATGGGGCATCGGACAACGTTCAATTACGATGCCGGCGGACGGCAGACTGAAGTGGTGAACCCGCTGGGCAAGATCACCACAACCAGTTACGACAGCGCAAATCGTCCGACCGTTGTTATTGATGCCGAGTCAAACCGTGTCACAACCACTTACGACAAAGCAAACCGCATCAAGACGGTGACGATTGGCAACAATGAAATTACCACCACGATTTACGATGCTGCCAGTCGTGTTGTCAATGTGATTGATGCCATCGGGGGGGTCACCACGACGACATTCGACGATGCAAATCGCGTAAAGACCGTCACCAATCCTGCCGGAGAAACAACCACCAGCAACTATGACGCTGCCGGACGTTTGACGTCGGTCATCCCGCCTGGCAGCAGCGCGTACCTCAACACCTATGACAAGGCCGATCGACAGATCGAAGCCATTACGCCCCTGGGGTTGTGTACCACAACCGTCTACGACGACAACAGCCGGACCATCGCGGTTGTCCGTCCGGCACTGGATGCCCTGACGCCCGGTTTTCGGACGACTTCGGTGTATGATCCGGCCGACAGAATTGTAAATGTCATCAATGCCGAGAACGAAACCACCACGAATGTCTGGGATCAGGCCAGCCGTCTGAAGAATGCCATCGATCCCCTGGGTCACAAGACGACGTTCAGCTACGACAATGCCAATCGCCGGACTGCCGTCACGAACCCGGAGGGCCAAACTACAACCACGGTCTACAACGCTGACAGCGAAGTGACGCAGATCATTGACGCCCGGGGAAAATCAACGTCCTTCGAATATGACGATGCGGGACGAAAGACAAAGTTGACCAACGCCGCCGGAGATGTCACGACGCTGGTCTATGACTTCGCCGGTCGGCAGATCGCGACAGTTGATCCTGAAGGCCGCACATTCACCACAGTCTACGACAATGCCAGCCGTCCGATCGCCACTGTCAATCCCGCCGGAAACCGATTCACGACGGTCTATGACAAACTCAGTCGCGTTCAGAATACGATTGATCCTCTGCTGCATAAGACGACGATTCTGTATGACGGAGTTGGTCGGGTCACGGTCACCTACGACGGTGCAGGCCATGCCACGCACACCCATTACAACTCAGCAGGCCTGCAGGACCGCGTGACCGATGCCAACGGTCACGTCACGACATTTCTGTACGACGACGATCAGCGTCCGACGGTGACCATCAATGCCAGAGGCGGTCAAACAGAAAATGTTTACGACAAAGCCGGTCGAGTGATCGCGTTCATCAACGAAGACGACAAACGGACCACCTTCACGTACGACAAGGTCGATCGTCGGCTGACAGCTGAGAATCCGCTCCATCAGGTCACATCATTCCTGTACGATGATGCCGGGCGACTGGAGAAACGCACGTTTCCGCGTGCTGACTACACAGACTACGAATACGATAAAGCCGATCGCCTGCTCAGCCGCACGTACTCATACGACGGATCAGTCACCACGTTTGCCTATGATGCCGTTGGCAACCGGACCATGATGGTCGATGTGATCGGCGGCGTGCGGTACACATCGACGTACAGCTACGACGATGTCAACCGCATGACGGTGGCCGTCGATCCGCAGGGGTTTGACATCGGCTACACGTATTACAAAGACGGTCAGCGCAAGACGATGGTCGATCCCGATTCGGGCCGCTTCACGTACACCCACGATTCGATCGGACGCCTGGAAACCATTCTGAATCCGTTTGGTGAAAAGACGACTCTGGCATACGACATCGCCAATCGGCGGATCGGGCAAAAGCTGGCCAACGGAGTCATCACCAGTCTGTCGTACGATGATGCGAATCGGCTGGACGAAGTGATCAGTCGCAACAGTTCGTCCGTGCTGCTCAGTTCGTTCAACTACCTGCTGGACCCCGCAGGCAACCGCACGACTCTGACGGCCAGCGGCAGCGACGGGTTTCTGTGGTCGTATGACAAAACAAACCAACTGCTGACCGAACGCCGCACACTATCGGCAGATACCTACGCTCACACATACACGTATGATCCTCGCGGCAACCGGCTGACGCTCAGTGACTCAGCGGACACTCTGACCTACACCTGTGACGATGCCAATCGCCTGGAGACGGTCACCGACAGCAGCGGCACGACGACGTATGCCTATGACGCCAATGGCAATCAGCTTACGATCGAAGAACCATCCGGCGACATCACAACGAATACCTGGAACGGCGAAAATCGCCTCGTGCTGGTCGAACATCCGGACAGCACGGAAACGGCGTATCGCTACAATGGTGACGGCCTTCGAGTCGCCGAAGATCACGACGGCACAGTGACCTTGTTTCTGTATGACGGCAACAACCGCCTGCAGGAAACTGATGAGACTGGACTTGTGGAAGCGGAGTTCACGTACATCCCGCTGCCGTACGCTGAAGTGCTCAGCCAGCATCGGGATATGGAATCCAGTTTCTACCTGTGTGACGGTATTCGCAACATCCGGCAACTGACGGATGACACGCAGGCGATCACCGATGAATACTCGTATGACGCCTTCGGGAACCTGCGCTCCTCAACGGGCAGCAGCGCCAACAGCCAGCTCTACAAAGGTCACCTGCTGTCGTACCGTAACGATCCCCATGCCGGCCCGGACACCGAAACGTCCACCCACTTCCGCAACCAGTCCGCTTAGACCGGCAGATTCACTTCCGAAGACCCCGCCGCCGATGACCACAACCTCTACAGACTCGTCGGAAATAATCCCGTCAACAAAGAAGATCCCAGCGGGCTGGCGCCACCGAGAAGCCAGTATTACGAAGAACAGAGACTCCTTATTGCATCGCTTCGGAAGGAAGGAAAGACATACGAAGCCGACTACTACGAGAAAATGCTCGCTCAGACAATTGAGTACGATCGATCTCAATCGACTGACTACATTTATGGCTCAGATGCGATGAAGGCAAGTCATTCGCGGGCAGCGACTCAACTGTCGCGTCTTACGAAGACTGTCGACTCCTACACTCTGGGCAGTGCGTCCATTGTCATTCAAGTAAGTGGCGACATCGATGACGGCATCGCTTACGCAGCAAATTCGAGAACCCATTATCATTCATTTTCCGAATATCAGTCAGCTCGCATTAAGGACGAATGGCGACAATACATTACATCGCCGCTGAATCTTCTGGTTGACGTTTCGTCGAAGATCAGCGGCACAAAAGATGATCCAGTTTTGATTCGAATAGATCGTGAGAAAGCGATGCTGGATTATCGGGAATATCGCATAAACGGCTACGATCTAGGCAGGGACCCGGGACGCGGCAAGGCAGGACTTGCGCGACTCGGCATTGAGTTCGCCGGTGCGAACGTCGCAGGTACTTGGATCGCAGAGTTTCGGGCAGCACATAGAGTGCCAATCACCGCCGGTCCACTGCGTGGATTGAAAGCCGATGTTGTACGAGCTTCAAGCAATAGTGGAGTTGCTCCAAGCGCAGGTGCAATTCCAAATACGACGTTGCCTGCTCGATTGCAGAATCTCAAGCCCGGAGATCCGCTGCCAGATCGGTTAGAAATCGTTGTAAGAGGATCGAACAACAAGCCCGGCACATTCATACTTCGCCCCGGAATTGATGATGCCTCAATCGGTGTTGTGACTCAACCGGGCAAGTCGGCAACGATTGCTACTGACTTAACGGTTGAAACCGAAATTCAGAGCATGTTTGGGCGGGCACCTACTCGCCACGATGTCCTGTCTGGTGCTTTCGTAGAGGACATTCGTGCGGCTGGATTTGATGTGCTTTATGCTCCAACGGAGACCAATCCGCTTCATGTTCGCATCGTTCCGAAGACTGCCTGTTTTGATGTGCCAGGGAAGAATTGGCTATCGAACAGCTTTGACAACCTTGGAAGGGGACCAAAGAAATGACTCTACGTGGACAGAGCATTGCGTTTGACTCATTTGACGAGCTTGAACAATTCTTGCTGAATTGGAGGTCGTTTTCCGATCCTCAGATGTATGACCCCGCAGGGATGATGACGCTCTTGTGTGCTTGTCTCACAAATCTTCGGGCAAATATGGTCGAGGGCGAAATTCAGGATCTTGGTTCCGGGCTGACAGACGAAGAACGGACGTTTCTTCACGCTCTGGCATCGACGAACGAAAACTGACTTGCCCTGCATAACAAAAAGCAACCAGCCATAGCCACTGCACCGGCCCGGCCAAAGTCTCGCCCCAGACCAGTTCGCCAAGAGTTGTTGCGGTTTTCGTTTTGCAACAACAATACTTCTTGGCGATGGACGACGTATACGTGTTTTGCTGATTTTCGTCTCACGGGCTGCAAAGTGTGCTAGAGTTTGGCGATTACAGAAAGGTTGTCGCCAATGTCCAATCATAGGAAACGTGTCAATTATTCCGGCGAGGAGAAGGTCG
>Ga0169931_10005401_pt1 | contig 19467 bp, 22 predicted proteins | sample Kivu_15m_20L_FD_129675 | JGI IMG/M metagenome (GOLD analysis project Ga0169931, IMG submission 129675) | Freshwater microbial communities from Lake Kivu, Western Province, Rwanda to study Microbial Dark Matter (Phase II) - Kivu_15m_20L... | ecosystem: Environmental > Aquatic > Freshwater > Lake... | reverse complement strand
TGTGATGAAAGCTGTACTTGGTCACTCTGATGGTGTACAACTGTTTGGCACTGACTACCCCACACGCGATGGCACTGGGGTCCGTGATTACATTCACGTGGAAGACCTTGCAAATGCGCACGTTGCTGCTCTTGATTATCTCGCAAACGGTGGCGACACACTCATCTGCAATGTTGGTACAGGGACCGGAACTTCAGTGCTCGAGATTCTCACCGCTACTGAACGTGTCACAGGATCACCTGTTCCGCACATTCTCACCGCTCGTCGCCCCGGTGATCCCTCTGAGTGTTATGCGGACCCGTCTTTGATTGCCGAAAAACTGAAATGGCAACCCACGCATTCACTTGATGACATCATCGCAACCGCGTACGCGTGGCATTCGACCCACCCAATGGGTCACGACACAACAGTGCGTTGACGATCTAGCCATCCGACCAAGATCGCGATCGCGCGAGGGTCGTGACGCAGACGGTGACCAGCACCAGGTATCACGCGTAACTCCGCACCGCCATGTGCTTCAGCCAACATGCGTGAGTCTGCGACAGGAACACTTTCATCATCTTCGCCATGCATCACCAACAATGGTCGCGGCGCAAAACGCGCGGCCGCATCAACGGGACGAAAACGACGAAACTCTCTGCTCCACTCATCGAACGCTGGAGGAAAATTCACTCGCCTAACCGCACCGATCTCGCGCGCATGTTCAAGGAATCGTCGTGGTTGTGCTGCCCAGTCATCAAAGTCAGCGCGCGCACCAAGTAGTGCACATCCCCGAATTCGCGGATCACTTGCTGCCACGCATAACGCCAAAGAGCCACCGGTGTTTGTACCGACAAGCCATGTTCCGTTGACTTCTACTTCACTATGTAGGTGGTCGATTGCTGCACGCAGGTCGTCAACCCATCCCTGAAGCGAGAAGTCACCTTCGCTGTCACCACATCCTCGAAAAGTGAAGGTGAGCGCTGCCCATCCAAGGTCGTTTGCAACACGATCCATCAACTGCGGGAATGTGATCGCGGACTGTCGCGCATCTAGTGGTCCAATAGGAAATCCGTGGCACAAAATCACACCGGGCATTGGCCCCGTGACGCCAACTGGACGCGTCAAGTATCGACTGAGAGTAAGTTGTCCCGAGCGAAACGAGCCGTTCATGCACGTGGCTTGCGCTGCATGCGCCGCTTCCCTGGCGCCGCCAAGGTGTAGCCGCGATTGCGCGCTTCAGCCAAAGTGTCCGGCCCAAAACACAAGCCGACGCCAGCGTCAACGATCTCGGTAATGACCGCCTCGTCGCTCCACTCATCAAGGTCATAGACCAATTGGGTGCGCTTGTCACCGAGATACCGAGTGTGTTCGAACTTCACGGGCCGCTTCATGGCACTTAACGGTAGCGGTTCCACACGGTTCATCACGACCCATTGACGAAAGGAGAACGAACCGGCACTAGGTTGCACTGCATGCCCAAACAGACCGAGCCAATGAGTATCGAGTTTTTCTTTGACCCAATGTGTCCCTTCGCATACCAAACCTCTGTGTGGATCCGCGATGTCCGCGAAGAAATTGGTCTTGACATCATGTGGCGCTTTTTCAGTCTCGAAGAAGTGAATCGTCCTGAAGGAAAGAAACACCCATGGGAACGCGAACTGAGCTACGGGTGGACTCCAATGCGCGTTGCTGCATGGCTTCGTCGCCACAACATGGATTGGTGCGACAAGTTTTACGAAGCGTGTGGCAAAGCACTGCATGTTGATGGTCGTCGTTTTTATGATCGAGAAGTTGCATGTGAATTGCTGCGCGATGCCGGTCTTCCCGAAGAGGCATGGGATGAAGCCCTGAAAGATGACACAACACATGATGATGTGAAGCGTGATCATGATGAAGCGGTGTCGGTGCACGCGGGCTTTGGCGTTCCTATCATCGTCATGCCAGAGGCACGTGCAGTCTTTGGTCCCGTCGTTGCACCAGCGCCACCGCGCGAACGTGCAGTAGAACTATGGAACGTTGTCGTTGGTTACGGTCGCTTCCCTGGTCTGTATGAAATCAAAACTCCGAAAACCACACAAGACCTTTCCGCGATTGGCACACTCTTTCGACCATATTTAGAAAACAGAGAATGGCCCACTATCCAAACCCCAGCACCATGATTCCGACGCACATCATCAACACACTCGAACACACGTGGCATTCGATCACGTCTTTGTGCGAATCATTAAACGAAGAGCAGTGGAAGACGCCCACACAATTGCCCGGATGGTCGGTGCAAGACAACGTGTCCCACATGATTGGCACAGAGCGAATGTTGCAAGGACTTAGTGCCACAGAGCATCGCGCCGCCGACATGTCGTTTGTGAAGAATCCAATCGGCGAATTTAATGAGCACGAAGTCGATGTTCGTCGCTCTCAGCCTGGCAACAAAGTGTTATCTGAATGGAGAGAACTCGTTGAACTGCGACTCTCAACACTGAAAAATGCAGACGAAACATACTTCGCACGCGAGATGACGACTCCCACTGGTCCAGGAACCTTGGCTGATTTTCTCCACATCCGCATCTTGGATTGTTGGCTACACGACCAAGACATGCGAGTGGTGTTAAACATCCCGGGCAACACTGGTGGGCCAGGCGCAGAACACACAATGGATCGCCTCATTCGCACAATTCCCATCGTTGTCGGCAAACGCGCGAGCACTCCTGAAGGAAAGAGCGTGGCAATCCACGTGACTGGTCCTGTTGTACGAGATGTGTCGGTCACGGTCAGCGATGGTCGCGCTCACGTTGACACAACACCTGCGGCATCATTTGTCTGCTCCATCACAATTGACAGCCCGATGTTTTTCCAACTTGCAACTGGTCGCGTGAACGGTGAAGCCGCATTGCCCTCGTGCACGATTTCTGGCGATGCCGATCTTGCTCAGCGAATACTGAACAACTTCAACATGATGATCTAGATCTGGTCCGTGCTTGTTTGCGGGCCCACAGCACCAATCGCGTCGAAATACAAAAGGTGAGCATCCACCACTTGGATGACATCAACGTCGTCAAGAATTGCGACTCCTAATCGCTCTGCCTCGCCCAATAGATATGCCGCAACCGTGGTTTCGTCCACCACTACAGGAGTGTCAATGTCTTGCGGGCGGTCTGTGACTTTCTCAGGCAAGAGTCCACGCTGATGCATCCAATTCAGGTGAGCAATAAGGAGCGCACGTAATTCGTCTTCGGTCAATCGCGCTTGTGTTTCCGCTGGCAATTGGTTAGCGACCCAATCAATCGCGATGTCGATTTCGTACACGGCTCGCGGTGCAACTGCATCGAGTCGCCGTGCTTCACGACCAATGGTGATCGCAGCGATAGCAAAGACCAAAAACACCGACACGATGAGAAATACGAAGGTGATCGCCGACATACCTACTGAGCCTAGAGTTCGTCACCTACGAGACGGCGAACAAAGAGAAGGCGAATAAAAAAAGGGCCCGGGCAAGTGCCCGGATCCCTTTCATGACAAAGCAACGAATCAGATACCGATGCGCTGTGCGAGAAGCTCGCGATGGTAGGTGGGATCACCAAAGAGCAATTCACTTGACTTTGCACGCTTGAAGTACAAGTGCGCTGGGTGTTCCCATGTGAATCCGATACCACCGTGGATCTGGATGTTTTCTGCTGTCGCGTGGAAGTACGCCTCGCTGCAGTATGCCTTCGCAAGTGATGCAACTGATGGAAGTTCATCATTCATCTCTGCGACACACCACATGCCGTAGTACGCAGCCGACTTTGCTGATTCAACCTCGAGCAACATGTCTGCACACTTGTGTTTGATTGCCTGGAATGAACCGATTGGGCGACCAAACTGCACGCGGTCTTTCGCGTACTGCACAGCCATCTCAAGAACCTTCTGTGCTCCACCAACCTGCTCAGCGGCAAGTGCAACTGCTGCGATGTCAAACACAGTTGACAAAACGTCCCAGCCCTTGCCCTCGGTGCCGATCAACTTTGCTGGAGTGTTGTTGAATTCAAGCTTTGCTTGCTTGCGTGTCTGATCCATTGTTGACAAAGCGGTGCGTGTCAGGCCTGATGCGTTGCCTTCAACTGCGAACAAGCTGACACCTTTGCCGGTCTTGGCAGCAACAAGAATGAGATTTGCGGTGTGACCATCAAGAACGAACATTTTTGTTCCGGTGATGGCGAAATCGCTTCCTGATCCTTTTGCTTCAGCAGTGATACCCGACTGATCCCACTTACCTGATGGCTCGGTGGTTGCGAGTGTTGCGATTGTTTCGCCTGATGCGATGCCTGGAAGATACGCCTTCTTTGCGTTCTCATCACCAGAGTGAATGAGTGTGTACGAAGCAAGAACAGCGGAAGAGAAATACGGTGCGCACAACAATGCACGACCCATCTCTTCAAGAACAACGCCGAGCTCTACGAACGAGAAACCTTGGCCGCCGTACTCTTCAGGAATTGCGAGGCCTTGCAGACCCATTTCGTTGGCCATCTGCGACCACACGTTGGCGTCAAAGCCGTTGTCTGTTTCCATCTGCTCGCGTACTGCCTCTTCCGATGACTTGGATTCGAGGAACTTGCGTACGGTCTCGCGGAGGGTGTCTTGGTCTTCACTAAATGCAAAATTCATGTCTTCATCTTGTTGAGATTCCAGGCCAGACCTCAAATCATTATGTGTACAACTGTGTACACATAATGGGCCACATCCCATTACACTTGTCTCAATGAACGACATGGGAGTGCGCGACCTTCGTGCCCAACTCGCAGCAGTCGTGCGCCGGGCAGGATCTGGCGAGCGAATAGTGGTCACCGTTGACGGCAGGCCCGTTGCCCAGGTGGGACCCATCGACGGGGACGACCTGGCGGGCTCACTGCGGGAATTGGTCTCGCGCCATCTTGTAACTGCGCCGAGACGTCGTGGCGACTTCATGCTTCCAGAGCCACTGTCGCTGTACAGCGGTGTACGTGTTGAACGCGCAGTCAGTGAGATTCGCCGATGACCACGTTGCTTGACTCCACAGCACTTGTCGCTTTGCATGTTGACTGTTCGCAACGCGCCACAGTCGTCGATGCATTGAATGCAGATACTGAGTGGGTGGCAAGCGCGCTCGCACTGACCGAATCACTTGCTGCTGTGCACCGCATCACCGATGACGATGTGTTGCGCAGAGAGCTTGAAGATTCCATTCGTCACACATGGGATTTCTTACATGTCGTCCCTGTCGACCAGCGCATCCTCGATGACGCAGTTATTTTTACTGCCCAACAACCGGTTGGCGTTTCTACCGCGATTCATCTGGCCACTGCGCAACGACTCGGAAACCCACTGCGATTCGTCACATTTGATTCCACGCAGATCGCGGTCGCGCTCTCTCTCGGTATCGACATCGTCTCCGAATAAGTACGATGACGTCATGGCACACACAAACACGGTTCACTACCACGACGAGAATTTGGAAGTGCACAAAGTAGTTGTCGGCCCATACGACAACAACGTGTTCATCATTCGCTGCAAATCAACTGGCGATGCCGTACTGATCGACGCCGCAAACGAACACGAGATGTTGCTCGAACTATGTCAACGACTCGGTGTGCGTCGCGTGCTTGAAACACACGGCCATTGGGATCACATTCAGGCCGTCCCCGCGATGCGAGAGGCCGGCTATGAAGTCGCGGTGACTGCACAAGATGCCCCCCGCCTTGTTGATGTTGGCTATGACGTTTTTTTGCAAGAAGGTGACGTTATTGAAGTGGGCAAATTACGTCTGCACACAATCTTGAACCCAGGGCACACACCAGGGTCAATGTCATTCAAAGTGGACAATGCTCCCCTTCTTTTCACTGGTGACACATTGTTTCCTGGTGGACCAGGAAACGCCACGTTTGAAGGTGGAGATTTCAACACAATCATCGAATCCATTGACACCAAACTGTTCACCTTTCCTGCGAACACCATCGTGTTGCCCGGACACGGCGACGATACGACGATTGGAACTGAGCGGCCACACCTACAGACATGGGTTGATCGTGGTTGGTAATACTGCAACTCCACGTTTGGGTGGCTTGGCGTTATCCCCTGATCAGTTGCCCATTACCCACCCAGACAATTTCATCCAACAAGACGGTCGACCAACGCCGTCATATCGTGAAAAGTTGCGTCGTATTCCTAATGTTCGCAACGCAATCAGTGTCGTTTCTGTGTACGTACAGACAATCGGTGTCGTGATTGTTGCACTATGGGTGAATTCAACATTTCGGTGGCCAGTCGCGTGGATCACATGGGCCATTGCATTTGTATTGATGGGTCGTGCGCATGCCCAATTCGCATCTCTCATGCACGAAGCAGCACATCGTTTGTTGTTTTCCCATAAGAAGACGAATGATTTTGTTGGTAATTGGTTGCTTGGTTATCCAACAATGACAAGTACGCCCGCATATCGTCGCGTACACATGGTTCACCATCGTCAAGAATTTGGTCCAGAAGAACCAGACATTCCGTTGTACGCCAACTATCCGGTGAGCTCAGCAAGCCTGCGTCGCAAACTTGTTCGTGATGCGACAGGTCAAACAGGTGTCAAATTGTTGTCAGCGCAAATACGTGGACTTCGCTCGACCGATGTGCGAGTGCGCAACACATTGATCAAGATGTTGCTGATCCAAGTGATGGTTTTCTCGGTATTAACCGCGCTCGGTTATCCGCTTCTGTATCTCCTCATGTGGGCGCTGCCGTATCTCACCGTGTGGCGAGTGATCAATCGATTGCGTTCCATTGCCGAACACGGTGGACTTCGTGGTGACAACGACCGTCGCATCACCACTCACTCTGTGCGCCAAAGTCTTGTCGCTCGTTTCTTCCTCGTCCCCTTCAATATCGGTTGGCACCTCGCCCATCACGTCGATGCAGGCGTGCCGTTTCGGAACTTGCCCAACTATCACCGCCACCTTCACGAGGCGGGATACGTCACCACCCAGATTGAGTACCCCAGTTACCGGGCCATCTGGCGGGCGTGCGCCGGCAACTGATTTCCCCCCGCTCTGATTTCCACTATGCCTGATTTCCACTATGGCCATAGTGCTAATACCTCTGACGTCCCTAGACTCGGGATCGTGAGTGAACTTCTGCGTATCGACAACCTTCACGCATCCCCCGTGCCAGACGACGACGTCGCCGTCGAGGACATCTTGCGTGGCCTCAATCTCACCATCAACGAGGGCGAGATTCACACGATTATGGGACCAAACGGCTGTGGCAAATCCACCCTTGCCAGCACGTTGCTTGCCTCACCGGAATATGAAGTAACGAAAGGTGACATCTTCTTCAAGGGAGAAAACGTCACTGATTGGTCTACCGATGTACGCGCGAAAGCCGGAATGTTTTTAGCGTTTCAGTATCCGCAGGAAATTGCTGGCGTTTCGGTGATTCAGTTCTTGCGTCAATCATTGTCGGCACGCAAAGGCATCGATTTATCGGTGCTTGAATTGCGTCTTGCTGCAATGGATTGGATGAAGCGGCTCGGCATGGATTCCTCCTTCGTTGATCGTTATTTGAACGAAGGATTCTCAGGTGGCGAAAAGAAGCGCAATGAAATCATGCAAATGGCGCTGCTCGAACCCGAAATCGCGATTCTTGATGAGACAGATTCCGGTCTTGACATCGACGCGTTACGTATTGTCGCAAAAGGAATTCGTGAAGTGCGCGTTGACCGTCCGCAACTTGGAATTCTCCTCATCACGCACTACCGACGTTTGCTTGACGAGCTCAACCCCGACTTCATACACATCATGATCGATGGCAAAATCGTGCGATCAGGTGGCATGGAAGTTGCTGAAGAACTAGAACGCAACGGCTACGAGGCGTACAAGAGTTAGCCATGTCTTTCGATGCGTCAGTGATTCGCAAGGACTTCCCTGTCCTCCAGCGATACATCAACGATAAGCCGCTTGTTTATCTTGACTCGGCGAATACGTCTCAGAAACCACAGAGCGTGATCGACTCAATGGCACGTTTCTTGGAACATGACTACGCACCAACTAATCGCAGTGCGTACCAAATCGCTGCCCACGCGACTGATCTGTATGAGGCTGCACGATCAACTGCGCAACGCTTTATCAATGCGCCAAAAGCACACGAACTGGTCTTTACCAAGAACGCAACCGAAGCGTTAAATCTCATAGTGCACGCATGGGGCGAAAAGTTTCTCCGCAAAGGCGACGTCGTTGTTCTCACCCACATGGAGCATCACGCGAACATTGTTCCGTGGCACATGTTGGTGGAGAAAATTGGCATCCAACTGCGCTGGATTCCACTGACTGCCGACGGCCAACTTGACCTCAGCAACCTTGACTCGCTTCTTGATGGCGCCAAAGTGCTCTCATTCACCGCGATGTCCAATGTGCTCGGCACTATTACTCCTGTAAAACAGTTGTGTGATGCTGCACACCGTGTAGGAGCAATTGCCATCGTTGACGGCTGTCAATCCGTTCCGCATATGCCAACAGACGTTGTCGACATGGGTGCTGACTTTCTTGCGTTCAGTAGTCACAAATTGTGCGGACCAACAGGCCTCGGAGTGCTGTACGGACGCGAAGAATTACTTGAAGCGATGGATCCGTTCATCGGTGGCGGCAACATGATCAGCGATGTTCGTCTCGACGGTTTCACCTGTGCGGACTTGCCATCAAAATTTGAAGCCGGAACCCAAGCGACCACCGAGGCAATAGGGTTCGCCGCCGCACTGCAGTACCTCAGCAACATCGGGATGAGCGCGATTCGCGATCATGAGGTCGAACTCACCAAGTATGCACTCGAAACCTTGACGGCACGATTTGGTGACGACATTGTCATTCACGGCAGTCGCGACACGAATGTCCGTGGCGCCACAATCAGTTTCGCCTACAGGGATCTACACCCTCACGATGTGAGCCAGATACTTGATGAATCAAACGTGTGCGTTCGCGCCGGTCACCACTGCGCCAAGCCACTGATGCGACTTCTTGGCGCAGCCGCTACCGTTCGTGCCAGTTTTTACCTGTACAACACGCCAGCCGAGGTCGATGCGTTATGTGACGCGCTCGAACAAGCCGGCGATTTCTTTACGCTCTAACCGTCTACCTATCGTTGTAGCCCTACCGCGAAAGTCATAACAAGCGAGACACCATGCCTGGATTAGAAGACCTCTACCGAGAAATCATCTTAGATCACTACAAGAATCCACGTAATCGTGGTGAACTTGAACCACCAGCCGTGCGCGCCGAGGGACACAATCCACTGTGTGGTGACGAGATCCAAGTGTACTTGCAGGTGGAAAACGGAATTGTCACTGACGTAAAGATCAGTGGACAAGGATGCTCCATTAGTCAGAGTTCTGCGTCAATGATGTCAGCTGCGATCAAAGGAAAGCCGATAGACGAGGTTCGTGCGATCGTGTCGCGCTTCCGGCACATGATGTCAATCGATGAGGAAAATGACACACCCGTTGATGACTCTGTTCCACTCGGTGATCTGGAAGCACTTCAGGGTGTCGTGAAATTCCCTGTTCGCATCAAATGTGCGGTTCTCGCGTGGAATGTCCTCACGCAAGCACTTGATCAAACAGCGGCCTAACCAACATCACCTGCAACAAACGGCTCGTATTAGTAGCCTTTCACTTGTGAATCCCCTGCGACGTATGTCTCCTCAGTTGAGTGACGCGCGCATGTGTAACAGTCGTCGTGGATATCGAACACTTCTCATCACTGCATCAGCTGTGGCATCGTCATTGGTGGTTCCAGTGATAGCGATACCAGTACAAGCGACGGAAACAACGCCCGCTATGCGCACTGCATCAGTAGAGAGCGCAATTGCAAATGTGTCAAAAGCAGCGTCCATCGTCAACCGTCGCGCACCACTATCACTGGTGCGCCGAGGCCCCGCGACAATCGGATACGTCACTGTGGTGCTCGATGAACAGACAACATACGTGTATTCCCCATCGCGTCGCTTGATCGCAACATTTCCTGTCTCAACTGGTCTTGATAACACCACACCAGAGGGATCCTTCACAGTCTTCTCACAATCTGTTGACACCTTCTACACGCCAAATCCGCGCGAACGCATGCGATGGATGACACGGTTCACAAAAGGACCAAATGGTGGCAACATCGGTTTTCACTCCATTCCCTACATGACGACGGATTTAGGTGAAGTGAAATTTCCAACCCCAGTAGGGCTTGCACCCTCATCTCACGGATGTGTTCGCATGCGCGACGCAGACGCTCAATGGTTGTTTGAAAACATCACATTGGGCACCGTTGTGACCGTGATCAATTCAAAATAAGTCCATCACAGTGCATTGGGCACACGTCGCAAAACACGACCTGTCGTTACCAATCGAACACCGATCACTGCTACGACAAAACCAATCACGGCAAGCGTTGTGAGTTCTTCATCAAACAAGAAGTACGACTGAATCACAGATAACGCAGGCGTCAAGAAAAACAAACTATTGACGTGAGATGCGGCCTGTTTTTTCAGCAACTGATTCATCAACAAGATTGCGGACAGTGACAAAACTCCCACCGCCCACATCATGGACAAGATTGTGTTTGTCGTGTACTCCACATCCCAACCTTCAGCAACCAGTGCCACAACCACGAGAACTGACGCGGCTCCCACGTATTGCAACGCGGTACCCCGAACCAAAGGTGCATCCTGACCACGTGCTCGTTGCAACAAAGTCCCCGCCGACATTCCGATGATGGCAACAAGCATTGATGACAACGTGATAGCCGTAATCCCGGTGTCTTCACCGATGCCTCGTGCAAGCACAACGCATACAACACCACCGAGACCAAGTGCAAGACCACTCCATTGCACAATTGACATTCGCTCATGCAACGCAAAATGTCCGACCACCGCTGTCACAACAGGTGGGAGTGCCGCAAGCAACGCAGCAACACCTGGAGACAGATCGCGCGAAGCGGCGTAAAACACGCCACCGAGATAACACGCATGCATCAAGATGCCGGCGATAAAGAGTGGCGATAGATGCTCTCGGCGTAATGGAGATTCTCGTAATGCAGCGGCGATAATCCACAACAAGATTGCAGCAATAATCATTCGAATAGCAAGAAATGTAAATGGCCCCGCATCGCGCGTGCCATAGCGGGCAACGATGAACCCTGTGCTCCACAGCACAACAAATAATGAGGGGGCTATTCGTTCGATTTTCAAATTGTATTGAACGCCAACGTCAGAAGTATCAGGAATTAAATAACGCCGAATGCGAGCATTGCGCGAGCAACTTTTTCAAAACCGGCGATGTTTGCACCAACGACATAGTTGCCGGGCGAACCAAACTCATCCGCTGTCTCCAAACACGTCTGATGAATATTCACCATGATCTTTTTCAGTCGCTCCTCTGCATATTCAAAACTCCACGAGTCACGGCTCGCGTTCTGCTGCATTTCTAAAGCAGAGGTGGCAACTCCACCCGCATTTGCGGCCTTCCCAGGACCAAATGCAATACCCGCATCAATAAAGACCTTGATTGCCTCTGCAGTAGATGGCATGTTGGCGCCCTCGGAAACTGCGAGACAGCCGTTCTTTACCAACTCGCGTGCATCATTTGCATGAAGTTCGTTTTGTGTTGCGCACGGGAATGCGAGATCACACGGAATGTCCCAAATAACACCTTGTGGAATGTGACGAGAACCAGGACGACGCGCTGCATACTCGGTCAACCGCGCGCGCTCTACTTCTTTTATTTCCTTCAATAGATCGAGATCAACGCCATTCGGGTCATGAATCACACCGTTGGAGTCCGAACATGCGATAACTGTTGCACCCAGTTCATGGAGTTTCTCAATCGCGTAAATCGCAACGTTGCCAGAACCTGACACGAGACACTTCTTTCCTGCGATGTCATTACCGCGCGCCTTCAACATCTCGTGTGCAAAGAATACGGCGCCGTAACCAGTTGCCTCAGTGCGAACTAAAGAACCGCCCCATGCAATGCCCTTACCAGTGAGAACACCGGATTCATAACGATTGGTGATGCGCTTGTATTGTCCGAACATATAACCGATCTCGCGTCCACCTACTCCAATGTCTCCTGCGGGGACGTCTGTGTATTCACCAAGATGTCGATACAACTCGACCATAAAGCTCTGACAAAAACGCATGATCTCTGCATCGCTTCGTCCCTTTGGATCAAAATCTGATCCACCCTTGCCGCCACCAATCGGCATGCCAGTGAGAGCGTTCTTGAAGATCTGTTCAAAGCCTAAGAATTTGATGATGCTCAGGTTCACCGTTGGGTGAAAACGCAAACCACCTTTATACGGACCAAGCGCACTGTTGAATTCCACACGGAATCCGCGGTTGATGTGCACTTCGTTGTTGTCATCGGTCCATGGCACGCGGAAAATGATCTGACGTTCCGGTTCGGCGATGCGCTGGATGATCTTTGAGTTGAGATACTCAGGATGCTTCACCACAACGGGAGCAAGCGACTCAAGAACCTCGCGTACCGCTTGATGAAACTCTGGCTCGGCCGGATTTCGTTGGATGATTTCGTCGTAGATGGCTTGAAGGCGTTCGTCAATCACCTCGTAAGCATGGCCTGAAATTTGGCGGTTTCACTGACCCGAAACACTCCCGTAACAATTCTTGTGACTGCTTTTGCCCCTCAGGCCCCTTGTTGTTGGGCGAGATGGGCTTTATGGCGTCGCCATCCTTGGAAACCGGTGACGCTGAAAGTGACCAGAGTGAGCGGGATGACAATGAGAGCTGCAGTGCGCATGAAGTCGGTCGCATCGCTGTCATTGGCGCGGAAGATGAGGTAGGCGACGTATGCAAAGTAGTACGCCATCATCAGGAAACCTTCCCAACGCTTAATCATGAAACCGTTCCAACAAATAGGAATCAATACGAGTGCCGAGACCATCATTACCGGCAAGTCGAGTCGGAGGGCTTCATCGGTAACGGGAATTCCATCAGATGCCAAGACACCTGACAATCCCAACACGCCGAGCAAGTTAAAAATATTCGAACCGACCACGTTGCCCACCGCAATGTCTCTTTGACCACGCATAGCTGCGAGTACCGAGGTTGCAAGCTCGGGCAGCGATGTTCCGATAGCAACAACTGTGAGACCAATCACCAGATCGCTCACACCGAATGACTCTGCAATATCAGTTGCAGAATTAACTAAAAGGTTTGAACCAAGAACCAAGGCGGCCAGACCGGCAATGATCAATGCGAGCAATACCCACATGGGGCGGCTTTCAACATCATCTTCGAGTTCTTCGATTGATTCTTGATATTCGTCCATTACCTCTTTGGTGTCTTTTTTTAACGCATTACGAATCAGCCAACCCGTGTAGACCAACAGTGCAACGAATAAAGCGATTCCTTCGACACGTCCAATTGAGTTGTTGAGCGCTAGCAGGAAAACCACGCCCGACACCAAGATCACCACGGGAATGTCGACTCGAATGATTCGTTGCGTCACGATGAGTCCGCTCACGGTTGCGGACATGCCAAGAATCAACAAGATGTTGGCAGTATTGCTACCCACAACATTGCCAAGACTCATATCGGTATTGCCTGTCACTGACGCTCCGATACTCACAGCGAACTCTGGTGCACTCGTACCAAAGGCGACAACGGTGAGACCCACGACAACGGGAGCGATACCAAGTCGAGTTGCAATCGTTGCTGCTCCTTTCACGAGGAGTTCAGCTCCGCCCACAAGGGCGACTAAGCCAAGGCCAAGAGCAACAAAAGTCCATACGGTCATAGAAGTTCGACTATAGGACTCGACCCAACGAATCGCTTGGTACATTCACCGACGCTCGAATGACCGTTGTTTGACTCGAGGCTGGCAAAGGACTCGCGATTTGACACCAGGCATCACCCGGGATAGATTCTTGACAAATTCAGTCGGATTTATCAGGTTTATGCGCTTGGCAATCTCCACTAACCGAAAGGCCCACCATGTCAGTTCTCCCCGACGTCCTCGCCGCCAACAAGGCATACAGTGCCTCCTTTGGAGACAAGTCGTCTCTTGCCCTGCCCCCTGCGCGACAATTTGCGATCCTCACCTGCATGGATGCGCGACTTGACCCCGCAAAATACGCGGGTCTTTCCGAAGGTGATGCACACGTCATTCGCAATGCGGGTGGTCGTGCAAGTGATGATGCGATTCGATCGCTTGTTATCTCATACAAACTTCTTGGCACAATGGAATGGTTCGTTATCCATCACACCGATTGTGGAATGGAATTCTTCACAAACGATGTAATGGCAGGGCTTCTTCACTCAAGCCTTGAGACTGCAGCTCTTGGTCCAAATGGATTCACCGATGTGGGCAAAGGACCAGGATCACCAGAGGGTCGCTACATCAATTGGCTCACAATTGCTGACGCATCGGCAAGCGTGGTGGAAGACGTACAACGCATCCGCAACCACCCACTAGTGCCAGCTTCGATCCCTGTGTACGGCTACATCTACGACGTCAAGACGGGATCTCTTGTCGAAATTCCGGCTGCTACTGCCGCCGGCAAGGCCAAGTAAAGGTGCTGCGCATCACATCCTAAATAGTGTCTTACAAGACATGTTTTTGATAGCCTGCATTGTGTGTCGACTGTTCTTGACAACCTGCTCACCGCGCCGGTCATTGCATTCGTCGTCGCGTTAGTGGCAACACTTGTTCGTTTTGATCTCCGATTACCCGAGTCGCTGTATCCGATTCTTTCGACGTACCTGCTTCTTGCAATCGGAATCAAGGGCGGAAAGTCTCTTGCTGCTGCGTCGATGTCAGATTTGTGGAAACCCCTGATCGCAGCGATCATCATTGGCGTCATTACGCCGCTTATCGGATTTGCTTTATCGCGATTTATCGGACGACTAGATGTTGTGAATGCGGCAGCGATTGCTGCGCACTACGGTTCGGTATCGGCTGTCACGTTCACAGTCGCCCTTGCCAGTTTGGAATCACGCAACATTGATTTCGAGGGTTTCATGGCCGGTCTACTTGCCGTACTTGAGGTAATCGGAATTGTGGTGGCGTTGTTTCTTGCGCGCGGAAACACCGATGGTGAAGGCTGGAAGTCCGCATTGTCGGAAGTGGTGCGCGGACGAAGCATTGCACTACTCGTCGCAGGTATCGCGATCGGTGCAATTGTCGGCGAGGAGCGACTCGCACCCACCGACACGCTCTTCGTCGGACTCTTCTCCGGCGCCCTCGTTTTGTTTCTCATCGAGATGGGTGTAGTGGCCGCCGAACGCCTGCGCGACATCAGCGCCGTTGGCTGGCGAATCGTCATCATTGGCGTTTGTGTGCCGCTCATCAACGGAACAATTGGAGCATTGCTGGGAGCAGCTGCTGGTCTTTCCACCGGCGGGATTGCGATCATGGCGACCCTCGCTGGTAGTGCGTCATACATTGCCGCGCCTGCCGCCGTGAGACTCGCGCTTCCAAAAGCGAGCCCAGGTTTGTATGTGACCACGTCATTAGGGATCACGTTTCCATTGAATCTGACTCTCGGCATTCCGTTCTACATTGCTTTGGCGCAAGCCATTAGTTAGGCATAGGCGCAAGCCATCAGTTAGTGAAGGAAACAACATGAGCACAGTAATTCGACAGATGGTCACAATCGTGAGTGAACCGGTCATTGAAAACAAACTCATTGACGACATCAAGAAGTGTGGCGCGAAAGGTTATTCCGTGAGTTCTGTTCGTGGCGAAGGATCAACAGGAAACAGATCTCTCGACCTGAGTGGCCCCAGCATCAGACTTGAAACAGTTGTGACTGACAAAGTGGCAGAGAAGATTCTCGCGATGTTGTCGGAACATTATTTCGACACCTACGCGACTGTTGCGTGGATCACAACTGTACACGTGGCGCGTCCAAACCGTTTTTAGACCGAATTTTTACAAATTGCCAGTGTCGAGCAGGGTCAACACTTGCTGGGCTCGCTCTTGCACATGTGCAACATCGGATAATTTTCGTGCGGCATGTACTTGTCGCGACACGCGAGGATTTCGCACAAACTGCTCGTCGTGTCGCAACATGAAATCCCAGTACAACGTGGTGTACGGACACGCGTCTTCTCCCACGCGTTTCTTGCGATCGTACGCACAACCATTGCAGTAGTCGCTCATGCGGTCGATGTAAGCGCCACCACTTGCATATGGCTTTGTTGCAAGTTGTCCGCCGTCGGCGTACAACGTCATACCGACAACGTTGGGCACCATTACCCACTCAGCCGCGTCCACGAACGAGTACCACATCCAATCTGTGAATTCCTTTGGATTGATGCCCGAGATGAGTCCGAAATTTCCCAACACCATGAGGCGTTGGATGTGATGAGCCCATCCGTAGTGATGAATTGCCTGCAGTGAATGCGAGACACAATTCATTTGAGTTGGGGATTCGTTTGTAAACAATGGTGGGAGTCGTCGCTGTGCTCCTAAGGTATTCATGTCGGCGTACTCTGGCATCAACTTCCAATACATGTTCCAAATAAATTCCCGCCATCCAATCACCTGACGAATAAATCCCTCAGCGCTGTTGAGGGGGACTTCTCCTTTGTTGAATGCTTGCTGTGCAGCGTCAACCACTTCACCAGGAAGCAATAATCCGAGATTGAGATATGGCGACAACAGTGAGTGCGCAAGATGCCAGTTGTTCGCCAACATGGCATCTTCGTGCGGCCCAAACATTGGCAGAACATTTCTCACGAAAAAATCGAGTCGCGCTAATGCGTCTGCGCGTGTCGTAGCCCATTGTCCGTGAGGCAACGCGCCATTCACATCTCTTGGCAGCAAAGCGATCACTTCTCTGTCAATGTCATCCAGTTCACTGATAGGTGGAATTGGCCAACGATCGTGGCCATCTTTGGGCGGTGGTTCTCTGTTGTCTTCATCAAAGTTCCAACGTCCCCCCACTGGTTGCGCACCATCCATCAGATAGTTGAGTCGTGACCGTTGCCAGCGATAAAAGTCCTCCATCTTCAATGACTTACGACCCTGTGTAAACGCCGCAAAGTCATCTGGATGACACAGAAACTGATCGCTTCGCAGCATCTCTATTCCGAGAGAGAGGCACAGTTGTCGCGCGCGGTAGCTGTTTGGTTCAGTCGCCACCACCTGTGACGGCCCATAATGTTCACGATGCGCCACGACGCCCTGTCGCATACTTGGGGCAATCTGATAATCAACATCAAAACCGGTGGACCGTAGTTCCTCGGCGAAATGGCGCATTGCCGACAGATACAGATGAAGACGCTGTGGATGCCATGGGCGCGCGCTGATCTTGTCGGCAGCCTCAATAAACAACACACGGTGCGTCCCCGGCTCGGCTTGTGCGAGGGCCCCGATTCGTATGTTCAATTGATCACCAAAAACGAGGACAGTGATCACCGATTCATCCTATGGTGAAAGGTGGTTGCGGGTGACGAAGTACACAATTAACACGAGCGGACAATGCGTGGACAGTGGAGCACAGCCCGCGTACAATTTATTAAGAGGAAAACATGTTTAAAAACACAATGAAAACTGCCGTTTTGCTCGCCGGACTCGGCGGGCTCATTGTTGGAATCGCATCAATACTTGGAGGTGGCAGCTCCAGTGCTGTCATGTTCGGTCTTGTGATCGCCCTCGTGATGGTTGGTGGGTCGTACTGGTTCAGTGATCGACTTGCACTCAAAGCGGCTCGCGCACAGATCATCACAGAAGCAGATAACCCGCGCTTCTACGGTCTTGTCCGCGACCTCGCGGTGCGTGCAAATCTGCCGATGCCCACTGTTGCGATCTCACCTTCTGATCAACCCAATGCATTCGCAACAGGTCGCGGGCCAAACAAAGCTGTTGTCTGTGCGACATCGGGTCTTCTTGAGTCACTGACCAAAGAAGAGCTTGAAGGGGTGATGGCACATGAATTGATGCATGTGCGCAATCGCGACATTCTCATCGGATCAGTTGCAGCCGCCATCGCAACAGCTATTTCAGCGATTGCACAGATGGCAATGTTTGCAACGATGTTTGCAGGCGGTGGACGAGACGACGAAAATCGTCCGAACCCATTTGCAATTCTGTTGGTCTCCATGTTGGCGCCGCTTGCAGCCGGTCTCATCCAGATGGCAATTAGTCGCTCGCGCGAGTACGAAGCAGACCGAAGTGCTGCCGAACTTCTTGGCACCGGCGAACCTCTTGCGCTCGCACTCGAAAAAATTGAAATCCTTGCGACGCAGCGTCCCATGATGGTGCCGCCAGCACAAGCACAGGCCTACATTCACAATCCGCTTTCCGAAATGCACCACAAGCGTGGAACTGGTGTTGATGTTGGTCGTTTGTTCTCCACTCACCCAAACACAGCAGACCGCATCGCACGCTTACGTGCAATGACGTTTTAAATATTGCGCGCCTTCGCGCGACCAAATATTGCGCGCCTTCGCGCGACATTCTGATTCACGTCAATTAGACAACACCACTTTGTTAGCTTCTGTATTTTCTGCTGGTCCGCTAAACAGAAAAAAACATGCACCAAGCAATGAACACACACCTGCAACGGTGTATGACAATGCATATCCGCCGCTTTTGTCATAGATAAAACCAAGAAGCAACGGGCCGCCCGCATTGCCCACCAGTGAGATCAATCCGGAGCGCGCAGAGATACGTGCATAATCTTTCACGCCAAATCTCTCAGCAATCAATAGTGACTGCATAATCAAGATGTTGCCGACAACGGCACCAAACGTGCCAATCATAATGAAGAGCATCACGGTGTTATTCAATTGACCGATCACAATCACCGATACACCTTGGATGACGGTGATCGTCAACATGAAGTTGACGAGACGAAACCGAGGAATGATCTTGCTGCCTGCGAGACGAAATACCACGCTCGCTCCAGACAAGACTGTTGTTGTTAACGCGGCCGTACTGGCGTTTGTGCGCTCCTCCATCAACTTCACAAGTTGTTGAATCGCACCAATCTGTGTTCCAAGAACAAGTGTGTACCCAAATGTCACCATCCAGAAAAATCGTGTTTTGATGGCGTCCGAAAAATTGACTCCTGGTAGAGAAACAACGTGATCCTTTGGCATCGGTTCACCATCAGGCATCCACGACAGCGCAAAAGGATCGGGGCGTAAAAATAAATACGCCGGTACGGCAGTACCCATAATCCAGAACAATGCGAGATAGGGCGAAGCCGACTCCAAGCCACGGTTATCGATCAGGCTCTTAACAATCGGGGTGAGAACAATGCCACCAACTGATAGCCCTGTTGACGACACTGCGAGTGCAACTGATCGACGCACATGAAACCACCGAGTCACAACGGTGGTTGCTGGCGTCAGACCGACGGCGGACCATCCGAGACCGAAAACGAAATACACGGCGAACAGTTGCCATGTCTCGTGCACTTGACCAAGAAGCAACAACGAGACCCCTCCGACAAGCGCACCGCCATACACCACCAACCG
>Ga0169931_10005400_pt1 | contig 19469 bp, 11 predicted proteins | sample Kivu_15m_20L_FD_129675 | JGI IMG/M metagenome (GOLD analysis project Ga0169931, IMG submission 129675) | Freshwater microbial communities from Lake Kivu, Western Province, Rwanda to study Microbial Dark Matter (Phase II) - Kivu_15m_20L... | ecosystem: Environmental > Aquatic > Freshwater > Lake... | reverse complement strand
CGCCCCCAACGCGTTCTTCCCGGAGTCCTACCTGCTGGTGGGCGATCGGACCGGACCGGTCGCCATCAAGGACGTCGTCGCCGTCACTCCGTCGGCCGCCGACGGCGAGCCCGCCAGCGGCGGGGTCGTGCTGAATTTCTTCGCCTCCCTGCCGGACGACCGCTACACGCTCACGATCCGCGACAGCGTCTCCGATCCTGCCGGCAACGCGCTCGACGGCGAGACGAATTTTTCGGCCCCCTCGCCGGCTCCCTTCACCGCCAGCGGCGACGGCGTGAACGGCGGCAATTTCGTCGGTCGATTCACCGTCGATTCCCGCGCCGAACTCGGCGTCTGGGGAGGCGGTTTCGCCCACATCGACGCCAACGGCAACTTCCGCTGGGACGCCCAAGGCGCCCCGACCGACCACCCCGATCTCGCCTTCCGCTTCGGACTGACCGCCGACAACCTGTTCGCCGGCAACTTCGTCCAGAGCCCGGACGCAGCCGCCAACGGCTTCGACAAACTGGCGGTTTACGGCAGCATCGGCACGGGCGAAAACCGCATTTGGCGGTGGCTGATCGACTTCGACGGCGACGGCGTCCCCGAAGTCGGCGTCAACGACGGACGCATCGACGGCATCCCGGTCGCAGGCAATTTCGACGGCAATGCGGAAAACGGCGACGAAGTGGGGGTGTTCGACGGCCAGCGGTGGTGGATCGACGCCGACCACGACTTCCAAGTCAGCGACGAGTCCCCCATCGCCGCGTCCTACCGCGGCTTTCCCGTGGTCGGCGACTTCGACGGAGACGGCCAAGACGACTTCGCCGTCTACCAGGAAAATCGCTTTGCCGTCGATCTGGATCGCGACGGAACGGCCGACCTCGCCTTCCAGGTTGGCGTGGGGCCGCTGGGGACGGCCGGGGGATTCGTAGGCTTCCCGGGAGTGCGCGAACGGCCCGTCGCCGCCGACATGGACGGCGACGGCATCGACGACCTCGGGATCTGGGCCCCCGATGGCTTTGCTCGCTCCTCAAGCCGACTGGCGAGCTGGTACTTCCTGCTGTCTGCCGACAACCCGGACACCGTCTCCCGCGAATCGGTTCTGACGCGCGTGCTGGAGGGCCAGGTCGGCTTCAGTCCCGCGCCGCTGGGGACCGACCTGCATGTGGAACTCGGCGACCCCTTCGCCGTGCCGATCGCGGGCAACTTCGATCCGCCAGCCGCTCCGTCGGCCGCAGTCGCCCGCCAGGCCTCGCCGCCGCCGTCCGCGGCGCCGTCGCCGTCCGCGGCGCCGTCGCCGTCCGCGGCGCCGTCGCCGTCCGCAGCGCCGTCGCCGTCCGCGGCGCCGTCTGCCGCGGTGAAGTCGCCGGCCGCGATCGTGCCGCCAGCCCCGACTTCCCCCCCTGCCCCGACGCCCGCTTCGCCCGCGTTGACGGTCAAGGCAGCCAGCAGTTCCGTGAAGGCGGCGCCCGCGACGGCCTCTGCTGCCGCACCCGCGGCCGTCGCGACGGCGTCCGCGGCGTCGCAGTCGAGCCGAAATCGCAAGGTTCCGGTCTCGATCGCGGCTTCGGCGACCCCGAAGAAAACAGAGGGGCCGTCGACTCCCGCAGCGGCGCCGACGGCGGCCGCAGGCGTTGCGGCTCCGCAGGTCGACCTCGCCGCTGCGGGCCCCCAAGGCGCCGCGGCGGCAGCCGCCAGCCCGGCGCCGGCTCCGAAGGTCGCGACGGCGTCGGCGGTCGCGACGGCTTCGGCGGTCGACGCGGCGTTCGCGTCGTGGGCCTCTTCGGCGGCGCCGGTCGCCGAGCCCGCAGCGGCTGCGCTCGCTGCTCACGCCGCGCCCGTCGACGCCCTGCCGCGAAGCGCCGCGCCGCCTCCCGCCTCGGCTCCGAGGACGGTCCTCGCGAGCGTGCCGCCGCCGATGGCCGCCGCCTTGGCGGCGCCTGCGGGAGAAACGGTCGCCTCCTCCGCGCGTCGCCGTGCGCTGCCTGCGTCGGTCGGCAGCCCCGCGGCAGCTGCCGTCCCTCCATCGAAGGGGGCGGAAGGGCCGCCGTCTGCGGTCGTTGCTTCGGGACCATCGGCCTCCAAGGCAACGCCGCTCGCCTCCATCCCGGCCGTCGCACCGCCGGCGCCCCCGTCCGCACCGCCGGCGCCCCCGTCCGCACCGCCGGCGGGGAACAAACGGGCGCGCGCCGTGCGTTGGGGGAACTGAACCGCTCCCCTTTCGAGAGGCGCCGCCGCGCTCGGCGGCGACGGCGTTCAGCGGCCCGTCGCGTCACCGTCCGGCATGCCCGCTTGGGTGGGAAGACGGTTTCGACCGGCGACCGCGTCGCACGCGCTGCGGCGCGGCGGGAGCGGGACGCCGGGAACGAATCGCCGTCGCCGCGGCCAACGGCGACCTCGGCGAGTCTTTGGGGCGCCGGCCTGTCCGACGCTTGTGCCTCGCTTGAGGGGCCGCTCCTGCGCCGCGTTGCGGGCAACGCAACGCGATTGCCGCGGCGCGGTCGCTACAACCGTCGCGACGCTCGTGCGCGGGACGGCGGCCGGAAAGGACCTGGCGAGGAATGCGGGGGCGTTCGGCGTCGGGTCGCAATCGCGTATTAGATTGGTGAGGCGGGGATTGGCACGCGGCGAATTCCTCCGCGGCAGACGTCCCAGGCCTGCTCCCTCGCGCGATTCCCAGGAGAAAGATCGCCATGAACGTTTTGGTAGCCGACGATTCCGGAGTCATTCGCAAGATCATCGTCCGATCGCTGAACACCCTCGGGGTCAAGAACGTGACCGAGGCCGCCGACGGTGGGGACGCGCTGGCGAAGTTTCTCGCGGGCTCCTTCGATTTGGTTCTGACCGACTGGAACATGCCCGAAAAATCGGGTCTGGAAGTGCTGCAGGGCATCCGCGCCAGCGGCTCGAAGGTTCCGGTGATCATGGTGACCACCGAAGCGGAAAAGGCTCGCGTGATGGAGGCCATCCAGGCCGGCGTGAGCGACTACCTCACCAAGCCGTTCGAGGCGGCCGACCTGCAGGCGAAAATCGATAAATTCGTGACGTGCAAAGCCTAGTGATCCTTGCGCCGTCCATGAGCCGCCGCGCGCCTTTCGCCTACGGATTGTTCCTAAGTAAGGAGCGGCGGCAAGGGTGCATTCGCGGCGCACGTATCAAGAGTCCCCGCTTGCCGCCCTTCTGGAAGGCTTCTGAGCCTGCAATCATGAACGTCGACTTCATCAATCCGTTCGTCGAGGCCACGGTCGCGGTCTTTGGCACCATGTTGGGTACGTCGGTGCGCCGCGTCGGATTGTCCCTGAACGATCGGATCAAGCCCGATTACGACATCACCGGGATCATCGGTCTCTCGGGACGCGCTTCGGGCGACGTCGTCATCAGCTTCGAGAAAAACGTGGCGATCTCCGCCACGGACGCGCTGTTGAACGAACAGCCGGCGACGATCGACGACTCGGTGATCGACTGCGTGGGCGAATTGACGAATATGATTGCCGGGCACGCGAAGGCCGCTTTGGAACGCTTCGACATGCGACTTGCCCTGCCGACGGTGATCACCGGCCGGGACCACGCGATTCGCTTCGTTTCGCGGGTCAAGCCGATCTCCATTCCCTTCGAATGCGTCTGGGGTCGATTCTCGATCCAGGTTGCTTTGAGCGAGGAACTGGAACTAAGTCCGTTGCAGCAGGCCGCCGCGAAGGCGTTCGCCTGAATCCCTCTCGACGACGGCGGAAACCCTGCCGCAGCGCCGTGAGACTCGCCGTCCGGCAGACCAGCAGCTCGCCGCGGCAACGCGCTGCGCTCGGCGCCAGCGACGCCGGCGGAGGCCTCTGGTCGCCCCGGACGCCGCGCCGTGCTGCGTCCGGTCGCCCTGCCACGAAGCGGCGCTGCCGACCAGCGGCTCCGCGCGGGTTCGACGACGCCGCGCCCCGCCGAGGCTTGCAACCGACGGCGGACGGCAGGAGTCGTCCCGGTCGCGGGAAAGGCCGACCGCCGCGCCGCGAAGTTTCGGGGACGTCTCCCTTGGACCGGGCGTCGCCCCCGCACCGCTGCGCCGGCAACTTCCGCCCGGGGTTCGGCCGTCGTCCGCGACGATCGTCGCCGCACGGCGGGGCGCCGCCGTAGCAATCGGGAACGGGCGTGCGACCGTTGCATTCCGCAGCCCCGGGCGACGTCGACCGCCGTTCTGCCAGTGTTTCGTGAGGTAGGATTCCCAAGGCGGGCCGACCCTTTCGGAATGTTGATTCGGCGTAGCGGCATGACTTCTCCGGCATCGTTTGGCGATTTCGAGACCCCGTGGGGGATGACCGCCGTCCGTCTGGGGGCCGTCGCCGTCCCGTGCGCCCACCGGGGCGACGTGTACCTGCCGGCGCGTCCTCCCCGAACGCCTCGACTGTTTTGCCGAAGCGGCGAGACGATTCCGCCGAGCTCTCTCGCTCGCCTGCAGCGAAGCGGCGTCACCACGGTGTGGATGCCCGCGAGCCAGGCCGACGCATGGCGGAACCGCCTCCGGGAATTGATGGCGGAAGGCCTCGATGTGCCGGCCGCCATTCTGTTGGAAACCGCCCGCGAGGCCATTCGGGACGAAATGTCCGAAGCCTGGCGGGCGAAGACGTCGGACGCGCTGGTGTCGTGCGCGGCGCGGTTCAGCCAGCAGGTCGTGGACCTGTGCGCGAAGCGCGACGAGATGGCCGAAGCGCTGGCGTCGATCGCCGTGCACGACGGCAACACGTTCGCCCATTCGACCAACGTCTGCACGTACGTCGTGATGCTGGCCCAGGCGAGCGGCATCTCCAGCAATTGCACGCTGCTTGAACTGGGCCAGGCGGCGTTGCTGCACGATCTGGGGAAACGACGCGTTCATGCCGAGATTCTCAACAAACCGGGGCCGCTAAGCCTCGCTGAACGCGAGACGATGAACGACCATCCTCGCATCGGTTTTCAGGACCTGTGCCGGCAGCCGAATCTGACGCGCGAGCAGCTGCTGATGGTCTACCAGCACCATGAACGGATCGACGGCGGCGGATACCCGGTCGGTCTCTCGGGCGACGCCATTTGCTGGACCGCCCAGATGTGCAGCGTGGTCGACGTGTACGATGCCTACACCGCGCAGCGCAGCTACCGCGAGGCGATCCAGTCGCAGCAAGCGCTGGCGATTATGCGCAGCATGTCGGGGACGCAGCTGTGCACGGAGCATGTGGAGTGTTGGAATCGGCTCGTGTCTCGCTTGTGGGCGGTAGCCGTATGACGCGACCGCCACGCCCTCGGCAGACTCCTGCCCCGTCCGACAGCCAAGGCGGATTCGCCTGCGAGCAGGAACGACGTCGTTTCGCCCGCCGCTACTGCGGCCTCGACGTCTCGCTGCGCGTGGCGGGGACGTTGCCAGCGTTTCCCCGCCAAGCCGCCGCCAAGACCGCCCGCCTCGCCGATTTTTCGCGCAACGGCATCTGTCTCGCGTGCGTCGAGGAATTCTACCCATGCGAGATTTTGGAACTTGATTTCCCCGAGATGGGGCAGCGGCGACTGGTCGTCCGCCGCTGCCGACGGCAGCGTGACGGCCTGTTCCATGTCGGCTGCGAGTTGCTGGAGGCCTGACGCCCGCGAAGGCCTGACGCCGCGGAATGGAATGCCGCCCGTCCGCCTCGACGATCGGCTGCGGCGGCCGAGGCGCATCGGTCGGCACGGCGCCTCTTCGCCGAAGACGCAGGCCGCAGCCCTCGCCGCCCGTCGAACGCTGCTGGTGATCCTTGCGCCGGCAAGGGGCCGCCGCGCGCCTTTCGCCTCCGGCTTGTTCCGAAGGGAGGAGCAGCGGCCCGGAATCCTTCGGAGTGCAGTGCGCAAGTCGAGTCCATCATCTCCCCGCCGCCCGGGCTGCCGGCACGCAAGGCGGAAAGCGCGGTCGGGCATGACCGAGCCATGATCGGCCACCGAAGGGTACGATCGCACAGGAGCGCACGCACAGCCGGGGGGACGGGAGAGGCACGGCCGGGCTGTCGACGTGCGTGCACGAGCGTTCCGTCGGCCCGCTCCGCGGACGCTGCGGTCGCTGGGCCGTGTCGCCGCGCGTGTCGCCGAGGGGCGTTGACCGCCGCCGTCAGCACGGGCCGCGAGGCGCCGCGTTCCCAGATCGCTGCGTACCGAAAGTCCCCGCGGCGCCGTGCCGCATCCGCGGCAAGAGCCGCCACGCGCTCGCCGGCGGTGGCGCCTGCCGCCGACGCCGAGGCGGCGATTCCGACCGGGGTGCAAGACGACTTCGCGGTTCTCCTCGGGCGTGCCCAGCGCTGACCGCAGCCCGCCGCGCAGCGCCCGTCGCGCTTGGTTCACGGCCTCGTGGCGCCCCCGCGCCGTGCGACGACGCCGTTGGTCTTTCAGCGGCCCGCCAGCGCCGCGCTCCGTGAACCGCTCCACGCCGCGAAAGCGGCGTCGGCCGCCGCCTCCGTCAGATCGGCTTCGCCCGGCGCTTGCAGATCCGCGGCCGCCCTGCCGCGACGCATCTCCGTCGGTCGGGCAATTCGCTCCGCCGCGGGGAGCTTCTCGGCGACGCTCCGGCCGGCGGCACTTCGCCGCGAAGCGGCGAACGCGTCGTCCACGGCTGCGTCGCCGCGCCACCCCGGGTCCCGCGGCAGCGGTCGCGTCCGCAGCCCCCGCGGGGCCGATCGGGCCAGCGCGTCGGTCGCAAACTGCGCCGTCCAGCCGTCGACCCCCGCGAGCGGCCGGTCGGCGGCGTCGGCGACGGCGAAGGCCACGACCGCTGCCTCGGAATCGCCTTCGGCCAGGGCGAGGGAGACCGGAGCCGCCCCGAAATTCCGCTGCCAGACGAGCAGATCCCGTCCGTTCAAGTCGCCGCCGAACCGCTTGTTCCAGCCGACGGCGGGTTGCGCCAGATCGACCCCGTCGACCTGCGCGTTGCCGTCGAAATCGCCGGGGTAAACGATCATCGCGAGCGGCGTCTGCAGGAAATTTCCGACCGGATCGGCGATGGTTCCGGCGGCGATCTCGACGGCGTAGGGGCCGCGCGTGTCGTTCGGGTCGAGTATCAGCAGCAGCGACTGCGACTGCTCGTCGTACGACTGCACCAGCGGCTCGAGAGTTCGGGGCAGTTTCTCGAGGGTGCGAAGCACGATTTCCCCGTGCGCGAGCGACGCGCGCACGTCCTCGCTGAAGCCGAGCTTCACGCCGCTGGCCCCGTTGAGGTGCAGGACTTGCGTGGAGTTGACGACGACGGGGGTCGTGTCGAGCGGCTGCTGGAACCGCGTGGAGAGGGCGTAGTCCCAACCGAACGGCTCGTCGATCGCGGCTTCGCCCCCGACCAGCTCCACCGCGGCCAGATACGTCCCTTTGCCGAGCACGGCGTCGAGCGTCAGCGCGGAGCCCTCTCCCTTGACGCGGGTCAGAATCCGTTCGGCGGGGTCGAGCAGGCCGTCCTGATTCCGATCCTGGCCGAGCACCAGCTGCACCTCCTGCTGCCGGCCGTTTCCTGGAGCCGGCGACGAGAAGGCGACGTCGATCCCCGCCTGGCCGTCTTGAGGCGCCGTCAGGCGGTAGTAGTTCGCCCGGCGGTGGAACGGACCTTGCGGATCGTTGACGACGAACCCGAGCACGGGGACCTGACTTCCTAAAGGCAACGTCTTGGGCGTCTTGAAGTTGGCAGACGAGCCATCCGCCGCGATCGCATCCCGATAGAACAGCTCGTAGGGGGCCGTGCGCACGCTCGATTGGGGATTGAGCGACGCCACGAAGTAATACCGCGAGGCGTCGCCCGCGGGCGCCGTGAACTTCAGCGAGGACCCCGCCGCGACGATTTCGCCCTGATCGACGTTGCCGTTGTCGTTGGCATCCCGCACGAGGAAGTAATTGACCGCCGCCTGGTTGCCGGGCGTGATCTGCAACTCCATGCCGCCGGCCGCCGGAGCGGGCAGCTCGATCACGTTGAGCGGGGCTCCGTCGTCGAGCTCGTCGAGCAGCTGGATCCCATGCCTCGTCAGCGACAGGTCGCGGCCCTCGATCCCCAACTCGCGCAGGTCGAACGCCAGCGTGGGCCGGTAGACCTCGGGCCTCACGGACAGCCGGTAGTTGGTGCTGGACGAGGCGAAATCCTCGATCAGCATCCTCAAGGGAGTGCCGCCGGCGTTGGCCAGCGGCACGTTGGCGATGGCGACGTCGAGGCCCGGGGAGGCGACGGACGTCTGGGCGACTTCGTCGCCCTCCAGCCGGCCGTCGCCGTTCAGGTCGTAGCCCAACGAGAGCCGAGCGTTGCCCGTGTAGACCGAGAACGTGCCGTGGGCGGCGTAGACGGTGCGGAGCGCCGTGCCCCAGCCGATGTCGGCCCGCCACCCGTCCTCGTCGCCCGGTCCCACGTGGCCGTAGTATTCGACGCCGGACAGATCGCCCCGCAGCACGCCGCCGTAACCGAAGGCGTGGCTCGCCTCATCGGTGGTGACGGACAACCGGTAGCCGGTCGCGGCGCCCGAGACCAGTTCGACGCCAATCAGAAAGGGATTGGATCGCCCACGGGGCGTCCGTTCCCGCCCGACGAGGCCCGTTTCGCTCAGCGTCCCGCCGTTGGTGCTGGAGAACACCGGCGTATCGAACAGGACGTCTTCGGGCCGGTAGACGTGGAGATTCGCGTTGGCCGTCAGACCGGAAAGGACAATCCGCGCCTCGTGATTCGGACCCGCCTGGAAGGCATACCAGTCCCAGCGGTCGAGCGTGCTGAGAAACCCGCTGGCCTCTTGCCGCCCCACGACCAGCCCGGGCAGGCCCGCCGAGACCGCCGCGTCGTTCTCCTCGATCCCCGACAACGGCGTCGCCAGCGAAACATTGTCGTCGTCCGAAGAGCCCAAACCGACGTCGAGGCGGTACTGTCCGACGTTGTACTCGTCGCTCGGGTTGGCCGCGGCCCGCACGGCCACGTAATACGCGGTGGAGACGGAACTGGGAATCGACAGCGATTCGTCGTACTGGTCGGCGGTTTCCGCCGCCGCCAGCAACGTCCCCGCGGCGTCGTACACCTCGAGCCGCGCGTCGAACATCGGGGCCAACGGGTTGCCGCGGACGGCGAACGAGACGTGCGTCCCGGGGGTCACTCCGGAGAAACGAAAGAAATCGACGTCGGTCTCGCGCTCGATCACCCCGCCTGCCGTGAATCCGAAGGAGGCGAGCGTCATGGCGGTGGCGGCCGACCTGACGTCGCCGTGGTCGTCGCTGCGGATCGTCAGCCCCTTGCCGACCAGCGTGCCGACGTCGTCCTGCAGGGCGCCGTCGCGGTCGATGCTGCCGTCGAACGAATCCCGCCCGGTCGACGTGCCGACGCCCCACCGCCCGCCCGGCGTGCCGATGTCGCCCGACCCCATGATGAACCGGGGGCGGTACTCGTCGACCAGAGCGCCGTCGGCGGCGTAGAGCGATTGGTGCTTGAGATTCAGCATGTGACCGGCCTCGTGGGCAATCGTCTCTCCCACGTAACGCACGTTCGCCGGGCCGTCCCACACGTAACCGACGCTTTCGCCGGCGCCGAAGAATCCGTCCAGGGCGGCGACGCCCCCCGCGGTGCGGCTGTACCACAGGCCGTCGCCGCCGATCACCACCTTGCCCGTCCGGCCGTCGATCAACGATCGCGGGTCGATCGTGGTCACGTCGATGTCGAAGATCGAAAACTTCTCCCGCACGATCGAAAAAATGTCTTCGATGTTCTGCAGTTCCGCCTGCGAAAAGCAGGACGCGTCTCCGTCGATGTCGTAGGCCGGAATCGGGCCCCGCGTATCGTTGCCGCCGATGCCGGCCCACGAACCCCAACGGCGAGCGATGTCGCCGTCGAAATCGAGATGCATTTTTTTGGCGGCGGCCGGATCGCTCGAGAGAGCCGGAACCTCCAGCGGAGCGCCGCCGTCGATCCGATCGCACGCCATCAGCCACCGCGGCTCCAGCCGCTCCACTCCGGCAAGCCGTCGAATTCGGGTTCCGGCACGCACCGCCGCAGGCAAGCGACTCATGGCTGGCAACCTTCTACGAGGAACTCTTGATCCCTGCTCCGTCCCGGCGCCGCCGCTCGCTGTTCGCCTGCGGCTTTTTCCTCCGCGAGGAACGGCGGCACAGGTTCATGCAAGGCGCAAAGATCTTGAAGGGCGTACCTGGGCGTCCCCTGCCGACGATCCGCACGCGGCCCAAGGGGCGAGTTTCCGCTCGGCGAGCCTCCTGTGCCAAGCCGCACCTCTTCCTTATCCAACCTGCCCTCCGCACCGATGTCAACAGCGCGCCGCGCTCCGACCCCGACGCACCAGGACTTGACCCGCGGCACGCAGCCCCCCCGGGCCTCCCGACCTCGACGCGCCGCCCAGGCCCGCCGACCATGCCGGCCAACCGGGCAGGCGCCGCCAGCCTCGACCGCGCATGCCCGGGCGGGGCCGACGCCCTTCGCGGCGCCCGAGCAGCAGCCGTGCTGCGACGCGGAACGGCATGGCCAGCGGCCCCGCTGCCGGGAGAAGTCGAGGCGGGCAGCGACCAACGATGCCGCAGGCTTCGCGGCATCGACCGCAGGCGTCGCCCGAGCGGTGGTCTCCGCAGCGGCGCCCGGCCCGCCCTGCTGGAATGCTCCTCGCAGCTCCCGCGGGAACGTCAGGCGTGGGGGCGTGGGGGCCAGGGGGCGTCAGCGAACTCGGGCGTCGCTCCGTGACGCCACGACGCAGCAAGACAACGGGCCCGTCGGGCCAATCGGGGGGGCGATCGGAGGAGTCCCGCCAAGGGGGAATTCCATCGAAGCTGCCCTGCCTCGCGGAGGGAGGCCCCCGCCCCTCTCGCTACCATGGAGCGGAGGAGCTCGCCGCGGAATTGCCCCCGAAGAGTGGGGGACTAAGGGCTTCTCGAAACAATAGGGCGGCTTGCGGGACTGAAAAATGAGCCCGTCGGGACTCGAACCCGAGACCTACGGATTAAAAGTCCGTTGCTCTACCGACTGAGCTACAGGCTCAAAAAAACCCTCCTTGGAGGGGTCCTCACGCATCCACCTCGCTGGCAACCGCAGGGTTCGGCACGAACGCCGCGTTGGCCACCGCCAGCACGGGGACAGGCGGCGGGCCGGGGGAAACAGGCGGCCGCCTTCCTCCCAGCAGAATACCGCAAAACGTCCCGTGCGACCACGCCCTCTTTCTCGCTACCGAGGCGGCGAGGCCGTGCACCGGCGACGCTGCGGCCCGCCGAGCCTCGCGACGGCGACGCGGCTCGTCCGTCGCCCCCCGGTCAACCGCTCGACGCCTCCTTTTTGTCACCGGGGCGGATGAACCCCACCCCGAGCGCTGCGGCCATCGACAACCAGAAGACCCAGAATTCGACGTGGGTGTAATCGTGGAAGTTGATGCGATGGGGGTCCGCCTCGGAGTTGAAGCCCCAATCGACGAGCAGTTTCAGGCCGATCACGATCACCAGCAGGTAGGCCGCGACCTCGAAGCGGGGAAATTTTTCGAGCAAACGGATGAACATGGCCGCCGCCACGCGCATCAGCGCCAAACCCACAATCCCCCCGGCGACGACGACCCAGAGTTTCGGGTGCGGCGCATTTTCGGGGTGGCTCTCCGGGGGCGAACCCACCAGGGCGATGGCGGCGAGGATCGAATCGACGGCAAAGGCGATGTCGGTCAGTTCGATCACGGCGACCGTCCACCAGAAGTTGCGTCCCGACAGAAGTTGCTCGTCCACCGGCACCGGGACGCGCTCCTCGATTTCCAGCACTTCCTGGGCATCGGTCAGCGCCGCGCCGGTTTGGGCGTCGCGCAGTTCGATTTGGCCGCCTTGGTCGACCGTCATGACTTCATCCAGATCCTCTTGGGATTCGAAGAAGAGGTGTTTGACGGCGATATAGACCAGATATCCGCCGCCCAGCAGCTTCACGATGCGCCACTTCAGCAGGTAGCTGGCGGTTGCGACGGCAAGGATGCGAAAGACGAAAGCGCCGACCAATCCGTAGGTCAACGCACGCTTTTGCAACGGCTTGGGCACGCGTTTCGCCAGCAGGCCCAAGACGAGCGCGTTGTCGATCGACAGCATGCCCTCGAGCAGCACCAGCAGAGCAATGACCACCAGATCGTGACTGTTGAAGGTCTGGTGCCAGAACCCCAACGAAACGTCGGCAGCGGCGAGCAGAAAGGACGACATCGTGGTTTTCGCAGTTCAGGGCTGATCCGGCAGCAACGCAATCAAAGCGTTGCTGCCGGAGTAAGGATCGAGGCAGGCAGGTCGCGGCGCAGGCGCCGCACGATGCGAGGCGGAACTCGGGGGCCAACAGGCGTCAACGAACATCCGCGTCATGCCTGGAACGCCCCTCGCGGCGAGGCTTTGCCGGTTGCGGCGAGGCTTGGCCAGCCCCCAGGCCCCGTGCGACGCCGACCGCGGCGGCAAGCGGGCGACACGCCCTTTTTCTCGGAGGGGGAATCGGGACCTTAGTTGCCAACTCGCAGGGCGGGCGCCACCGCCGGTCCCGAGGCCATGAGGATCGCTGCCGCGGATCCCAGGCGGGGCCGCAGACCGGGAGTCGGGAGGAAAACCGGCGGGCGAAGCTTGCCTCCCCAAGCGGTCGACCCGAATTCCCCGGGGCCCCTCTTCCCGGGCCCTGACCTCTTGGCCCGCCGGCAACGGCACGAAGCCGCGGCCGCTTCCGATGCGAGACGCGAGGCGACGCAACGGCAACTGCCGGCCGGCGCGGGCCCACAGAAGGAGCCCACAGAAGGGGCCCTCTTCCAAGCATCGGCAACGCCCCACGCAAGGGCCAGCACGACGGCTCGGCGGCGCCGAAGCGACCAGTGGGGATGACAGGAATCGAACCTGCACTCCTCTCGGAACTGGAACCTAAATCCAGCGCGTCTGCCAATTCCGCCACATCCCCGGAGACCTCAAAGCGGCCGGAGCGGCGCTCGCGGCCGCGGCAGTATACCGGCGGGTTGGTGCAGGGACCAGGGAGGCCGGGGCAAACCTCGCCTTCCGGCGCGCCAGCGGGGGTTCGCGTTGTCGCACGGTCGATCGGCGGCAGCTCCGTCGCCGGCCGACGGCCGCTGGGAGAGGTCCGCTGGGCGTCGGTCGCACGCGCCGGCGGCGGCGCGGCCCCCTCTTCGGGCCTGTCGCGCCGAGCAGGCCCTGGCTCCCGGCACGCAGGCGCCGGGGGAGCGCTGCGTCACAGCGACGCATCGACCTCCACGGGCTCGGGAAACCGCAGATCGACCTGGCAGTCGACCACCCGCCCCGCCCGTTCGACCTCGAGCACGAGCCGCTGTTCGCTCGACGCGAGCGACTGCGTGAGCAGGGCGAGGAATTCCTCGGGCTGGGCGAAGCGCGCGCCATTGATACCCTGAATCCGATCGCGGAGTTGCAACTGGGCCCGTGCCGCGGGGGAGTGGGGCGTCACGCGGGTCACCAGGGCGGCGCGGGGCTCTGCCGGATCGTGACGCCAGGCGATGCCCAACCGGATCGGGGGCCCCTGCAGTTCCGCTTCGACCACTTCGGATGCGGAAGGCGACGCGGGGGAGGAGGCGTCGTCGGCGTCGCGGGGAGCTCGTTCGACGTGCAGCGCGATCCGCGTCGGCGCGGCAAGCACGGCTGCGGGAAACTGTTGCTGAGCGGCAAATCGCCCCCCCTCGACGCCGACGATCGCATCGCCCTGCCGGAGGCCGGCGCGGTGGGCGCCGCCCCCTTCGGCGACGTGGAGCAGCCGTGCGGCGCCCCCTTCCCGGCGCGCCTCCCAGAGCCACTGCACGCCCAACCGCGAAACCGGCGCGGCGGACGGAGTTTCGAGTTGCCGCTGCGCGGCGCCGTTCTCGGAGCGACCGAGCGGGCGAAAGGAAGGCAGCCGCTCGGCGTCCGCCAGTTCGCACGTCAATTCGAGCACGTAGCGGGCGACCAGCTCCATGCCGCGCAGGTTGAGTCGCTCGACGTCGTCCGTGGGACGATGGTAGTCGTCGTGCAGCCCGGTGTGCAGATTCAAGGCGGGAATGCCGCGCTCAATGAAGGCGTGGTGGTCGCTATTGTCCTGGAGATCCCACGTGAAATCGAGCTGCAAGTCGGGGGGCGTCGCGCGGAAACTCGCCAGGCGACGGAGCCCGGCCCCGGTCCGCGTGCCGGACACCTCCAGCCGTCCGTCCTCGAGGCGTCCGATCATGTCGACGTTGACCGCGATGCGAATCCGCTGCCCATCGACGGTCGGATGAGCGGCAAAATGCCGGGAGCCGACGAGTCCCTTTTCCTCGGCGTCCCACCAGGCGAAGAGCACGGTGCGACGGGGCCGATACCCGGCCGCTTGCAGCGCTGCGGCGACTTCGAGAATCGCCGCCGTTCCGCTGGCGTTGTCGTCGGCCCCGTTGTGAATCAACCCCGGAGCGTTTCCCGCGGCGGAGGAGCGGCCGTAGCCTACGTGATCGTAGTGGGCGCCGACGACCACGATTTCGTCGGCCACCCGCGGATCGGTTCCGGGAAGACTGCCGAGCAGATTCTGGCAGTCTTCGCCGAATCGCTGGGCGTACCCGCCGGCCGTTCCCGACGGGCGGAGACCCGCCTGGCGGAGGCACGCTTCGAGATACCGCGCTGCCGCCCGGCCGCCGCGCGCGCCCGCTTCGCGGCCCTCCATGGCATCTTGTGCGAGGACCGCCGCGTGATCGCGAAGATCCGCGGCGAGGACCGTCGACGCCGCCGCCTCCCGCAAGGCGCGGAGTTCCGCGGAAGCGGCCTCGCCCCGCGCGGCGGAACGGTGGGCGGCGTTGCCGACGACCGCGGCCAACCAGGCAGCCCAGCCAAGTCGCGTGAAGACAGACGGCAAAGCAGACCGCTCGGCATGCGAGGAAGGAAGGCGGGCGGACCCGGCCCGCGGCGGAGGCCGACGGCCGTCGGCCCGGTTGAGCCCTGGGTGGAGTTCGGCGTTCGGGCGGCGGAAATTCAGTCGGAAACGGCCGCCCCCTACCAGCCGTCCCCCTTTCCGGGGCGGCCGGTCGGACCAGCGAACTGCGGCCGACGCCGCGGAGGAATCGGGGCGGCGGCGTCACCGGCGATTTGCCACGCCGACGGCCGGATCGCGGCGGGCCGCGTGCCGCCGCAACTCACTTGCCGATGCAAAACTGGGAGAAGATGCGATCGAGAACATCGTCGGCGCAGACGGCGCCCACGACTTCGGCCAGGGCCGTCAAAGCGGCGCGCAATTCCTCGGCCAGCAGTTCGTCCCCCGCGTCGTCCCGAACGTGCTGCCGTGCGGCGTCGAGAGCGGCTGCCGCGCGGTCGAGGCTTGCCAGACACCGGCGGGCAGTGAGGGCGACGGCGGCGGCCCCGGTCGCCTCGTGCGGCAATTCCGCGAGCCGGGCACGGATCGCGGCGGCGACGGCGTCGACGCCCCAGCCGTCGCGGGCGCTGCACGCGACGATCCCGGCCGGCGCCTTCGCCCGCACGGCCTCGGGGCCATCCGCCCGCAGGTCGGCCTTCGTGCGGACGACTTCCAGCCGTTCGCCGGCCGATCGGCGCCACGCAGCGACGAGTCGTTCCGGCTCCGACGCGTCGGCGGAATCCGCCGGCAAGCAGAGCAGCTGCAGTTCGACCTGGCGGCTGGTTTCCCGGGCGGCCTGCTGCGCGAGGCGGTGGAGCACGTCCGCCGCGTCGCCGCCGGCCTCGAGCGCGGCGTCGAGCCCGGCCGTATCGACCAGCTCGCACGCCAATCCGTCAAGCACGAGGGATGCCGCGACGCAGTCCCGGGTCGTGCCGGGGACGTCGGCGACCAGCGCGCGGGTCGCGGCCGGTTCGACGGCGTACCGGGCGACCAGGGCGTTGAACAACGAGCTTTTGCCGGCGTTGGGCCTTCCCACCAGGGCGACCCGCGGGCGGGCGGGCCGTTGACCGCGGCGGGCGAGTTGTTCGCGGGCGTCGGCCACGACCTGGCTGGCGGCGCCCAAGCGGGCAGCGACTTCGTCGCGGCGGATGAACTCCAGATCCTCGTCCGCGAAATCGAGCCCGGCTTCGATCTCGGCAAGCACGTCCAGCAGGTGCGAACGAATCGTGTGGAGCGGCCGGCTCATTCCGCCAGCCAGCTGCTCGAGAGCGGCCTGGAGGTCTCCTTCGCCGCGGGCGTCGATCACTCCCAGCACGGCCTCGGCCTGCGGCAGATCGATGCGGCCGGCGAGAAACGCCCGCAGAGTGAATTCCCCCGGCCGCGCGGGGCGTGCGCCGCTGCGACAGAGTCGGGCCACGATCGCGTCGAGCAGCGGCGGGGACCCGGGGGCGTGGATTTCGACGCATGGTTCTCGCGTGTAGCTGCGGCTCGTCGGCCAGACGAGCAGGGCCACCGGGAGTTCCACGCACTCGCCGCGTTCGTCGCTGCTGCGCGGCACGGCCAGCCAGCCTGCGACGCGCCGCGGGGCGACGAGTCGCGTCCAATCGACGGCTCCGTCGGCGGGACGAAAACCGTCGGCGACGCAGGCCAAGGCGGCGGGGCCGCTGACCCGCACGATGCCGCGGGCGGCCGGCCCGTGGGCCGATGCGACGGCGGCAATCGTCTCCTCGCAGCGATGCACGGCACGCTCCTGCAACGCCGCGGCGGGCGGGGACACCCCCTTGGCAAGCGCCGACCGACGCTGCCGCCCGAGCACGGCGCTCCGCGGTTCAGCGACGGCGTTTGGCTTTCGGCCGGCGGGCGTCGCCGTCCGCGGCAGCGCCGCCGCGCGGACCGGCGGCCGGTTTGCTCGCCGCGGCCGGATCGGCCTTGCGGGGAGGGGCGGCCAGCGCCGCGGCCGCCGTCGCCGACGGCACGAGTTTCCGTTCGGCAATTCCCCACAGGCTGGAAGCGATGAAGTAAATGCACAGGCCGCTGGGAACTTTGTAAAACAGCAGCCCCATGAACACCATCATGTACTTCATGATCTTCTGCTGCATCGCCGCTTGTTCGTTGGTCGGCTCGGGCATGAACATTTTCTGTTGCAGCAGAAAGAGCACGATCGTCACCAGAGGCAGCAGGTTCAGATAGGGCCCCAAGGCGAACATCCCCTGTCCGCTGTTGACGAACTTCGGCATGATCTGCGACCAATCGAAAAACATGTCCGGAGCCGCCAAATTCGAACACCAGCGGATGGCGGAGCCCAGGAGCGGCGCTTGGCGGAGCTCGATGTCGACCGCCAAACCGCGGTACAGGCCCAAAAAGATCGGCAGCTGGATCAGCATCGGCAAACAGCCGGCCAGCGGGTTCACCCCGTGCTTGCGGTACAGGGCCTGCATTTCCTGCGCCTGCCGCTGCTGGTCGCCCTTGTACTTGTCGCGCAAGCGATCCAACTCGGGCTTCAGGTCCTGCATTTTGGCCATGCTCTTCGCCTGGCTGCGGCTGATGGGAAACATGCAGCCTCGCACCAGCACGGTCAGCAGAATGATGGCCAATCCGTAATTGCCGACCATGCGGTAGAAGAAATGCAGGATGCCGACCATCGCCTGGGCGATGTTGCCGAACCAGCCGTAGTAGACCAGGTCGCCCAGATCGTAGCCCGGATTGGCCGCAGCGCGGTAGTTGGCCAGCAGTTCCGGTCGCTTGGGGCCGGCGAACACGCGATAGACGTGCGTCAACGATTGCTGCGGCGCGACCGACGCGGTCTGGCTGATCAGACGGCAGGTCACGTTCGCAAACCGCTCCTCCCCGGAGCGCGCCTTGGGGGCCGCGGCGAGCGGCACCGGTTGGACGCGTTCGACCCAAACCTCGTCTTCGCGCGTCGTTTCCGGCATGAGAATGGCGGAAAAGTACTGGGCGTCGACGCCCGCCCACGCCATCGAGCCTCCCTGAAAAGCCTCGGCTTCGCCCGCGAGAATGGCGGCCGGCCCCTGCTGCTGCACCTGGGCTCCAAAGTAGCGGCCTACCACGTCGCGCAAACCGACGGTCCAGGCCCGCCCCGATTTCTGCGCGAACCACCAGCCCTCGAGCGGCAAGCCGCTGGGGCCGTCGAGGTGGTACGCCACGCGCCGCGCCGTCTCCCCCCCATTGACGATGCGGAACTCGAGCAGCAGGTGGTAGGCCGGTGCGTCCCGATCGGATGCGGCCGCCTCGGCGACTTTCGCCAGCCGGTATTTCTTTTCGATCGTCAGCCCGTACTGCGGCAGGGTCTGCGTGAAGGTCGCCGCGTCTTCCGTATGCTCCGTCAGCCGCCAGGCGGCGTCGCGCAGCGCGATCCCCGGCAACTCGCTCGCCCCGTCCGTCAACGCAACGTCGTCGACGCGGGCCAGCGTGCAAGGGAACGACGGGACGTCCCGAAAATCGGGGGGCACCGGTTGGTCGCGGAGCCGCAGATTCTCCGACTCGGGACGCAGCACGTTCAGCGGGCGCCGTTGCAGCGCCACGCGAAGGCTTTGGGGGGCGCCGTCGCGGATGACGTCCACCGTCAACTCGCGGCCCGCACGACTGCGGTCGAGCAGCGTCCGCCAGTCCTCGGGCCGCGCGAGCGGCTGGACCCCCTCCGAACCGGCGGCCGTCAAACGGTCGCCGACCTGCAAACCGCCGCGTGCCGCCGGCGTACCGGGGCCGACCGTCAGGACCCGCAGTCCCCCTGCGGCGTCGGGCTCCAGTTCCAATTCGCCCGCGTAGCCGCCGCGTTCGTCGGTATTCAGGTAAAAGGGGCTGTTCAATTCGATCCGGCGGACGGCGGCGCCGCGAGCAGCGAGCGTCACCAGCATCCGATAGGGCGAGGCCGGATCGAGCGAACCGAGCGTCAGAAAGGGGGGGGCCGGCGGTCCGGCGGCGGCCTCTTCGGCGCGCGCGCCCAGCGACGCGACGGCGGCCTGTCGGGCGGCGGCCGGTCCGTCGCCGGCCGACTCGGCGGGCGGTTCGGCGGGCGGTTCGACCGCCGCCGCCCCGTCAGCCCCCGCGGCATCGGCCGGCGGATTGTCGCCGGGGGGCGCCGCCGGTCGAGGTTTCGGGGGGGGCAGCACGAACGTCTGCCAGGCCACCATGATGACAAACGAGAGCAGCAGCCACTGCAGGAAGCGACGATCCACGTCGAGAGACCCTTTCGGTTGAAGCTCCGTCCGTCTCGGGGAGAAGCCGTGCGGAACGCGCGGACTGGGCCGCGGCGCTGCGGGGGGTGCGCGGCGCCCGCGACCCGGGGCCCTCGGGCTTCCGGCCTGGGGGAGCCGGAAGCAGCGCGGCGCCGCGCCTCGGCGAGGAGGCCGCTAACGCCCCTCCTTGATGCGATCGCCCAGAAAATTATCCAAGTCGGGCGTTCGGTAAATTTTTTCGGCCGTCACGTGGAAGTCGTACTCGATGCGGTGGAACGTCACCTTGTCGTCTTCCTGAATCACGTAGCAGGAACGGGGGTCGCCGTCCCGCGGTTGCCCCACCGATCCGACGTTCAACATGAACCGCTCGCCGCCGAACCGATAGACGTAATCGGTCTGCTCAGGAGCAATGAACTCCAGACTCTCCAGAAAGACTCCCGGCACGTGCGTGTGCCCCTGAAAACAGCCGCGGGAGATCAGACTAAAGAGCTTCTCCATCTTCTTCT
>Ga0169931_10005399_pt1 | contig 19482 bp, 15 predicted proteins | sample Kivu_15m_20L_FD_129675 | JGI IMG/M metagenome (GOLD analysis project Ga0169931, IMG submission 129675) | Freshwater microbial communities from Lake Kivu, Western Province, Rwanda to study Microbial Dark Matter (Phase II) - Kivu_15m_20L... | ecosystem: Environmental > Aquatic > Freshwater > Lake... | reverse complement strand
GGGGGGGGCGGCGAGGCGCCTGAGATATGCGGCGAAAGTTTGAATCAACCCACTAGATCCGAGTTGATGGACTCGAAGCACAGGTAGCGCGCGTCGTCGCTGAACATCAAGTTTCCGACGAACACCAGACCGGGGATCATCACCGTCTCGACGCCGGTGATGAGATGGCGCGCGATCAGGCCGTAGTTGGAGCGGTACACGAGGTAAGACGCATCAGGGGACAGGGCCGCAACAGGCGGCGCCCCGGCGAGGTTCGCCGTCGTGCCCGTCGACCGCCCCAAGAACTGAGTTGTGACTGAACTCACGGCCCCGGAACTGTTGTTGGTCGTGGTCTGCACCGCGGCGTATTCCCCGTTCGGCGCGAGGACTCCCAGGGAGAACGAACCGTTCGCACCGCCCGCGAGGACTTCGAGCCAGTCCCACTGTCCGCCGCTCAGCGGACGACGCACGTGGTACGAAGGAGCGCAGCCAAAGACCAGATACGACGAGTAGCCGAGCGTGAGCCCGTCGCGACTGAGCTTGCACCCGAACGCCTGGGCAGCGGAGTTCTCCTGGGACACCCAGTGGGTCACCCCGCTTTGCCGATCGCGCAGGTACACGTCGCGCGTGTAGTCGGTGTCGCCGGGATCGAGCCCATTCGAAAGGAACGCGACAAAGCGTCCATTGTCGCTCAAGTCCTGCGCCCGGGAGTCGTTTACGCCCTGCGCACCCGCGGAGTCGACGCTCACCAATTCGAGCGCGCCGGTGTTGCGATCGAGCAGGAAGACGTCGCTCTTTGCTCCGTTCGCATCGTTCGCGACCAAGTTCGTGGCGAAGCTGGTGAACAACACCTAGCGGCCGTCGGAGGACGCGCTGACGTCCGAACTCAGTCCGTTCGCCTGCGCGCCCGATGGGCCGACGCTAAGGCGCGTCACGGTCTGCGACCAAGCCGGCGCGACGAAGGCCGCGCACGCACCGAGGAGCGCCGCCTTGCTGAAATCCCACTGCATCACGAACCCTCTCTGCAGGCGTTTCGCCCGCGAACTGCAGCGCACGCCGTCCGCCGAGCAGCGCGCGCCACACAACACTGGAATGAAGCCTAGCCGCGGCAACGCGAACCAGACAGCCCGGTCACAGGGCGGGCCGCCATCGCTAGACTCCTTCGCCCCTGCCCACCCGCCCCCTTCCGAGCGCTCCCCCACGTGGCCAACGTCACCCGCAAGATTGGACTGTCCCTCGGCGCCGACACCTGCTGGCCGATCTGTTTCGAGGAACTCGTCAAGGACCTCGACCTCAAGCTCGCCATCGGCGGCGACACGCTTTCGTTCGAGATCGAACGCGTCACGATCGAGCCCTTCGCCCTGCGCCAACCGGTCAAGTACGACCTGGTCGTCGACCGCCTGACGCACTGGTACCACACCAGTCGTGAGTGGATCAAAAAGGCGGTGGTGTTGAACGACGTCTACGTGTTCAACAACCCCTGGTCGGTGCAGTCCAACGAGAAGCACACGACCTACGCCGCGATGATGCGGCTGGGCATGCCGATCCCGACCACGTGGCTGGTCCCGCCCAAGAGCTACGAAGAAAAGCCCGACCTGCAGACGACGCTGACGCGCTACGCGAAGCTGTTCGACCTTCCGGCGGTCGGCGCGCAGGTCGGCTACCCGCTGTTCATGAAGCCCTTCGACGGCGGCGGTTGGGTGGGCGTCAGCAAGGTCGACAACGAGAAGGAGCTCGTCGAAGCCTACGACCGCTCGGGCAAGTTGATCATGCACCTCCAAAAGGGCGTGCTGCCGCACGAGCACTTCTGCCGCTGCATCGGCCTGGGCCCGCAGACGCGCATCATCCGCTACGACCCGAGCGCGCCGCTGCACCAGCGCTACCTCAACGACGAGGGCTACCTGCCCGAGGAGACGCTGAGCGTGCTGCGCGACATCACGCTGACGATCAACTCGTTCTTCGGCTGGGACTTCAACTCCTGCGAAGCGCTCTACGCCGACGGCATCTGGCATCCGATCGACTTCGCCAACCCCTGCCCCGACAGCCAGGTCACGAGCCTGCACCGCCACTTCCCCTGGCTGGTGAAGGCCAAGCTGCGCTGGTCGCTGTACGTCGCCGCGACCAAGAAGCGCATGCGCGTCAACCAGGACTGGCAGCCATACTTCGACATCGCGGCCAAGGATCTGTCGTACAAGGACAAGCTCGCCGGCTACGCGAAGATCGCGCGCGAGCGCATGGAAGCCGAGCGTTTCGAAGAGTTCTGCGCCAAGCACCTCCCGCACCTCGACGAGGTGGCTTGGAACTTCTTCGGTTCCGAGCGCGCCAAGGTCGCGGTGCGCAAGAAGGTCGAGGCGCTGTTCCCCAAGCACGAGTGGGACAGCTTCACCGAGCACTTCTGGAACGAGATCCAGATCTGGCGCGCGAACGACAAGGCCGAACGCGAGGCGGCGGCGGCGAGCGCCGCGGCCAAGCCGGCGGCGAAGAAGAAGTCCACGAGCGGCAAGAAGGCCTGAGCCCACACCTCACGCGATGGCATCGAAAGCAACTGAGATGTGGCGCTCCGAGCGCCTGGGCCGCGAAGTCAAGGTCGTGCGCTGGGGCGAGGTCGGCACGCCACTGCTGATCTTCCCCACCGCCGGAGGCGACGCGGAGGAGATCGAGCGCTTCTGGATGATCGACTACCTCAAGGCCTACCTCGAAGCGCAGCGCATCAAGATCTACTCCGTCGATTCGACCGCCGGACAGGCGCTGCTCGCCGAGTCCAACAAGCTGCCCTTCGCGGCGCGTGCGCAGCAGAAGTTCGACTCATTCCTCTACCACGAGCTCGTGCCTCTGATCCGCAAGGACTGCAACTCGCCCGACATCGAGATCGTGACCGCGGGCGCGTCGATCGGCGCGTACCAGGCGCTGTCCGCGGTGTGCCGTCACCCCGACGTGTTCAAGCTCGCGCTGTGCATGAGCGGCACCTACGACCTCGCCAAGTTCATGGAGGGCGAGCCGAACTCGGACCACTACTACAACACGCCCACGCGCTTTCTTCCGGGATTGCCCGAGGGCGGGCACCTTGCGCAGCTGCGCAAGCGCTTCGTCCTGCTCACGCACGGCAAGGGCAAGGCCGAAGAGCCGCAGCAGAGCTGGAACGTCGCCAAGGTGCTCGGCGAGCGCAATATCCCCAACCGCGTCGTCGAATGGGGCGAGGAGTGGCCGCACGACTGGCCGACGTGGCGCAAGATGCTGCCGATCTACGTCGACGAGTACATCAAGTAGCCGAGCGCGAGCGCGCCTGACCGGCGCGGCTCGGCGCCTCGCGCAATCGATGAGCGCTGAGTAACGTGGGACCAGGCGGTCAGGCACGAACTTGGCGTCGCGTGCGGACTACGTCGCACGACTCTGGAGACTCCTCAGCATGTTGTCACTTCGCGCGTCGAATCTCGGGCGCTCTCTCTCCGCATTGGCGCTTTCCGCCCTGCTCGCACCGCACGCTGTAGCCGGCGGCGCAGCGTGGATCGTGGACGCGAGCGCCGGCCCAGGGTTCCACTTCATCGATATTCAAACCGCGATCGACGTTGCGCAGCCCAACGATCGGGTGTTCGTGCGCGCGGGAACCTACAGCGGCTTCGTGCTCAACAAGCCGCTGATCGTGCGCGGAACGACCGGCACGCGCGTGATCAACCAGGTGATCATCCAGAACATTCCGGCGGCCACCCGATGCACGCTCTCGCGCTTGGAATTCTTCGAGCTGGAAGTCACCGGCTGCGCAGGCGGGATCGTCCTCGAAGCGCTGAAGACGCGGCCGTTCTACGCAGATATCGGCGCCCCAGTGCGTGTCCAGAACAGCAGCGATGTTCGGATGCACAGGTGCGACTTCGGTAGCGCATCCCTCCAGGCAGCGTGCCCAGACTCGGGCTTGAACGGAACGAACGTCGATTCCGCAGCGCTCGAAATCGTCAGCTCGATGCTTCGCGGGCAGGACGCAGAAACCGGCTTCGACTACTCCTGTATTGGCGCCGGGTCCGGCGGTGTGGGGCTGAGCGCAACCTTCTCCACGGTCTCGATAGCGCACTCCGATCTGCGGGGTGGTTTCGGTGGCTACGCAACTCTGGGGGCTGGCGGGATCGGCGGAACGGCCGCCCTGTTCTCAACCAGTCGCGCGCGCCTGACAGCGAGCACGTTCGTCGGGGGGAATGGCGGATGGGGCGAGACCTGCCTTTGCGGTCAGGCCTTCGGCGACGGAGCAAACGGCCATGGCGTGCGAGCCACCAGCCAGAGCTTGGTGAGACACTCGGGATCGACTGCTTCAGGAGGCAACGCCGGCAACTGCTGCCCGCCGGGCAGCAGTTTCGCGCAGAGCAGCAACAGCCAGATCATGTTGGCCTCCCCCGCGCGCCCGACGCTCGCCCTCGTGAACTCGAGCGCTGCGGGCGCAGTGACGCTGCGCGTGACTGGGCCGGCGAACACCACCGCGCGCGTGTGGCTCGGCCGCACGATGGTCACGCCGACGCCCAACACCGACGTCGTCGGCCTGCTCACCAACCGCGCGCGGCTGCAGAACCTCGGCGCGGTCCCCGCAGCCGGGCAAGTCGACGCGTTCTTCACGCTTCCCAGCAGCGTCGACACCGGCGAGCTCGTGATCGCGCAAGCCGACGTGCTGACCTCGACGGGCGAGTTGCTCTACAGCAACTCGGTGTGCTTCACGCGGCCCTGAGGCGCTAGCGGCACAACGCGCAGGGCGGACTGGTCGAGGCCGACGGAAGCCATCCGGTCCGTCGGCCGCCGTGCCCCATTCGGTCGAGAAATCCGCCGCAGCGCCGGCGGAACCGTAGTCAGCCTTCGAAGGGTGATCTAGAGTTCCTCTAGGCGGAACGTGTTCGAACTTGTGACCCGTGCGACGCAGGTCGCACACTGACAGGAGATGGTTGTCCATGCTGCCGAGTTTCACCGTTGCGGGCGCAGTGCGCTCGATCTACGCCGCCGCGCTCCTGACCCTGCTGCCGGCCAGTGCGTTCGCCGGCGGCGCCGTGTGGATTGTGGACGCCAGCGGCGGCCCTGGGTTCGACTTCACCGACATCCCCTCGGCGATCGCTGTCGCGCAACAGAACGATCGAGTGTTCGTGCGCCCCGGGACCTACGCCGGCTTCGTGCTCGACAAGCCGCTGATCGTGCGCGGGAGCCTCGGCGCACGCGTGAACGGCGTGGCGCGCATCCAGGGCATCGCAGCGACCACGCGCTGCGCAGTGTCGACCCTCGAAATTCAAACACTCGAAGTGAGCGGTTGCTCCGGCGGCGTGGTGCTCGAGCAGATCAAGTCCTGGCCGTCGGGCGCCAACGACAGCCTCCCGCTCGTGGTGCAGAACAGCGCCGACGTGCGCATGCGCAGCTGCGAGTTCGAACCCGCGTACTTTCCCGATGGCGGCGGGTTGAGCGCCGCAGTCGCGTCCGCTTCGGCCCTCGAAGTGGTCGACTCGCTCCTGCGCGGCCAACACGGCGACGGCTTCGACTTCGGACCGGCCTTCGCGCCCACTCGAGGCGGCGCAGGATTGGTCGCACAGAGCACGGCCACCATCTCGATCGCGCACTCCGAGCTATCCGGCGGCGGCGGTGGTTGGGCCGACTTCGGGAAGGGCCAGGACGGAGGCGCAGCTTTTGAACTGGCCGCGAGCAGCCGGGCGCGCGTCGCCTCCAGCATCTTGGCGGGCGGCGACGGCGGCGCAGGGAGCTTCGGCGGCTGTGGCGGCACGTTTGGCGACGGCCGTGGCGGCGCCGCAATCCGCAGCACCGCGCTCAGCCTCGCGCGTCACTCCGACCTTGTGGCGAGCGGTGGGTTCGGCTTCGACTGCGGTCAGGCCGCGCCGTTCGCCACAGCGACTGGCGGACAGATCCTGCTCGCCTCCCCCGCCCGTCCGACGCTCGAACTCGTGAGCGCCAACGCCGCCGGCGCGCTGACGCTGCGCGTGACCGGGCCGGCGAACAGCACCGCGCGCGTGTGGCTCGGCCGCACGATGGTCACGCCGACGCCCAACACCGACGTCGTCGGCCTGCTCACCAACCGCGCGCGGCTCCAGAACCTCGGCGCAGTCCCCGCAGGCGGGCAAGTCGACGCGTTCTTCACCCTTCCCAGCAGCGTCGACACCGGCGAACTCGTGGTCGCGCAAGCCGATGTGCTCACCTCGACGGGCGAGTTGCTCTACAGCAACTCGATCTGCTTCACGCGGCCGTAGAACAGGCGCAGCACAACGAGCACGGCGCTCGGCGGATCTTCGTGAGAGGATCCGCCGCGCGCCGTGCGCCATTTCGTCGAGCGTCGTGGCCGTGTCAGCTCGCCACGCGTAGCCTCCGCGCGCGAAAGCGACGCCGCGAACCTACGACTGCATCGAGGTTATCGCCACGACGAGTACGGCTCGCTGGTCGCCGCCGAGGCGCTCGGCAACGCGCCGAAGTTGTAGTCGATCGGCACCACGACGATTCCAGAGTCGCTCACCGTGAACTTCTTGGCGTCCTCGACCGGGTCGTAACCGATCTGGTAGCCGTCGGGGATCTTGCACCACTTGTCGATGATCGCGCGGCGGATCTTGGCGCCCTTGCCCACCACCACGCCGGCCAGCACGATCGAATCCTCGATCACGGCGTTCTCGTCGACGAAGGTGCGGTTGGCGAGGATCGAACGCGCCACGCGCCCGCCGGAGACGACGACGCCCGGCGCGAGCAGCGAGTCGACCACGTCCGCGCGCCGGCCGTGCTCCTCGAGCACGGTCTTCGCCGGCGGATCGGCGTGCCACAGCGAGTAGATCGGCCAGTCGTAGTCGTACAGGTTCAGCTTCGGCTTCACCGAGAGCAGATCCATGTTGGCTTCGAAGTAAGCGTCGATCGTGCCGACGTCGCGCCAGTACGGCTCGTCCGCGCCGTTGTCGCGATCGATGAAGCGGTGCACGTAGACCGGCGCTTCCTTGATCATCTTGGGGATGATGTCCTTGCCGAAGTCGTGGCTCGACGCGGAGCCGAGGTCGGCGTCGAACTTCAGGCGCTTGACGAGCTCGTCGGTCTCGAACACGTAGATGCCCATCGACGCGAGGCAATAACCGGGCTGGCCCGGGATCTCGGGCGGATTGTCCTTGGGCTTCTCGACGAAGCTCGTCACGCGCCCGCGCTCGTTCGTCTCGAAGATCCCGAAGTGCCGCGCTTCGGACTTGGGGATCTTGACGGCGCCGATGGTCAACTCCGCGCGATGGATCAGGTGCTCGCGGAGCATGCGCCCGTAGTCCATCTTGTAGATGTGATCGCCCGCCAGGATCAGCACGTGGCGCGGGCGCTCCTCCTCGATCGTGTCGAGGTTTTGGAAGATCGCGTCGGCGGTGCCCTTGTACCAGAGCCCCGTGCCCATGTGGTGCGGCGGGCGCACGCTGATGAACTGCTCCAGGCGCCGCGGAAGGAAGTTCCAGCCGAAGCGCACGTGCTCCTCGAGCGAGCGCGCCTGGTACTGCGTCAGCAAACAGATGCGGCGCAGCCCGGAGTGGATGCAGTTGGAGAGCGTGAAGTCGATGATGCGGTAGATGCCGCCGAACGGCACCGCGGGCTTGGCGCGCTTGAGCGTGAGAGGTTTGAGCCGTTCGCCCTGCCCGCCGGCCAGGATCAGCGTCAAGGTCTCCTTCAACTCGGTAGTCAGCGGCATGAATCGCGTGCGCTCCGTTCGGGGGTTGACTGGCGCGGACGGCGCCGGCTGGGCGTAGCTTGCAATGTCCGACACGACCTGGGTAGTGCTTGCCGACCGGGGCCTCGCGCGTAGACTCTCTCGCTCGCTCGCGTTCTCTCCAGCCTGAACGGCTCTTTCGCACGTCGACCATGGCCCGCGCCTCCGCACCCGATCCCCGTCCGCTTTCGCGCTCTCCGGTTGGCGCTTCGTCCGACACTTCAGCCAAAAGCGCTGAGTCGGGCCCCGGTCCGTCCACTCGGCTGCCCGCCGGCGCCCGCCTGGGCGTCGTGCTGTCGACCTACCACCACGAACTCACCGGAGCGATGCTCGACTCGGCGCGCGCTGAACTCGCGCGCGCGGGTCTCGAGCCGGATGCGCTGCGCGTCGTCGAAGTTCCCGGAGCGTTCGAGATCCCGCTGGTGGCGCGTGCGCTGGGCGTGCGTGAGGACATTCAAGCCGTGTTGTGCTTCGGACTCGTACTCAAGGGTGAGACGACCCACGATCAGCACATCGCAACCTCTGTGAGCGCGGCGCTGCAGCGCGTGTCGCTCGACATCGACAAGCCCATGCTGTTCGGCGTGCTCACGTGCAACACGCTCGAGCAAGCCCGCGCGCGCGCGTTGCCCGGCGGACACGACAAGGGCCGCGAAGTCGCGCGCGCAGCCGTCGAGGTGCTCGCCGCGCTGGAAAACGCCCGCAACGTGGACACAGCGCGCCCGCGCGCTGGATTCGGCTTCGCCGCGCAGGTGCAGCCGTGAAGAAACGCTCCCGCGGCCGCGAACTGGCCCTGCAGATGCTCTACCAAGTCGACCTGCGCGGCGACAGCGCACTGGAAGCGGCCGAGGAGGTCGCGCGCGAGGAAGAGCCCGACCGCGACGCGCGCGCGTTTGCGAGCAAGCTCGTCAACGGCGTGCGCGAAACGCTCGACGAGCTCGACCGCGAGATCGCCGCCACCGCACAGAACTGGGACATCTCGCGCATGGCGGTGATCGACCGCAACGTGCTGCGCATGGCGACCTACGAGCTGCTGTACTGCCGCGACATCCCGCCCAAAGTCGCGATCAACGAGGCGATCGAGCTCGGCAAGCGCTATTCCACGCAAAAAACCGGCGCGTTCGTGAACGGCATCCTCGACAAGATCAAGTCGCGCAAGGTCGACACGCTCGCTCCGCGCGGCGCAGCGAACTCCCGCGACGGCGGCGGCGCAGCGGCGAGCGACAGCAAGGACGAGCTCGCGGGCGAAGACGACACAGCCGCGGACGAGAGCTGAGATGGGGCTGTTCGATCGACTCAAGGCGCGGCTCACGCGCACGCGCGACGCGCTCTCCGAGGGGCTCGCCAAGGTCTTCAAGGGCGGGCGCCCGATCGACGCGGCGCTGCTCGCCGAACTCGAAGCGGTGCTCTACCAGGCGGATCTGGGCCCGGTCGCGAGCGAGGTGATGGCCGAGATCAATCGCCTGCACGCGCTCGGCTCGATCAAGGGCGAGGACGAGGTGCGCGCCGTGCTGCGCGAGGTGCTGCTCAACTTCGTCGCGCCGCCGGACGTGCACAGCGGCGAGATCGAGTTCACCCACAAGCCCACGGTGCTGCTCATCGTGGGCGTCAACGGCTCGGGCAAGACCACCTCGATCGCCAAGCTCGCGCACCGCTTCCAGAGCCAGGGCAAGAGCGTGCTGCTCGGCGCCTGCGACACGTTCCGCGCCGCCGCGGCGGAGCAGCTCGAGATCTGGGCCAAGCGCAACGGCGCGCCGATCGTGCGCGCCAAAGAAGGCGCCGATCCGGCCTCGGTGGCGTTCGACGCCGTCGAAAGCGCCTGCGTGCTGGGCATGGACGTGGCGATCATCGACACCGCCGGCCGCCTGCACACGCAGAAGAACCTGATGGAGCAGCTCGGCAAGGTGCAGCGCGTCATCGCCAAGCGCCTGCCGGGCGCGCCGCACGAGGTGTGGCTGGTGATCGACGGCGTGAACGGCCAGAACGCGATCCAGCAGGCCAAGCAGTTCACCGCGCACGTCCCCATCACCGGTTTGGTCGTGACCAAGCTCGACGGAACGGCGCGCGGCGGCGCGGTGTGCACGATCGTGCGCGAGCTCAAGCTGCCGGTGCGCTACATCGGCACCGGCGAACAGCTCGAATTGCTCGAAGCCTTCGAGCCGACCGCCTTCGTCGACGCGATCGTCGGCCAGGCCGTGCCGCGCTGAAGCGCGCCCGCGGAGCGCCGCGCTCGTTACTCTCTGGCTCCGCGTCCGCGCGCCGACGGCCCCGCCGCCGCGCGGCGCATGTCGCCCACCCACCACGCGCCACCTCGCTCCGCCTTGGACTACGCCGCGTCGCCTGACTCGCTCGATCCGCAGCACAGCGCCTCGCCGTGGGCCACGCTGCAACGCGTGCTCGGAGCGGCGCTGGGTTGCCTGCTCGCCTTCCCCGCGCTCAAGCTGGTCTGGCCCTGGCCCCGCGAAGCCTCACTGGAAGGCGACCTGCTGCCCGACTTGACGGGCGCCGCGATCGCCGCCCTCGCCACGCTGCCGATCTTCGCGGCGCTCTACGCGCTGCGCCGCGCCCCGCGCCCGCCGTGGATCTTGCTGCTCGTCGGCGCCGGCGCCTGCGGCCTGGTCGCCGCCAACCTGAAGCCGCCGACGGACACGCTCGAGTTCGAGCGCTGGAAACTGCTCTCCAGCGCCTGCTTCGCGCTCGCGCTCGGTGGCTCGGCGCTCGAAGCGAGCGGACGGCTGTGGCTCGCGCGCTCGGCGGCCCTGGTCGCCTGGGCCTCGCTCCTTCCGGCGTTCTTCGACGCCGAGCACCAGTTCAGCGGAGTGCTCGGCAACACCGGCTCGATCTCGGAAGCGGCGCTCGTCGGCGCCGGGGCGGGCCTGGGACTCGCGCTGTGGGACCGCGGCCTGTGGCGCCTCGTCGGCGGCGGCGCGGCGTTCGCGTTCGCGCTCTACGCCGGGCTCGCGCCGGTGTTCGCCGGAGCGGTGGCCCTCGCGCTCACGCTGGTCGCGGCGCTGGCCAGCGCACGCGGCTCGCGCGCACTGCTCGGCGTGGCCGCGTTGCTTCTCGCGATCGGCTTCGGCGCGGGACGCCTCATGCCGCGCGCCCCCAGCGCGCCCTCGAGCGCGGGCGCTCCCATCGCCGGCGAGCGCAACACGGGCGGCTTCGAAGTGCGCCAACTCATCTGGGCGCGCGTCCCGGCGCTGCTCGCCGCCGGCGGACTCTCCGGCGTCGGCCCGGGGCAATTCGCGGCGCAGTTCCCCACCGTGCGCGATCCGCGCGAGATCGAACTCTCGTCGCTCGGCCGCCGCCTGCCGGGACAGGAGACCGAAGTCCAGCACGCGCACAACGACTACCTGCAGGCCTTCAGCGACCTCGGCCCGCTCGGCGGCGCGTTGTTCCTCGCCCTCGGGGCGCTGGCGGCGTGGCGCGCGCTGCAGGCACTACGCGGCGAAGAACCTGCGCTCGCCGCGCTCGGCCTTGGCGTGCTCGCCGTGCTGATTGGCGGCCTGGCGCGCAACCCGCTGACGGCGAACCCCGCTTCCGCGACCTTGGCCTTCGCGGCGCTCGGCGCACTGCTCGGCCGCACGCACGTCGATCCACCGCGCCCAAGCCTGAGCGCCTTCGCGCCGCTCGCCTGCGCCGCCTTGGCGCTGGCGTTTCAGATGTCCCACGCGATGGACATCGGCATTCACGGCCGCGCGCTGCGCGAGTACTTCGAGCGCGGCCGCGATCCGCTGCGCCTGGCCTTCGTGCTCGACACGCGGCCGGACTCGGTGGTCGCCCTCGGTGTGCACGCGCGCGAGCTCGAACAGGCCGCCGGCGACACGCCGAGCGAAGCGGTCGCGCAAGCTTGGGAAGCGCTGCTCGCGCGCCGACCGCACTCCTTCGAAGCGCACATGCAACTGGGCCTGGCGCGAGCGCGACTGGGAGAGTTGGACGCCGCGCGCAAGCACTGGGAGCGCGCGCTCGAGCTCGACCCCGCGCATCCGGGCGCCTTGCGCAACCTCGCGCGCCTGGAGGGCCGCGACGGCGACTTGGAGCGCGCGCGAGCACTGCTGCGCCGCGCCGGGCTCGACGAACGACGGGCGCTCGGCGACTGGGCCGTCGGAGCGCTCGCCGACCTCGACATCGAGCGCGGCTGGCGCCTTCTCGCCGAACTCGACCCGCGCTGGAGCGCGCTCGACGCCGACAAAGCGCACCTGCTGGCGCGCAACGAACGCAGCGCCCTGGGCGACGCAAGCGCGAACGCGCTCGAGGGTTCCGCGCACACGCTGTGGGCGCGAGAACACGCCGCACGCGGAGACGGCGCAGCAGCGTTGCGCAGCTACCGCCAGGCGCGCCGTTGTTTGGCGCGCACCGACGCACAGGGCCAGCCGCACTGGTCGCGCGCGCTGACCTTCGAGTACGCGGCCGCGCTCGCGCTCGCCGGCGAGGCCGACGCTGCGCGCAGTGAACTGGGCGCGCTGCGCCCCACGCCGCGCGAACTCACGGCGCTGCCGACGTGGGCCGGGCAAGCGCTGCTCGACGCGCGCCTGCTGCTGCGTTGAAGCGGCGCGAGAGAACTCCATGCTGCGCTACGAAGAGCCGCTCTACCGTCCGCCCTCCGAAGCGGACAGCCTGATCCTGCAGGCGACGCTCGGCTGTTCCTACAACGAGTGCACGTTCTGCGCGATGTACCGCCACAAGCGCTTCCGCGTGCGCAAGCTCGAGGAGTTGCGCGCGGAGATCGCCTGGGCGCGCGAACATCTGCGCGGCGTGCGCAAGGTGTTCCTCGCCGACGGCGACGCGTTGATGGCCAAGGCGAGCTACTTGAGCGCGCTGCTCGACGAATTGCGCGCCGCCTTCGGACCGCTGGCGCGCGTGAGCTGCTACGCCAGCCCGCAGTCGCTCCAGGTGCGCAGCGTCGACGAGATGCGCGAGCTGCGCGAGCGCGGGCTGACGCTGTACTACTTGGGGATCGAGAGCGGGCACGACGAGGTGCTGACGCGCCTGGTGAAGGGCGTGGACGCCGCCGAGATGATCCGCGTGGCGCTCAAGGCGCACGAGGCGGGCGTCAAGCTCTCGACGATGGTGCTGCTCGGCGCCGGCGGGCGCGCGCTCAGCCGCGAGCACGCGCGCGAGAGCGCTCGCGTGGTGAACGCGATCGACCCGCGTTTCGTGAGCACGCTGGTGATGACGCCGGTCGAAGGCACGCCGCTGTTCGAAGCGGCCGAGCGCGGCGAGGTCGACGAGCTCTCTCCGCCCGAATTGGCCGCGGAATTGCGCGAATTCCTGGCCGGCCTCGAGCTCTCCGGCGCGGTCTTTCGCTCCAACCACGCGAGCAACTACCTCGCGCTCGGCGGGACGCTGCCCAAGGACAAGGCGGGGTTGCTGCGCGCGCTCGACGAGGTGCTCGCGCGCCCCGAGTTGGCGCGCTTCAGGCCCGAGTGGTCGCGCGGACTCTGAAGCACAACACGAGAAGCCCAGCAAGTCCGAGCGCCGCGCCCAGCGCGCCGACGCGCAGCAACGTCGGGCGGTAGCGGAACTCGACCCGCCACTCGCCGGCGTTCAACGCCACGCCGCAGAACAACGTGTCGACGCCCAGGAGCCGCGCGGGCTCGCCGTTGACGAACACGCTCCAGCCCGGAAAACGCTGCTCTCCGAGCACCAGCAGTCCGTCGCCGTCGAGCGTGACCCGCAGGGCGAGCGCGTGGTTCGAGCGCTCTGCGAGCTCGACCGTTGTACGCGTCATCGGCTCGTGAGCTTCCCAGCCGACGTCGCCCGAGAGGTGCGCCTGCGTGCGCGAGTCGAAGTCGCGCGGATGGTGCGCGAGGAGATCGGGGTGAATCGTCTCGGCCACGCAGCGCGCGACGCCGAAGGGCGCCTGCGAAGCATGGAAGGCGAGCCCGCCCTCCAGCTGCGGCGCGCCGAACTCGGCGCGCCGCAGTTCGCCTCGCGACACGAGCAGGCGTACGTCGAGCGCTCGCGCGAGCGGCGCCGCGGCATCGAAGTTCGTCGCGCTCAAGCCCAGCATCGGGTGCACGCCCTCGAACACCAGTTGCGGGCGCACGGCGTCGAATCGCGCCAGCCCCAAGCTGTCGCGCGCGTCGAGCTGGCGCCAACCCAAAGCGAGCGCGCTGTGCGGCGGCAGCGCATCGCGTTCGGCGAGCACGCGCCCGTCGCCAGCGCTGCGCAGCAGCGTTGCGGCGCTCGCCGGCGCAGCGAACAGCTCCGCCAACGGATGCGTCACGTGCAGGCCGAAGTGGAACCAGGCGCTCGAGGCAGCGAGCAACATGGCGGCCGCCGGCGCGCTCCAGCGCAAACCCATTCCGAGGAGCAACGCGCCGAACGCGCTCGCGTAGACCAGCGCGAGAGTCTCCCAGCGCGTGAGGCGCGGGCGATGCACCACGGCGCTCGCGACGCAACGTTCGGACAGCACGCGGCCGCCCGTGGTGCGCAGCACCAACGTGAAACGTTGTGCGCCCGGCTCGAGGTCGCGCACCTCGATGTGCGCGGCGCGAAACCACACGGCGCCCTCGGGCGCACGCGACGCGTCTTCCGCGCGCCACGCGGCGCGCGAGAGTTCGAGCGGCAACGCGAACTCGTGACCGCTCGCTGCGCCGGCCTCGAGCGGCTCGATGCGCACCTGGGCGGACTCGAGGGCGAGGTCGGGATGGATCCAACCTTCGAACTGGGCGCGGCCGCGCGCGAGCAGTTCCGCCGGAGGCCGCGTGAGCTCGACCACTCCGTCGGGCGGATCGAGCACGACTTCCGGCGCCGCCGGTGCGACGTCGCGCGCGGCGAGCAAGACGACGGCGCCGACGCCGAGCGCACAACTCGCCGCGGCGGTCCAACGCGCCCAGGGCGTGGCGCGCTCGAAACCCGCGCCGGCGAGCAGGGCGATGAACAGCGCGCCGATCCCGGCGGCGTGGCGCACGTCGCACAGCTCGACGAAGGGCAAGGCGTGGGCGAGTTGCACGGCGCCGGGCGCGCCCCAACTCAAGGCGAGCGCGACCGCGCCGCCGAGCGTGAGCACGCGCACGTGGCGCAGGCCGCCCAGGCTCGGACTGAGCAGGGCCGCGGCCGCGAGCACGAGCGCGAACGGAGCGCACCAGGCCTGCGCGGCGTCGGCGTAGCTCTCCGCGCCGAAGTACTCGACGCCCTCGCCGGGGCGTCCGCGCAGATCGAACAGCCACGCGCGCACCAGCGTCTCCGGCCAGGGCGAGAGCGCGCTGACGAGAAGCGCGAGCAGCGTGAGGGCCAGCGCGGCGCCGACCGCGAAACGTTGCTGGCGCACCGGATCGGGCCCCAGGCGCGCGCCCAGTTCGCGCGCGCGCCACAGCGCGCCCACGACGACCAGCAGCAGCCCCAAGTCGAGCGCCGCAGGCGTCGCACGCGCCGCCGAACGCGTGACGGCGAGCGTGGAGCGGGTGACGTACTCGAAGGCGGGCGCGAGCACCGGCGCGGCGAGCGCGAGGCCGCAGGCCAGCGAGAGCAGCGCCGCACGCGCGGCCGCCGGATTCGAGCGCCAGAGCGCGAGTGACCACGCCAGCGCTGCGGCGCCGACGAAGAAGGCCGTTTCGAGGTGGCCCGCGGCGAGCGCCAAGGCAAGGCTCACGGCCAGCGTTACGTGCCCGCGCACTCCGTCGCTGTCCCGCAGGCGTTCGACGCCGAGCAGAACCCAGGGCGCGAGCCAGACGACGCGGCCGCTGGGCTCGACGGCGTGAACCGCGAGGAAACCCGAGCCAGCGAATGCGAAGGCGGCAATCCACGCGCCGGCGGCGCCCAGTCCCAAGCGTCGCGCCAAGGCGAAAGCGCCGAGCGCTGCGGCGCACAGCCGCGCCCACGCGAGCCAGGCGAGCGCAAGCGCGACACCGCCGGCGCCGCCCAGCCGCTCGCCGAGCAGCGCGAACAGCGACTGCGGATCGAGCACGCCGAGCAGCGGGTTGCCGAGCGCCGGGGCGCCCGCGGCCACGTGCGGGTTCCACCACGGCGCGTCGCCGGCGAGCCACTGGCGCGCGACGAAACCCGCGGCCGCGTGCGCGAACGCGCCGTCGCCGGGGCCGACGAGCGCGACGCTGGCGTCGAACAACGCGCCCGACAGCAGCGCGCCGAACAACACGGCCGCAGCGAGCGCCACGGTGAGCAACTCGCGTGCGGTGGTGCTGTGGGACGGCGCGCTGGTTTGCGATGTGCTCAAGCGTGCGATGCTACGGTCCGCTCGGGCGCCGCGCAGCGCGCAAGCGCGCCCCGGCTCGCGTGCTCCAGCGGTCCGACGAGCTCCCGTCGCGCCGGCTTCGACGGATCCGCGCGCGCCAGCCGCGCCGTCACGAGGTGCGGCGTCGTGTCCGCGGGTGACGCAGAACGCGCTGCTGCGGAGCGATGCCGCGCCGCCGCACGCGCCGTTTGTACGCTCGCGGCGCATGAGCGGGGTGTGGAGCGATCTCCGGGCGGATCCTGGCCTGCACGTCTCCGAGCAGGAGTCCGAGCGCGGCCCCTACGTCGGCACGCCCCCGCCGCGCCGCCGCCCACGGCGCTGGGCCGAACACGACGGCCTCGACGCGCTGCTGCGCGAGCTGCATGCAGGCTTCGGGCCGCAGCGTTGGTGGCCCGCCCGCACGCCCTTCGAGGTGCTCGTCGGCGCCGTGCTGACGCAGAACACCGCCTGGACGAACGTCGAGAAGGCGCTCGGCAACCTGCGCGCCGCCGACGCGCTCACTCCGGCGCGCATCCTGAACACGCGCGAGGACGAGTTGCGCGCGGCGCTGCGGCCCTCGGGCTACTTCAACGCCAAGACGCGCAAGCTCCAGGAGCTCTCGCGCTGGTACCTCACGTACGGCGGACTCGACGCGTTGCGCACGAAGCCGCTCGAACGGGTGCGTACCGACCTGCTCTCGGTCTGGGGCGTGGGCCCCGAAACCGCGGACTCGATCCTGTGCTATGCCGCGGGCCGCCCGAGCGTCGTCGTCGACGCCTACACGCGCCGCGTGCTCTCGCGCCACGGCTGGTGCGACGCGACGGCTTCGTACGACGAGTTGCGCACCTGGCTCGGCGAACGGCTCGTGGCGCAGCAGTGGATCCTCGAGGAGTTCCACGCGCTGTTCGTGCGCGTCGGCTACCACAACTGCAAGCCGACCGCGCGTTGCGAGACCTGTCCGGCGACGGCCCCGCGCCGCTGAAGCGCGCGCTGGCGCGTTGGGTCCGCGGGCTGGCGCGCGCGGTCCCCACGCCGGGGACGGCTTTGGTCGAGAACGCGTGCGGCGCGTCGAGTGCAGCCCATCCGAGGCCGCGGCGCGAGCGCCTCTCTCCAACTCCGCAGCGCTCGCGCTGCACTCGCCTCGAGGCGCTGAGCCAACGCGTTGCCGCTCTGCGCAGCCTTCGCCCGGCTCTGTGTTTCCTGTTCCTCCGTCGCCCCCAGCCGCTCGGGTTTCCTGTCCGACCACGGCCAGCTCACAGCGCGCGGCGCCGAGGCCAGCCCCAGATCTCGGTCGGTGGTCGTTTTCGACAGCGCCCGCCCACAACGCGCTCGCCACGCGACCCGGGAGCATTCCGTCGAGCGCGCTTGAACTCGCGCATCCACTCCGGCGCGGGCGCCACGCCGCTCGACGCGGCGAGATCCACACGACGTCCCGCAGGAACGCGGCCGCGACCTTGTCGACGCTCACGCCGGGCCGTTCAGCGCCGCGCGGGCGCGAGAGCGCCGACGTCCGCCGGCGGTGCGCTCGACCACTTCTGCGCGTCGATCGCCGGCGCGCTCACGTCGATAGCGGGACCGAGAAACTTGGGCGTAGCGCCGAGCAAGTGCACGTCGAGGAACGCCGCCATGCGCGCCGCACATTCGCGCGCTCGCGCCACAATTCCGCGTCCGACCGGAGCAGCGTCGAAGGCGTACGCATCGACGCCGTGCGCGCGCGCGAGGTAGAGCGCCCGTTCGTTGTGAAAGCGCTGCGAGACGATCACTAGGCGCCGCTGGCCGAAGACCTCGGCCGCGCGCACGACCGAGTCGAGGGTGCGAAAGCCCGCGTAATCGCAGTGGATGCGCTCGGCCGGCACGCCGCGCGCGACGAGCGCCGCCTTCATCGCGCTGGGCTCGTCGTAGTCCGCGCGCTGGTTGTCGCCGCTGGCGATCAGCGCCTCGACAACCTGCGCCTTGAACAACTCCGCCGCGGCATCCATGCGCCGCTCGAAGTACAGGTTGGGACGCCCCTCGCGCGTGCGCGGGGCGCAGCCGAGCACAAGCGCAACCGGCGCGCGCGGAACCTGCGCGAGGTCGTCGAAGGCGCGGTCCCGGGCAGCCGCCGCCACACGTGCCTGGGCGACCCAGGCCAGGAGCGCGACGCCCGCGCCGAGCGACGCGGCGACGGCGAACGAACGGAGTGCGAGACGTCGAAGGGCGGTCATCGCGGCGAGCGCCAAGAGTAGTGCCCAGGCGCCGCGTTCCAGCGGCTCTAGCTCCGAATGACGGCGGGGCGTCCATCCACTGACCGACGTTGGGAGCCGAGTGCGCTCGAGTTGAACGCCAGCCGGCAAAAGCTTCGCACCCGCGCTCCTCGCGGCGGCGCACAACCGTCAACGCCTCGAGCGCGCCGAGCGGAACCGGTGCGCGGACCCGGCTGGGACGATCCGCGTCCTCGCAGCGTGCGGGCTGAGCGACGAGCAGGTACGTGCGTCGCGAACAGCCGCCCAGAGCGCATCACCCGGGCGTGACCGCACCGCTTCCGGTCGATCCGCGCACGGGCTCGGCCTGCACCTCGAGCCGCCGTTGCGTGGCTCCGCTCGGCCCGTGCGCCGCGGCGAGCGAACCTGCGATGTACGTAGTCGCAACCTGCGCCTCGCACTCGCAACGGTCGCTGCGAGTAGCGTCGCCTTCGAGGACCCACCATGAATCGCTACGCTACGGCTGTCGAAGTTCCGCCCGCGTCCACCGACGCCAACCGCGCCCCGATGACCCAAAACATCCTGATCGTCGAAGATGAAGTCGACCTCGCCCTCGGCATCCGCGACGCCCTGCAGCACTCGGGCTTTCGCGCCGACGTCGTGCACGACGGCAAGCTCGCCCTCGAGCACCTCAAGAAGGGCGCGTACGACTTGGTCGTGCTCGACCTGATGCTGCCGGGCATGAACGGCCTGGACGTGCTGCGCGAACTGCGCAGCGTGCGCCAGGACACGCGCGTGCTGATCATCACGGCCCTCGCCAGCGAGGATGACCTGATCAAGGGCTTCCAGGCCGGCGCGGACGACTACCTCTCCAAACCCTGCTCGCCGCGCGAGCTGGTGGCCCGCGTCGAGGCCCAGTTCCGCCGCCGCGCGATCGACTCGCAGCCGCCGCCGCGCCTGGAGCTGCCCGGCGGCATCTCGGTCGACCTGGCGCGCCTGGAAGTGCACCGCGACGGCCAGTTGATCCCGCTCACGCCGCGCGAGGGCGACATCCTCGAGTACCTGATCCGCAACCGCGACCGGGTCGTGACGCGCGACGACCTGCTGCTCGACGTGTGGCACTACAAGAGCGCCAACGTCGAGACGCGCACGGTCGACATCCACATCGTCGGCCTGCGCCGCAAGGTCGAGCCGGATCCGGCCAAGCCGACGTTGATCCAGACCGTGCGCGGCAAGGGCTACCGCTGGTTCAGCTGAGCGCCCCGCGCCCGCGCGCCGACGTCGCGCAGCTCGACGCCCGCGGGCGCGAGCTGCGCGTCTCGCTGCCGGGCGACGAGGCGCAGACCTAGTGGGTTGATTCAAAATTTCGCCGCATATCTCAGGCGCCTCGCCGCCCCCCGCGGCGTTGCTCCGGTTCGGCGACCTATTCAGGTCGCCTGGAATCCTCGCGCCTTGCGGGGAGCGCC
>Ga0169931_10005398_pt1 | contig 19485 bp, 17 predicted proteins | sample Kivu_15m_20L_FD_129675 | JGI IMG/M metagenome (GOLD analysis project Ga0169931, IMG submission 129675) | Freshwater microbial communities from Lake Kivu, Western Province, Rwanda to study Microbial Dark Matter (Phase II) - Kivu_15m_20L... | ecosystem: Environmental > Aquatic > Freshwater > Lake... | reverse complement strand
TTTTTAAATTTTTTTTTTTAAATTTTTTTTTAAATTTTTTTTTTAATATTTCCAATAATTTTAAATTCTATTATTTTTCCAATATTTTTATAATAAAAGACTGAGAAAAAATGTAGGTTCTACAAATTTTTGATAATAATAACAGAAAACAATGATTTCAACCAATATTTATCTATTATAGGAGTGTTATTAGAAATTACTATTTATTTTATAATTTAATAATAATAATAATAAAAGTGTAGATCAGCAATTTTTTGATAATAATAACAGAAAACAATGATTTCAACTAATAATTTATCTATTATAGGAGTGTTATTAGAAATTACTATTATTTTATAATAGTAGGCTTAACATTTTTTTCTGATTTTTTTGAATTTAATAATAATACAACAATATAAAAATAATCTATCTAAAACATATAAATTTATATAATCAAAAGTATTTTTAATTATATAATTATCAATTATAAACTATCTATTCATTTTGATTTTTGAGAATATGTTTGTCAAATCCACCTTGAACTTTATTTCCGATTCTTAAACTTTCTTTAATATTTTTGTATCTTCTAATATTAACCATAAATTCTTTATTATTTGGAACTTTCGTATTTGGGTTATTATTTTTATACCAAGATTTGAAATAAGAATACAATACTGAACAGTGAATTTTATCTTTTTCATCGTCGGTTTCTTCTACATATTCATCTAAAAATTGCAAATACATATCTGTGTTTTTTTTGTATAAATTTGTCCATTTAAGTATTTCTTCTGTTGGTTTTAATTCATGGCTTTCTGTATATTTTTTGTAATATTCAATTAATAATAATATAAAATCAAATTTCCACAAATCAAAATTTTTATTAATATTAACGTCAATTTTTTTTTGATTATCTTTTGTAGGTTCTGAAACGAATTCTGTTGGATAATGGATGCACCGTAATCTTTTACTGAATGCATTATCGATATCGTCACAGTCAGGAATATCATTACAAATAAGTAAAGTTATAAAATTAGCAGTGAAATCAATCATATCATTAGAATGACAATTTCTGAGTGTAGTTGAGTCTCTACCAGTGATGAATTTAATGAAACCACTATTGAGTTTGCTATTTTTTTCTGGTTCGGAAGCTATAACTATTCTTTTTCTAAATAAATTTAATAATCCAGGATCAGGAGAATTAGCATCGGGTCTTGGTCTCGTAAATAGTTGTGATTGAACTGAACCAAAATAGTCACCAAAAGTAGCTTTCAAAAGTTCAATTAATTTTGATTTTCCATTTCTACCACAACCAGTTAAAATTGTAAATAATTCTAATAAATTTCCTACTAATCCAATAGAAAGATAAGTAAGCATATAATCTAATTCTTGTTTGTTGGGTTGGATATCTTGTAAAAAAGTAAGCAATTCAGGATATTTTTCTGTATGATTAGGAGAATAATTATATCCAACCGTCATTGTAATAAAATCTTCAGGTTTCCCATTTCTAAATTGGAAAGTATTAAGATCAAAAACACCATTATTAAATCCTATCAAATTACTATACGAATCTAACTTTTTTGTAAAATTTCGGTCTGAATTTTTATTTACACTATATATTTCAATTAATTCAGTTAAAATATTATTTTTTAATAAAGTATTATCGAAACTTTTTATTGTTTGTTTGATAGTTTTTATTTTATTTTTATCATTCGTATCATTGGTTTCTTTATAATGACTAATTAAGGAAGAATATAAACTTTTCAATTTTGGTTGAATAAAATGTCGTAAATTCATATTTTTTTTGCCAATACATTTCCACCTATGTTCCGAAAACATATACCAATCATCATCTTCGCTAAATATAAAATCATTTTCATAATAATGATATATTAATTCAGCAAGAGAATAAGCTTCTCCATTCAAACTATTAAATACTAATTCATTAATTCTGGGATCGTCATAAATGTCAATTTGTTGAAATTCAACTAAATCGTCATCTTTGTTAATATTAATAGTTATGTCACCATTAAAAACAATATTCATTTCATTTTTATTCATCAATATATGATTACAAGGATAACTTTTTCCAAAACATTCTGGATGGCGACATTTTACAGTCATAAATTTGTCTAAAATATCAATATACATACTATTGGGCATATCAAGGTGTTCTTTTCCGCCAATAAGACAATTATTATTTTTTAAATGAACAAGACAATTTCTATCATTTATTTGTTGTTTTTCACCTAATAATAAATTTTCAGTTGGATATTTTTGTTTGACAAGAGTCCCAAATTTTTTGCCGACAATAAATTCATCATATCTTTTAGGACTATCAGATTTTGCCCACATAAGTAGAGAACCAATTTTTAATCCATCTTTGTCTTTCTTAAAAGCTAACCAATTTTTTTCACATTCATTTTCAACATATTTTGGACTATTTTGACTCCACTTTTCCCATAATAATAAATATTTATCACTGATATTATGCAAACATAGCCCAACACTAATCCAATCATTATAATTATCAGATCTTTCTAAATCTAACATATCTAATAATTTTTCAATTTCTATAACACTAAAATTTAAATTTTCATCTTCTTTATCAACATCACAACAACAATCATTATTATTTTGTAAAATTTCAATATTATTATTTATTTTTTTTTTGCTATTTGTTTTAGGTCCTAATAATATTTTCTTCATCCAGCCAGGAAATTTTTTAAGTTTATAATCAAAAATATTTTTTTCCCATTTATATTTACAATGATCGTTAATATTCATATTGAAATAAGAAGTTGGCGGTAAAATAATATTCCCACCATTATTTCTAATATCTATATCGTATTTTTTACCGAAACATTTTGTGGAAGTTTTTATATGTCCCAAATCATCAGAATATTTAAAATATAAGTGTATTCCACCAGATCCACTAATAGCTTTTACAGTATTTGGTTCTTCTTTTCCATTCTCTTTTAAAAATAAATTCCAATGTTCCAAATTATCAATATCAACAACAATTATGTTATTAATTTTTCCTGTTATAAGAGACAATCCATTGTAATTTTCGTTAAAATAATGATTGTTAATTGTAAATTTTTCCCAATCTTTTGGATATGTTATTTCTTTTTTGTAAATATTTTCTTTATTTTTTTTTTGTTTTATATTGATACTAAAACAAACTAAATTATTATTAATATATTTTTGATAATCACTTTTGATTTCCATTTATAAAATAATATACTTATAAAATTTTATATATTTTATTTTGTAATTATATATGGGAAAAAATAGTAAGGAATTAGTAAATGGACCTATTGTTGCTGTTAGATTGGAAGGAAAAATTGATGGTGACAATAGAATTATGTATTTGTTTGGAGATATACATCTTGATATGAATGAAGAAACTAAATGTGATAGTTTTACAAGCATTGATTATACAAAATATTTTATAGAAACTATGGAAAAAACTGACAAAAATGTTCAATATGATTTTTTTATGGAAAAATATTTCGATAAACCAATGTTTGAAAGTTTAGAACAGTATTTTTTTCTCAAAAAGAATCGTAGAGAAAATTATATCTCCAGTTTAATTAATTTTATAGATAAAGACACAAATATATCAAGAAAAGATGGTGATGTAATAAATAGTGGCTCAAAAATATTTAAAAATTTAAGGTATCATTTTTTAGATATAAGATACCTATTGCAGTTAAATTTTTTTTATGGTTTTGGAATATATCAAAAACCAGACGATGAAAAAACATTTGTTGAACACAAAGTAAGAAACTTATCTTTGCATAAATTTTTACGAATGCTTTGGGACAATATTTTGGATATTTTTTATGGTAAAAAAGAAGAAAAAAAATATATGGTAATTAATTATGATTATCCGAAAGAAATAGAAGATATGGTTAGTAATGAAATGAAAGATATTGATGAGAAAACAATGCGACGATATCTTGGAAAAATAGTAAAAATAACTAAAAAAAAAAACAAAAAAATTTTACTGCAATCTTTAATTATGAAAAATGCATTAAAAAATATTGTAAAAAGTATGAAAATAATAAAAAAAAATTTAAAAATTATTAATGACGCTGACAGAAAAAAATATGATAATTATAAACTTATAAAAATAAATGACAAATATGATCATGATTATAACGATGATTTTAATAAATATAAAAATATAATTGAAGAAATAAAAAATAATAATTTAATTTTAGATTATTGTTTTTTGAATATAAATTCTAATTTAACAGATATGTATATGTTACGACGTATTTTAGAAAAAAAATATATTGGAAATACAATAGTATATAGTGGTTCTTTCCATACTTGTAACTATATACTATTTCTTGTTAAATATTATGATTTTAAGATTACACATACGGATTATTCAAAAATAGAATTTGACGACTTGAATAATAAAATTAAAAAAATAAATGATCCATATGAATTGAGAGAACTTTTAGAAAAACCAGAGTTAAATCAATGTTTTGATCCATCAAAATTTCCGGATTTATTCATGTGATTTTTTCTTGATAGTTTTTTCTTTGCCATCTTTAATAAATTTATACGAGATAATAATTATAGCAAAAAATAGAACAACAAATAATATTAATTTAATAATAGGAGAAATAGTAGTCCAATTTGAAATTAAAGTATATGCAGCTATTGACAAAGCACCAAATATTAAACCATATTTTACTATTTTATTATCGAATTGAGATCCTTTTCCAAAGAGAAAAAATGCCATTATCAAACCAATTAGAGAACCAGCAATTTCTACAAAATAATTTTGATTAAGAAAATTTTCCTTATCAATATTTTCTTTTGCAATATATGAAATACTTGAAACAATAATATTATAAATAACGCCAATAGGGACTGAAAGTAATATTCCCATATGTATATAATATTATATATAAAAATTATTTTTCGCTTATGAAACTAGAATACTTTGAATTCAATTCCAAATTAACATTATCCAAACATTTTTCATAAGTTTTATCGACACTTTCAATGATTTCTTTAATACAACTATTATATAAATGATTAATCATACATCCTTCAAAAAAAATAATTTTATTATGATTGAAATATTCAAAACAAGAATGAATGCCATAATTAATAAGATAATTGTATGAAAAATTTTTGCTATTTTTGATATCGTTTTCCAAATTATAAAAATCAAAAACTAACTTTATTAAAATGCCGAAAGATTTTCCAGTTCTAGAAATAGTTTCAAGAGTTTTTTCACTATCATTTCCCATACCTAAAATCCACCCAAATAAAAATACACATTGTCCAACAGAACCATATTTATCATCAATATATTTAAGTAAATCATTCTTATCAAGACGTTTGAGTTTTTTATAATTATTATCAATAACGTCAATAAAATCAGAAAATTTATATTTGATAATATCTGATCTTATAATTTTTAATTCTGTATTTTTTATATTATTAGAAGATATAAGCAATAATTTTTCATGTAAAATAGAAAATAATTGTTTTTGTATTTTTAATGATTTTTCAATTCCAGATGAATTTTCAAGAGTAGTCATGTTTTGAGAAACACATTCGAAAATAAAAATGACAGATTGTGATAAAAAATTATTTATCACATTTTCACCATATTTATCAACATATACCTTTTTCTTTTCATTAATATTTATATTAAGTGTCATCAATATAATAGCACAAGCTATATGCAAAGTATGGAAAGATTTGATTTTATTTTTTTTAACTTGCGAACAAAAAATTGATAATAAAGCAATAGGAAATAAAACAAGGTCGGAATCTAAAAAATCCCTAATTATTTTTTTATCAACCATATTACCAATACAACTTTTATTAATTATGAAATCATAAATATTTTCTCTATATTTTGAAATTTTGCTCATAAATTATTTATATAATAAAGAAAGTTTAATTATTATATAAATCAGACGATAAAAAATAAAAGTGTGTGTATTATATAAAAGATGTCAGGTAAATTTGCGCATAATAAAAATAGAAATTCAAAAAATAAAAATTGTATTGGCTATTGTTCAAATGATATACAAGAACAAAAATTAATCGCTAATATCCCTTATATTAATACAGAAAAAGACTTGCAAATATTTTATAATTTATCAAATAATACTGATTTACCATGGGGATCGTCATATAAATATACAATTCCAAAGTCTTCTGAATATAATAATTCATCATCAAGAAAACATGAGCATTTTAGTATTGTAGATGAAATAAAAAATAAAAAAATTTGTTTATTAATTTTACTAATAATTATAATACTAATTTTATACTAAAACATGTAATTCATTGGCGGTTCTGGAAACAGCGGTATATAAACATCTTTTCATTTCATTTTTATTTGAATTTTTAACAATATCATTAATATCAACAAATACATTATAAAAAGTAGAACCTTGTGCTTTATGGCAAGTAATACTATAACCATAATTTACATTTGCGAATGGTTGAATATAAATGCTATGATAATTTTTCCAAAAATATTTCATAATATGGCTATCAATGATTTGGCTTTTATTTGAAAAATTTTCCATTAATTTTTTTCTTAATTTTTTAATTTTTGATGATATAAAATTTTGATCATTTTCATGTATTTTAACATAATCATCATGTATGATATAAATAGTAGAATTCATATTTTTCCCACTATTTTTACTCATAATTCTTTTTACTTCTAATTTCCAACATTTATAAATTTTGGAAATATTTCCATTTATTTTTTCCAATGTATTTTTATAATATTCTTCGTAAATTTCTATATTTTCTAATTTTTTACTTTTGTTACCTAAACTTGTAGGAAATAAATCGATTTTTCTGTCAATAATTTCAATATTAGCAACTTCAATTTGTTCAGATGTATAAAATTTTTCATTATTAATATCTTCATCATTTGAATTAATACTATAAAAATCACTTAACATTAAAACATCGCCAATTTCAAATTTATTAAGATTATTATTATTAAATAAATTCTTTCTAATTTCTGAATTATATTCATCACATTGTCTATTTGTCCATGTCAAAATAATAGCATCTTTTTTTTCTTTTATTTGTGTGATAAAATTTTTAAACCAATTGGTATTTATTTTACGTTCAAATTTATATTTATAACCAAAACAATCTTTACTGTCAATATATTCGCCAATAGTAAAATTTTCTATATCACCTAATGCCCAATCTCTAATAGTATTGCAAATTCCCAAAACATTTTTTGACTTAGTTCTAACTACGTGTTTCATAACAAAATGTTCCATATTAATAATATCACGTGACATAAGTTCATATGAAGATTTTAAACATGAAATTTTAACAAAATCATTTGAATTAATATCATAACAATCCAAATATTTATCAAAAGGAAAATCATCTTTATTTTTAATAAATATAATACTATTTTTTTCATTAACAGGTGGTAATTGTGCAATATCACCTGAAAATACAAATTTTGTTTTATTCATGTTGGTTCTAATTTGAGAAAAAATACAGTCAATAAGTTGAGCTGGTATCATAGAACATTCATCAATAACAACTAAGTTAGTTTCAAAAGCTTTTGATTTTTTGGCTTTAACAAAACACATTTCACCGTCTTTATTAAAGTCAAATTCAAAGTTGAGTAATTTATGTATAGTTATAAAATTTATTTCAATATTATATTTTGTTAATTCTGAAAGTAATTCATCAAATAGCAAATTACAATTTTGAATTTTTTTTTTTGTGAAATGAGAATAAAGTTCTTTTGCATAAATTTCGAATTTATTTTTCATAACATTGACTGCTTTATTAGTTGGAGCTGAAAATATAACTTTATTTATAATTTTATATTTTAATAAATAAGAAATTGTTTTAATTAATAAAGTAGTTTTTCCAGTTCCAGAAAATCCATATAGTCCAAAGGTTTTTGTTTCTTTTACAATAAAGTCTGTAAATAACTCAAATGCTCTAATTTGATCACCTGTAAGAAGTTCTGATTTTATTTCATCCATAATTATATATTTACTTGTTATATATAAGTAAATAATAAATAATAAAAAAAAATCAATTTTTACTTTGTGTTTTTTACATATATTTTTTTACAAATTCAGTTTTTGACATTAAAGTAATATTCTTTTCTTTTGCTTTTGTCATTTTTGAATTCCCTTCATTTTCATCTCCATAAACAACAATAAAAGTGTTTCCTGATACTGAATTTGATACTTTTCCACCGTTTTCTACAATAAATTTCTCCAAATTTTTATCTCTAAAACCTGTAAAAACAATAGATTTATCACTGAAAACACCATTTTTATCAACATTATTTACGATATTTTCAAATCTTGATAAATCTTTAATTTTTGCAATATTATAATAGAATTTTTTAAAATTTTTGAAATTTTGTGCGAATTGCAAACTTAATTTTTCGCTAAAACCTTGGACAGTTGTTATTTTTTTAGCTAAATCTTCAACATTATTTTCATTTTCTTTTAATATATTTGGAAAAGTATTAATTATTTCTGCAAGTTTTTTTTCGTTTAAACCTCGTCCTAATTCATTAGATGCACCCATAAGAGTTTCTAATTTTATTTCAGCAAATGCTCTATCAATTTCAACATAAATTTTATCTATAATTTTTTCACCTAACCCTTCTATTATGTATAAATCTTTCTTTTTTGCTTTTAATATTTTTTTGACGCTATTAAAATCATTTAAAACTAATTTTTTAATAATACCTTCACTTAAATATTTTACACCAATAGTCGAAAAAAAATGTGTTAATTTTTTAATTATAACAATTTTTTCACCATCACCTTCATTATCAGTACTATCTAAAATTAGTTCAACACCAGTGTCATTCCACTTATATGGAAAATCAGGATATTTGGGTTCTGGTGATTTTTTGATAATTTCTAAAATATATGGTATAACATCACCACTTCTACAAATTTTAATAATAGAGCCAATTCCTATAGAATTATCAACAATATATTTAGCATTAAAGCCAGTAGCAAAGGAAACACTTGTTCCTAAAAGTTCAACAGGTTTAATTTGAACTCTTGGTTTTAAATAACCATCTTTGGAGGGTGTCCAAATAACATCAACAACAGAAGTTTCTGCTACTTGATCTGTTAATAACATTTTGAAAGCGAAAGCATAATCCGGATAACCACCTTTGTGTTCGTAAATTTTGGAGTCATCAAAACAAACGATACCATCAATTTCATATTCGGAAGAAGTTCTTCTGATGGAGAAATAATCTTCGAGTTTCTTTTCAGTTAAATCTTTATTATTACATGTAAGATTTTCGACAACATCAAATCCGATATTTTTCATAGTTTTGATTTGATTTTCGTGTGTCATTCTTGGAAATAAAACAGAATATGCTACAAAATTAGTAATATTACCAACTTGTGAATCAGGATGTTTGGAATTAACTAAACCTGCAACAGCATTTCTGGCATTTTTTTTTGATTTACTAATTTTAACAAAATCTTTTTTGGAAATAACTAATTCGCCACGAATACTTGTGTTTTTTTCGATATTTTTTAAAATGTCTTTATTTTTGATTACAAAATTCAATAAATTAGAAATATCTTGTCCTTGTTTTCCATCTCCGCGTGAAAACATAGAGATTTTTCCATCATTATTTTTATAAATTTGAGCAGAAATACCATCAAGTTTATCACTTAAATTATATGGTCCTTTATACTTTTTTTTCCACTTGTCTAATTCTTCTTTTCCAGGCTTAATTTTATTCAAACTGCCCATTTCATAAGGTAAATCAATAAAACTTTTGGGATTTCCTTCAACAATAGCTCCTACTTTTTTTAAAAATTTACTTTTTGGACACCTGATTTTCAAAATTTCTATCATAGTATCATAAATATCATCAGAAACAACAGGATTTCCAGCCGTATATAATTCCGCCAGTTTTTTTAGGTTGTCTTCTAAATCATTAATATTAACATTATTTGCATATTTTACAGGATCATTGATGATTTCTTTCAAAATTGAATTATCCATTTAAGTTTATAATAATTTTATAAATATATATTTTTATATAAAAAAAAATCAATTTTTATTTTATTCCAGACATAAAATTTCTCTATTTTTATTTTTTAATAAATCTATGAAAAAATTTTTTTTATTATTGAAAATATCAATAGTTCCATCAAATAAATCATATAAATTATGATTTTCAAAATCACTTTCTGATAGGCATTCTGATTCGGTATCATTGTCGGAATCAAAAACTATATCATCTTTTTTTTCAACTTCTTCTGTTTCATGCTTTTCTCTTGGAGTTTCAAACATGGAGCAATTATCTTCGTCACTATCTTTTTCTTCTGTATATTCTTCATCTTCCCCGTCCGAATATGAATAAATATTTTTTCCGGAATTTATTTCAAAATTGAGTGACGAGACATTTTCATTAAATTCTTCTGAAATAATAAAGAAATCATTGTAATAATCTTCATCTAAAGGTCTATTGATAAAATGCATAAATTTATCAACATAAATTGTAAGGAAATTAACAAAATTTTTGTGTAATTCTTTATTCATTTGCATTTTTTTGTTTATGATAAAAAAATATTTGTTGTGATACTGTATAAATATCAATTTTTATTTTTTTCCGATGATTTTTATTAAACAGTCTTTTTTTTCATTAGAATCAGGAACTATATTATTAGAAAACAATATTCTTTTAACCATAATATATATATAAAATTAATATTTATTATAAAAAAAAAAAATCAATTTTTATTTTTTTTTCGCCCGTGTAGCCTTTTTCTTTTCAACAACAGCAGCAACACTTATTTCTTCTTCTGGTGGAGCTACTTGTGGTTCAACTTGTTTTTCCGGAATTGGTTCTGCTTTAAATTCTTTTGTTTCAGGCTTACTTTTCTTGCGTAAATCATCAAAAATATCGACAGTTTTGTTAAGAGTAACTGTAACATTTTCTCTTATTTTTGCAAGATGAGAATAATAATTTTGTAATTCATCAAAGATTTTTGCTTCTGTTTTTGTTGAATTAACAAGATTATCAATTTCTCCATCAACAATTTTTAAATAATTTGAAATAGTAGATATAGTTTCAGGAATATCAAAAAGGATTTTCTCTTCTTTTTCGTCAGTTTTTTCTGGAACTACATTTGCAACAACAATTTTCTTTTTTGCTCCCATTGTGTATTTTTATTAATTTTAATTTATTAATATTTATGTAAAAAATATTTCAATTTTTATTTTTATTTTAATTTATTAAACCATCAAAATTTTCGTTAGTATAAACGCTATTTTCATTTTTATTGAGAATTTTTGCGATTTCTTCTTCTGAAATTTCAAAATCTGCTTCCGAAATTTCAGAATTATTATTATTATCATCGGAATTTCCCAAAAAATCCGGATGGTTTTCTATAAGAACAAGGTCAAAAATCATAACCATCATAGTAATAATAACAGATAGAATTATATTTTCTTTTGTTTTAATAATATCGGAGTGTTTAATGAACATAAATATACATAAAAAAAGTAATATGTATTTTATAAGTGGGATATATTTGTATTGCATTATATAATAGGTGTTTATTATATTTTTAAAATTTAGATAATAATATAAAAAATAATTTTTATTTAAGTTATGATTCAAATTAAAATTAGGAGCAATTTTGTACTAATATAAATACAATTTCGTAATTTTTCAACCACTCATATTCATTTTTGACACGTGATCCCAGGTCTTCAAATTTTACTGACATAGAACCATATAAGCTACAATTTAAGATTTCAAATGATGGAACTAATAAAGTGTATTTTTCAAATTTATGTAATAAATCTTTCATTATAATTTTTTTTTTCCATTTCATTTTCTATTTTTTCAATACGGTAATTGTATAATAATAATAATTATAAATTACGTTATTTTTATTACAATTTTTTTTGCAAATTACATAAACATATTTTTCCACAAATGTGAATTCAAATTATCTTGTCTATTATTTTTAAAATTGGAAAATCCCTCAAGAATATCTTCGAATGATATTTTTTTTTTATTATTGGGATGTAATTTAATAGTTCTGATAGAGTGAGCAATTTTACATATTTTTAGGAAATTTTCAATATCTCCACCAAAATTTTTAAATTCTGAAATATTCTTTTCAAAAAAATCACTAATAATATTATCTGTTATTTTCCTATCAAATTTCCACTTATCGCATTTAAGTTTTTCTTTGAATATTTCAGCTAATTCTTTCCCAGAATATTTTTCAATAGAATATTTAAATGGAAACCTTCTTTTAAGTCCAGGATTATGAGAGAAAAAGAATTTTTCCAATTGTTCAGAATAGCCGGCAATAATAACTATGAGTTTCTTTCTATTTTCAGATAAATTATAATTAAGTGTGTCAATGCATTCTTTACCATAAGGATCTTTTGTTTCACTGGTGCTCAAAGAATAAGCTTCATCAATAAATAAAACTCCACCATCGGCTTCATCGATAACATTTTGTGTCATATGTTTAGTAAAACCAACATGATCACCAATCATATCAGTAGCTCTGACATATTTGAAATTATTTGAAGGTATAATTTTCATGGCGCAGAAAATTTGTGCCAATATTTTTCCCAATCTTGTTTTTCCAACACCAGGAGGACCTTCGATAATAGAATGCATCATATTTTTATTTTTATTTTCAAATCCTTGCAAATAATAAATAATAGTTTCGAAAATTTGTTTTTTTACATTTTCTAATCCAACCATTCTTGCAAGTTTTTTAAGCGGTATAATTAAATTACATAAAATTTCTAAATTTAAATTATATTTTCTATTATCATATGTGAAAAAATTATTGTCACTACTATTATTACTACTATTTTCTGTAAAATTAATAGTACTCTTAAATTTTTCCCCCAACAAAATTATATCATTTATATTTTTAATATCATCATCAATAATAATATAATTATCATCAAAATCACCACAAATACTATCATTATCAAATATATTAAAATTATCATCATATTCATCATCAGAATCAACGATATTTTTTTTAATTTCCCTTTTCTTTTTACCACAAGCAAGTTCCATTAAAAAATTAAGTGTGTTTTTTTCTCCTTCTCCTTCTCCTTCTTTTTCTTTTTCGCCTTCTTTTCCAAGCTTAAATATAATATTTTGATTTTTATCTAAATTTATTGCATTATTTTTAATAACAATAATATCATCATTATTTATTTTATTGTTATTTGGGAAAATTGGGGATGATGATGATGAAGAAGATGATGAAGAACTTATTTTTTCACAATCATTATAATTTTCACTTTCATCACAAATTTTATTGTTACGTTCACAATCATCACAACATTCAGTATCGCTATCACCATCAAGAATTTCTTGTAATTTTGTTATTTTTGAAAAAAGTGAATTAATTTTGTTAAAATTTTTGTCATGATTATTTTTGTTTTTTTCATCTGACAATTCAACCTTAGATGTCAGTATATTTATTTTTTCTGATATGATGTTTAATTTTTCGCTAATTATAGATAAATTACAATTCTTTTTCATTATTGAGTTATAATAATTATGATATATTTATGTTATTTTTATTTATAATATAAAAATAAATTATTCACAAGTGGAATTGTGTAAAAATATGGCGTTATTTTCATTATTGCCATCTTGATTAAAATAATCCATTATATCTTTCTCTGTAACAGCTTGAAAACCATTAGGTAAAAAGTCAATAAATTCTTCCACAATATTCATGTATTTTTCTGCAATATTTTCAAATAAATCTTCACCATTATTATCAATAAGAACTTCATATAAAATAGTAAAAATAACATATTCATCATCTGTATCTAAAATTCTCTTTCTAACATCATTTCCACGGCAATCTTTACCGTCCATAAATAAAAATATTGGGAATTTTGTAATAAATAAAGGTGGGATTTTATCAAAAGAAATACCACCAGTTTCAATCATTGAGTTATATATTGTTTTGTATGATGTAATTTTTTGGGAAATAAAAATAGAATGATCATTGTCAAATTTGTCGTTTTCTTTATTTGTACTAAGAGCTTCTGAATTATATTTTTCAATATTTGAATTAAATACATTTTCGCTTTCTTTAATGTCTTCTTCAATGTTGTCAATTGTAAAATTTGCAATTTTCTTAATTTCTTCTAATTTATCAACAAGTTCTGATATTTTTTCATATTCAAATTCTGGTTCTTGTTCAGGTTTAGGTTCAGTATTTTTTTCTTCAATTGGAATTTGAATTTTGATTGGGATTGATTTTAATTCTAATAAAATAGAATTCTTAATAAACCTCAATTTTCCAATATTATCTCCACTTTTTTTTACACCATTGGAAAAAGTTTGGTAATCATTAAAAAAACTATCAATATTGTTTTCCAAATTAAAATTATAATTATTTCGACATGATTTTGACTTGATTATGAATTTATTATTAATATTTAATGTTTCAGAAATTACATCATAGGCACATTTTTCTCTGAGCGAAATATCAATATTTAAACTATTAATATTGTTATTTTTGATAATATTTATACAATCGTAAATTGCCATGAAAAGACAATCATAACTTGTTGAAATAGCATTGCAAGTTTCATATACTAAAAAGTTGTACATAATAAATATTTTTATGTTATGTTTTTAAGTATTATAAGACTTAAAAAAAAAAAATAAATATAAATATCATGACAGAAACAGAGAGTGAAAGTTCATCAGAAGAATATGATTGGACAGGAGATATTTTAAAAGATAAATATATTACATTAATAGAGATAGGAGATGGATCTTATTCAACAGTATGGTTAGCATATGAAATTGAAAAAAAGGAATATTATGCAATAAAAATAAGTAAAAGTGAGGATTACAAAACATGTTTGCATGAAACAAAAGTTCATAATTTAATAAAAAAATTTAATAGTGAAAATATAATGTCGCTTATAGATAATTTTGATGTTACAATAGATGAAATAAAATATCATTGTGAAGTGATGGAATTAATGATGTGTTCTTTATATAATTATGTAAAAAATAATGGGAAATTACAATTAGAAACAGCATTGGATATTGTCAGACAAATAAAATCTGGATTAGAAGTTTTGCATAATTGTGGTATAATACATGGGGATTTAAAGCCTGAGAATATTTTAGTATGTGGAATAAGTAAAAAAGTATCGGAATTTATAAAAAAATTAAAAATAGAAAAAATAACAAAAAATAAGAATAAAAAAAAGTTACGTGATGATATAATTATTGCAATAGAAAAAATAAATTTTTTGGAAAATAATGAAGAGGAATATACATCAGAAGAGTATAATGAGAATAGTTTGTGTTCAGAAGATAGTGAAAGTATTATGATAGATGTAGATGATAGTGAAGATGATAATGAAAAAAAAAATATTAATTGTGAAATAAAAAAAAGTGAAAAAGTTTTATTGAAAGTAAAAATATCAGATTTAGGTAGTTGTGTATTGCCGGATGTTGATTTCAAGAGGAAAAAGCAAATACAAACATGTTATTATATGTCTCCAGCAATTTTGTTGAGGTGTGAATATGATAAAATGTCAGATATTTGGGCGTTGGGATGTTTAATATATGAAATAATAACGGGAAAAATATTATTTAATGCAGATAATTATGATGGAAACGAAGAAAGATTTCATTTATATATGATAACATGTTGTGTAGGACAAATATCTGAAAATTTGATAAATAAAAGTAGATATAAGGATGTGTATTTTACAGCTGATTGCAAAAGAATAAAAGGATTTAAGTATTATTATAAGTTTGATTTATTTGATAATATAAAAAAAAATGTATTAGAACAAAGCAAAGATGAAAACATATTAGAAATATATAATATTATAAAAAAATGTTTAATATTTTAAAAAATTAAAAAATTAAAAAATTTAAAAAGCACCATATTTACGGTTTTTTTTTCTTCTTCTTTTGCTGCTTTGAATCAGGGAAAAAAATAATTTCTCCGAATGCAAAATTGTGGTTTTTTCGGTCCTGATTCGACATTTCTCCCTCCAAAACTTGCGGGAATTGATAATATAGGACGACAACAACTTGGCATTGATAATAAAATACGGAAACGGATACTTTTTCACTTTTAGTTAAAAAATATTTACTAAGTGGGGTTTCCAATGATTTAATTTTTTTCAATTTTTTTTTTATTATTTGATTAATATAATATATGAATAATAAAGATAATAATATAGTTGGAAAAACATTAGTATTAGTTGATTCAGATAATCCTTGGTATTTAAACAGAGATACGACTATTCCAATGCCATATAAAAAAAATAATTTGCCATGGATAGAAAGGTATGAAAATAAATCTGAAAAAAAGAAGGATACAAATCAGGATCAAATAATATTTATATTAATGATATTAATAGCAATTTTAATAATATATTCATTTTTTATTAAGAAGAAATCATTCTAAATTTAGAAGAATAAGATTTAATGTATTTTCTATTATAAAGGAAAGATATTGGATCTAACAAATATGTAGCATTTTTAAATGGATTTTTTTTAATAATTCTATCAATAAATTCAACAAATATTTCAAGCAAGTAACATTTATGATTTTTAAGCCAAATATAAAATTCGATAATATTATCTTTATTATCTTTATTATCTTTAATTTTATATGAAGCCAAAAATAATTTTTCATATATTTGATAAATTTCACCATCCATTTGTGTAAGAATTTTATCAACTGATATATTTTTTAAATAATCAAAATTATAATAAGAAAAAAGTGGAAATAAATCGATATTGAGAGCTTTAATATTATTATACCGTTTTGTTCCTTGTGTAAAATAATTATAAAAATCAACACAAAAACTACCGCTAAGCATAGAACCATAATTTTCATCACTAACATTATTTTTATTATCACAATTCATATAGCTTGCATATAAAAATACATTATGTATTCCAAAATATCTTGCTACAGAAGAATAAAATAATAATAAATTATTGTCACCAAATATTTTTTCTGTGTCTAATGCGCTATATTTAACATAATAATTAACATGCATTTGCTCAACACCATCAACAATTCCTAATTCTAAAAAAAAACAAATATAATTATCATAAACAGAGTATAATGAAAATCCGTTAGAAGTTTTAATAGCATAATATGGATAATAAACTCCTTTACTATTGTATCTTTCACCTATAATAGTAATTTTTTTATCGCCAATATTAGTAGAAAATTGTTTCATAGAATTTAAATAATAATTTTCGAAATATTCGATTTTTTCATCAAGATTTTTTTTCATTTTCATTTCTAAATTTAAAAAATTAATATTATTCAATTTTGTTTCTGATTTTTTTCTTGGGAAATAAATATCACCATTAGAAATCCAATTAAATTCATATTTTGTATTAATTTTAGATATAAATTTTGGATCTATATGATGATAAATACAATTATTATCCTTACTAATTAATTTGAATTTACTAAGTGGTGGAAAAATAATTTCTTGTTCTTGTGGAAAATGCGAAATTGTTTCCAAACATAATGCAATACCTTTTATATTTTTAGGAATATTAATTTTAATAAGAATATAACCAAAAAAGTTTTTATCAGAAACATAAAATGGATCTCTTGAAGTACTCATAAAGCCGTTTTCAACAAAATAATCGCCAATTTTTAAATTAGAAATATAATCATCTTTTGTAATAAATCTATATAAAGTATAATTTTTGTCAAAAGGTGGGGAATTGATTATTAAATTCCAAATAGGTTGTATTTGATCTTCTAAAAAGTAATTTTTATCTTTATAATTAGAATATCCTCGCATATATGGATTAATAGTAGAACTGCCTTGTAAAGTGTAATATTGTATCATACCGATACATTTTTTCATAGTCATATATTCTTTGTGTTTTAGCAACATATCAGCGTTCATTTCATTTTTTGTTATATCATTGCAAATTTCTCGCATATCAGAATAGTCAATATTATCTGAAATTTTAATATTAGAATTTCTTGCAATATTAATAATTTCTGTTCTAGAATAATAAGGTGTAATATGTTTGAGTTGGGGTAAAAAAGAAAGTTTCTTACAAGTAGTTAATTCTTTTCCAACAAATTCTGAATATTTATAAAAAACTTTAATATAAGTTTCATACAAAATTTCATTATCAAAATAGCTCATATATTCAAGCATTAAGTTAATTTTTTTCAATTCTCTTTTTTTAAGAATATCTTCAACATTTTTTTTTTCATATTCATTTTTTTTATTTTTCAAATCATTTAACAATCCAAGTTCTGGAAATTTAAAAAAATTGCGGACAACTCTATTATAAACATCATATTTTTCTATTAAGAACATATTTGCAGAATAAATGTCATAAAGTGGTATTTTATATTCTAATTTTGACATATTAATTTTTTGTTTTTTAAAAAAATTTTTGTCTTTTTGAAAAATATCATAGAATTCATCATGTTTTTTATAATTAGCAATAAAATTTTCAGATGGTACTTTGTATTTTAAAAAATATAATCCATCTAAAATATCATCTTTATTAACAAATTCGAGTTTATTATCTAATATGGAAAAAAAAATATATTTCATAATACTTTAATTACTTAAAAAAATATTTGCAAAATTATATTATTTATGAGCAATAATAACAATAATTACAAGCGCCAATTTTTAGATCCAATAACTACTCTTTGTAAAATAACTTTGATTTATTTTTATCCAAAGAAAACAAAAATAAGAATATTAAATCATACTGTCAATTTAGTATTAGATAATTATACAGAATTATTATATAGAAATTGGTATAGAGACAATAGAGGAGACATTTGTGTATTATTTCCAATATTTATAAGATTTATTGAGTTATATTTATTAGAAAAGAAAAGACGCGCAGTGGGAATTATAGACGATAATAATAAAATACAAGATAGTGATTTATCATCAGATCAATTGTGTTATAAATATTTGCGAAAATTAGCGTCATATGCTATACACGGTTTGCAAGAATTACAAAAAACATATGATTATGACAATGTAGTATTTGTTTTGCAGTATTATATATCACTTTTGACTGACGGTATAAATAATAAATATTCTTGTGAAAATCTTCCAGAACATTTGCGGACTATGACAAAAGATAATTTAGTTGATAATGAAAAAGTTCAAAAGATTTGGACAGATGAACATATAATAGAAATTGGAAAAACATTTGTTTCATGTTTTGAAGCAAAAGAAAAACATGATGAAGTATTATTAGAATCAAATAAAAAAAAAATACTTGACATATTAGAAAAACACGATGATATTTTTAGAAATATGGTGAAAAATAATGAATGAATAAATTAAAAAATTAAAAAATTAAAAAATTAAAAAATTAAAAAATTAAAAAATTAAAAAATTAAAAAATTAAAAAATTAAAAAATTAAAAAATTAAAAAATTAAAAAATTAAAAAATTA
>Ga0169931_10005397_pt1 | contig 19487 bp, 19 predicted proteins | sample Kivu_15m_20L_FD_129675 | JGI IMG/M metagenome (GOLD analysis project Ga0169931, IMG submission 129675) | Freshwater microbial communities from Lake Kivu, Western Province, Rwanda to study Microbial Dark Matter (Phase II) - Kivu_15m_20L... | ecosystem: Environmental > Aquatic > Freshwater > Lake... | reverse complement strand
CGTACATTGGCCTGCCAGCAGGTTCTTCTAAGCCAGGAATGGCTGATTACAGGTTATCCTAATATGAGATTCCTGCTAGAATCAACTGTGGCGCAGCGGGTCTGGGTTTCTCAGCAGGCCCTAGGTATGAACAGGCGCCTAGTTGATGGCTCCCTGGACGGGCTGCGGTGAGGATTTCCTCACCGAGCGCAGGTCCGGCGAACGCCCGCAGGCCTCGTGGGCGTCCTCCACATCACTTCCCTGGGCGACCCGTCCACCCACACAGTCACAGGTTCGGTCAATCAGAGCTGGGGAAAGGGTTTTTCCCTGTTGCCTCAGCTCAGCCTGATAGGCAGAGAGGCAAAAGGCCTTGACCACCTCTGCAAGGCTGGCGGCTCGAACGTCACTTCCCGAGACGGCAAGCCCCAGCAACAGCAGGCCGTGGGGGGTTGATCGCAGGTGGGGAAGGCGCATGGTTGGGCTGTTGATGGCAGCCCGCCGACCTTGCCCTCATCCCTGCAGTCGGGAGAGTTGCAGGGGTTTGTTCATGACCCGCAGCTGGCGCAGGCCCTGAAACACCTCATCTGGCATGCCCTTGGGGAGGTCGACAGTGCTGTGGGTATCGAAGATCTGAATTCGGCCGATCGAACGTCCATTCAGACCAGCTTCATTGGCAATAGCACCCACGATGTTGCCCGGCTTGATCCGATCTCGCCAGCCCACTTCGACGCGAAAGCGCTCCATGTGGTCTTCCGGCGGACCGGATGGACGCTCGCCGCGAGCACGATCGCGATCTCGCCCCCCCACCAGCTCCCTGCCGCCATCGCGGCCTGGCCCGCTCTGGCGCACCTGATGGAAATTTTCCTCAGCCTGCAACAGCAGGGGCCGGCCAGCGAGAACCATCTCGAGAGCCGCCAGGGCCAACTGCTCCGGACTGGAGCCCTGCTCCTGGGCAACCCGCTGCAGAATTTCGCTCAACAGGGCCCGTTCCTGCTCACTGCTTTCAGGAGCCTGAAGACAACTGGTTAGCTTGGCGCGCATCCGATCCAGCCTGTTCTGATTGATGGTGGCGTTGCTGGGAACCTCCATCTCCGCGATCTGTTTGCCCACTACCCGCTCGAGTCCGCCCAGAAAGCGCCGCTCCCGTGGCGTGAGAAACAGAATCGCATCCCCGGTGCGGCCGGCCCGGCCAGTGCGGCCGATCCGGTGAACGTAGGCCTCTGCATCAAAAGGGATGTCGTAGTTGATCACCAGCCCGATGCGCTCCACATCGAGTCCGCGGGCCGCCACGTCAGTGGCCACCAACACGTCCACCTGGCCACTTTTGAGCCTTTCGATCGTGCGTTCCCGTTGGGCCTGGGGGACATCGCCATTGAGCACCGCCACGTCATAGCCGTGTTGCTCCAGGGATTCGGCCACGGTGATGGTGATCGCCTTGGTGCGAGCGAACACAATGACGCCTTCACTGGTCTCGGCTTCGAGAACGCGCTCCAGCGCAGCCAGCTTGTGGGGCGCATGCACCACCAGGAAGCGCTGGCGAATGAGGCTGGCATCTGCAGCTTTCTGCCTGATGGTGACCTCAGCGGGGCTATTCAGATACTTCTGGGAGATGCGTCTGATCTCGGCCGGCATGGTGGCTGAGAACAGCACTACCTGACGTTGTTCCGGCAGTTGTTCCAACACCCATTCAACGTCGTCGATGAAGCCCATGCGCAACATCTCATCGGCTTCATCGAGCACCAGGGTCCGCAGCCTGGAGAGATCCAAGGTGCCCTGGCGCATGTGATCCATTACCCGGCCGGGGGTGCCCACAACGATCTGTACACCGCGCTTGAGCTGGTGAATCTGATCGCGGAAATCAGCGCCCCCGTAAATTGCCAGGGTGCGAACTCCGTTCAACCGGGATGCATAGCTGTTGAATGCATCAGCCACCTGGAGCGCCAGTTCACGCGTTGGAGCCAGCACGAGCACCTGGGGCCCGCGCTGGGCCGGATCGAGCCGGGCCAGCATCGGCAGGGCGAAGGCCGCGGTCTTTCCTGTTCCGGTCTGGGCCTGACCTACCAGGTCGCGGCCGAGCATCAGCTCAGGAATGGCAGCTTTCTGGATCGGCGAGGGCTCCTGATAGCCGATGGCCTGGAGGGCCTCGAGGATTTCAGAGCCGAAACCGAAGCTCGCAAAGCCGCTGCCGGCGCTGATGGCCGGAGCAGGAGTATGGACAACCACATCTGTGGGTGCGAGGCAGGGTGAACTGCCGCCGCTGGAAATTTCAGTCACTGGATTTGCTCGGGCCTGGTGAAGCAGGGCTTGGAAAGCTCTGGCTGGGAAAATCCTTGAACGCAGGCCGGCAGAAACCCCATGAAGGCAACGATCACTGAGTAGATGAAACCACTGAGTGGATGACACTGAGTGAATGAATTTGAGCTGGTGCGCGCGCGGCTTACCAACCCATTTTCAGATGCTCAAGTGCTGATTGCCAGCAATCAAAAAAACTGCCCTGCCCTTGAAAAAGGCTTGTTTACAACCTACCACCTCCCCGCCCCCTGCCAGCTCAGATCCGGCCAAAGTCATCATCCAGGCGTTCAATGTCGTTCTCACTGAGCCATTCGCCGCGCTGCACCTCCACGATTTCCAGGTCCCTCGTGCCGCCACCGGCTCGGTGCAGGGATTCCCGGGGAATGAACACGCTGGTGCCAACGACAGCGCTGATCCGTTCATCGGCCACCTGCAGTTCCCCATCGCCTGCCACCACAACCCAGTGCTCGCAGCGGTGCTGATGTCGCTGCAGGCTGAGCCGCTGGCCTGGGCGAATCAGGAGCCGCTTCACCAGGTACCCATTGCCACGGGCAAGGGTTTCATACCAGCCCCAGGGTCGCTCGACCCTTTCAGGCGGGCCTGGAAACTGAAAGGATTTCACTCCGCCAGGCTGGCGGAGAGGGGCTGGGATGGCAAGGCGGTGCTGGGCAGCGGGGTGATCAGTTTCGCCTTCTGCCTCGCCCTGGTCAGGGCCGTGTAGAGCAGGCGTTGCTGGGGCCGGCCGGTGTCGGGCATCAGGACCCACACCTCCCCAGCTTCGCTGCCCTGGGCCTTGTGCACCGTGAGGGCCAGGGCGGGCTCGGCGTCCGCCAGCTGGGCCGGGTGGATCAAGTGGGGCTCTGGGCTGTCGGGGTTAGAAAACAGCAGCCGGCGCTCGCCGCCCCACTCCACCACCAGGCCCAAATCGCCATTGGCCAGGCCGAGATCCATGTTATGGCGGCACAGCACCGGTGTGCCAAGGGGCCAGTACTGGGGCGATCGGGTGGCGCCATCCCCCAGCAGGGCCTGGTGAATGGCCCCGACCCCCCAGCGACCGCGGCGCAGCGGAGACATCACCAGACAGCGCTCAAGGGCGCCCAGCAGGGAGCTGGCGTCAGAGGAATCCTTGGGGTCCCCCTGGCGGCAGAGCCGCTCCAGCTCCAGCTGGTGCCGCCGCAACCGCTCCAGCAGGGCTTCCGGCAGGCAGTGGGACGGCGCCTGGAGCCACTGCAGGTTGGATTCGGCTGGGGCTGGCTCGAGCATGCTGGCCAGCAGGGGCTCGAGCGGCTGCTCCCCGTCCCGCAGGGCCGCCGCAACGGCGGCGATACGGCCGCTGTTGCGGTATGTGGTGCGCAGCTCAATGGCGGCGCTGCCCAGGGCGCGGCGACGGGCGGGCTCCTGCAGAGCGAGCAGCACCGAGCCGGGCCCCACAGGCGGCAGCTGGGCCCCATCGCCCACCAACACCAGCCGGCAGCTGGGTGGCAAGGCTTCCAGCAGGGCCTGCATCAACGGCAGGTCCACCATCGACACCTCATCCACCACCAGCAGATCTAGGGCCAGGGGATTGTGGCGATTGCGGCCGAAGCGATCACCCCGGCTCTCCAGTAGACGGTGCAGGGTGGAGCAGGGGGGATTCAGGCCCGTGCCCGCCAGGGCTGAGCGCAACCGGGCAGCGGCCTTGCCGGTGGGGGCTGCCAGATGGAGGCGACTCGCCGGCTGCTGGGCCACCAGCTGCACCAACATGCGCGCCACCGTGCTCGTCTTGCCGGTCCCCGGGCCGCCCTCCAGCAGCACCAAGCCGAACTGCAGAACCGCCCTGACGGCCCTTTGCTGGTCATGGTCCAGCCCCTTGAGTTGAGCAGCGGCAGTCGGGGTGACGGCAGCCTCCAGGGGGCGCTGGGCCCGCTCGATCAGCTGCTGCAGAACCCCTTCCCGCAGATGCTGCCAGCGGCGCCATCGCAATCGCCCATCCGTGATCACCAGCGGGCCATCCGGCTCGGCGGCCAGCGGCGATCTGGCCAGGGCCTCACGGTGGAGCGCACCGGGCAGGGCAATCTCCAGCTGGCCATCTGCCAGGGCCATGGTCAGCTCCCCCAGCAGTTCGGCCACCAGGGGATCGGGATCGCAGCCATGCAGCCGGGGCAGTGCCTCCATGAGGGCAGCGGCCAGGCCCAGCAGCCAGCGCGGTTGTTCCGGGGGTGGGGCCGACCTGCTCATCCTTTCCCTCCAAGGGCCCGCTCAAGCTGCTGCAGCCGCGCCAGGGGTGGTCGCTCCAGGAACACCCCTGGCACCGCCCCAGCCCCGGTGGCACCGGGAACCCCGCGCAGAAACACATAGACGTAGCCGCCGAGGTGTCTCTCGGGGTTGTACCCCGGCAGGCGCCAGCGCAGGTAGCGGTGCAGGGCCACCAGGTAGAGATGGGCCTGCAGGGGGTAGTGGTTGGCGGCCATCAATCTCGCCATGGCAGCGGTGCCGTAGTGGCGCGGACCGCAGTGCAGGGGCCTGCCCTGGGCATCTCGCTCGCCCAGCCAGTTGCTCTTCCAGTCAGCCACCCACCAGCGCTCGCCGTGGTGGAACACCAGGTCGATGGAGCCGGTGAGAAAGCCCTGGCTGGCCAGCTCCAGCCGGGCCAGCTGCTCGGCATAGGCGGCCCCGAACCAGCCTTGGGGGTGGACAGCGAATGGACGAGCCAGAGAGCGGGCCCGCACCAAGGAGATGGACATGTCGAAATTCAGCTCGTTGAGCCGTTCGGCCTTGGCCAGCTGGGCCAGCTGGAAGCCACCCAGTTCCCCGCCAAAGGGAGTGGCAACCAGCTGCTCAAGGCCAAGCAGCACCGCCTCTTGATGGAGCGCGGCGATACCGGCTCGCTGGAGCTCCCTGGCAACGAGTGCGGCCTGGTGGCGCACGCCCTGGCGGAAGTCGATCTGCTCGAGGATTCGGTGCAGGCAATCCCCGGCCTCGGCGCCCCTGGGGAAGGTGGCCAGGGGGCCATCCTCCGGCCAGGGCAGCGGGCCAGCGTCATCTCCGCTCTGGTCTTCCAGTTCCAGGGCCAGGGCATCGGTTTCCCGCCCCTCCTCGAGAGCTTCAGGAGGGGCGTTATGACTCGCCTGGGTCCAGCTGGTGTAGCTGCTGCGGCCCCAGGTGGTGTCAAAGGGCTCCAGGGGAACCGGGCCCAGCTGCAACTGCCCGGCAGCAGCAGCGCAGACCTGCAGGGGAGCGCCACCGGGGGCGGGGGGATCCACCAGGTTGAGCTGCAGCTGGCGCCGGCCGATCCCCTGCTGCAGCAGCTCTCGCCACTCACTGTCGCTGCGGACCCCATAGGGATCCTGGTGAACATCGGGGGGATCCTCCTGATCAAAGAGCCAGGGATGAAGGGGGTTGCCCTGCTGGCCCAGGGCCGGCCCCCAGGCCAGCACCAGCAGGTGCTGGGCCCTGGTGGCGGCCACGTAGGCAAGGCGCTCCCGCTCCTGCAGCTCGGCCTGCAGTTGTTGGTGTCTGGCGGCATGGCCCGCACCCCAGTGAGCGTGCAGGTGCAGGTCAAGCAGGGGCTCGCCGCTCCGCGGAGGCGTCCAGCGCACCCCGATTCGCTGGGGGCCCTGGCTGGCGCTTGGGGCCTGCCAGAGATAGGGGCAGATAACCACCGGGTATTCCAGGCCCTTGCTGCGATGCACGGTCACCACCGAGACGGCCTCATCCACCCCATCGCTATGGGGCTGGTGGGCATCGGGTACGAAGCGGTCAGGATCGAGCCGCAGCCGCCGCAACCAGTCGGCCGCCGCTGCCGCTCCCAGCTGGTCAGAGTGGATACGCTCCGCCACCAGCTCGCCGCACTGCTGCAGATCCGCCAGCACCCGCCCCCCCAGGGAGAGCCGGGCCAGCTGCCTCCGCTCCAGCAAGCTGCCCAGCACTCCGAGCAGGCCCCGCCGGGGCAACTGGATGGCGAGCTGGGCCAGGCGAGCCGCCAGGCCACTCCATTCCTCCTGGCTGGCCTGGCCAATCTGGGCCGCACTCCAGCCCAGCAGGGGCGAGGCGGCCAGCAACCGCAGTCGCTGGGCCCTGCCTGGCTCAGCCAGGGCATCCAGCAGACGTTGCAGAGCCGCGGCACCGGTGCTTTCGAACACGTCCCCCTGGCTCACCAGGCGGCTGGCGATGCCACAGGCTTCGAGGCCGCCCCGCAGGGCTTCGGCCTGACGGTGGGTGCTCACCAGCAGGCAGATGGCATTGGCCTCCAGACCCCGGTTGAGCAGATCTGTGGTGTAGCTGGCGATCTGACCGGGCAGTTGCCGCTCCAGGCTGCTGCGGCTTGGTGGTTTCTCCCCCGCCCGGCGCTGGCCGCCAAGCCAGAGCAACTGCAGGGGGGGCTGGCCCTGCGGCAACACCAGCCCGTCCCATGCCCGCTTGGCCTGCACCGGGGGTACGGGCAGACCGCTGCGGCGCAGACCCGGTTGCATCAGTTCATTGAGGCCAGCTATCAGGGCCGGGGTGGAGCGGTAATTGTCGGTGAGGCTGCTGATGCCGCCTCCGGCAAGGGCAGCCTGGCGGGCCCGTAGGTAGGTGGCCAGTTCACCGCCGCGGAAGCGATAGATCGCCTGCTTGGGGTCACCCACCAACACCAGTCGGTGTCGCCAGGGCTGGAACGCCTGGGAGAGGATTCGCCATTGAATCGGGTCGGTGTCCTGAAATTCGTCGACCAGGGCCACGGCGTAGCGCTTCCCAACCCCCTCCAGAAGGGTGGTGCTGGCCTGCTTGCCTGGGTCAAGACCCTCCAGCAGCTGGGCAAAACCGAGGCGGCCACTGCGGCGCCTGCGCCTGGTCAACTCGGCCCGGCCCCAGTGGCAAGCGTGCAGCAGGAGGGCCTCCGCCGGCCCATCCAACAACTGGGCGATGGCCTCCTGCAGGGGGGGCACCGGCAGGGATGAGCGCTCACCTTCGATCCCGCGAGCCAGCTTGAGAAAGGCGCCCGGATGGAAGTAATCGCGCAGCAGTCCAGCGGCACCGCCACTGGCGCCGGTGGTGGCGCCATAGTCGCCACCGCTGGGCTGGGCAGCGATCCAGCCATCCACCAGGCCGCAACGGTCCTTGGTAGGCCTGGGGCTGTAGGGGGCGGTGGATTGGATGCCGAGGGAGCGCCACTGGACGGCGGCGCTGCAGAAAGCCGCCTCCAGAGCGCGGCCGTGGTCGAGCCACAGCCGCTGAAAGCGACACCAGGCCCCAGCCCAGAGAGCTTCGAGCTGGGGAGCCAGAGGCCCATCAACATCGATTTCAGGCGGCAGGGGATCGAGCTGCAGGGCAGGGTCACCATCGAGTTGACGCAGCAGGTCCTCCAGCAGCTCAGGACCGGCCAACCGCTGCTGGAGCCCAGCCAGCAGGGAGCTTTTCAAGGGCAGCACCTGGAGCCGCCAGTAGTCGTGGGCCACCTGACGCACCAGGGTGCCGCTGTCCCCTTCAAGCTGGAGCTCAGGCGGCAGGCCGGCCTCCAGAGCCTGGCGCTGCAGGGTGCGGCGGCAGAAGCCGTGGATGGTGGTGATGTCGGCGGCATCGAGCTGCTCGAGGGCAAGGAGCAGCCGGGCTCGCAGGGATCCCCCCCTGGGCCGCTGGCGCTCCAGCCAGTGGGCCAGGGTGGCATCCGGAGCTCCCAGCGCCGGATCGTCCAGACAGGCCAGGGCCCCCTGCAACCGCTGGCCGATCCTGTCCCGCAGTTCGGCAGCGGCGGCATCGGTGAAGGTCACCACGAGCAGCTGGCGCAGTCCCAGTTCGGCTTCAGCCACGTAGCGCAGCACCAGGTGGGCCAGGGCAAAGGTCTTGCCCGTGCCGGCACTGGCCTCAAGCAGGCGGATGCCCGGTTCCAGCGGGAAGGCATCGGCCTCAAAGGGTTGCCCGGTCAGGGGAGTCTGCGGCGTCATGGCAGATGCTGGCGCAGGGGGGCCAGCAGCTCCTCTGCATGAGCTGCCACAACCCCGCCGGCCAGCAGGGTGGCGCCGCTTAGATCGCTGCCGAAACAGAGGGCCTGCTCCGGTTCCTGGCGTTCGCCGAGGACCTGGCCATAGCCCCGCTGGCTGGAGCCTTCCCAGATTTGAATAGCCCGCTCCGGACCCTTGTCAAGCAGGGCCCAGCCGGTTTCTGGCGGCACTGGCCAGCAGCGTTCGCTCCACCGCTGCCGCAGGGCCTCCAGCCGCCGCAATTCCCGCTGGGCGAAATCCGGATCCGGCGCCAGCAGGCGCTGCACCACGCCGAAGTCACGGTCGCTGCGGGCAACCACCGCCCCACCGCATGGGGCCTGATTGGCCGCCGCCGCAAGCAGCAGCGCCAGCCACAGCTCAAGTCGGTGGCGGCTGCGGGGCCTGGCCGTATGCAGCACGAGCAGATGGGAGCCCCGCCAGAGCAGCTCCTGATTCCAGCCCTGCCACTGGGCCTGGTCACGGTGCTCGGGTCCCAGTTCCTCCAGGGCGGCGTGCAGGCTGCTCCAGCGCCGGCTCAGGATGCCGGCCTCAAGCTCCCCGGCCGCCTGGGGCGGCAGCAGACCCTGGCCCCGGTGCCGCTCCAGCCAGGAGGCTCCCTTGGCCAGGTCGAGGTCCTTGGGGTTGGCGAGGGCCTGGCGCAGCAGGGCTGCCCGACCCCTTTCATCGAGGCTGAGGGAATCCAGGTCATCGAGTCGCTCGGCCCATTCCCGCGGCCGCAGCCCCAGCGCTTGGAGCCAGGTGACCTGGGGGGCAAGCAGCCAATCCCGCAGTTCGCCATAGGGGTCTGCCCCCAAGCCAGGTTCGGCCGCTGGAGGGTGCTTGACGGGGGGCTCGCTGGCGGCGAGCGGCTGGGGGGGCTCAAGACCTGTGGCTTGGTCCAGCAACTGGCGGGCGCGGAGCAGTCGCCGATCGCAACTCCCCGGCGGTCGCCCAGCCAGCGGCTGGAAATTGGCCCGATCGAGGGGGTTGGCGGGGTGGTCCACCAGCAGTTGGTCCCCCTGAGGAGCCAGTTGGCCCTGGAGCCACTCCAGCCACTGGCGCACGGGGGTGGCAGGCGGCAGCACTTCTCCGCTGCGGGGATCCCGGCTGTTCCAGGTCACCAGCAGGTGGTCCCGGGCGGAGAGCAGGGCCTCCACCAGCACGTAGCGGTCCTGATCGGCGGGATTGGGGTCCCCGAGACGGCCCTGCTGCTCCAACAGGTGGAAGCCTGGACGCTGGTGCTGCCGCGGAAAGACCCCCGCATCGAGTCCCATCAGCACCACAACCCGGTGCGGAATCGCCCGCATCGGCTCGAGGGCACTGATGGTCAGGGCACCACTGCGGTGGCCGAACCGACCCGAATCGGCCGCCAGGCGCTCATCAAGCACGGCGGCCACCACCGCCGCATCCAGCTTCAGATCGCAGCCAGCGGCTGCCTGCTGCCAGTCGTCTATGGCGGACAGCACCAGGGGCAGTTCCCAGGCCTGGTCCCCACCCTCCCCGAACAGATCGACCAGCAGACCCCGGAGACAGCTGCTCCAGCCATCGCAGCGGCGGGACCGGCGCAGCTCCGTCAGCCAGTGGCGCAGCCGGGTGAGCAGGTGCAGCCAGCGACCCAGCAGCTCCACACTCTCTCCGCAGGCCAGGGGTGCGGTTTCAGCCGGTGCGAGGCCGGGCAGCTCCGGCAGCACCAGGCCTAGCAGCAACCGATCAATGGCCCAGGCGAGGCTGCCGCCCGCCAGACCGCCCCGCTCCTCGGCATCGAGCCCCCAGCGGAAGCCGCAGCGCTGCAGCAGCGGATGCAGTGCTGCCATCTCGGCCCCACTGAGCTGGAAGTGCGCCTGAAGGGCAGGACTCTCCAGCAGGCCCTCCAAGGCCGATGCGGTGAGCCGTTCTCCGGCCAGCGCCAGCAGGGCCAACAGGCTGCGGCTGAGGCTGGCCCCACTCTGCTGGCTGCGGTCGGTGAGACGCCAGCTGAGGCTCACGCCGGTGGCATCGCCATCGCCGAACACGGCGGCCACAAGGGGCGCCAGGGCATCCACCTGGGGCGTCATCACCAACACATCCCTGGGCTGGAGGGTTGGGTCCGCGGCCATCAGCTGCAGGATGCGATCCCGCACGATCTGCACCTGGCGCAGGGGGCCAGGACAGCGGTGGAACTCCAGGGAGCTATCAACCCCTGCCAGCTGCAGCCGCGGCTGTCCAGCCGGATCCACCAGATGGTGCTGCAACTGGTGCAGCAGGGGCGCAGGCCCCGGGCCGCGATGGCCGGCGGCGGGATCCACAAACAGATCCTTCTCCTGCCAGTGGCCAAGCTCGCTCTCACCGCTGCCCTCGAGCAACTGCTGGAATTCGCCGCCCAGGCGCCCGAAACGGGCCTCCATCCCAGAAGCCTGCAGCAGCCAGTCCGCATCAAGGGGCTGACGCAGCGCTACGGCATCGCTGAGCAGCTGGCGACGACTGGTACAGCGTTTCCACAGGTCCCGGCAGGGGGTAAGCAGGTAGAGATCCACCTGGATGTGGAGGCTGAGGGCCTGGAGCAGCTGGATCTGGATCGGCGCCAGGCTGCTGAGTCCAAAAAGGCGCAGGGGGTCGGGCAGCTCGGCCTCCGGTGGCTGCCCCTGCTCCAGCAGGGCGATGGCGTCAAGCACCCGCAATCCGAAGGGTTTCACCCCCAGTTGGTCTCGCAACTGCAACAGCAGCGAGCGCTGCCAGGCATGCTCGGGTGCGCTGGCCTGGCCTGCCCACCAGGCCGCCAGGAGGTCAGGGCGGTAGAGGCCCGCATCGTCGAGGGCGTCGGCGATGCTGCGACCCAGCTGCCACTGGGCGCGATCGATCTCACCGCTGCTGCCCTGGCGGCTGCGCCACCAGTGACGCAGGCAGGCGCCCTCCGGCCGGTCCATCAAATCGGGCAGCAGGTTCAGCACGGGCCAGACCAACTGGTTTGCCCGCCAGGGATCCCGGTCGCCGGGGGCATCGGCCAGTAACCCGTTGACGATCCTGCGCAGCTGGCTGCCAGGGAAGGGGTAGCGGATGTTGGCCGCAATGCCGCCGAGGTTCAGGGCCAGTTGCTCACCGAGCCAGCGGCTGGTGGGCCAGGTGTTGACCACCACCTGCACCTCCTGAAATGGCCCTGGAGGGGTCAGCCGCAGCTGGGTGGCAAGGAGTTCGGCCAGGTGTTCTGCCCGGTTGCCCCGGAAGACGGTGAGCAAGGGCTTGGTTCAGCGAGGACGGATCAACACAGACAGCTCAGCTGCTTCTGTTTGAAGCTGGGGAGCTGAAGCTGCTGCAGACCGGGAACGGAACGGATGGCGCCGGTTTCGGGGCAGTAGGCGGAGAGCTCACCGCCGTAGCAGGCGCCGGTGTCGACCATCACGATCTGACCGAGCCGCCGCACATGGGGGCCGGGGGTATGGCCGATCACCACCTCGCCGAAACGGCCGTCATAGGCCTGCCAGAAAGGCATGCGGATGCTCAGGTCGATCTGCCAGCTGTCAGGGTCGAAACCGGCATGGGTGGCGAGCCAACCTGGGCCGCCATAGGAGCAGGGCAACCGTTCGAGCCGCTCCTGCCAGATGCGGCAGTGACGCTCACCGAGCTGGCGATAGGTGTCGCAACCGGCCAGGGCCCGCTGGGCAAACCAGTCACCCTGACTGAGCGCTGCGACCAGGTCAGCCTCATGGTTGCCCTTGAGCCACACGGCCCTGCCCGATTCAACCAGGTTCCAGGCCAGCTCCATGGTGCGACGGATCTGGGGTCCACGGTTGATCACATCTCCGCACAGAACCAGACGATCCCGGCTGGGCAAGCGCGCTTCCAGTAATTCGAGAGAATCCGCGCAGCCATGAACGTCCCCGATCACCCAGTGGTGGCAGGTCCGTGAGGGGGACGTCATCGGTCCATCGCGTTGGAACCAGTCTGGCCCCGATACCCACCGCTTGTCAGCCCCCCCACACCCGAGCATCACTGGTACGGTCTCAGCTACAAAGCATCAGGCCCGATGAATCCAGCTTCGCTGTCGGTGGGGCAGCGGGTGAATGCCCTTGTCAAAGCCCTAAATGGGGCCAAGCGCACCAATGAAGCCCTGGCCCGCTGCCGCAACGGCGAGGAGATGCTCGATGTGCTTCTGGAGGCCTCAGCCAAGCTGGGACTTGGCTTGAGCCGGCAGCAACTGGCAGACACCCCCCCGATCCGGGACTGGGTGTGGTGGAAGAACAAGGAGGCCCTGCTCACCATCGGGGACAACAGGCCCCGCTACCAGCAGGATGGGCCGTCGGGCGGGGATGGCGAGCCTGGCCCTCGCAAACGCTTCCTGGGCCTGTTTTAGCTGCCCGCGGCGATGGGGTCGAAAATGGTGCTGCTCGGAGCAACAAAGCTTCCGCAGACCACGTATTCCAGGCGCAACTTCAAAAATGTGATGAATTTCTCGTCGGTGGACACCACGGCGGCAGCCGGTCGGGGCACAGGGGCGGCAAGGGGTTCGAGCTCGGGGACTTCGAGAAAGGCGGGCCGCCTGACCAGCCAGAAATCGATCGCCTTGCCCTGCTCGCCGTAATGGCGCCGGCGCTCCCGCAACACCTCCTCGAGGGGCTCCTCAACGGTGAGAAAGGCTTCGCTGGCGGCAATGAAGTGGTAGGTGCTCATGGCTGGCGGCTGCCGAACAGGGGGTCGCGGCGGGGATTCTGAACCAATGCCTTCATCTGCTGCACCGCCCGCTCCAGGCCCACGGCAAGGGCCCTGGCCACGATCGTGTGGCCGATGTTGAGCTCCTCCATCCCGTCTATGGCGGCCACCGGCTCCACATTCTGATAAGTGAGGCCATGGCCGGCGTTGACGCGCAGGCCGAGGCTGCGGGCGATGAAGCTGCCCTCGCAGAGCCGGGCCAGTTCACGGGGTTGGTCAGTCCAATTCGCTTCGGCGTAGGCGCCCGTGTGGAGCTCCACCCAACGGGCCCCACTGGCGGCACAGGCCTCCAGCTGGATCGCTTCGGCATCCACAAACAGGCTGACGCCGATCCCGGCGAGCTGTAACCGCTCCACCATCCCCCCCAGGGAATCGAGCTGACCGGCCACATCCAGTCCCCCCTCGGTGGTCACCTCCAGGCGCTTCTCCGGCACCAGGGTGACCATGTCCGGGCCGATCCGCAGGGCTATCGCCTCCATCTCCTGCGTCGCCGCCATCTCCAGATTGAGCCTGGTGCGCAGCGTCTGCCGCAGCAGCTCCACATCGCGATCCTGGATGTGACGGCGATCCTCCCGCAGGTGCACGGTGATGCCATCGGCTCCGCCCAGCTCGGCCAACAGGGCATGGCTTACCGGGTCGGGCTCCAGGCTGCGGCGGGCCTGGCGCACGTTGGCGATGTGGTCAATATTGACGCCGAGGCTGGCCATGGTGGGTAGGGGCTGGAGACGGTCCCGGCGAGATCCTATGGATGCCGATGGCTGCCACGCTCGCCCCCCATCGCCCAGCCGATCAGGACGCCGTCCCAACTGCCCGCAGCGGGTTCTGGTCAGGTTCAGGGCCCCCTAGCGTTGATCCATTCCCTCCTTTCCCTGCAGTCGGTGGAGCAGTCGGGCGCCGGGGCTTCTCCCCGGGAAAAGGGCCTGTGCAATGGGATCAATCCCTGGCTGGCTCCCCTGGCGATGGTGGTCAGCCAGGACATCACACTGAAACTGTTTTTCAGACAGGTGGTGGTGCTGGGACAGGAGCACCTGCCCAGGTCCGGCCCGGTGCTGCTGGCCCCCACCCACCGTTCCCGTTGGGATGCGCTGCTGCTGCCCCACGCCGCCGGTCGCCGCGTCACGGGCCGGGATTGCCGCTTCATGGTCACGGTGGACGAGATGGTCGGGCTACAGGGCTGGTTACTGCATCGCCTGGGCTGCTTCCCGGTGCAGCAGGGCAGTCCCTCCATGGCCAGCCTGCGCTACCCCTTGGATCTGCTCTCAGGAGGCCAGCAGCTTGTCGTCTTTCCAGAGGGCCAGATCCAGCCGCAAAACTCCCCCCTACACCTGCACCAGGGCCTGGCACGGCTGGCCCTGATGGCAGCGGCAAGGGGGGTGACAGTCACACTCCTTCCGGTGGGCATCGCCTACGAGCATTCGCCACCCCGCTGGGGTGACCGCTCAGCGCTCTGTTTTGCCCCCCCCTTGGCGATAGGGGAGGGGGGAAGGTCGGCGGCTATCGCCTGCACCGCCCAGCTTGCCCAGGCGATGCAGTCAGCCGAAAGCCAGGCCCGCGAAGCCCTTGATATTCCCGCATAGAGTCGTGCAGCTTGCGTCTGCTGGTTGTGCGGAGATCGACTCATTTCTTCTGCGTCATGGGGCTGGCCCTGACTGCCCTCACCGCCCCCCTGGCTCCAGTTGGGGTGCAGGCCCAGCAGGAACCCCAGCGGGCCCTGGAATCATCCGGCAGTCCATTCAATCTTGAAGGAATCAGGGCCCTGCTGGCCCGGGGGGATGCTGCAGCTGCCAGCGGCAATCTCGCTGAAGCCCGCAAGTTTTTTGACCAGGCCCGCGACGCAGCTCGCAAGCTCCTGGGTTTCTACCGCGACCTGAGCGGCTCATTCCGGGGTCTCGATGCCCGCATCCCCCGGGAGATGGACCAGAAGGGGCGTGAGACCCTTGAAGCCATGGCCCAGGCCAACCTGCGTCTGGCAGCGGTGTTTCGCCGTCAGAACCAGCCCGAGGTGGCCGTACCACTGCTCGTGGAGGTGGTGAAGGTGATGACGCCTGCCAATCCGGAGGGACGCAAGGCCTACCAGAGCCTGGTGGAGATCGGCTTCGCCTCAAGCCCCTACACGGCAGCGGCCGCTGCTTCACCGGGCGGCTGAGCCCCCTAGATTCCGGATCTTCGCCGCCCTGATTGCCAGATGGTGCATCCCGACCAGGTGAAGGCAGCCATCACCCTGGCCATGCCTGATGCCACCGTGGAAGTAGAAGACCTCACCGGGGGCGGCGACCACCTCCAGGTGAGGGTCATCTCCTCAGCCTTCAGTGGCCTCTCCCGCGTCAGACAGCATCAGCTGGTCTACGGCGCCCTTAGTCAGGAACTGGCCAGCGAGGCCATCCACGCCCTGGCACTGCAAACATCAACTCCCGCCTGAGTCCATGGACGCCCTCACCCGTCAACGCATCGAAGAACTGCTGGCCACCAGCCCGGTTTTCGTTTTCATGAAAGGCAGCAAACTGATGCCCCAGTGCGGCTTCTCCAACAACGTGGTGCAGATTCTGCACTCGGTTGGGGTGCCGTTTGAAACCTTCGATGTTCTCTCCGATGCGGAGATACGCCAAGGCATCAAGGAGTTTTCCGAGTGGCCCACCATTCCCCAGGTTTATCTGAAAGGGGAGTTCATCGGAGGCTCTGACATCCTGATCGAGATGTACAACTCGGGCGAGCTGCGGGAAACCCTGGAGGTTGCCCTGGCCAGTTGACCTGGCCTCAGATACGCCCCGATTCATAGAGGGTTCGGGGATCCCCATCCGGCCCGACAAAACTGGAGGGATCCAGGATCCAGCGATCGATCAACTCCTCCAGACGCCTCTGGCTGAGGCTATCCAGTACCCCGGTGCGTCTCAGGCCATGCAGATACCCATCGGCATAGAGGCGCAGCTCGGTGGGACTGTGATAGCGGTGAGCCAGGTCCTGACAGGCATCACAGAGGGATTGGAAGTGGCGAATGGCGTCTGGATGCTGGAGCGCGGTCATGAAATCAACAGCCCTGGCTCCATTCTGCCCCTCCAGGCCAGCTGATGCGCGGGGCTGTTTGTGGGCAACCCCCCAGCTGATCCGCTCTTTATCGAGACAATTCCTTTACCGTAAGGGGGCGTTGTTGCTTCACCATCAGCTCCCCAACTCCGCCGGTAATGCCCAATCATCAGGCTCCCCAGGCTGGAAGTCAGCCCCAGCGGGTGCTTGTGGTCGATCCCCATGCCACCCTGCGCACGGTGCTTGCCCAGCGCCTGCGCCAGGATGGCCACCTGGCCGCGGCTGTGGCAACCGCCCGGGAAGCCCTGGAAGTCTGTCAGGACCAGTCTCCAGATCTGTTGATCAGCGCCGAACTGCTGGATGAGAGCTCGGCCCTGCGGCTGGCTGCCCAGCTGCGCTGCCCGGTGATGGTGCTGACGGCCCGCACCGGCTCCGAACCGGTTGTCACCCTGCTCGATGCGGGGGCCGAAGACGTGCTGCGCAAGCCCTTCGGGCTCGAGGAACTCGCAGCTCGCTGCCGCACCCTGCTCCGCCGCAGCGGCAGCGGGCTGCAGGAGCGGGTCTGCGTCGGTCCCCTGGAGGTGCATGTGCTGCTGCGCCAGGTCACCCTGCGCGACCAACCTGTGGAGCTGAGTCCGCGGGAATTTGCCCTGCTCTGCGCCCTGTTGATGCCCCCCGGAGTTGTGCGCAGTCGCCAGGAGTTGCTGAGGATGGCCTGGCCCCCGTTCAGCGGAGGCCCCCGATCGGTGGACACCCAGGTGCTCACCCTCAGGCGCAAACTCGAACAGGCCGGACTGGGGAATGGGGGCGGTATCGAAACCATGCGACAGCAGGGCTATCGCTTCAGCCTCGAAACCCTGCCTGAGGCCGCGGCAGCTGAGGAAGAGTCCAGCCGTCAGCCCCTCAACAGCCTGGTCTGATCAGGGGGCACCGGTCCACCACCGGGCCACGGCGAAGGCCACTTCCCCCAGGAGCATGGCGCCGGTGAGACCTGCCAGCAGCTGGTAGGTCCAGGGGGGGCTGATCCGGCCGATCGCGCCGGTTGCCAGGCCCGTGGCTTCAGTGAAACGGCCCAGAAAGTCCTCGAAGCCTGCAACCCGCTGGGGCAGCAGATAGGCAGACCCGTCCATCGACCGCACATAGAACACCTGCCCCCCCTGACTGGTTGCCACTGGCGTAAGTCCATCAATGGCAGTCCAGGCAAGGCTCCAGCCACGGCGCAACAGCCAGGCACACCAGGGCGGATGACCCACGCTTATGCCCCGATCGCTGAGCTCAACCTCTTCGCTGGTGGCTGCGAACAGCAGGCCAAATCCTAGGGGCAGGGCCAGCCAGAGGGCTGCCCGCACCTCCCCGCTGGCCAGCAGGGGCAAGGGGGCCACCAGGGCAAGGTACAGGCCGATCAGGGTGAGCCGTATCAGCGGCGCCATCGGGTAGCGAATGGGGGCTGGCCCCACGGCTGGCTTCATCGATCCTCGAGGGAACCGGGGAGAGGTTCGATCAGTTCGGCCGGCTGGTAGCGGCCGCTGAACACCTCCTGCTCCCGGTCCTTCCAGAATTCGCCCAGGCGCATCAGATCGGCGTGGGCCTCCTGCAGGCTGGCCAGGTAAACCTCCGGATCCATGCTGTCCTTGGCCTCCTTGAGCTTGGTCAGCCGCAGCAACTGGAGCATCCAGGGTTTGCCGAGCTCGCCGCGCTGCTCGAGATAGCGGGCCAGATCTGTGGAATTGGGTTGGGGATTGGTGAGCATGCGTGCCAGCTTATGTAGCCAGACCTAGGTTGCGTTGCCTTCTACCTGCGTCTGATCGGTGACATTTACCGACCGTCAAGCCGGCCTGGATCTGAACTCCGGAGTTGGCCATCGCCTCTCCATGCGAAATCTGCCAACCCGGATCCCCCGCGATCGACTCGGAGAATCCGGACTGGGAGCGGATCTGGCCTATCAGCTGGTGCACGATCACCTGATGCTGGATGGCAACGCACGGCTCAATCTGGCGACATTTGTGGGCACCTGGATTGAGCCGGAAGCCCTGCTGCTGATGCAGGAGTGCGCCGAAAAGAACATGATCGACAAGGATGAATATCCCCAGACGGCGGAGCTTGAGGAGCGCTGTCTGAGGATTCTGGCGGACCTCTGGCACGCGGAGAATCCCGATCAGAGCGTTGGCACCTCCACCACGGGGTCAAGTGAGGGCTGCATGCTGGGTGGCATGGTGCTCAAGTGGCATTGGCGCCAGCGGCGCCAGGCGGCGGGGCTGGATGACCGGCGTCCCAATCTGGTGATGGGCTCCAACACCCAGATCTGCTGGGACAAGTTCTGTGCCTACTTTGATGTGGAACCCCGTCTGGTGCCGATCACTCCTCAGAGGCTCCATCTCAGCGGCGAGGAGGCCGCGGCCCATTGCGATGGGAACACAATCGGCGTGGTGGGGATTCTGGGCAGCACCTTCGATGGAAGTTATGAGCCCATAGCTGAGATGCAGCACTGCCTGGATGAACTTGAGGCGCGCGATGGTCTGGACATCCCTATCCACGTGGATGCGGCCTCCGGTGGCTTTGTGGCCCCCTTCAACTCGCCGGATCTGGTCTGGGATTTCCGCCTGCCGAGGGTGAAGTCGATCAATGCCAGCGGACACAAGTACGGCGGGGTGCTGCCAGGAGTGGGCTGGATTGTGTGGCGTGAGCAGGCAGCCCTGCCTGAGGAACTGCGTTTCAACGTCAACTATCTCGGTGGCCAGATGCCCACCATTGGCATCAACTTCTCCAGGCCTGGAGCCCAGGTGGTTGCCCAGTATTTCAATTTTCTCCAGCTGGGCCGCTCTGGCTATAGACAACGAATGGCAACCCTTGAGGCGATTGCCTGCTATCTAGCCGATTCAATAGCCACGATTTCAGCCTTCCAACTGGTGAGCCATCCCCTTGGCCAGTTGCCGGTCTTTGCGGTGCAATTGAATCCGGCAATTGAAAACTGGACCGTATTTGAATTATCAGAAAAATTACGCGCCCGTGGCTGGCAGGTGCCCGCCTACACCATGCCCGCCGATTGCACTGAGATGGCGGTTTTGAGGTTTGTGGTGAGAGCAGGCTTCAGTCGAGACATGGCAGATCAACTGCTGAATGATATTCGCCGGGCGGTTCAGTGGTTTGAGGGACTGTCTGTACCCCTGCCCCAATCCAATCAAAATGAGCAGGCCTTTCATCACTGATGGAACCGACCACCTTTCAGCACTACTTGATTGGTTTGCTGGCGATCGGAAATAACGTTTCTGCACTTGGTGTCTTCCTGGCCCATACCCACGGCCTGCCTCCTACCAAGGTGAAGCGCATGATCCTGATCACCAGCGGATCTTGTTTTGCAATGTTGGCCCTGTTTATGCTGGCGGGGACGGCAGTGTTGGATTTTTTTGGAATTTCGATAAGCTCCTTCCAGATTGCCGGTGGCCTACTGCTAGCAGGTGTGGGTTGGGACATGATGAAATCACGCCAGAATAGCGATCTGAATATAAAAGCTATTGACCTCAAAGATGGGGCCCAAAGTGGAAGTGATGCCCAATTATATGCATCTGCCGTAGT